>Ga0256830_1000255_pt1 | contig 46750 bp, 44 predicted proteins | sample 128326metaG_FD_190537 | JGI IMG/M metagenome (GOLD analysis project Ga0256830, IMG submission 190537) | Hydrothermal vent microbial communities from Lau Basin, Pacific Ocean - 128-326 | ecosystem: Environmental > Aquatic > Marine > Hydrothermal vents | place: Pacific Ocean: Lau Basin | collected...
CTCACTACGATATCGCGGACGACTTTCTGCAAATCGCCGTCCTTGGGTATTTTCGGCATGTGCTGCGTAAGGTGCTAGTGTTTGCATAAATTTTCTGCGCTTAGGCTCATTTATTCCGTACTCATTTCTTAAGAGGGGGCATGCAAGTGTTGATTTAGAATATTTATTAATACTTCAGTTGCATAATCATCGCACAGAAATGCCTGGCCCATTTTTTTCAACAATACAAGTCGGGTTATACCAGCAATGGATTTTTTGTCTTTTGCCATTAACGTTAGAAATTCAGCGACATCCATTTCCTCTGGCGCACGAATGGGTAATCCAGCATTTTCTAACAATTGCTGTATTTCATTCACACTTTGGGATTCAATAAAACCTAATTTACACGACATTTGCGCAGCCATGAGCATACCCACAGCAACTGCTTCGCCGTGTAGCCAACGGCCATAACCCATACCTGTTTCGATCGCATGCGCAAAAGTATGTCCATAGTTCAATAATGCACGCTGGCCACTTTCTTTTTCATCAGCAGCAACAATTTTTGCTTTATCGGAACAAGAACGCTCAATGGCATAAGCAAGAGCTTTGGGTTCTCGACGCATTAACGCTGGCATATTAGGTTTCAGCCAATCAAAAAACGCTAGATCACCCAACAATCCATATTTAACCACTTCAGCGATACCCGCACTTAGCTCTCGATTATCTAAGGTATTCAACACGTCGGTATCGGCAATAACACATTGTGGCTGATGAAACGCGCCAATCATATTCTTTCCTAACGCATGATTAACACCTGTTTTTCCACCTACTGAAGAATCAACCTGAGATAACAACGTTGTCGGAATTTGGATAAAGTTAACACCGCGCTGATAACTCGCAGCCGCATAACCGGTCATATCACCAACAACCCCCCCACCTAAGGCCACTAGAGTACAACTGCGATCAAAATTATGCGTTAAGAGTCCGTCATAAATTTGATTTAAGATGCTTAAGTTTTTAAATTTTTCACCGTCAGGCAAAATAACGCTTTGCAAATCAAAGCCAGAAAATAACAGAGCTATTTTTTCAAAATATAAGGGCGCAACCGTTTCGTTGCTAACAATCATTACTTGCTTGCCATGAATATAAGGCGTTATAAGTGCTGCATCATTTAGTAAATCCTGCCCAATAAAAATAGGATAACTACGGTCTCCTAAGTCTACATTTAGCGTCTTCATTTATGTTTTCCAAAACCCCGATACAATCATTTTTTGTTCTCTAATATCGTATTTACCACATTTTTTACCGACTGCTTATTGGTTGAAACAATAAGATCTGCAACTTCTTTATAAAGTGGCGCACGCTGTTGCAAAATCTCTCTAATTTTTTTCTGCGGATCAGCTGTTTGCAATAATGGACGATTTCGATCTTTCGAGGTTCGATAAAACAGCTGATCGACATCCGCTTCAAGATAAACCACCATCCCTCTCTGCATTAAATGCAATCGATTTTCTGCGCGCAATACCGCACCTCCGCCCGTAGCTAGTACAATATTACTCAACTGAGTCAATTCTTTAATCGCCTCGCTTTCACGAATACGAAAGCCCTCTTCGCCCTCTAAATCAAAAACCAGCGAGATACCAGCCCCTGTTTTTTCCTCAACAACTCGGTCGCTATCATAAAAACCGCAATCTAACACTTTCGCAAGTTGCATCCCAATGGTTGTTTTCCCTGCCCCCATAGGGCCAACCAGAAATATATTGTTATGTTTTTCATGGTTTTTGTTTGTCATAATTACCCTCAACGGGGACGAGTATTGATCCCAGTATCTTAGTCGCCTTCATCTTATAATTGTTTCCACATAAAAGCAGCATTTGTAGGGCAAACTTCTGATAATTGAGCTAATTGCTTAGAACAATCATTGCTGCATAAGAAAGCGACCCAAACCACTCAAAAATCACCCATATATATGGCGATAAACTGCGACAAACTATACCAGCAAGGATATACTCACTATCAGTCATTATTAACAAACGCCATAGTCACGGACCACTTAAAAACGGTACAAACATTGTATTAAGTATAAATATCAATTTGTTACCAACTGCACAACGCCAATAATGCTAAAATGACGAATTGTGGATTTTTTAACTCGTTGCGCAAACCCTAATGGGGGAAAAACAGTGGACAATAAAATTACTTTCACCGATTCAACAACCGGCAAAACTATTGATCTACCCATAATACCCGGCACCCATGGACCTTCCGTTGTTGACATTCGAAGTCTATATTCTGAACTAGAGTTATTTACCTTTGATCCTGGCTTTCAAGTAACTGCTAGCTGCCGCAGCGCTGTTACATTTATAAATGGCGAAAAAGGTGAATTACTCTATCGTGGATATCCGGTAGAACAACTCGCTGAGTATAGCAACTTCATCAGCGTTGCTTATCTTTTATTAAATGGCGAACTGCCAACGACGGAACAAGGCAAAGAATTTACTCATATTATAAGCCATCATAATATGATCAAAGAAAGCCTGAAACGCTTTTACGATGGGTTTTACCACGATGCTCACCCCATGGCTATTATGGTAGGGGTAGTCGGCTCATTGTCTGCGTTTTATCATGATTCAACCGACATTCATAATCTTCGACATCGCGAAATAGCCGCCCATAGAATGATTGCAAAAATGCCAACCATTGCTGCAGCTTGTTACAAACACTGTATTGGCGAACCTTTTGTATACCCCAAAAACTCATTAAGCTATGTTGGCAATTTGTTACACATGATGTTCTCCGTTCCAACTGAAGAATATCATGTTAACCCGGTTGCCGAGCGTGCCTTGGATCGAATTTTCATCTTGCACGCAGATCACGAGCAAAATGCGAGCACCTCAACCGTTCGTCTCGCCGGCAGCTCACAAGCCAATCCCTTTGCGTGCATCGCCTCCGGCATTGCTGCTTTATGGGGGCCTGCGCATGGCGGAGCCAACGAAGCCGCTCTTGATATGCTAGGGCAAATCGCTAAAGTTGAAAATATTCCTAAATTTATTGCCAAAGCAAAAGATAAGGATGACCCCTTTCGACTAATGGGTTTTGGTCATCGTGTTTATAAGAACAACGACCCACGCGCAACCATCATTCGACAAACTTGTCATGAGGTATTAAAAGAACTCGGCGGCGCAAACGACCCTTTATTTGAAATTGCACTCACGCTCGAAGAAACCGCGTTAAAAGATGAATACTTTATAGAACGCAAACTTTATCCCAATGTTGACTTCTATTCAGGACTTATTTACAAGGCCATTGGAATCCCCAATAACATGTTTACGGTGATGTTTGCTATTGCGAGAACAGTCGGTTGGGTTGCACAATGGATGGAAATGATTGCTGAACCAGGACAACGCATAGGTCGTCCCCGCCAACTATACACCGGAGCCACTCGTAGAAACTACCCTAAAAGCTGATAAAACAATGCGATAGCACAGCTGATCAGTACGCATGCTTCCGATTCATGACACCCCCACAGTAACAGGGTACAGTGGTGTGTATCAAAATTCGCCGCCACACGGCTACGGGAAAAACTATGGACGCTTTTTCTGCTCTTCGATAATGCTCGGCGTTACAAATATTAACAACTCGAATTTTGCATTCGTTTTTGAAGTGGAGCGAAACAAAGCGCCTAAGAATGGAATATCGCCTAGCAAAGGTATCTTTGTCTTTGTTATCCGCTCACTTTGCTCGTAAATTCCGCCTAAAACAACAGTTTCTTTATTATTAACCAATACCTGTGTTTGCACCTTGTTAGTATCAATCGCTAATGCACCACCCGGATTTTGCACATTGCTTACGCTATCTTTATTCACCAAAATATCCAATATCACACGTCCATCAGGCGTAATTTGAGGCGTCACCTCTAATTTCATCACCGCTTTACGAAAAGAAGTTGACGTCGCACCACTTGATGTCGCTTCTTGATAGGGAATTTGCGTGCCTTGCTCGATAATGGCCTTTTTTTGATTAGCCGTAATAATACGAGGACTCGAAACCACTTCTCCTCGTGATTCTGTTTGCAAGGCTTGCAGCTCTAGATCAAGCAGGGTGCCCGAGGACATAAAACCTAAGGCAATACTCCCTGGCGCGCCCTGGTTTACCACGGCGGGCAAATTTACATTTAAATTATTCCCAAAACCAGCAACGACCCCAGTTGAATTAAGAGCACCTAGACCAGAAGCAGTGCCACTAGTTAAAAAAGCATTTCCACCTCTTGATTGCTGACTTCGTATTCCCAATTTTGCGCCCAGATCTTTGGCAAAGGCATCATCGGCGATGACGATTCTTGACTCAATTAAGACCTGCTGAACGGGAATATCCAACCTGGCGATTAACTTGCTGATCTCGTTAATCCGCTCCATCATATCGCGAATAAGAAGCGTGTTAGTACGTTCATCAAGGGTAATACTACCGCGCATCGACAATAAGACACTATTGTCCGATTTCAACAATACGGCTATATCCGAAGCTTTTGCGTAATTTATTTGCACAAGCTCCGAATGCAAAGGCTCAAGTTCCAACAACTCGATTTTCGCCGCTAACGCTTGCTTCTCGCGCGCAGCAATCTCATCCGCACGCGCAATCAACATAACACGGCCTAACTTCCGCATTACGAGACCATTGGATTGCAGAATAATATCTAAGGCTTGATCCCAAGGCGTGTCTTTTAAATTCAGGGTAATATTGCCTTGCACAGAATCACTTACTACAAGGTTAAAATTTGAAAAATCAGCCAACAATTGCAATACAGCTCGTACCTCAATCGCTTGGAAACTTAATGATAGCCGGTCACCGGAATAGCTACTACTTTCATTCTCTCTCTCATCAGAAATATCAGAAAACATAGAATCATTGGTGGATAACCCGTTAGTCGCAAATACGGCTGTCGTCATCAATACCAACAGCATACCCATGCATTTTATTATAATTTTCACTTTACATTCACATATCCATAGCTTGTAAACTCATGAAGTACTATTTAAAGACGTCTAAAACCCAAACATATCTGAGCGATGCTCATTTAGAAAATTGAATCGAATTATTTCTCCTTACCCAACGCCCAGAGTCATTCAATATTTTTTCTTCAATCTCAATTCTGTCCTCATTGATCGCCAAAACCACGCCGTAACGCTTGCCTATGTACTCACCTAGCCTAATAGATACAACCCTATTAGCCGGCGTGCGAAGCAAACCCCAAACAAGATTTTTTCTTTCTATAATACCAACCATCTGTAGACTGCTAAGTGTATAGTTTTCTAAAGCCGCTATTTTTCGCTGTCTTGTTGGCGAGATATTTTTACGCTTTGATGGAGTTGGATTAGCGAGCGTTTGTGGAGACGTCGTAAAACCAAAGGGATCACGTAAACTATTTAATCTGTATTCATGAGGCTTGTAATTTAAAACTTTTGGCATCGGCTCTATATTTATCGAAACTGCATTATTTAACGCGACATAATTTTTTATATCTTCAATATCGCCGTCAGCACATGAGAAGACTAACCCACATGAGGCAGCCGTTAATATTTTCCAAATATTGGCTGATCTTTTATCACTACTGATCTTCATGAGAACCCGGCACCCATTCTAAGACATCAAGATCACGATATATTTTTACCGTCGCTTCCATCACTAATCTCGTTTTTGTGGAAGCATCTTCTCCCTTTATAACAAACTCATCAAAGGTGACCGTATGCGACATGTTAGCCAAAAAAGTGACAAACTGTCCTAATTCATGATATTTCCCAATCACTTTGAGTTGAATGGGCAACTCCGCGTAAAATGGCAGCGAATTTTCTTGTTGAGGTTTAATACTTTCAACCGTTAGTCCTCGGCTTTTTCCAAACTTACTAATTTTTGTTAATAAATCAGCAATCCGCATTTTACTCGGCAACTGGCTATTTTTTTCTCTTAATTCTTGTTCTATTTGTTCTGCCTGACTGTTATATGCATCAAGGCGAGATCTTTCCACGCGCTTATTTATAAACGCTTGCTTAAGCTCGGTTTCCTTATTCACTTCTTCACTCAACAACGCCCATTGAGGAGAGATGAATGACCAATATGAAAATCCAGACAAAAAGAAACAAACAGATAAAATAACGATAACTTTTGCAGCAACTGGCCAGCGGCCTAAATCATCGAAATTTAAATCCGTATTTATGAACATCATCTATTATTCCTCGAACTTTCTTGAATAAGTGATTTCAATGAAAACCATGTAAAACCCGAATATTGCGCTGCATCAGAACCCAAAGTAAGCAACTCCGTTTTTTCTAATACAGCAGACTCATCCAAATTGCGTACAAACCTAGAAATGTCGTCATTTGAAGCGGCAAGCCCCTCTAAGAAAAAATATTCTTCTCGTTTGCTCATGGATAATAATTTACAATCACTTGGTATTGTTGTCACGACTACCTCAAAAAGACGAGTTATCAAAGAGCGGTTTTCTTGTAATTGCTGAATAGACTGCAAACGATTGATTACACGCGATGGTGATAAACTCGAACGACTGACTTGCTCCATTTCACTCGCCACTTTTTCAATCTCTTGGCTTAACAACAAATTCCGTTGTTGTTGCTGACTAATTAAAGCGACTGTTTGCAAGTAGCTCAAAGCAACTAAAAATAAACAAGCACTTACCGCTAACACAAGATAAAGATAGAATTTCTTTTGGCGTATTTCACGCTGCTCTTCACGCCAAGGTCGCAAATTAATCATCGCCATTTTGCTGAAACCCTCTTAACGCCAGGCCACATGCAAGCATCAGGAATGAGCTGTCTTCCGTTAACTGCTCAAGATTTATCTTTGGAGAAATACTCAATGTGGAAAATGGATTCGCAATGCTCGTAGGCACACCTAGCGCTTCTTGAATGAGTTGTTCCATTCCATTAATCAAACTACATCCACCCGTCAACACTACATGATCAATGGTATTGAATGAGTGAACCGAAAAGAAGAGCCGTAAGCCACATACAACTTGGGAAACCATGGCCTTCTTAAACGGCTCCAGCACTTCGCTTAGATATTCCTTGGGCAAACCACCTTGGCATTTTGCACATTCCGCTTCTTCATAACTAAGACCGAAATAAGCTTGAATTTTTTCGCTCAATGCTTGCCCACCCAATGATTGCTCGCGACTGTGCATAACTTTCATATCATGCAATACTGTGATTTTCGTTTTTGTCGCACCCATATCGATTACCGCGACCAATTTACCGAAGCCCGCATCCGGCAATTGATCTGCAATAAGATTCATTGCACTTTCGACCGCATTTGCCTCTATGTCCACGACATCACAAATTAAGCCTCCCATTTTCAGCGCCGAGACACACATGTCCACATCGGTCGTTCTACAAGCCACCAGAAACACGTCCATAAGCTCTGGGGTCACAGAATTAATACCCTGAACTTCAAAATCCAATGAAATATTATCAAGAGGAAATGATATAAACTGATCCGCTTCGAGATGAATCCGGCTCTCCATTTCTTCTGCAGACAATGAAGCTGGCATCTTGATTATTTTGCGGATAACTTTCGAATCGGATAACGCAACTGCAGCACGATTGAGCTTGGTGCCAGACTTTAGAATAGATTGCTGCAGGGCTTTACCCACAGCTTTTGGATTTGTAATGCGGCTTGCTACCGCCGAATTTTCGACCACCGGCTCTATTGCGTAAGACTCTAATCTAAACCGGTGACTGTCTGCAGAAATTTCAAGCAATTTTACTGCCGATGCACCGATATCTAAACCTAGCAATGTTGTCGTTTTCTGCGTAAATAAGTGCTTGATCTTCGCCAAGTTATCACCTTTTTTTATTTTAATTATAGTAAAATTCGGTCGTAAAAATATGCAAAAATTCGATATTCGGCCCCAAAAATGCAGCTCTACTGGCCAATAAAACCCTCGTGCAAACTATATCGTCAGACATCCTCTGCATAAATATGCTGCCGTTGTTTTGCACATTCGGTGAGCTATGAACCATAGCCCTCATTGATTAACAAAAAATTAAGATTGAAAAAATCAAAATTGTAAATATTTAATACAAAAAATGACAAGAAAGAAATACGATAAAGATTCACTGGCCTACATCGACGACACTCCCTAAATTCTCCGGTCATTAAAATAAATACTTTAGATTCAAAAAACTGATAATAATTGGTATGTTACACACTTTAGAGAAAAGGACTTCCCCCCTCACATGAATTCACGTTTTAAAGCAATGCTACGATGGGTATTAATCAGCACCGGAAGCGCAGTAGCGCTTGGCTTTGTGAGCATAATGGGTTTATATCTCTATGTATCACCCAACCTGCCTTCGATTGAAAGCTTAAAAGACATCAAATTCCAGGTTCCATTGAGAATTTATTCCAAGGACGGTTTGTTACTTGGAGAATTTGGAGAAAAGCGCCGCATACCACTAGAATACAAGGACATCCCTGAAAACTTAGTATTCGCTATACTCGGCGCAGAGGACGACCGTTTTTTTGAACATCCTGGGGTTGACTACCAAGGCATATTGAGAGCAGTTGGCTTGTTCATAACCACAGGGCGAAAAGTTCAAGGGGGTAGTACAATCACCATGCAAGTCGCCCGTAATTTTTTTCTCAGTAGAGAAAAAACCTTCTTAAGAAAATTTAATGAAATACTGCTCGCATTAAAAATTGAAACTGAGTTACAGAAGGAAGACATCCTTGCACTTTATTTAAACAAAATTTATTTTGGCAAACGTGCATACGGTGTAGGAGCGGCGGCTAAAACATATTATGGGCGCGATATTAACAATCTATCTATCGCTGAACTCGCCATGATTGCCGGCCTACCTAAAGCCCCATCTACCTTTAATCCTATTGTTAACCCCAAACGTGCCATGTTACGCAGGGACTATGTGCTCCGAAGAATGCATGACCTAAATTTTATTGATAAAGCCACTTTGGTTGAACAACAATCTAGTCCTAATACCGCCAAGCTGCATCAACTCGGGATTGAGCTTTCAGCACCCGACGTCGCCGAAATGGTCAGAAGTGAAATGGTAGAGCGCTATGGTAACGATGCCTACACCGAAGGTTTCAGAGTTTACACGACTATCGAAAGTAAATTACAACGCCAAGCCAATAAAGCCTTACGCAATGGCTTATTTGATTACGAAACGCGACATGGATATCGCGGTTCTTTAGAAAATATCGACCTGCTGGAATATTCTGATCCTATTGACTGGGAGGAGAAATTATCAACACTTAAAATGGTTCCTCAGGCTGCGAGAGGAATTGTAATACACACCAACAAGAAAAACGCATATGTTTACTTAAAGGGCAATCAAATCATAAAACTCTGCTGGCAAAACATGAAATGGGCTAAGCCATACCGGGACGGCAACCACGTTGGCCCCTCCCCTAAAACCACGTCTGACATAATGCACCCAGGCGACCTCATTCTAGTTCGTAAAACATCAAATAATCAATGGGCACTGGCACAAGAACCTGTAGTAGAAGGCGCACTGGTTTCACTCGATAGCCAAAATGGTGCTATATTAAGTATTGTTGGTGGATTTAATTTTTACCGCAGTAATTTTAATCGTGCCGCACAAGCGAAACGCCAACCGGGTTCTAGTTTCAAACCTTTTATCTATTCTTCCGCACTTGAAAAAGGATTTACCGCCGCTAGCCTTATCAATGATGCACCGGTGGTTTTTGAAGACTCTGGACTAGAGGATGAATGGAGACCAGAAAACTATAGCGGAAAATTTTTTGGTCCCACTCGTTTACGTGAAGCCCTGGTCAAATCACGCAACCTTGTTTCAATCCGAATATTGCGTTCTGTCGGCGTTAATTACGCCATCAATTATGTCTCAAATTTCGGATTTGACACTAGTGAATTACCAAGAGACTTATCACTCGCGCTGGGAAGCGCTGCTGTAACCCCTCTTTCCATTGCTCGAGGTTATTCTGTTTTTTCTAATGGAGGCTATCTAATAGACCCTTACTTAATTGAACGAATAGAAACAGCACAAAACAAAGTCATTCATCAAGCAACGCCATTAACCGTTTGTCCCGACTGTGAAATATCTAAAGCTAATGAACTCACAATGACTAATAAAATATTGGAACATAATAATGACCCAGTTATCGCAAACATTATTAATCCTGCACGCAGGGTTCTTTCGCCACAAAATGTTTATATTATTACAACCATCATGCAAGATATTATTCAGCGCGGCACCGGACGCCGCGCATTAGTATTAAAACGTAATGACCTAGCCGGAAAAACAGGCACAACAAATGACCAACGAGATGCTTGGTTTTCGGGTTTTAATGACAAAATAGTAACGACTACCTGGGTAGGGTTTGATAACCCACATCCGCTAGGCGATAATGAATCTGGGGCAAAAGCCGCCTTACCTATCTGGATTAATTTTATGCGTGAAGCACTGAAAAACTCTTCTCAACACCCGCTAGAACGACCTACCGGCGTAGTTAGTGTAAAAATTGACCCTGAAACAGGTCTGCTAGCGGGTTCTGGTTTCCCAAATACCATTTTTGAAACGTTCAGAACAGAGCATGCTCCAAAACAAATGGCAGAAATAAAACCTAACAAAGTTGCTGGAGAAAAAATACCCACAGCAACCAGCATCCCAGAGCAACTTTTTTAATCCACACCTGTTTATGCCGCGCAAATCTGATAAAGTTCATTGGGGGCCAGACACGAAAAAACGGCTCGCACTTGAGGCCGCCAAACTAATCGCCACTGAAAGCATTCCAAACTATCAACAAGCGAAAAAAAAAGCTGCGGAACGATTAGGTATTCCTGCAATCCGCGATTTACCGAGTAATAAGGAAGTCGAAGAAGAATTACGCGCTTACCAAGGTTTATTTCAACAAGACTCGCAACCATTAGCGCTGTATACCTTACGCTTAATCGCAGCAGAAGCGATGTTATTTTTTCAGTTATTCAAACCAAAATTATGGGGTGCGGTTCTCGATGGAACAGCAAATCAACACACTTCGATTGAGCTACACGTTTTTGCTGAAACCTCCGAGAGCTTTAATATTTTTTTACTCGATCACAACATTCCCTTCGAAGTACTCAATCGTCGATACAGTTTTGGGCATTTAGAACCTGAAACCTTTCCGTTATTTCGATTCATTGTGCAAGAGACGCCAATAGAAGTGACCGTATTCCCATTAATAAGAATAAAACAAGCACCTTCGTTAACCCCAAATGGCAATATTATTCAACGCATCAATATAAACGAACTGAATAAACTGATAGAGTAAAAGATGAATGCGCTGAGTAGCTACGTTGATTTTGGGTAATGCGCAGGATAAACCTGCTTAGCAACACCTGTTGCTATTGCAGCTCGAGCAACGGCAGGGGGAACGTAATCAATAAGCCTAGGATCAACGGGCTTTGGAATAATATACTCCGGCCCGAATTTCATGCTATCTTGGCCATAAGCACGTAAAACCTCTTGTGGCACAGGTTCTTTAGCCAATTGACTTAACGCATGGACAGCCGCTATCTGCATTTCACTATTAATTTTAGTCGCCCGCACATCTAAAGCACCACGAAAAATAAAAGGAAAACCTAAGACATTATTAACCTGATTAGGGTAATCACTTCTTCCAGAGGCCATAATAATATCTTGCCGCACCTTTTTTGCTATCTCAGGTTTTATCTCTGGGTCAGGATTAGATAAAGCAAATACAATCGGTTTTTCAGCCATACTTACCAGCATCGCTTCAGTGACCAAGTCAGGCCCAGAAACCCCAATAAAAACATCTGCATTCTTCATTGCATCTGCCAAGGTTCTACTCTCCGTTTCGATGGCAAATTCGCGTTTGTATGCCGTCAAGTCATCGCGGTCTTTATGTACTATACCTTTGCGGTCAAGCAGATAAATATTAGATCGATTAGCACCCATTGCACTCAACAACTTCATTGATGCAATTCCTGCTGAGCCGGCGCCAAGACAAACAATTTTTACATTTTCTAACTTCTTCCCTTGTATTTCTAACGCATTGCTCAATCCTGCAGCGATAATAATTGCAGTTCCATGTTGATCATCATGAAACACCGGGATATCCAGTTTTTCCTGCAGTATTTCCTCTATCTCAAAACAAGCAGGAGCGGCAATATCTTCTAAATTAATACCGCCAAAGGTAGTTGCTATACGCTCAACAGTTTCAATAAACTCATGTGAATTTCTAGCGTCAACCTCGATATCAAACACATCAATATCCGCGAATTTTTTAAACAATACACTTTTACCCTCCATGACCGGCTTGCCCGCTAAAGCACCTACATTACCAAGACCTAAAACGGCGGTTCCATCGGTAATGACAGCGACCAAATTGCCCTTAGCAGTATACCTATAAGCATTTTCGCTATCGGCAGCAATAGCCCGCACGGGCTCAGCAACTCCTGGAGTATAAGCTAATGACAAGTCACGTTGCGTATCGCATGGCTTGGTAAGCTTGATCCCAAGTTTGCCCGGAACAGGAAACTCATGATAATCAAGTGCATCTTTTTTAAAGTCGGTTGTCATATGTATACCCACTAATTAATTTCGATAGCTGCAGAATGCTTAATCCTCATATTTAATTGATTTTTGTAAGGAAAAATCCAGCCTTTTGCTGCTATTTTTTGCCCTAACAATTGAAATGGTCGTAATTTTTTAAAATAAGGCAAATCATCTTTTTCAATTCTAAATGCAAACTTTTCGTCGGTGAAAAGCCATATTGTTTTATTATTCTGCTTGATTTCGTGAACTCTTCCAGAAATAAAATAAAAACCTTTGCTTTGGTTGGAAAGTTTATCTGAGGAGGTTTTCTGAAATCTAGCATTGCTCCAAATTCCCAATCCCTTGGAACGCGCGTTTTTTTCATGTTTAGCATAGCAATTCTGTTGCCGTATATTCGGAGGGATGATGATATGTGCAGCCATACCATTTTGTAATTGCGATGCTTGAACGTTTACACCATTGGCGAGAAAAACATGCGCTAGGGTACGCAAGTAACGATCAAGCTTTTCCTGTCCATAGCTCAAACCAATTTTTTTAGTCGTCATTAAAAGCTTAGCTAAGCTTTTTTTTGACTCAATGGCAAAAGGCTCTGCATTGCGATTCTTGCGTGCTAATTCCGGAGCATTTACCCCAATCAAACGGACAGAACGTCCATCTTTGAGATGGATCGTATCACCATCTATCACATATTCGAGATCTACCCACTCATCAATTTCAGTCTGCGCACATGCTTTCGCTAAGACGTGCCCACTGTAAAAAGCGAAGGCAAGAATGATAAAAAAAAATATAAAAGGGCAACAAAAGGCACACACAAACGGCGCCCTTTGTTGGAATGTCATTTTACTAACTATTTCATTCCATACTTCTGACGGAACTTATCAACCCGACCCGCCGTATCAAGCATTTTTTGTTTCCCAGTATAGAAGGGGTGGCACTCAGAACATACATCAATGTGAAAGTCTTCGGTTTTAGTCGACCGAGTTTTGAAGGTACTTCCGCAACTACAAGTAACACTTACATTATCGTAAGCTGGATGAATTTCTGCTTTCATGGTTAAAACCTTCTGTTATTCTTGCGATATCGCCACTGGATCACACGCCCAGCACCACATCATTGACTTAAGGGGCGCGAATTATAGTGGATTTTGAGCATTTCATCAAGATAATGAAATCTATAAATACACACTCTTCTGACATGGGTTATAAACTCGAAAACGACTCAATCCAACCTGTTCTCCAGCAGACTCCTGGGATACAATGCAGGCAGTTAGAAACAATACCAAATTTATAGGAAAATCATCCCAACACAATAAAAAATACAATATTTTAGCTAATCCTCGCTCTTGCAATGTTATCAAACCATATTACCTTGTCGGAATAGCAGCAACCGTATTAAGATGCTCGCCCTAGGAGCCTGTTCTCAGACAAGCTCCTAGAGGTTGTCCGAGAACAGGCTGACTTACTTCGAATTAGCCCCGAAATAAAACTAATTCATTGAAATAATTAAAATTTACATACACACAGCATTAGGTATTTGAAGCATGGACTATCAAAAAGAAGAACCCCGCTTAATTAAATTTTTACTCATTTCCGCATTTTTTCTGTTTATTGGAACGGTTCACGGCGTTTTACAAGTCATTCACCCAGTTCGCGTTTATTTAGACTCCATCGGCAGCCCTTATGGGGGGCCAGGACATATGATCGATCCTTTGGCGCATGCGCATATTAATATGGTCGGCGGCGTTATCATTGTACTTATGGCGACCACTTATTATTTATTACCCCGGATCACCCAACAAACTTTATATTCTTACAAACTAGTCGAACACACTTTTTGGTGGACAAGCCTCGGCATTATTGGGTTTTATACGACTCTACTGCTTTTTGGCTTCTGGGAAGGCAATCTTTTATTGGCGGGCGAAATGGAAAGAATGGAACAAGTTCATTCCTATTACACGGTTACTATAGCAACCGTTTCTACTGTTATGGGGATAGGATTTTGGATTTACTTTACTAATCTGTTCATGACTTACAAAAAGGTTCGTAATTCAAATGAATGAAGTCAGCGAAATACGTGACAGCAGTGAAGAAACCAAGGCGACTGAAGTCAGCGAAAAATGTGCCTGCCCTGACACCTATCCTGACTGGGACGGGCAAGACATAGACCTTGCAGGAAGATGTGTTCATCAAATGCCAATAAAAACTGCTTTCCACATGCCCCTGGGGTACGACACTTACGTTAATAAACAATATTTAAATATCCGAGAACTAGAACTCACAGAAATCTGGCCAATGATGGTCTTAACTAGAACCAAATTATTTGGCGGAGAAATTATTCGCTTTATTGAGGACGCAGAATCAGCATCAAGAATGGTGCAGTTTTTAGCTCCCCCTTTTATGGTCAACATATTGCTTCACCACGGAGGCATTGGCACCATACGCAAATCTATGCGTCAACAACAAATGGGCATACTGGATAGTGGAAAAATCCCCAAAGAACTCTATCTCGCGCATTTAACCTGTCCGGTTTGTGAAGAAAAAAAAGGCGGAGATAAAATATTACTTTTCAGACGATGGGTCGCTAGCAGTCGCTTAAGCGCTGCACTTAAAGCGAAAGAAAAACGCCAGACGGCTAAAGATCGAAAAAAGTAGCTCAATCTGAGAAAAAAGACTGATACGCCTTGAATAAAAACGAATAATACCTATAAATGTTTACAAAGAGTGACTGCATTGCTATGGTTAAGCGATCACGTCAACTATCCTAAGTTTTAATTCTTATTATGATGTGCGAAGGAACTACTGGCCACAAAACCCGCATCCTTGGCATGATAATTGGTTACGTTTAAAGAACTTTCTAACAATTATCTTTGCGATAATTGCTCAAGAATTTCACTAATTGGAGGCAAATAATAGTGAGTAGCATAGTCCATTTATCGGATGATAGCTTTGAAGCAGAAGTACTAAGTGAAGACGGTCCAGTGCTGGTTGATTATTGGGCTGAATGGTGTGGACCTTGTAAAATGATTGCCCCTATTTTGGATGAAATATCCGAAGAATATAAAGACAAAGTAAAAGTTGCCAAACTAAATATTGACGAAAACCCCGCGACGCCTCCAAAATATGGAATTCGAGGAATACCTACACTCATGTTATTCAAAGGCGGAAATGTCGAGGCAACTAAAGTAGGCGCTGTTTCTAAATCCCAACTAACAGCATTCATCGACAGCAACTTATAAAACTAATTGACACACCGCGTACGATGGCTTCTAATTAACCAAGTACGCGGCAACCTGTTAATATTATACGAGCAGCGGCGTAAACTAGAAATTCGTTGATTCCCTCATTAGCACTCAACTAAACATTCGCCTTTGACGTTACACTTAAACATATATTCAAGCTTTAACTAAATTTTTCTTTTCATTATAACCTCTAATCAAACTAAATACATATCACTATGAACCTTACTGAATTAAAGCATAAACCTGCTTCCGAACTTCTACTCATCGCCAAAGAAATGGGAATTGAAGGCATTGCGCGCGCACGAAAACAAGATGTCGTCTTTTCAATATTAAAAGCTCACGCTAAAAAAGGCGAAGACATTTATGGTGATGGTGTATTAGAAATACTACAAGATGGTTTTGGCTTTCTGCGATCAGCCGACAGTTCATACCTAGCGGGCCCAGATGATATCTATATTTCACCCAGTCAAATAAGACGATTCGCACTACGAACCGGAGATACTGTCGCTGGAAAAATCAGACCACCGAAAGAAGGGGAGCGATATTTCGCGCTGCTTAAAGTTAATCAGATAAATCACGAAGCCCCTGAATTCGCACGTGGAAAAGTTTTATTTGAAAACTTAACGCCCTTATTTGCAAATGAACGCTTACAAATGGGTATCGGCAATGGAAGCACTGAAGACCTCACTGCCAGAATAATCGACATAGTATCCCCGATAGGCAAAGGCCAACGAGGTCTCATTGTTTCACCGCCAAAATCGGGCAAAACCATGATGCTTCAACATGTTGCTCAATCAATAACAAGAAATCACCCCGAGTGCATATTAATCGTCTTATTAATCGACGAAAGGCCTGAAGAAGTCACAGAAATGGCACGCACAGTCATTGGAGAAGTTGTCTCTAGCACCTTCGACGAACCAGCGAGTCGTCATGTACAAGTCGCAGAAATGGTTATCGAAAAAGCCAAACGTCTGGTCGAACACAAAAAAGATGTCGTGATTCTATTAGACTCCATCACTCGATTAGCACGCGCGTACAACACCGTCATCCCTTCATCGGGTAAAGTATTAACCGGGGGCGTAGATGCAAATGCCCTACAAAGACCAAAGCGTTTTTTTGGCGCCGCGAGAAATATCGAAGAAGGTGGCAGCTTAACAATACTAGCAACCGCGTTAATCGATACTGGATCACGTATGGATGAAGTCATCTTCGAAGAATTCAAAGGCACTGGTAATCAAGAGCTACACCTTGATCGAAAAATAGCTGAAAAACGCATCTATCCTGCGATCAATGTTAACCGCTCAGGGACACGTCGAGAAGACCTGCTCGTTTCTGCAGACGAGTTACAGAAAATTTGGATCTTACGAAAAATATTACATCCAATGGAGGAAATTACAGCCATGGAATTTTTATTGGATAGACTCAAAGAAACCAAAACCAACGACGACTTTTTTGAATCAATGAAACGCTAGGAAATCCCGACCTGAGAAGAACCGCCAGGCTTCTGCAAGCTACCTTCCTAAACATAAGCTTACACCGCGCCCCAACCACGACAAGGAAGCAATGAAGATAAGAGTGTATATCGACTCACCATTGGAAACCGGTGACATCTTCGAATTGCCTCCCAAAGTATTTCATCACCTCGTCAAAGTACTGAGGCTATCTATCAACTCTGAGTTTTTTGTTTTCAATGGACAAGGCGGCAATTGCAAAGCACGACTTATTAGCATTGAAAAAAAAAGAGCCAAAGCAGAAATCAATGCGTTTATTGCGGACTCAATCACACCTGGTCAGCGAATTCACTTAGCACAAGCAATCTCCCGTGGCGATAGAATGGATTTTGCTCTACAAAAAGCGGTGGAGCTTGGAGTGAGTGAAATCACCCCGGTATTTGCAGAAAATAGCGCAGTCAAATTACCAAAAGAACGCCTGCAGAACAAAATACGCCACTGGCATGAAATAATGGTTTCTGCAACTGAGCAATGTGGAAGATCCGACCTACCTAAACTAAACATCCCTTTCAGCTTTGCGCAGTTCGTCGCCATAGAAGACCGTCATTCCTGCAAAATTATTCTCGACCCACACTCCGAAAAAAGCTTTGGCAGCCTCCACCAGCCTGGTGAAAACATCCTAGTAATGATCGGCCCCGAAAGCGGCTTCACCCACACTGAAATTGCTCTCGCGCAAAAAAATGGCTTTAAATCTATCAAATTAGGACCGAGAGTGCTGCGCACAGAAACCGCCGCAATAGCGGCCATTACGACCATTCAAGTGCTTTTTGGGGATATAATTTAAAATAATTAAAAAAATAAAAAAATATTTCACGTATTACACTTTCTTAAAATCGATTAAATCGATGATTTCAGTACAAAAATAGAAAACCCCACCTGTTTGATCAATTTTGAAACAGCTGTTATTTTTCAGGTATTAGTCTACACTTTCCCTTGGCAAAACGTTGAGTTTCTTGAGAACGGATAATACCCAAGAAAAATACTCAGTTATATCTTGTATATCTGGATGGTAAACTTTAAACTGGAAGGTAGGTGCTATGAAAATACCAACAAAAGGGCGTTACGCAGTTGCGGCATTAATGGATTTGGCCCTTAACGAAAAAACGGGCCCTTTAACAATCTCCGAAATTGCCGAAAAACAGAATATATCTCTTTCTTATTTGGAACAGTTATTTGCTGATTTAAGGAAAAACGGATTAGTAAGAGGTACTAGAGGCCCCGGTGGAGGCTATAGACTGGCCAAGTCTACTGCTGCAATCAGCATTGGTGAAATCATCACTGCGGTTGAAGAAAAGGCAGTACAAGTAAGCAGCGAAAGTGAAACTTACACACCTTATAAGCTATGGTCTGGGTTTAGTCAAAAATTATTTACGCACCTAAGCAACATCACTTTAGCAGATTGCCTGGTGCCTAATGAAGATACAATGATCGAAAAAACAGTACTGGAAAATGCCAACGCTGAATTTGAGGATTCTACCGTTGCTGCTTGACAGTGCGTCCACAGAAATATTTTAAGGAGACGTAAAATGGCCTATAGTGAGAAAGTTTTAGATCACTATGAGAATCCCCGCAATGTCGGCTCATTTGAAAAATCCGACAGTGCTGTCGGGACGGGCATGGTTGGAGCCCCAGCATGCGGAGATGTAATGCGACTGCAAATCAAAGTCGCGCAAAATGGAGTCATTGAAGAAGCGCGCTTTAAAACTTATGGATGTGGATCCGCAATTGCCTCAAGTTCACTATTAACTGAATGGGTTAAAGGCAAAACACTAGAAGAAGCTCAGCAAATCAAAAATACCGATATTGCGACAGAACTCGCATTACCCCCCGTTAAAGTACACTGCTCCGTTCTCGCAGAAGATGCAATAAAAGCAGCAATTGATGATTTCAAGAGCAAACAAAGTGTAAGCCAGGAACAAACGGGTACCTAGGAGTCTGTCCGAGAACCGAACCCATCTTACATTGACGACACGCCCTATGTCTTGCAAAAAAAACCTCCGGTCTTGTCTATTCAAGACCGGTTGCATCTCCCCTCTCCAACCTCTTTGCCCTTAAAAACCAATGCGCAAAAAAATGCTAAACGGGAGGTAATAGTATTGCGTTCACAACTACTGTTGCCAGCCGATGAAAACATTATTCATCGCAGTACTGATGAATTTGGCGAACTCATAATTACCAACTCCCCACTATTTCGCACCCTTTATTTCGGCAACGAAAAAAAACAAAGTACGATGTATGTAAATCATCCCGATGTCTTAGTACTCAGTTATACACAAGCGATGATGAGCGCCTTAATCTTTAACTCTAGCCCGGCAAATGCCCTAATGATAGGCTTAGGAGGAGGATCAATGGTCAAATTCTTACTAAAACACTCCCCCTCAACAGCGATAGAAGTTGTGGAAATAAGAAAGCACGTCATCCAATTAGCCCATGCTTATTTCAGTGTACCGGAACAACACCAACGGCTTCAGACGCATCACACGGACGCTGCACAGTTCGTAACCGGCAAACTTCAAACCAAGTCTTATACCCTTATATCACTAGATGCCTTTGACGGCACAGGTCCTGCGTCAATAATGCACTCAGGTTTATTTCTACAGCAATGCAAAGACTTATTAAGCAACAATGGAATTTTATGCATTAACCTATGGAATAGACGAGGAGATCAATTTCAAAAAAAACTACACCGCATTAATAAATTATTCAATGGTGCTTGTCTAGCACTCGAAACAGATAAAATGGAGGGGAATGCAATCATTTTTGCTTTTAAAAATCCAGAAATGATATTGGATGTAAACACATACCAGCGTTCCGCCGCTAAACTTAAAAACACAACAGGTATAGATTTTGAGTCTTTTTTAAGCTTATATTATAAACAAAAAAATTCTTTTCTGTATAGATGGCTAAAATATTGAAATGACTTGCCAAAACCTCTCGTACCGCTAATAATACAAACAATTTATCAATGCAAGACTCAAATTGACTTAACTCGTGGTCTCTCTGTATACACTCTCGGTAGGCGACAAAGAACAAGAGCGGCTATCTTCTCCATTCCGGTTAATGTAGGCAATCAGACTTGTGCGCAGTAGGTCAGTCTGTTTTCGGACAGGTTCCAACCACATCTTCAGCAAACCGAACAACTGAAAATGAATAAAGAAATTGAAAAACCCCATGAACTTTAACCAACAAAATCTTCTTCTAAGCGCTTTCCTAAGCTTTACTATTATGCTTTGCATCATTCCTCATTCAGTATTAGCCAATTATGAGTTATACGGAAAACTTCACCTATCCACAGATGTAGTCGACAATGGAGACAATACTGAGAGCGCAATGGCGAGCAATGGCTCCAGATTCGGCATTAAGGGTCGAGGCTCTCTCGCCTTTGACATCAAAACTGTTTGGAAGCTGGAATCCGGCATTGACCTAACCGGTGAAACTGCCGAACTAGAGGGACGCAACCGATTTATTGGAATTGTGGGTAGCTTTGGCACCTTAATTTCCGGATATCATGACACGCCCTTTAAAACATTTGGTCGAAAATCTGATCTAATGGTCGACACGATTGCAGACAATCGATCAGTAATGGGTGCAGTCAGTGGGTTTGATACGTTTAATTTACGTGCACAAAATGCGATTATGTACATTTCCCCTACGATAGCAGGACTGGAACTGCGTGCTTTATTTTCTCCAGGTGAAGAGCTCTCAAGTAATTCTACTGACTCTGTAATGAGTTCCAGTGCCGTGTACAAAAGCCGCTTGCTCTATCTTGGTGCTGCCTATGAAGAACAAGGACAATATTCTAACACGGGAGCAGCTCGCATTGGAGCCGGACTAATGCTCCCGAGAACCAAGCTTCATGTCATCCTGGAACGTTTAGATTCTAGTACGTCTCGAAATTTAGATCGCGATGCTTATGGTTTTAGTTTTTCACATCGCATGTCTAACACCTCAATTAAAGGCCAGGCATTTATCCTAAAAGATGAATTTAACTCACCCAATACCGGTGGTGTTCTATACGCCATTGCGGCAAGTCAAAAACTTGCTAAGGATTTTGAGGTTTATGCGATCTTCACAAAAACGCAAGCCGACAGTGCTTCACAACTAAGCTTGGCCGCAAAAGACCACGGAGAGACCTTCCTCTCGTCTAATGGAAGAGACATTTCCGCCGCTTCTATGGGAATGGTGTATCGCTTCTAAGTCCTCTGATCCTTCCCACATATTCATAATTCCTTAGAAATAGAGTAAAGTATCTTAACTTTCCCCCACATTGCTTACTAGCCTTTACATGACGAGAGAAAAATATGACTGATACTAGCTTTAACCCACCCCTGAGAACCTTAATGGGGCCCGGCCCGTCTGATGTACACCCGCGAATTCTATCCGCCCTAGCACGTCCTACAATCGGTCATCTAGATCCTAGCTTCGTTTCTTTAATGGATGAAATTAAGTCATTATTACAATATGCATTGCAAACAAAAAACGAAATGACTATGCCTATTTCGGCTCCTGGCTCTGCCGGTATGGAAGCATGCTTTGTTAACTTAATTGAACCGGGTGACAAAGTTATCATTTGCCAAAATGGGGTATTCGGCGGACGAATGAAGGAAAACGTGGAACGTGCAGGTGCAACTGCCGTGATGGTGCCAGATGAATGGGGACAAGCTATTGGCCTCAACAAGCTAGAAGAAACCTTAAAAACACACCCAGACGCAACGACTGTCGCTTTTGTCCACGCCGAAACATCTACTGGCGTTCAATCTGACGCTAAAGCTATCGTCGCGCTTGCGCATCAATATGATTGTCTAACCATCGTAGACGCGGTCACCTCCCTAGGAGGAACACCCGTTTTAGTCGACGAATGGGGAATCGATGCTATTTACTCGGGAACCCAAAAATGCCTCTCTTGCACACCCGGTCTTTCCCCTGTGAGCTTTAGTGAAGCAGCAGTCCAACGTATCAAACAGCGTAAAACCAAAGTACAAAGCTGGTTTTTAGACCTAAACCTAGTAATGGGTTATTGGGGGCCAAACGCTAAACGGGCCTATCATCATACTGCTCCCATTAATCCACTTTACGGCCTGCATGAGGCCTTATTAATGTTAAAGCAAGAAGGACTAGAAAATGCGTGGGCTAGGCATGCAAAATTACATAACGCCTTAAAAGCAGGCCTCGAAGCACTAGGCTTGCGCTTTATCGTCAATACCAACGATCGCCTACCCCAGCTCAATGCCGTATCAATACCTAAAGGCGTAGACGAAGCACTGGTAAGACAACGCCTGCTCAGTGAATTCAATCTAGAAATTGGTGCAGGATTAGGCAACCTCGCAGGTAAAATATGGCGCATTGGTCTTATGGGGCATACATGCCAGATGAATAATGTCATTCTATGCATTACCGCCTTGGAATCTGTATTAACCAGCCTCAATGCTCCTATCAATAAAGGCGTTGCAGTGACCGCAGCATATGAATCATTCAGCGAATAATTTACCCTTAATTCTTATGCCTTATAATACATACATCGTGTAAAACACCTTAAGGGGTTTTTACAATTTAATCAGCGCCTTAACCGGCGCCGACATTATCCTCCGGCCCTTCAGAGTGCGCGGTTTAAGTCGCACTTTTTAGGCAAGAGCACGAACGCCCAACCTAGATTAAGCAGTCGAATCTAGATTCAAAACCCCTCATCTTGTTAACAACAGCACGTTAACTTAGGAAAAAACAATGAAAGAAACAAAAAATAAAACGCATTTTGATTTCAATTATTGGTTAGAACTTGCCAAAAAGAACCCGCAAGCTTTTGAAAAAGAGCGCCAACAAGTAGTTGATAAATATATAAACGGTATCAAAGACACAGAAATTCAAGAGCGCATGCGCTGTTTACAATGGAAAATCGATACCGAACGCAAACTGGCTAAAACCCCGATGGAATCAGCGATCCGCATTTACGACATGATGTGGGAGTCTCTTAGTAAAAACCTGGAGGCACTACAAGAATTATCAGACTTATTAGTAGAGACTAAAAACCGCACACCATCGCCCCGAAAACCCTTACGAAAAACATATAACGCGACGATACTACCGTTTAAAGAACAATCTGCGAATACCCAATAAAAAATTTGCCATTCTCTCTGTAGATCTAGAGCTTATCCAAACGGAAATATGAGTCGAATAATGCACTCGTGTTATTATCTTAGATTCCGTAGTTGAGCGCTTAGCGCGGAATCTAACTGCGGATTCTAGGATTATCCTAAATTAATCAGCACTAAGAGAGATTACTATGCACAGCCGTTGGAACGAAGAAGAATCACTACAGTTTAAAACGGATTTAGAACTCCGCGTCTATACCTCACAATTACTCGGAAGAGACCCAGCCTTAGTTTTACATGGCGGGGGCAATACATCCGTCAAAATAACGGAAAAAAATATTCTTGGCGAAAATGAAGAATTACTTTATGTAAAAGGTAGTGGATGGGATTTAGAATTCATTGAAGCCCCCGGTTTTGCCCCTGTACGCCTCAATCATCTACTCAAACTTGCCAAACTCGATGTGTTATCTGACCCAGAAATGGTCAACGAGTTAAAAACCCAAATGACTAATGCCAGCGCACCTACTCCATCAGTAGAAGCGATTTTACATGCTGCTTTGCCCTATAAGTATGTCGATCACACGCATGCAAATGCCATCGTAACTATCACCAATACAGAAGATGGGCGCAAGCGCATTGAAGAAATATATGGTGACACTGTCGTTATCATTGATTACATCATGCCCGGCTTCGACCTCGCAAAACAATGCGCAAAACAATTTGCATCCGAGGCTAGCGCAAAAACACAAGGCATGATCTTAATGAATCATGGTATTTTCACCTTTGGCCCTACCGCACGTGAAGCCTATGAAATGATGATTACTTTAGTGGATAAAGCTGAAAAATATCTGATACAACAAGATGCCTGGAAAATCACTCTCTCTACACCGAATAAAAATAGCTTTAGCAAGAGGAACATATTACCCGCTCTTCGAAAAAACGTTTCTAAAGCCGCTGGAACAGCAATGATTCTCCGATGCTCAGAACATGAAAAAGCCAAGTCGTTTTCCGCCAAGCAAAACGTATCTAAAATATCGCAACAAGGCCCGGCCACACCAGACCATGTCATCCGTACCAAGCAACTACCAATGATTGGAACAGATGTTGACGCTTATACCTCCGCTTATAAAAAATATTTTGAATTAAATTCTGCACAAGCAAAAGATAAAAAAGCCATGTTAGACTCAGCACCCAGAGTTATTCTAGATAAAACCCTTGGCATGCTCTGCGTTGGTAAAACGATAAAAGATGCCTGTATCGTTGAAGATATCTATTTGCATACTATTGACATTATTCAACGTGCAGAAAAACTTGGAGGTTATAAAGCATTGCCCGATCAAGATATTTTCGACATGGAATACTGGGATCTTGAACAAGCCAAATTAAAAAAAGGCGGCAAAGCGCCGGTCTTTCAAGGAGAAGTGGCACTCGTTACCGGAGCCGCTTCTGGTATTGGCAAAGCCTGTGTATCCTCTCTGCTCGCACGTGGTGCTGCCGTCGTTGCATTAGACATAAACCCTGAAATAGAATCCGCTTTCGAAACTACCAGCTACTTAGGCCTAAGCTGCGACATAAACTCGCAAACTCAAATCAAGCAAAGCCTGGAACAAGCCGTTACTCATTTTGGTGGTATTGATATGCTGGTCTTAAATGCCGGCATGTTTCCCGGCGGGTTTAAAATCGCTGAACTAGAAGTTGATATATGGCGCAAGGTTATGCAAGTTAATGTGGACGCAAATCAATTTATATTAAAGTCTGCATTCCATATATTGCAACATGCTCCTAACGGTGGTCGTGTGGTTATTATGGGATCTAAAAATGTTCCAGCCCCCGGCCCTGGCGCCGCAGCGTATTCGGCATCGAAGGCTGCTCTCACCCAGCTAGCACGAATTGCCTCATTAGAATGGGGCGAACACAATATTAGAGTAAATACCTTACACCCAGATGCCGTTTTTGATACGGGTATCTGGACAGATGAAGTACTCCAGGCTCGCGCAGCTCATTATGGGATTGGCGTAGAACAATATAAACGCAAAAATATTCTAAAAACAGAGATTACTAGCCATGACGTTGGCGAACTAACCGCAGAACTGTGCAGCCCGATTTTTTCAAAAACAACCGGAGCTCAGATTCCAATCGATGGTGGTAACGACAGAGTAATATAAGCTCTTTGCATTAAAATCAACCTGTTAATCCTCGATAATGACATTAATTAAGCCGTCAAGCTGATCCCTGCTAGCCATTACTTTTTCAATAGCTAGGGTCAGTTTTTCGTCATCCAAACTAAGAGACTCCATTAAACTTTCGGGAACGACTGACGAACTCGCATCACCAATACCATAACGATGCAATAAACGGTCACAGATAAACAATAAATTGGCGTATAAATGAAACTCACCTTTATAATGCTCATTATGATGCTCAAAAACAGCAATCGTTAACGGCCCTGGCATACTCCACTTCCGCATTAACCATGCACCCACAATATTATGTCGAACTCCCAGTTGCGTAGTCTCCATATCTCTTCTCGACTGCTTAGGGAACTCTTTAAATGAACAATTAAGCGTATTAAATTCTGCAGGAAAATAATGAGCTAAGACAAAAAAGCCAATATCGTGCAATAAACCACTCAAATAAGCCATTCCAGGATTAATATCTGAACCTGAAGGCAAACAAGTACAAAGCTCTTGCATCAACGAAGCCGTATAAACACTATGCCTCCAGAGTGCTTCTTTACCGATGGGGCCACCATCCGGAATAGAAAAACGTTGTCCCATCGCTAAACCTAAAGCAAAATATAATGCCTTATTATACCCTAGTAGTTTTATGGCATCCTGAGCCGAGTTTACTTCACCATAGGCTCGAAAAAATGGCGCATGAGCATAGCGAATAATCTGTGCGCTAATAATAGGATCAATAGCGATAATATTTTCTAACTGGGTAATACCCGCATTGTCATCATCGAGTAAGTCCAATAAACTTTGTGAAACCTCAGGAAATGCAGGCAAATCGGTAATTTGCTCTATTCTTTCTTGTAAATCATTATTCGGTGGAAAATCTGATGACATTGCAACAATCCTTGTACTTCAACGTTTATTGCGAATAACCCGCATAATATTGCTTCACTGTTATATTATGATCACAAGTTCAATATAAGGTTTAGTACTGTCGATAAAAAATCATGAATAAATTACATATCGCTGCACATCGAGGCTTATCCGTAAAATATCCGGAGAATTCTATCTCCGCAATGCAGGCCGCCGTAGATATCGGCTGCCAGTTTCTAGAACTTGACATCCAACTCAGCAAAGATCGAGTACCCATTGTCATTCACGATAAAAACCTGGAGAGAATCACTGGCCACAATGTCGACATTTTTGACCTCACCCTAAAAGAGCTAAACAAATTTAGTGCCAGTGAACCTGGACGCCTAGGGAATAAATTTGCATACGAACCGATTCCCACTCTCTACAATTTCATTGATTTTTTGCAAAAATATCCAAACGTTCACGTCTTTATCGAATTCAAAACAGACAGTGCAGATAAATTCGGCATAGAAACTTTCGTTAATATTGTTATGCCAGCACTTGAACCCGTGAAAACTCGCTGTACATTAATCTCCTTCAGCGCCGAAATATTAGAATACATAAAAAGTATTTCTGACTATCCTATAGGCTGGGTACTTTATCAATTTAACGAACAATGGAAAAGTCGCGCCGAAAATCTCGCCCCCCATTATTTGATTTGCAATTACACTAAGATTAATAACAAACTATGGAAAGGGCCCTGGCAATGGTTTATATACGAAGTTACCGATAGCAATACCGCACTAAGTTGGTTTAACAAAGGAGTAACATTCATCGAATCCATGGAAGCAGACAAATTACTCAACGATCCACAAATCAAAAAACTAACCAATGTATGACGTTGTAATTATTGGCGGCGGAATTCAAGGAGTAGGTATAGCACAAGCTGCTGCTGCTCGCGGACACAAAACGCTGCTATTAGAGCAATCTGAACTGGCAAGTGGCACATCAAGTAAATCAAGCAAGCTCATTCACGGTGGTTTGCGTTATTTAGAAAATGCCCAATTTTCACTGGTTAAAGAATGTTTGCACGAGCGCACATTACTGTTAAAAAATGCCCCAGACTTAGTCACATTGAAACCATTTTTCATCCCTGTTTATAAAAATACCTCACGCCGCCCCAGTACTTTGTTTACTGGGCTCGCGCTCTATGGATTGCTAACAGGTTTTCAAAAATCTGCTCGATTCTCAAGACTAAAAAAAATGGAATGGTCAAGTTTAGATGGTTTAACATCGCAGAATTTGCAATCTGTTTTTCAATACTGGGACGCACAAACTGACGACCAATTACTAACTCGTGCAGTAATGGCGTCTGCATCCGAACTCGGTGCCGAGCACTTAACAAATGCCAAATTTGTTTCTGCTACTGCCGATAATAACGCGTGGAAAATAAGCTATCAACAAAATAATACATGCAAAGAAATTCTAAGCCTATCCTTGGTGAATACTGCAGGCCCCTGGATTAAGCAAGTATTGGAAAAAATTACACCTCATCCCCCAGCAAATGCTGTAGAACTGGTAAAAGGCAGCCACATAATACTCAACGGCCGTTTAGAAAAAGGTATTTATTATCTTGAAGCACCGCAAGACAAACGCGCCGTATTTGTAATGCCATGGTATGGAAAAACATTAATTGGCACTACAGAAGAAACCTTTACCGGAGACCCTGCATGTGTATCCGCATCACAAACTGAAAAAAAATATTTAGTCGATACATTTAAGCACTACTTTCCCGAACACCGGCAATGGGAGATCGAGCAAAGCTTTGCAGGCATAAGAGTACTTCCAGCAAATGGAGGCAGCGCGTTTTCTAAGCCCCGTGAAACGATGATAAAAATAGGGAATAGCAATTCTCCACCCTTGTTAAGCATTTATGGAGGAAAACTAACCGTTTATCGCGCAACTGCCGAACAGGCCATGAATCAACTTGAAAAAGCCTTGCCACATAGAAAAAACCTAGCAGACACTGCAAAATTAAAATTAAACAGCGTAGAATAAAGCCCATTCAGCAGCGACAAATACTGCATATTAATTGACAACACACCCTATAGTCTATCAGCTATACTCATAGCATGATGAATTTAGGGCGTGTTATTTGCTCTAAATTTATAACGTTATAAGTAAAACAGACATCCTCTTGGTTTCCAGGATTCTGATGAATATCAGCTTTAAAAGGTGAAATATTTTGGCTTTTACTGTCTTAGGCCCGGGGCTACGAGATGAAGTATTATTGGACAATCTCATCCCAAATGATGACATTCCCAAAACATCTAAAATTCCCCGCACACACGACCGCGATCCACGACGCGACGAAAACAACGACCAGCGGCAGCCCGAAGTTTCTCCCTTAGGCAAACAAGCCAATAAAGCTTATTCAAACACACGAGAGATAATTAAAGAACGTGAACCTGCCATTCGTGCAAGGCAAATAATGACATCCCCGGTTGTCAGCTTACACGAAAATACCAGCATTGTTGAAGCTTGGCAGTTATTTAGAAATCAACGTTTCAGACATGTGCCTGTGCTATCCGCAAAAGGCGATTTAATCGGACTTTTATCGGACAGAGCGCTGTTGCGCTATGCGGCAGTTACTGGCAACATCCCCCCTTATGATTTAAACTCTCCGCAAGCAAGGATTTCGATCAAAGACATCTGTAGTGACAATGTGTTAACCGCGACACCTGATGTAGAGATAAGGGAAATTGCCCGGCTGTTAATTGAGCTGCACATGGGCGCAATGCCCATTGTAGATAAATACGACAATTTAGTAGGGATTATAACAAGAGCTGATATATTACGAATAGTCGTCACTCAGGCACCCCTCGAACTCTGGATTTAGTAACGACTTAAAATATTATAAAGAGCTATTACTGCAACCGCCTTCCACTATTTCTAAGGTATTATGGGCATGCATCAGTAGCTATGCCTCTTTTACTGTTTTTCTTGCAGTCCTAAAATATTCGAAAAACATCAGAAACACACCAGCCATAATGTACATATCGGCAAAATTAAAAATGCCGGTTCTAAGCCCGGCGACGCCCATGTTCATAAAATCGACGACAACGCCGTTGCGATAAATGCGATCTAATAAATTGCTAATTCCGCCCCCGCATATTAACGCTAATGACACAACTTCAAGGCGGCTTAATTTATTACTGCGAATTAAGTACACCATCAAGGCAAGTAACATCAATAATGGCATAACTATCAGCACATAAAACCGCGTATCCGCACCCAAGCTACTTCCCATTCCCAAAAAAGCCCCCGAATTTTCGGCATATTGCAATCTAAGCATATCCCAGGCAAAAGTATGGATATTCTGGTTCATTAAAAATTCTTGAGCGATAAACTTGGTAATTTGATCGACAATAATACAAATTACAATGAGAGGTAAAATTAATACGATACGCGACTTCATTAGATGTAATTCCTGATGACAACATAAGTCTCTATGAGACTTTGCAGTAAAAATAATTTTCGTGCAAAGGTCTCTCATAACTAACCAAGGGGCTTAAGCCAATAAACAGGCCAACCCCTTCCGAATATTCTGACAAATCAACGTTAATAAAGTGCGGAAAGACACCTCATAAAGGGAACGTAAAAATGACTTGGTACGCTATTCTATTCATTTCCCTACTCATTGTCATATTATAAACAATGGATATACATCAAATAACTTTCAGCTAAGGAATGCTCGCTTCGAAATCTAAAATCGATTGGGCAATTTTTTCTGCCAGCATCACCAATAAATCACTGAGGGCGCTAACGGTATCAATATAGTTTTCACCGCTCGCCGCTACACGCAATGAAAAATCCTCATAAACGAGTTCTTTGCTATTCAATCCTTGAAATAAAGCCCAACTACCGCGTAACACCGTATTACCGCCGAGAACTCCATCAAACTGGATCACATTAATTTTTACTTGATAACTAACGGGTTTGTTCGTTAACCTCGGAAAAATAAATACCCGATCGGTATTCAGACTCTTTTTAAGCTCGCTAACAATAGTGTGCGCCATATCCGCTTTGAGATCACCCGCCCATTGATCAAAATCACCTAGCTTTATCCGATTCTTATCAATGCGAGTAACAATTTGCGGCCTTTCTAAAATATCGGGTAATTCAACCAAATGAATATCAACACTCAATTTACTAGTTAATTCACTTAATGCATGATGATCATCTGTTTTGTCTACCGGCTCCACACTTAAAGTATAAAAACGGGTTGGCAACGAAGTTCCGCCAAGGGCCACACAGGCGGTCAGCGATACTACAACGATAAATATAACAGCTAACGGTACAGCTTTATAGAAATTTAAAATCATTATCGCGAGCTCTTCCCTTTGAGCAGTGCTTCAGGATGCCGCTCAAGATACTCGGCCATAACACGGATTGAACGTGCGGCTTTAGATAATTCTTCCATTGTAGTGCGCGCCTGCACCCCCAAAACACCTCCTTCAGATGCATTCGCTGATTTCAGCAATTTATTCGTTTTTTCAATCATAGAGTTTATATTCAAAATCGTCGCACTTATATTTTTATCATTAAAGAGTTTATTTGCACCCTCTACAGATGCACTTAATTTTTTCCCAATCTCCTCAAATGGAATAGCATTCAACTGCGCTAATAAGTGATTCATCTTTGCCGTAATACTTGTTAGTGTTCCTGGCACGGTAGGCACAACTAAATAGTTATTCTCGTACGACTGTACAACTTTTTCTGCATCCGGATATATATCAAGCACGACCAATAAACTATTAGTTAATAAATTACCCATTTGCAATTGCGCTCTCATGCCTTGTTTCACTAAATTTTCGACCAACTGAATAGTCACTTTTTTGCGCTGCTCATCACTCTTCCAGTTTCGTTGATTAGTCAAGGGAATTCGATCAGGCTCTAATGCAACCAAAACGGGCACACGTATCGTATTTTCCTCAATTTGTGCTTCGAAAGAAATATCGACCACACTTCCTACCCGTATCCCGCGAAACTCAACAGCAGATCCAACCGATAAGCCTCGCACCGAATCACTAAAATACATTAAAAATGGCACCGTAAAAGAGATCAGTTCATCCGCTTGTGGGTTTTCTGTCTCATACAAGGGAAAAACTGCTCCCTCGAGCGCTCGCTCGCTAGACTCAATTCGAGTAGGCGTGTCATACGAAATACCGCCAGACAATAAAGCCACCAACGACTCCACATCCATCTTCACACCTTCTGCACCAATTTTCACTTCAAGTCCTGATGTATTCCAGAATCGCGTATTATTTTTCACATGCTGGTCATATGGAGCATTGACAAAAATTTCGATTTCTACATGACTAAAGTCTTCTGACAGTTTGTAATTAATCACTTCACCCACTGGAATTTCTTTGTGATGAACCGGTGACCCAGTAGTCAACGAACCTAAACGCTTAGCCTTAATCTTGTAAATAGAACCGGCGGTATCAAACTGATTGTGATGAGGCTGCTCAAGCCCGGTGAACTCCTTGAATACTTTTCCACCTTGACCAGGATCAATCGCTATATAAGCGCCACTTACCAATGTCTCCAACCCGCTAATACCTGCAGTACCAAGTCTTGGCTTAACCACCCAGAAACGAGTAGACTCAGTTAGCCTATCACCTTCCAAGCCTTCAATTTGAAGTGTCACAATAACGTTCAATAAATCTTCTGAGAAATTAACCTCTTTTACAAAACCAATATTGATGTCTCGATATTTAACCAGTGTTTTTCCTTGCTCAATGCCATTCGCTTGCTGGAAAGTAACTTTTACGATAGTACTTGGGTCAGTTACACTTTTATAAACCAACCAGCCTCCAATAAGTGTTGCTAACAAGGGTATAACCCAAACAATCGAAAACCCATTATGCAGCGGCTTAATCATCGCATCCGGTAATTCAGTCGGTGATGTTGATTCATTATTTAGCATTTTTTCTCAATCTCTTGTATCCCAGAGCAAACGCGGATCAAATGATTTAACTGCGAGCATCGTCAATACAACAACCGCTGCAAACGCCGTAGCGCCCATACCAGGAAGAACTGTAGTTAAAGCATCTAACTGAACCAAAGACACCAAAATTGCGATGACAAAAATATCTAACATCGACCAACGGCCTACCCACTCAGCAATACGATACATACGAGTATTTTCAATTCTTCGATTCACTTTTTTCCGCCCTACCATAAATAACAAATAAATCATAAGCAAAATTTTCAATAAGGGTAATAACACACTGGCTAAAAAAATAATGATGGCTAACGGCCACTCCCCATTTTCAAGGAAAAAAACAATACCACTCATAATAGTATCAGCGGTTTTTTCACCTAAGTTAATGGTAAACATCACCGGTTCAACATTCGCCGGAATATACATAATAATAGCGCTAATCAGAAATGCCCACGTTCGTTGAATACTATTCTGCTTACGTGAACTCAGCTGGCAATGACAACGCGGACAAAGCAATTTTTTTTCTTTAGATCGTTTAACCAATAATCCACAGGTAGTGCATCCTACCAACCCGCACTGCTGTGCACGAAGCAAATCTGTATTCATTTAGGCGGTTCCAGCGATTCCCAAACGAAATAGGGCTGGAATGAAGAAACGGCCCCCACATAGAAAATAATCAGGGCTGAAAAAGCGTAAAAACTGATGCCAAAAATGATATCTGATTGAGTTGTTAATTTAATAAACGCAACGATAATTCCAAGTAAAAACACATCCAACATTCCCCACGGCTGTAACCGACCAATCCAAATTAATGCGCCACGAACCAATGGTAATTGCAAATTAAAGCGCACAGCAGCTAGCACATAAAACATTAATAACATGATCAACAACGGCGCCATAATGACAGTAAGCCACACTAAGACAGCAAGGCCCGGTTTATTTTCCTGAATAAATCCAAGTGCAGCCCCAAGCAAGGTCGTCGTATGACTAAGACCTGAGATATTGATCGTCATTAAGGGGTAACTACTAGCAATGATAAATAAAATAAGAGAAGCAATAACTAGCGCGAGCGGTCTATCAATTCCTCCTTTAGGGTGGGTCAATAAACAGCTTTTACAGCAAATACAGCGCGCAGAATAACCACGCTCCAATTTATCAAAATACTGCACCGTATCACAGTCAAAACAAACCCTCATTTTTCTTGAATGTATAATTATTTCAACCTCATCTTTACTCTTTTTCCTAGATCAAACTTCATCATCAATATGCTTTCGTAAACCTATCGACCAAAAAATTCAAGCCGTTTGATCGATATCCCACAGGATTCAGCGTATGAAACTTTGTATCTGGTTCACTGTCAAGTCACTAAATGACAGGCATTGATTTCATACACGTCTATGGAGTTTTCTTTAAATTTAATATAGATTGTGTACAAACATTGCTTATAATTTAAAGTCCTCGGGATTTTTCGGCAAAACGACTATTGCTAAATATACCCAGAGCCGCTAAACACGGACAATAAGCTCCAGGAGCTGAATTGTGCTTAAATGAGCTAATTAGTTAAATTTATTTGTCGATAATACAGAAATACACCCCTCTCAAACAGGCCGCTAAAATTGAAGAAAAAAAAATCATCCTTAACCAGCCTACTCGCCACTCTGGTCATCGTATCAGTGGGCTGGCTGGCCACTCCTATCAACACGCCTTATGCAGCGACGACCATTGAACAACAACGAAATTATTTTGTCGCGGCAAAAAATGCTTTGAAAAAAGGACAAGTTCGTAAATTCAAACGGTTACAACGCAAGCTTAAAGATTACCCCCTCTATGGATACCTGGAATATGAATATATTCGCAAAAGAATCAGTCGCTTACAAGACAATAAAATAGAAGACTTTTTAGCGACTTATGACGATTCTCCAATCAGCTATCGCATGCGCTATATTTGGTTACGTCATCTTGCCCGCAAGGGACGCTGGGATAAGTTTCTCGACGAGTATACCGATGGCGGCGGCCGCAAATTACGATGCCTCAAGGCCAAAGCCTTATTCAAGGTCAAGAACACCGCTGAAGCAATGGAGGCTGCTAAAAACCTGTGGTTAACCGGAAAGTCTCAACCCAAAGCCTGCGACCCAGTATTCGACGAATGGCGAAAAAACGACGGCATGACCGATGCTCTGATTTGGGAGCGCATCGAAAAAGCAATGGCCAAGCGTCGCTTTAGCCTCGCCAAGTTTCTCGTTAAAAGTCTTGATAAAAACGCACAAAGCTGGGTAAGCCGTTGGATTCAAATGCATAGACATCCTGCGGAAAACTTACATCGTAAAATATTTCACCTTGACAACGACAAAGCGCGCGCTATTGTCCACCATGGCATCAAACGACTAGCGCGTAGAGATGCAAGTGCCGCTGCCGATGCATGGGAGCAATACCGATCAGAGCACCTTGCAAAAGCTCCTGATGCCGTCGCTGAGGTTGATACTTTTATTGCGTTAAGGTCAGCATACCAAAAGCACCCATTAGCGAGCAAAATGCTAGGCGACCTAAAAGACCCCGATTCCAAAATTAGAGCATGGCGTATCCGTAGCGCCCTGTATCAAGAGGACTGGTGGACAGCACTCACTTGGATAGAAGCATTGCCCGCAAAAGAACGCAACAAAGAAAAATGGCGTTACTGGCGCGCACGTATTCTGGAAATGCAAAGCATCAAACTTCCCGTGTTAAAAACAGCCGCTGAACGGATATTTTCATCCTTATCTAAAGAACGAAGTTACCACGGTTTTTTATCTGCCGACCGAATGAATAGAAAGTATGAATTGACCTCAACCCCGCTAGACACCGTCGAAGCAGAAGTTAGGGACTTTGAAAAAACACCTGCCGTCCAACGCGCATTCGAACTCTATAAACTTGGCCTATTGGCTCCAGCACGTCGAGAATGGAACTACCTTACAAACTCATTGGACGAAGCTGATCTTCGAAAAGCATCAGTCATAGCAAGTCGTTGGGGCTGGCATGATCGAGCCATTATGACTGTTGCTAAATCAGATCACTTTGACGATCTCGATATCCGCTTTCCATTTGCCCACAAGGACTTGATTACCTCTAAAAAAATAAGACAAAAAGTAGAGCCCGCATGGGTGTTCGGTGTCATCAGACAAGAAAGCACATTTATGCCGGACGCACGCTCCAGTGCAGGCGCCTTGGGGCTCATGCAAATCATGCCTAGAACGGGTCGAAGTACCGCAAAAGCAGCAAAAACTCGAATAAGAAATAACAGAGATATTCTGAATGTTAGAAAAAATATCATGCTCGGCGCCACTTATCTTCGGAAAATGCTTGACCGGAACGAAGGACATAGCGCAATGGCCACAGCGGCCTATAATGCAGGGCCACATCGAGTCAAGCAATGGTCGCCTGACAAGAGCATGTCAGCAGACTTATGGGTAGAAACCATTCCATTTAATGAAACTCGAAAGTACGTACAAAAAGTCATGGCATATACCGTTATTTACGACAACAAACTCAATAGCGAAAACAAACTGATTCGTGAACGGATGCCAATGATAGTACGCGTTGACTCAAGCGACCTGACAAACATTTCTAAGCTCAGCCCCAAGCTCTAAAATTTAGCCAAAATGTGAACCATGCACCTTATAAATGTTCGTTGAATCACTGATTCTTAGCCCCAACTTAGCGACAATATGAGCCAAGTCAAAACAGCAACAGGAGAACCAAAATGACTGGCTATCAACGACAAAAGAGCTTCAACCCAAGCATACTCATGTTAATCAGTATATTTGTTGGTGTCGGAGTCATAGCGACTACCCTCAGTATGTAAACGTGGGTCTTATATGCCTAAGCAAAATTCTCTTCCCGCATACAATTTTGATCAATGGGTAAAATTAGCCATTGAGAAGCCAGAGCAATTTGAACAACTGCGACAAACCCTCATTAGCGAATTGATTGCCTCCGCACCTGAAGTCCAGCTAAAAAAACTCAGGGGTTTGCAATGGCAAATAGATATGATCAGAGAAAAAAAATCAAACCCCCTCAGCGTATGTATTGAAATTAATAAGATGATGTGGGATTCATTCATCACATTGAACAAAAAACAAGAAGAAATTCTTGCGCCGATAAAAAACAAAACTAATCCCATAAAAATAACTGCTGATATAATTCCGTTTGTGTCGAAAAAATAACTCACCGATTCAAATAACCCCAAATGGAACAGTGTTTAAAAAGGCAGAATTTATGCAGCATATAAACCGCCGGAGAAACTATATTTTTTGAATACAAAAATAATACTTTTTATTTTTATTATTATAAGTAACACTACGTATTAGATAACAAAACTCAGATCACTTTACATGCATTCAAGTGAACACATTCCAGATTGGTAAATAATTAATTTTGGGTAATGCAATGGAACGCTCTTCACAAAAAGAAGATTTACTCTTAAAGCTTATTAATCACTCGTCTACCATTTCAGGGATGAAGGATTTGGACGGAAAATATCTATTTGCTAATTCTGAATTCGAACACCTATACAACCCTACAAAAAAAAATATTATCACTCTATCCGATTACGATATATTTCCAGCTTCGGTAGCCGACTTAATTCGTCAATCAGATTTATACGTTATTTCAAAAAATGAAGAACTAATCATTGAAAAATCATTTTCGCTGAATAAAATCGACAGAACTTATCTAGCGACAGTATTCCCGATCACCGATGAACAACAATCTGTAATTGCCACCGGCTTTATCGCCAAAGACATTACAGAACGCAAATTAGCGATAAGTCAAAAAGAAAAAACCAATCAACTACTGAAAGCCATTGGCCATGCCCAAAATGAGTATATCAGTGGCGAGGACGCCGCGACCATATTTAGCAATTTACTGCACTCCGTATTGGACATAACTGGAAGTGAATATGGTTTTATTGGGGAAATAATTCGCCCACCAAAAGCCCCTCCTTTTTTGCAAACTCGAGCGATAACTGACATCACCAGGAATAAAGACAGCAAAGAACTTTACGATAAACTCATAAGCACTGGAGTAGACTTTGAAAATATCGACACTTTATCCGGAATAACGACTCTAAGCACAGGACTTCCTCACGAAGAACCGCCACTCAGCCCCTACACCGGAATCCCCTTCTATCACGGAAAAAAAATGCTGGGCATTCTTGGTCTTGCAAACCGACGAGCAGATGATAATGAACAGCTCATTGAATACTTAGAACCCTTTCTCGTAACCTGTGCATACCTATTAACTGCCGTGCAAAACCGCTCATTAAAAAAAGAAGCACAGGACGCCCTAAAAGACAGCGAGCTTCGGTATCGAACACTGTTTGAAACATCTTTAGATGCCGTCATCATCATTAGCATTTCGACAAATAGAGTCACAAATGCAAATAATGCGGCAAAAAACTTATTTGGCTATAAAGAGATCAAAGACATTATTGGGCTTTCATTAGCCGATATAGTACCAAACACGATCAATAATATAGATAGTCTCGCACTCATTAATGAACTGAGAATTGAATTAGATAAAAACGACCATGTACGAACTCAATGGGAGCACCGTAGATATGACAAATCCACATTCCCATGCGAAATTGCACTGACTAAGTTTAGTGTAAATGGCGAGAGTTTTATACTATCCGTCATACAAGATACTACCGAAAGACACAAGTCTATTTTAGAAAAAGAAGCATTGCAAAAACAGATTCATCAATCGCAGAAAATGGAAGCCGTCGGACAACTAACCGGAGGAATAGCACATGACTTTAATAATATACTAGCCGCCATCCAAGGTTTTGGTGAACTCAGTCTTTTCTCTTTAAAAAAAAGTAAAGAACAAAAAAAAGTGCAAAGCTATCTCACAGAAGTACTTAGTGCAACCCATCGAGCAAAAGAACTGGTAGAGCAAATGTTGGCTTTTAGCAAAGGCGAGATGACTGAACTTCAGATATTATACCCTGAAAAATCTATCACTTCGGTTACTAAAATGTTGCGCTCTACCATCCCATCAACCATAAGAATTGAAGCCTACATAGACAACCCTAAATGTAAAATTAAAGCTGATCCGATCCAACTTCACCAAGCAATCATGAATCTCATCATTAATGCTCGCGATGCAATGAATAACAATAAAGGATTCATTAGTGTAAGCCTATCGCACTATGTCAGCGATACTGAAACTTGTACATCTTGCCATAAACCAATATCCCAAACTGCCAATAACAAATATATTGCCATATCAGTTTCAGACAATGGCTCCGGCATTGCTTCAAAAGAAATAATCAGTCGAATTTTCGACCCCTTCTTCTCAACCAAAGACATAGGGAAAGGCACGGGGATGGGATTATCGGTAGTACATGGCACTGTACATGGATGTAACGGACATATCATTGTAGAATCTGAGATTAAAAAGGGAACGCATATAAAAATGCTATTTCCTGAAGTTTTTGACTGATACATTTATTGAGCTACAAAATTTCGCAGTGATTCTTTGGCTAATTTTTTTTGCTCAACCAAAACCACCAAACAACAAACCCAATAAAAGTAACCGCCATAATATTAGCCAAGACTAGCATGAGCTTTCTCCAGAATTATTATGTGGCGTGCTCGTTTTGAATAAGCGCAAACGGTTAGCATTCGTCACTACAGTCACTGATGACATTGCCATCGCAGCACCCGCAACCATGGGGTTCAGCATAACTCCTAGCAGCGGATAAAGAACACCTGCCGCAATGGGAATGCCGAGGCTATTATAAACAAATGCACCGAATAAATTTTGTTTAATATTTTTTACGGTCGCCTCAGAAATTTCATACGCATTGGCCACACCATGCAATGAATTTCCCATGAGTGTAATATCTGCACTTTCTATCGCGACATCGGTTCCACTGCCAATGGCAAACCCAACATCAGCACGAGCCAACGCGGGCGCATCGTTAATTCCATCACCTACCATAGCCACTTTTTCTCCCTGACTTTGCAAATCCGCTATCGTTTGCGCTTTGTCTGCGGGCAGTACTTCGGCAATCACTTCAAGGATGCCAGCCTGTTTGGCGATGACTTCAGCAGTTTGCCGTCTATCGCCGGTTAACATAATCACTTTTTTACCTAAAGCCTTTAGCCTTTTAATCGCCTCTACAGAGTCTTCTTTTATCGGATCAGCAATGGCCAGCGCACCCAGATAACCTGTATTGTTGGCCAACAATACAGGCGTTTGACCCGCCAGAGAAATTTTTTCCATGACTTGCTTAACACTCTCGTGGGAGATACTTAACTCACTCATTAAGGCCTGATTTCCGAGATAGATTTCTGCATTTTCAATGGTTCCCTTAATACCACGCCCTGTAATTGATTCAAAAGAAGTTGTAGGAAATAAATCAAGATTTTGTTCTTTCGCGCTATCGAGAACAGCCTGGGCCAGAGGATGCTCTGATCCCGACTCTAAACTCGCAGCAAGGCGTAAAACTTCATTTTGATCAAGTTCAGAAAATGAAACTATGTCCACAACTGTGGGCCGACCTTCGGTCACTGTCCCGGTTTTATCTAATACTACGGTGTCAATTCGACTCGCCTTTTGCAAGGCTTCTCCATTTCGAATCAATACACCATATTCAGCGGCCTTTCCCACACCTGCCATAATCGAAATAGGTGTCGCCAAGCCTAATGCACAGGGACAAGCAATAATTAAAACAGTCATCGTAGCAAGTAAGGTAAAACTACCCACAGGTTCCGGGCCAAAGTTCAACCATGCCATAAACGTAATCGCCGCAATAATGAGAACGACCGGAACAAATATCGAAGAGACCTTATCGACAAGCCGAGCAATGGGCGGTTTCGAATTCTGCGCCTGTTTCACCATTTCGATAATCTGCGCTAAAACCGTATCACTGCCGATTCGCGAAGCTTTAAAAATGAAAGTTCCATTTTTGTTAATAGTGCCCCCAGTAACCTCATCATCTGTGGACTTACTCATCGCAAGTGGTTCACCGGTTAACATGGACTCATCAACGCTCGATACACCTTCGATTATCACACCATCAACGGGGATTTTTTCACCGGGTCGAACACGTACCGTTTCCCCTAAACCTAGTTCATCAACGGGAATATCTCGCTCAACACCATTACGAATAACACGCGCTGTTTTGGGTTGCAAACCAATCAAGCGCTTAATCGCTTCTGAAGTTTTACCCCGCGCACGCAGCTCAAGCACAGCACCCAAATTCAGAAACGCAATAATAATCACCGCCGCCTCAAAATAAACATGCCGGGCAGCAACGGGAAACAACTCAGGAAAAATAAGCAATACACAAGAAAACACCCAGGCTGCACCCGTCCCCAATGCAATAAGGGTATCCATATTGGCATTATGGGCCCAGAAGGCTTTATAGGCACCCGTGTAATAGTGTCCGCCGGAAAACACCATGACAAACAGACTGATGAGGGCAATCCCGCCCCATAAAATTTGCGCATTTTCTATGGAAGGCAAAAACCCTCCCATTCCCAGGATAAGGAGAGGCACACCCACCGTTCCTGCAACCCAAGTTTGCTGTTTCAGCTTGTGATAGTGACGCTTCTCTGCCGCCTGCTTTTCTTCCTGATCCGCGTTACTACGCAATTCAGTGGCGTTATACCCAGCATCAACAAGGGCTTTTATCAATGAACTTGCCGAGGCCTGACCCTTGATACTCGCCGTATGTTCTGCAAAATTTACCGAAGCTTGTTCAACACCTTGAACTTTTGATAACGCTTTCTCAACAGACGCAACACATCCTGCACAGCTCATCCCTTTAATAGAAAGTATTACAGGTATGCTCATAGTCATTTACAATTCCTCGTTTTCAAAGCAACTTCTCTGCCCCCTACTTTTCTTCCTAATCCGCGTTACTACGCAATTCAGTGGCGTTATACCCAGCATCAACAAGGGCTTTTATCAATGAACTTGCCGAGGCCTGACCCTTGATACTCGCCGTATGTTCTGCAAAATTTACCGAAACTTGTTCAACACCTTGAACTTTTGATAACGCCTTCTCAACGGACGCAACACATCCTGCACAACTCATCCCTTCAATAGAAAGTATTACAGGTATACTCATAGTCATTTACAATTCCTCGTTTTCAAAGCAACTTCTCTGCCGCCTGCTTTTCTTCCTGATCCGCGTAAATTTTTCGATCAAACAAGGCGAATAGCCGTCGCTATTGAACGAGTTTGATCGGGAAATGTACGCAATCAGGCTTGTTCGCAGTAGGTCAGTCTGTTCGCGGACAGGCTCCTAGTGATCATGCATTGAACCACCCTTTTTTACATGTTGCTTAATCTGCTCGGTAAATCCAGCAGGTAATTCTAAACCATATGCATCTACCAAGCGATTATAGTAGTTAAACAAACTGCAAATACTAACAGCACGATAATATGCTTCCTCACTCCAGCCAGCCTCAAGTACGACATCGACATCTTTCTGGGTAATTTTGTGTGATTCCAAGGTTACTTTTTTTAAATGCTTAAGCAATACTTTTAGTTTGCTCTCAAGTTCTATTGAGTCTATATCTTCGATCAATTTATCAAGCAGTCCTTCTTGTATCCCAAAAGCTTCAGCAAATGCAGTATGACCTTCATAACAAAAACTGCATGAATTTAGACCCGAGGTATATGCCGCTATCAACTCACATAATTCTCTCGGTAAATCCGCGTTACCATTAAGAACCGCTTGAGTAGCCTGTAAAATGGGAGGACCACTCTCTGGAAATTGTTGCAAAATCCCCTCAGGGCCAGCATTTTCAGGAATATTGGATATATAAGGCATAAGATTTCTCTCCATGTTTGATTCAATTCGAGTCACCGTCAAGGCTACGTCTATTCACCCGAATAATGTGAATGAATAATGAATTACGAATGGGAAAGCCCCATCGCTTTATTTAAATTTTCATGCGCTGTGTTTAATTGTTTTAGAATCTGCTGATACATGCTTTCTCTAGTCTCGGTACAACACGTAACATGTAACATTCCAATCTGACTACCAATTTCCCCTAGACTTTCACAACAAAATGCAAATCCACTCGGCTGTTCATATAGCTGTTGAATTTCTGCACGTGCTTTGGCCATTAACTCAAAGCAAGTATTCATCAATGGGCTACGACCTGGCATGCAGCAACTCGTCGAAATCTTCCTCAACACCTGCTCGCAATCATCGATCAAATTCACCGCAGAATTCAATAATTCGTTATTTATGGTCATGGCAAATACGCACCCCCATTCCAGGCATTGACTTAAAACAGGGTTAAGGATACATCAGGGAATAAATAATGCTGTTACATAAAAGGAGATTTGATTTACAGTTTTAACAGCTTTTGGCGAATGGCATTAAGAAATGAGAAGTAGACAACCATATACGGTCAAGCGTTATTTTGGAAATAACGTCCTACACCAACTTATCTAAGGGTTTCCGCTCCCCCATATCATTGCTACTCTTAAACTCAGAGGGCGTCAAACCGGTTACTTTCTTAAATTGATTACTAAGATGTGCCAGACTGCTATACCCCAGCTGATAAGAAATTTCCGTTAAACTTAGCTCATTATACAATAGCAACTCTTTGATTTTTTCTATTTTTTGATTGATCTGATATTGCTTGATGCTCATGCCTTCTAATTCTGAAAAAGTATTACTCATATGGGCATAGTCATAATTTAGCTTGCTGACTAAAGTTGTTTTAAGAGTAGCCGAGTCAATTTCTTCATGACCATGTACCAGCTCAATAATGGCCGTTTTAATTCCCTCAACTAAAATTTCCTTTTTATCCCGAATAAGCGCAAAACCAAGCGATTCAAACTTGCGGGTTAATCCACTCAATTCGGCTGGACTTAGCTCAGCTTCACCTAAATCTACTTCCCCAAGCTTTACAGACTTTGGAAGCATTGCTAAATCATTGAAGCAATTTGTGACAATGAGAATACATCGATCACATACCATATTTTTAACGTACAATTTCACATCTTTCATCCTAGCATTATAGATCCACAACTCAATATCATCGTTAATTCAAACATCTAATCCTAACGCCGCATAAGCCTCACCGCAAACTAAATCACGGCAAATGATTCAACTACGAAAAGACGCTGTTATAATGTACAGCTATATATGATATAAACTCAAACATGGAAACTTCACTGCATAAACCCACTATCCAGTCTACTGCTGAGATTACAGCACTAAAGGGTGTCGGCCCCAAGCTCGCAGAAAAACTGCTGAGAGTAAATGTCCGGTCTCAGGTCGATGCATTATTCCATCTACCCAGTCGCTATCAAGATAAAACGCGACTCACCCCTATCGGGGGATTACGTGCAGGCGACGAAGCAGCCGTACAAGGCGAAGTCGTATCATCCCAGATACGCTTTGGGCGAAAACGCTCATTACTCGTTAATATCGCGGATGGAACCGGCACCTTAACTTTGCGATTTTTTCATTTTTCTAAAAGCCAAGAAGCCGCTTTTCAGCCAGAAAAAATAATTCGCTGCTTCGGTGAAATCAGAAAAGGGCCATTCTCATTGGAAATAGTCCATCCCGAATATCGACAGTTTGACGCTTCGACAACACCGGCAATGGAAGAAGAATTAACACCTGTTTACCCTACCACTGAAGGCGTACAACAACGCAGTTGGCGCATGATTACGAACCAGTGTCTGCAATTATTAAGCACCCACAAATTATTACTAGATGACTTATTACCATACGAAACTCGTGCTCAATTTTCATTTCCGGTTTTATCCAAATGCTTGACATTATTACACCGCCCCACACCCGATGTATCAGTACAACAAATTAATACAGGCAAACACCCTGCCCAACAACGCCTCATATTTGAAGAGCTACTCGCACATCATATCGGTTTTCGACGCTTACGTAAAAAGGCACGACAGCACAATGCGATTGCCTGCGACACCCACAACAAACAAGTTTCTCAGTTTTTAAAAACACTGCCCTTTGCACTAACCCAGGCCCAGCTAAATGTAATATCAGCCATAAAAAAAGATTTATCTGCAGCAATACCCATGCAACGGCTGGTACAAGGAGATGTTGGCAGCGGCAAAACCATCGTCGCCGCCGTCGCCGCTTTCATGGCTGTTAACAATGATTACCAAACAGCCATCATGGCTCCGACTGAATTGCTCGCGGAACAACACTATCAAAATTTCTTGCACTGGTGTGAACCGCTAAATATTTCTGTCACCCTATTATCCGGCGCTTTAAAAGGTAAAGCCCGAAAGTCTGCATTAGCAGAAATCGCCTCCCAAGACAGCAGGATTGTCATTGGCACTCATGCCTTGTTTCAACAAACCGTAGAATTTAATAAAGTCGCCCTAGTCATCATTGACGAACAACATCGCTTTGGTGTTCATCAACGACTCGCACTGCGCGAAAAAGGTCGCGATGGAATCGTACCACATCAACTCGTTATGACCGCCACCCCTATCCCTCGAACCTTAGCGATGACCCTTTATGCTGATTTAGATGTTTCGGTCATTGACGAATTACCCGCCGGTCGAAAACCCATAGACACCGTAGTAATCCCTCAATCACGGCGAGACGAAATCATGGAACGCGTCAATGCTGCTTGCACACAAGGGCGACAAGCCTATTGGGTCTGTCCGCTCATCGAAGAATCGGATCTATTAAATTGTGAAGCAGCGGAAGATACCGCCGAAATGCTCACCGAATTGTTAACTGAACTAAAAGTTGGATTAGTACATGGGCGCATGAAGACCGAGCAAAAAGATAGCATTATGAAATCTTTCAAGGCTGGCGAAATTGATTTACTCGTTGCCACTACAGTTATCGAAGTGGGAGTCGATGTCACCAATGCCAGCCTCATGATAATCGAAAATGCAGAACGCTTAGGCTTATCGCAACTTCACCAACTGCGCGGACGCGTAGGCCGGGGCACGCAAAAAAGCAGCTGTGTATTAATGTATCATGGACAACTTTCAAAAAATGGGCGAGCACGTTTAAAAATTATGCGTGAAACCAATGATGGCTTCAAAATATCACAAAAAGACCTGGAAATACGCGGCCCCGGAGAATTACTCGGCACCCGCCAAACTGGGCTCATGCAATTCAAACTAGCCGACCTCGAACGAGATCAAGCATTAATACCTGACGTCATGCAAACTGCCGACATGATGCTTGATAAATACCCCGAAAAAATTGCGCCATTGATTAGCCGGTGGTTACCACAAGGTTTTCAATATGGTGATGTTTAGTGAGCCATGATTAAATAATTTCACAAGCTCAGTCCTTATGAATATGACTGATATTATTACACCCAATTTATTAAAATTTCATTTTATTGAATGCTCAAACACTCATCCCAATAGGGTGTTCCCGCAAATCGTTTCACTAGAAAATCAACAAAGGCTCGCACACGCTGCGATAAGTGACGAGTTTGCGGGTATATGGCATAAGCCTCTAATTGTGGTCGCGTATATGCGGTTAACAACGGAATTAGCGCACCGCGCTCTATGTCTTTGTAGGTGATAAACGAGGGAATAAGAACAATTCCCAAACCATCGACAGCAGCTTCGCGTAGATATTCTCCATTCGTCGATTTCAGGTAAGGGCGTATTTTTGTCTTTAATAGCTTTCCGTCGGCATCAGCAAAATGCCATGTTTCGAAATCTCGCAATAGACTGTACACCAAACATTGATGCGCTAAGAGCTCATCCAGCGACTTAGGCGTACCCATGCGCTCAAGATAGGCCGGGCTTGCACACACCTCCGTGCGAATAGGCGCAAGGCGGCGTGCGATTAAACTAGAATCTGGCAGATTGGCAATGCGAATGGCAAGATCAAAACCTTCTTGCATTAAATCCACTTCGCGATCATTGAAATCCAAATCAAATGCTATCTGTGGATGTTCTTGCAGAAACTCATTCATAGCTGGCCCTAAATGCATTAAGCCAAAACTTAATGGCAAGGCGACTTTTAGACTACCTTGTAATTCTCCATGCGCTTGCGATGTGGACAGCTCTGCTTCGAGCACATCGTCCAATATACGCACACACTGATGATAATAGGTTCGCCCACTGTCGGTCAGATTCATTTTGCGAGTAGTGCGATGAAACAGCTCAACACCTAGGTGTTCTTCCAGCTCTTTTAAACGCCGACTAACCGCAGATTTTGCAATCCCTAGGCGATTTGCTGCGCCACTGATGCTACCCGCCTCCACGACGCGGATAAAGGTATCCATGCGCGCAAAACGATCCATAATCAGCACCCCTCTATTGTTGCCAATTTAAGAACAATCATTTCTCATG
>Ga0256830_1000256_pt1 | contig 46745 bp, 35 predicted proteins | sample 128326metaG_FD_190537 | JGI IMG/M metagenome (GOLD analysis project Ga0256830, IMG submission 190537) | Hydrothermal vent microbial communities from Lau Basin, Pacific Ocean - 128-326 | ecosystem: Environmental > Aquatic > Marine > Hydrothermal vents | place: Pacific Ocean: Lau Basin | collected...
CGAACGCCGTGTACTGGGCCAGCCCCTCGTTCGCCAGCACCCGTGTGATCGCCGCCGTCAGCGTGGTCTTCCCGTGGTCCACGTGCCCGATCGTCCCTATGTTCACGTGCGGCTTCGTTCTCTCGAATTTCTCCTTGGCCATGACGAACCTCCTAATCTCTTGTGGCCTTACCGCCGTTCGGGCTAGACCGCCCGGGCCACCACCTTCTGAGCCACCTTGTCGGGTGCTTGCTGGTAGTGGCTGAACTGCATGGTGAATGTGGCGCGTCCCTGGGTCTTGGACCGCAGGTCCGTCGCGTACCCGAACATCTCCGACAGCGGAACCGCAGCCCGCACGAGCCGTACTCCGGCCCGCTGGTCCATCTCGTTGATCCGGCCCCGCCGGGCGTTCAGATCGGCGATCACGTCCCCCAGGAACTCCTCGGGCACGGAGACCTCCACCGCCATCACCGGCTCCAGGATCCGAATGCCCGCCTGGTCCGCCGCGGCCCGCAGAGCCTGGGAGGCCGCGATCTTGAACGCGATCTCGGAGCTGTCCACCTCGTGGTACGAGCCGTCCACGAGGGAGACCCTCACCCCCACCACCGGATACCCCGCCAGGAACCCCCGATCCAGGGCCTCGGCAGCCCCCTTCTCCACCGCCGGGACGTACTCCCTGGGAATCGCCCCCCCCGTGACCCGGTTCTCAAACCGGAACCCCTCTTCCGGCTCCAGCGGCTCCACCTCCAGCACCACGTGGCCGTACTGGCCCCGCCCCCCGGTCTGACGCACGAACCGCCCCTCGGCCCGGGCCGGGCCTCGGAACGCCTCCCGGTACGCCACCATGGGGCGGCCCACATTGGCCTCCACCTGGAACTCCCGCATCAGGCGGTCGATGATGATCTCCAGGTGAAGCTCCCCCATGCCCGAGATGATCGTCTGCCCCGTGTCCTCGTCGACCCGAACCTGAAACGAGGGGTCCTCCGCCGCGATCTTCGCCAGGCTGACCCCCAGCTTCTCTTGATCCGCGTGGCTCCGGGGCTCGACGGCCACCGAGATCACCGGTGTTGGGACCTCGATCGCCTCCAGGACCACCGGGGCCGCCGGGTCGCACAGGGTGTCCCCCGTGGCCGAGTTCTTCAGGCCCACCGCGGCGGCGATGTCGCCGGCGCGCACCCCGTCGATCTCCCGACGCTCGTTGGCATGCATCTCGAGGATGCGGCCGATCCGCTCCTTCTTGCGCAGCCGGGGGTTGTACACGTAGCTCCCGGCCCGAAGCTCCCCCGAGTACACCCGGAAGAACGTGAGCTGTCCCACATACGGGTCGGTCATGACCTTGAACGCGAGCGCTGCGAACGGCTCGTCGTCCCGGGCCCTGCGCACCCGGCCCGCCCCTGACTCGGGGTCAACCCCCTCGTAAGGCGGCACGTCCACCGGGCTGGGCAGGTAGTGGACGATGGCGTCCAGCAGGAGCTGGATCCCCTTGTTCCGGAACGCCGCCCCGCACAGCACCGGCACCCCCTTGAGCCCCACCGTGGCCCGCCGCAGACCGGCCCGGATCGCCGGCTCGTCGAGCGAGTCCCCCGCCACGTAGGCCTCCATCACGGCCTCGTCTGCATCGGCCAGGGCCTCGAGCATGCGCTCCCGCATGACCCGAGCCTCGTCCAGGACCTCCGCAGGGACCGGGATGTCCCTGTAGCGCTCCCCAAACCCCTCTTCGTCCCAGACCCGCGCCTTCCAGCAGACCAGGTCCACCACCCCCCGGAAACCGTCTTCCCGCCCCAGGGGGATCTGCACCGGGATGGGGCTCGCCCCAAGCCGGTCCTGGATCTCGTCCACCACCCGGCTGAAGTGCGCGCCGGTGCGGTCCATCTTGTTCACAAAGGCGATCCGAGGCACCCGGTACCGATCGGCCTGGCGCCACACCGTCTCCGACTGGGGCTCCACCCCGCCCACGGCGCAGAACACGGCGACCATCCCGTCCAGCACCCGGAGGCTGCGTTCCACCTCGATGGTGAAGTCCACGTGCCCCGGAGTGTCGATGATGTTGATCCGATGGCCAAGCCAGAAGCAGGTGGTGGCAGCCGCGGTGATCGTGATGCCCCGTTCCTGCTCCTGGGCCATCCAGTCCATCACGGCCGTGCCTTCGTGCACTTCCCCCAGGCGGTGACTCACCCCGGTGTAGTACAGGATCCGTTCGGTCGTGGTCGTCTTGCCCGCGTCGATGTGGGCCGCGATGCCGATGTTCCGGTACTTCTCGATGGGGGTCTGCCTGGGCACGACACCGTCTCTTCAAGGCCCCGGGGGCTCGATCACCACCGTAGGTGCGAGAACGCCTTGTTGGCCTCGGCCATGCGGTGGGTGTCCTCGCGCTTCTTCACCGCTCCGCCGCGGTTCTGGTACGCGTCCAGGATCTCGTTGGCCAGGCGGTCGCGCATGGTGCGCTCGCCCCGGGCCCGGGCGTAGCTCACCAGCCACCGGATCCCCAGGCTCACCTGGCGCCGGGGGTTCACCTCCACGGGCACCTGGTAGGTGGCGCCGCCCACCCGCCGGGACTTGACCTCCACGATGGGCTTGATGTTTTGCAGGGCGGCATGGAAGACCTCGAGCCCGTTTTGACTCGTCTTGCCCTCCACCACCTCCAGAGCGCCGTACACGATCTTCTCGGCCACGCTCTTCTTGCCGTCGAGCATGACCTTGTTGATCAGCTTCCCCAGGAGCTCGTCTCCGTACACCGGATCGGCCACCTGGCGGAACTTCGGCCGCTTGGGCGCCGCCGGCTGCTCGTAGCGACTGCGTTTCTTCGCCATGGCCGACTCCTACTTGGGCTTCTTGGCGCCGTACTTGGACCGCCCCTGCCGGCGCTTGTCCACGCCCGAGGCGTCCAGGGTACCGCGGACGATGTGGTAGCGAACGCCGGGAAGGTCCTTGACCCGGCCGCCCCGGATGAGCACCACGGAGTGCTCCTGGAGGTTGTGCCCCTCGCCGGGGATGTAGGCCGTGACCTCCTTGCCGGTGGTCAGCCGCACACGGGCGACCTTCCGGAGCGCCGAGTTCGGCTTCTTCGGGGTGGTGGTGTACACGCGGGTGCACACTCCCCGCTTCTGGGGGCAGGCCTCCAGGGCCGGAGACGCCGTCCGCTTCTTCACCTTCTTGCGGCCCTTGCGCACGAGCTGGTTGATCGTGGGCATCCACACCCTCCTCGACGGTTTCGGGCGCCCAACCCGAAAACAATACGCGCACCTGCCGGCCGACCCGGCCGCAGCACCGGGCGGGCACCGACAGGCCAACCACTCTCAAGTCGTTACGGTCGACGAACGTGTCCGGTTCGGCGAGCTGTTCGGCGGCTCGTACCCCGAGGGAGGCAGCGGAGCCGTTGGGGAGCGCTCTCCCCCAAAAGGGAACGCGGAGGCTATCACACCGGCCCAGGCGGTGCAAGGGGCACTAAGCGATTTTTTCGGCGGGGCAGGCCCCGCCCCTGACGGTCACTTCAGGAAGGTTCGGAGCTTCCGGCTCCGGGTGGGATGGCGCAGCTTGTGCAGGGCCTTGGCCTCGATCTGCCGGATCCGCTCCCGGGTCACGGCGAAGTCCCGGCCCACCTCCTCCAGGGTATGGTCCGACTTCTCGTCGATGCCGAAGCGCATCCGCAGCACCTTCTCCTCCCGGGGGGTCAGGGTGGACAGGACCTCCCGGGTTTTCTCGGCCAGGTTGGAGTGCTCGGCCGCCTCGTCCGGGAGGACCGCGTTCTTGTCCTCGATGAAGTCCCCCAGGTGGCTGTCCTCCTCGTCCCCGATCGGGGTCTCCAGGCTGATCGGCTCCTTGGCGATCCGCAGGACCTTACGAACCTTGGCCACGCTCATGTCCATACGCTCGGCGATCTCCTCGGGCTTGGGCTCGCGGCCCAGCTCCTGCACCAGGTACCGGCTGGTGCGCACCAGCTTGTTGATCGTCTCCACCATGTGCACCGGCACCCGGATGGTCCGGGCCTGATCCGCGATGGCCCGGGTGATGGCCTGGCGGATCCACCAGGTGGCGTAGGTGGAGAACTTGTAGCCCCGCTGGTACTCGAACTTGTCCACCGCCTTCATCAGGCCGATGTTCCCCTCCTGGATCAGGTCCAGAAACTGGAGCCCCCGGTTCGTGTACTTCTTGGCGATGCTCACCACGAGCCGCAGGTTGGCCTCGATCAGCTCGGTCTTGGCAATCTTGGCCCGCATCTGGCCTGAACGGATTCTCTTCACCTTGTCGAACAGGGCCTGCCGGCTGAGCCCCGTGCGCTCCTCGGCCTCGCGGATCGCGTCCAGATGCTCGCGGATCTCCTTGCGCAGCCGCTTGACCTGGTCGGGCCGGCGCCCCATCTCCTCGCAGATGGCCCGCAGGTTCTTGCCCTCCCACATGACCAGGAACTCCTGGGGCGACATGCCGATCTCGGCCTCGATGGCCCGCATCCCCCTCTCGGCGGCCCGGACTCGGTCGGCCAGCTCGAAGTACCGGCCCACGATCTCGTCCACCACGGCGTCCTTGAGCCCCAGCGACCGGAAGTGACGCACCATCTCCCTCTGGATGGCCGAGATCTCGGCCTCCACCTCCTCGCCCGCCGCCTGCCGAGCCCGGAGCTCGGCCCGGCGGCGGTCGAGGTCCCGGATCGTCTCGATCACCGCGAGCACCCGGTCCACCTGGTTCTCATGGGAGACCGGGGACGCGGGCGGGGCCGGTTCGCCCTCCTCGGCGGCCTCCTCAGGCTCCTCGGCCTCGCCGAGGTCCTCGCTCAGATCCATCACGCTCCGCAGGCTCACCTCGCCGGCGCGCAGCCTCTCCCCCAGGGTCACGATCTCATCCACGGCCAGGGAGCCGCTGAACGCGGCATCGAACGCCTCGTTCAGGCCCGCCTCGATGCGCTTGGCGATCTCCACCTCGCCCTCCCGGGTGAGAAGCGACACCGACCCCATCTCCCGGAGGTACATGCGCACCGGGTCGTTGGTGCGCTCGAACAGGGCCTCGTAGTCCGCGCGCTCCTCCTCCTCAGCGGGCTCCTCCCGGGTCTTGACCTCCTTGCCCTCCTCCTCGGCGGGCGGCGAGAACTCCCCATCCTCCCGGGCCACGGACTCCACCGCCTCCTCCTCCACCACCTCGATGTCGAGGTCCCGGAGCGTCATGATCAGCTCGTCGATCGCCTCGGGATCCACGTACTCGTCGGGAAGGAAGTCGTTGAGCTCCCGGTAGGTCACGTACCCCCGGTCTCGCCCCTCCTCGATGAGCTCCTCGAACTCCTCAAGCCGAAAGCCTCTGCTCATTGGTCTGCACTCTCCCTGGAGAAAAATCTCGAGAGGCGCCCGTCAGCCGCCGAGCCGGGCGACCTCCCGGTCCAGCTCGGCCTTCCGCCGCAGCAACCCCGCGACCCGTTCTGCGTCGCCCACCCGCTCCGCTCGCCGGAGCTGGCGCAGCACCTCGGCCGCCTCCTGCCGCGCCGCCCGCAGGCGCATCCGACGCACCAGCTCCCCAAGCTCGGGCAGCCCGGCCCCGTCCTCCACCACCACACGGGCCACAACCGGGCGGACGGGCTCCGGCGCCTCGGCCAGGCGCAGCGCGTCCGGCTGACCGGACACCCACCGGGCCGCCTCCCGCAGGGGGCCCGGTCCGAAACACTCGTCGAGGCCCTCGTCCCGGAACGCCTGCCGGGCCGTGGGCCGGTGCACCAGGCAGGCCACCACCGCCCGCTCCAACGGATCGTCCGGCGTCTCAGCGGACGCCGCCTCTCGGGCCGGCTCCCCGCCGGCCCACCGGGGGATCCGAGCCCGTAGCCGGGCCTCGTCCACCCCCAGGGCCTCGGCCGTCCGGCGGGCGTACAGGTCCCGGGCCAGGGGGTCGGACACCGCGGCCAGAACCCGAGCCGCCTCGTCGGCCGCCCGCAGGCGGCCGGGCACCGAGGTCAGGTCGAGCCGGGACATCAGGTCCTCCAAGAACCCGTCGAACAGGGGGGTGGCCCCGGCCACGAGCCGTTCCAGGTCGCCGCCCTCCCGCACGAACGAATCGGGATCATGCCCTGGCGGAAGGAACACGGCCCGACAGTCGACCCCCTCGGCCAGGAACACCTCGAGGCTCCGCACCGCGGCCCGCCGGCCGGCCTCGTCGCCGTCGTAGAGCAGCACCACCCGGTCCACCCGGCGGCGCAGCTCCCGAAGGTGATCCGGCCCCAGGGCCGTGCCCAGGGTGGCCACCGCCCGGGGATAGCCCCGGCCATGAAGGCTCACCACGTCCATGTACCCTTCCACCACCCAGGCCTCCCGGCGCTTGCGCAGGGCCCCGGCCGCCTGGTGCAGCCCATAGAGCAGCCTGCGCTTCCGGAACACCGGGGTCTCGGGGCCGTTCAGGTACTTCGGCTCCCCCGAGTCCACCACCCGGCCGCCGAACCCCACTACCCGGCCCGATGCGTCGTGGATCGGGAACATAAGCCGGTCCCGAAACCGGTCGTACCAGTCCCCCCCCTCCCGGGCCTTGAGCAGGCCTGCCCGCTCCGCCATCCCGAGGTCCCATCCCCGGCTCTTGAGGAACCGGGTCAGGTTGTCCCAGCCCCGGGGCGCGTACCCCAGCCCGAACGCTTCGGACAGCTCCGCCGAGATGCCCCGGCCCTCCAGATAGGCCCGGGCCCGCTCCCCGGCCCGGCCCTGGGTGAGCTGGTGCCGAAAGTACCGGGCGGCCAGGCCCAGGACCTCCAGCAACTCCGCCCGGTCGTCCGGGGCCCCCCGGTCCTTTGCCCCTTTCTCCGGCAGGGGGACCCCGGCCTGGCGGGCCAGGCGCTCCACCGCTTCCCGGAACCCCAGGCCCTCCACCTCCATCACGAACCGGAACAGGTCCCCGCCCGCCCCGCATCCGAAACAGTGGTACACCCCCTTCTCGTCGTTCACCACGAAGCTGGGGGTGCGCTCGTCGTGGAACGGACACAGACCCTTCCAGTTCTTCCCGGCCTGGCGTAGCGCCACGTAGGGGCCCACCACGTCCAAAATCGACACCCGGGCCCGGATCTCCTGGAGCAGATCGTCGTAGCGCATGGCCGTCCCGCCAGCCGTCAACCCCGCAGCTCCACCACCGTGACCGCGTCCCCCTCCTGGGCCTGCCACTCCTCCACCCGCGGGTCGGACGAGAGGCGCTCGCGCACGGCCCGGCGCAGCGCGCCGGTGCCGCGGCCGTGGACCACCCGCAGCGACCCTGCGTCCGCCAGGACCGCTCCGTCCAGGGCCCGGTCCAACCTTCGGAGGGCCTCGTCCACCCGGCACCCCACCAGAACGAGGTCGGTGGGCGCCCTGGCCTCGGCCTCCACCCGCACGCCTCCGCTCCGAGCCTCCAGGGTTCTCGGCGCCTCCTCCCGAACCTCCAGTTGGGCCGGCGCCACGGTCACTCGCAGCCCCCCCACATCGACCACGGCCTGGCCGTCCTTGAGCGCCACGATCCGGCCCTCCCGCCCCAGCGGCTGAACCCGGACCCACAGCCCCTCCCGGAGGGGCTCGGCCGTACGGGAGGGCTCAGGAGCCGGCCGGACCAGGGCCCGTTCCAGGGCCTGCGCGATCCGGGCGACCTCGGTCTGGGCCTCCTTCTGGGGGATCTCTCGCCGGGAGAACCGGCGGATCGCCCGGGCCAGGGCCCTGCGGGCCCGTGTGATCTCGGCCCGAGCCTCGGCCCAGGCCGCCTCCCGAGCCCGGCGGCGGTCCTCCTCGGCCTGACGCAACCGCCGCTGCGCCTCGGCCAGCCGGCGCCGCGCCTCGTCCTCGGCCGCCCGGGCCCGGGCCCGGGCCTCCAAGGCCTCGTCCCGGGCCCGCTCCAGGTCCTGGAGGAAGCCGGCCCCCGGCTCCTCACCGCCGACGGCGTAGGCCCGGGCTCGGGCCAGCACCTCCAGCGGGAACCCCAAGCGCTCGGCCACGTCCAGGGCGTTGGACCGGCCCGTCCGGCCGTAGATCAACCGGTAGAGGGGCCGGCCGGTCTCCCGGTCGAAGGCCACGGCCGCATTCTCGGCCTCGGGCCGGGCATATGCGAACCCCTTCAGGCCCTCCAGGTGGGTGGTCCCGATCACGGTGGCCCCGGCCTCCATGAGAGCCTCGAGCACGGCAAGGGCCAGGGCGGCCCCCTCCCGGGGGTCGGTGCCGGCCCCCAGCTCGTCGAGCAGCACCAATGTCCCGGGGGCCGCCCCCTCCAGAGCCTCCCGGAGCCTCGTCACGTGGCCCGTGAACGTGGACAGGTGGCGGTCCAGGTCCTGCTCGTCGCCGATGTCGGCGAACACCGGGTCGAACCAGCCCACCCGGCTGCCCTCGGCAGCGGACACGAACAACCCGCTGCGAGCCATCAGGGTCAGCAGCCCGGCGGTCTTAAGGGCCACGGTCTTGCCGCCGGCGTTGGCCCCGGTGATAAGCAGAAGCCGGGGTCCGCTTTCCCCCCTGCAGCCCACCCTGAGGTCCACCGGCACCACCCCGTGGTCCGGGTGGAGCACCAGCAAAGGGTGCCGGGCGGCTTCCAGGCGGAGCTCGGGCCGGTCGACGATCTGGGGCCGCGCGGCACCGAGCCGCCGGGCTAAGCCCCACTTGGCCGACACCAGGTCCAGATGGGCGGCCACAGCCACGTTGGCGGCGATGGCCCCGGCCTCCCGGCCCACCTGGGCCGTAAGGTCGGTCAAGATGCGCCGGATCTCGGCTTCCTCCTCCTCCCGGAGGGTCCCCAGGCGGTTGTTGAGCTCCACCACCTCCAAGGGCTCCACGAAGAACGTGTTGCCCGTGCGGGACCGGTCGTGGACGATGCCGTCCAGATACCCCCGGAAGTCCGTGCGCAGGGGCACCACGTACCGGCCGTCGCGGACCGTGACGAAGTCGTCCCGCACGGCCGGAGCCAGGTCCCGCTCCCTCAGCAGGGCCTCCAGCCGGGACCGGATCCGCTGCCGCAGGCGCCTGAGCTCGGCCCGGATCGCTGCCAGCTGGGGGCTGGCCCCATCCAGGATCTCACCCCGGGGGCCGAAGGTCCGGGCGAATCGGTCCACCAGGAGATCCAACGGCCTCATGCGGGCCGCGTACTCCCCCAGGGGGGAGCCTTCGGCCGCGGCGTCCTCCAGGTACTCCAGCACCCGGGCGCAGGTCTCCACCGTGTCCCGGATCTCCAGGAGCGCCTCCGCAGCCAGAGTCATGCCGGGCCGACGGGCGTCCTTCAGATGAACCGAGATCTCCCGGAGCCCCCCCACGGGGGGAAGCCCCAGGTCCGGCTCTCGGCGGCCCAGCTCCTCCACCTCGGCCAGGGCCCGGCGGGCGGCCTCCGCATCGGGGAGCGGCCGCAAGGCGGCGCACAGGGCCTTCCCCTGAGGGGATCGACCCTCTTCGGCCAAGGCCTCGAGGATCCGGAAGAAATCGAGAACCTGGAGGGTCCGCGCATCCGCCCCCACCCCGCTGCCGCGCTCGGCGGGGCCGGGGCGCCGCGCAAGGGAAGGAACGGTCAACTTCGCTCCCCGGCAAGGAGCTCGCGCACCCGGGCGCTCACCCGGCCTCCGGCTGCCCGGCCCCGCACCCGGGGCATCAGCACCTTCATCACCCGGCCCATGTCCCGGGGGCCGGTCGCGCCCACCTCCTCCACGGCCCGGGCCGCCTCGGCCCGCAGCTCCTCTTCGCTCAACGGGGCCGGCAGGAACTCCTCAATCACCGCCAGATCCGCCTCCTCCTTGGCGACCAGGTCCTCCCGGCCAGCGGCGCGAAACTGGGCGATGCTCTCCCGGCGCTGCTTAGCCAGGGTGCCCAGGGCGGCCAGCACCTCGTCCTCGCCCAACGGCGCCCGCTTCTCGATCCGGCGCCGTTGCAGCTCGGCCCGGACGTTCCGGAGGGCGGCCACACGGGCTGCATCCCGGGCCTTCATCGCCTGCGTCAGAGCCCCATCGATCCGCTGCTCCAGGGTGCTCACCTCAGCCATCGCCGCCTCCACCGGGAACGAACCGTATCATACACAACATTCAGGCAGCCCAGCCGGTTGTCAAGGTCACCGGGTGGTCACGAACCCCTGAATCCCCTTTCCCTTCAGCACCGAGTCCTGAAACTTTCCGGCCGCGGCCCGGCTTCGGAACCGACCGGCCTGGACTCGGTACCAGGTGCGGCCGGCCACCGAGGCCTCCACGATCTGGGCCTCCACCCCCTGCTGCCGGATCCGGGCCAGGAACCGCTCTGCGTCGGCCCGGCTGCGAAACGATCCCACCTGCACCGTGAACACAGGCGGAGGAGCCTCGGCCGCGCTCGTCCGGGGTGGGGCCGGCGGAGGCGGGGCGGGCGGGGTCTCGGCACGCGGCGCGACCGGCGCCTGCCGAGCCGACTGAGCCGACGGGCTTTTGAGGTCTCGGTAGAACGAGAGTTCCGGCTGGGGGAGGGGCTCCTCCTGGGGCGGGGAGGACGTCGGCCGGGGAGCCGGCCGCTCCGACACCTCCAACTCCGGGGGGAGAGGCCGGGGCGCCCAGAGGGAACGGCCCACGAACACACCCAGGAGGAACACCAGCACCAGGACGAGCCCGCCCCCCAGGACCGCTACGGTGAGGCGCCCCGCATCGAAGCTGATCACATGCCGGTCCTCCACCTGCCGACGGTCGGCCATGCCCTCACATCGAGTCGGGCGCGTCCACGCCCAGGATCCCGAGCCCGTTGGCGATGATCCGTTGCACCGCGGCCGCCAGGCACAATCGGGCCCGGGCCAGATCGGGGTCGTTCACGAGGAACCGATGGCGGTTGTAGTAGCCGTGGAACCGGGCCGCCAGGTCCTGAAGGTAGAAGGTCAGCCGGTGGGGCTCGCGCTGGAGCGCGGCCTCCTCCACCACCTCGGGGAACAGGTACAGCATCTTCAACAGCTCCCGTTCCTCCTCCACGCACAGGCGCGACAGGTCCGCCTCGGCCGCCCGAGGCCGTGCGAACCCCGCCTTGGCCGCCTCCCGAAACACGCTCGAGACCCGGGCGTGGGCGTACTGCACGTAGAACACCGGGTTGTCGGCGGTCTGGGCCTTGGCCACCTCGAGGTCGAAGTCCAGGGGCGCGTCGCACGACCGGGTCAGGAACAGGAACCGGGCCGCGTCCCGGCCCACCTCCTCCACCACCTCCCGCAGGGTCACGAACTCCCCGGCCCGGGTGGACATGCCCACGGGCTTGCCCGCCCGCAGCAGGTTCACGAACTGGACCAGGAGCACCTCCAGCCGATCCGGGTCCTCCCCCAGGGCGGCCAGGGAGGCCTTCATGCGGGGCACGTACCCGTGGTGATCGGCCCCCCAGATGTCCACCACCCGGTCGAAGCCCCGGGCCAGCTTGTCCATGTGGTAGGCGATGTCCGCGGCGAAGTACGTGAGGCTACCGTCCCGCTTGACCAGCACCCGGTCCTTCTCGTCGCCATGGGCCGTGGTGCGCAGCCAAAGGGCTCCGTCGGCTCGGTACGCCTCCCCCCGCTCCTCGAGAAGCTGCAGGGTCTCCTCCACCGCCCCCTCCTCGTGAAGGGACCGCTCCGAGAACCAGCGGTCGAACCGCACCCCAAACGCCTCGAGGTCTTGGCGGATTCCGTCGAGGATCTTCGCGCCGGCCCAGCGCCCCAACCGCTCCACGGCCTTTTGCTCGGACCACCCCTTCCACTCCGAACCGAACACCCCCAGGGCCTCCCGGGCCAGGTCCCGGACGTACTCGCCCCGGTAGTGGTCCTCGGGGAACGTCACCGCCTCGCCCGCGAGCTCGCGACACCGGAGCCACACCGAGCGTCCCAAGATCCTCATCTGATTGCCGGCGTCGTTGACGTAGTACTCGCGCTCCACCCGGAACCCGGCGAACTCCAGCAGCCGGGCCAGGACGTCGCCCACGGCCGCCCCCCTGCCGTGACCCACGTGGAGGGGCCCCGTGGGGTTGGCCGACACGAACTCCACCTGCACCTTCCGGCCCCGTCCCACGCCGGAGCGGCCGTACCCAGCCCCCTCCCGCTCCACCTCGACCAGCACCCGGGTCCAGGCCAGGGGGTCGAGGCGCACGTTCAGGAACCCCGGCCCGGCCACCTCGGTCGAGGCCACCAGCCCCTCCGGATCCTCCAGGTGGGCCTTCAGGATCTCGGCGACCCGACGCGGGGGCATGTGCACGGCCGCGCCCAGGACCAGGGCGAGATTGGTGGCAAAGTCTCCGTGGTCCGGGTTCCGGGGCAGCTCCACCTTCCAGTGGACCTGCCGATCCGGCCGGGGCAGGTCTCCGCTGGTCACGGCCCGCTCCAAGGCCTGGGAAAACAGGTCGGTCAAGGTACGGCGCACGGTCTCTCCCTGTGTCGGAGAAGGCAGGGGGCTGGACGCTTGGGTCCCCATAGGTCCCGGACGTGGGCGAAGGAGGCCGGGGGCCTCAGGAGTCGCCGAACACGTCCTCCACCTTCTTGTGACGCTCCTGGGGTTCGGCGGGCTCGTCCTCGGGTCCGAGGGCCGCATCCCGGCAGAAGTCCGGGCAGTGGAGCACGGTCTCGCGCATGGTGTGTTTTTTGGTGCAGGTCTCTCGCCATGCGCACACGGCACACTGGGTGCGTACGTCCAAGGTCACGATGCTTCCTCCTCGGCCGGGTCGGGAAGGCTGCGGGGCGTCTCCGGCCAGGCCACGCCGGCCACGGCCGCGTACTGTCGGGGCCTCCGGTCCGCCAGAAACGGCCAGGTACGCCGGGCCCACTCCACCGTGGAGGGGTCGACCTCGGCCAGCAACACCCCCTCGGCCATGCCCAGGGGCTCGGCAGCCAGGTCCCCGTCGGGCCGAACTACGTAAGAGTGGCCGTAAAAGTCCAGCCCGTCCTCGCTGCCCACCCGGTTGACCCGTACCAGGTAGCACCCGTTGGTCACCGCGTGGCTCACGCCCATGGCGAGCCACCGCTCCTGGCTCGCGTAGGCGGCCGCGGTGGGCACGAACACCACCTGGGCCCCGGCCAGGGCCAGGCACCGGAACCCCTCGGGGAAGAACTGGTCCCACCCCAGCTGGATGCCGACCCGCAACGGCCCCACCTCGAACACCGGAAACCCTATGTCGCCCGGTGCAAACAGCCTGCGCTCAGCCCAGCCGGGGATGTCGGGCAGGTGAACCTTCCGGTACAGTCCCTGCACCCGCCCCCCGGCGTCGACGAGGAGGGCGCTGTTGTGGTACACGCCCTCGGCACGGCGCTCACAGAACGGAAGCACGATCGCGATGCCGATCTTCCTTGCCGTCTCCGAGACCCAGGCGGCCAGCCTCCCCGAGGCGGGCTGGGCGTGGGCGGACGGATCTGCCGAACCGTCGCGTGGAAACCAGGGATGGAGGGCCAGCTCCGGCAGGCACGCGATCTCGGCGCCCCGGGCACGGGCCGCCTGGAGGAACTGCTCCACCCGGGCCCGCACTCGATCGGGCTCTAGCTGGTAGGCGACCTGTACGGCGGCGATCTTCACGGGATGGTCCTCGGCGGGGCAGCAGCGGAACCGGCGTTTTCGAGAAAAGGCGTGATATCCTATGGGCCCTCCGGGGTCCGGGTCAAGGAGTTTCCCATGCGTGTGGACCGGATGACCATGACCGAGTTCGAGCAGGCGGTGCGCGCCCTCCGGGTGGCCCTGGTGCCGTTTGGGAGCGTGGAGGAGCACGGCCGCCACCTTCCCTTGTCCACCGACACGCTCCAGGTGTGGCAGGTGGCCCTGGAGGCAGCCCGCAGGGTGCCCTTCCTTGTCTGCCCGCCGGTGCACTACGGGTACTGCCGCAGCACCCGGGACCACCCGGGAACCCTTTCGATCCGCCCCTCCACCCTGCGCCGGATCGCCTTCGACCTGGCGGAGAGCCTCCACCGCCAGGGTGCGCGGGGGGTGATCCTGGCCTCGGGTCACGCCGGCGGAGTCCACATGGCGGCGCTGGAGGAGGCGGCCGAGGCCCTGGTCGACGCCTTCCCTGACCTGGATCTCGCCGTGGTGTGCGAGTACCGGTGGGCCCAGGAGGCCGGACGGGGCGGGGTGGTGTCCACGGTCGACGACGGCCACGCCGGCGAGATCGAGACGAGCCGAGTCCAGGCCCTGGATCCCGACCTGGTGAAGGGCCTCTCCCCCGAGGAGTACCCCCGGTTTGAGAAGCCCTTCGTGGCCCGGGACAAGAGGGCCCAGTGGCCCGGAGGGGTGTGGGGAAACCCAGCCGCGGCCACGCCGGAGAAGGGCTGGGTCCTCTTCGAGGCATCGGTCGGACGACTGGTGGGGCTGGTCACCCAGATGCGGGCCCGCGTGGCCTAGCCGCCCGGATCACCCGCCCCGGGCCTCCTGGATTCCGGGGCCCAGCGCCCGGCTCACCGCCGCCTCCAGGTCGGCCAGGCGAAACGGCTTGTGGAGGAACATCGTCCCCTCCATCTCCAGATCGTCCACCTGATCGCCGGCGTGGCCCGAGACCAGAACGGCCGGCACCCCTGGCCACCGGTCGCGCAGGCGAGACAGGAGCTCTGGCCCCCGCATGCCCGGCATCACCACGTCGGTGACCAGAAGATCCAGTCGGGTCTCGCCGGCCAGCCCCTTCTCGGCCTCCTCCCCCGAGGCGAAGGCCAGCACCCGGTACCCCAGGTCCCGCAGGCACTCGGCCGCCAGGTCGCGCACGGCCGGGTCGTCCTCCACGAGAGCCACGGCCCGCCCCCCCCCGGCCGTCACGGTCTCGGAGGGCTCGGCCGGTGACTCCGCAGCACAGGCATCGGCCGAGGGCCACAGCACCCGGAACAGGCTGCCCTCACCCGGGCGGGAGTCCACATCGATCCGACCACCTGCCTGGCTCACGATGCCGTAGACCGTGGCCAGGCCGAGCCCGGTTCCTTTCTCCTCCCCCTTGGTGGTGAAGAACGGCTCGAAGATGTGGTCCATCACCGCGGGGTCGATGCCGGTGCCCGTGTCCTCCACCTCGATCATGGCCACCGCCTTCCCCTCGTCGACCCCCTTCAGGGTGCGCACCCACAGGTCGCCGCCCTGGGGCATGGCGTCCCGGGCGTTCACCACCAGGTTCAGCACCACCTGCTCCAGCTGGCCCGGGTCGGCCCGGACCTTGCCGACCCCCACCCCCAGCTCCAGATGAAGCCGCACGTCCTCGCCCAGCAGCCGCTCCAACATGCCGGTCAGATCCTGCAGGGCCTCGTTCAGGCGCAGGACCCGGGGCTCCACCTTCTGGCGCCGGCTGAAGGTCAGCAGCTGGCGGGTCAGCTCGGCAGCCCGGTCCACCGCTTTGAGGATCTCACGGGCGGCCCGCTCCCCCTTCGGGTCATCGCGCACCCGCCGTCCGAGCATCTCGGCGTAACCGGACACGGCCGTGAGAAGGTTGTTGAAGTCGTGGGCCACCCCTCCGGCGAGCCGGCCCAGAGCCTCCATGCGCTGGCTGTGGGTGAGCTGGGCCTCCAGGGTCCGGCGCTCCGTCACGTCGAACAGGATACCCTCTAACCGCCGGTCGGCAGGCCCTTCCACTGCCCGGCCCACGTCCAGGACCCACCGCAGCCCACCTTGGGCGTCCTGGACCCGGTACTCCACTTCGTAGGGCTCGCCCCTCGCCACCGAGGCCGTGATCTCCCGCCACACCCGCGGCCGGTCATCGGGGACCACGGGCTCGGCCAACCCCTTGGTGGGGTCTCCCAAAACGACGGGATCGGGCTCGCCGAACACCCGGGCCGCCCCAGGGCTCAGGAACTCCACGGGAGCTCGCGAGGGCACGCATCCGCACCGGTAGGCCGCTCCCGGAAGGTTGTCGATCAGCGTGCTCAGAGCACGTCGGGTCTCGGCCAGACGGGTCTCGGTCCTGAGCCGCTCCATTTCTCCGCCGACCCGGCGGGCATAGAGGGCCAACAGCTCCCGCTCAGCCCCTCCCACCCGAAGAGGGCGGTCGTGGAACACGCACACGATGCCGATCAGCTGGCCCGAGCTGTCGGTCACCGGGACGCCGGCGTAGGCCACGAAGTCGTGCTCTCGGAAAAACTCGCTGCCCGGAAACGCACTTTGGAGCCCCCGCTCAAACACCACCAGTTCGTTGCGGCTAGCCACCTCTCCGCACGGTGTGTCGCTCAGGACGAAGGCCGGTCGCTCCACGAGCTCCTCGCCCACCACGGCGGCCAAGGGCTCTCCCCTCCCCTTCACGAGATTCACCCGGCTCAACAGCGCGGCCCGTGCCCCGAACTCGCGAGCCAAGGCCGTGACTACGGCCCGAAACAGCTCCGGGCCGGTGAGGGCGGCGGTGGCTTCGTGGAGCCGCCGCAACCGCTCCTCGGCCCGGCGCCGCACCCGGGCCTCGGTCTGAAACGCCTCGAGCGCGGCCACCCGTTCCAAAGCCACTCCGGCCATGTGTCCCAGGGTCTCCAGCGCCTCCCGATCGTCGCACGAGAAGGTGCGGCCGGTGGGGAACACCAGAGTCAGGACCCCGAGGGTGCGTCCCTCGGCCCGCAGCGGCACCGCAGCCACGGCATCGGCTCCGAGGAGGTCCGCTGCCTCGGGCACGGCCGCCGGATGGTTCCGGTAGTCCTCCACCACGAGGACGGCCTCGCCCTCAAGCACCCGCCCCGTCACCCCGTGATCCCGGGGGATCCGGCCGAACCGGTTCCGAAAAGCCAGAGGAAGGTTCCTCCCGGCTGCCAAGAACAGCTGGTGCCGTTCCTCGTCGAGCCGATACAGGGTCGCGGCCGTGGCGCCAAAGGCGTCCAGTGCCCCCTCGCTTACGGTGTGGAGCACGTCCTCCTCGTTCTGGGCCAGGGTGAGCTGGCTGGCCAGCCGGTAGAGCCCGTCCAGCCGCTGGGCCCGCCGGGCGAGCTCGGTCTCCCAGCGCTTGCGCTCGGTGATATCCCGGAGCACCCCGGCCACCCCCCGGATCGCTCCCGAGACGTCCCGGATGGGAATTCGGGACGCCAGGAACACCCGGCTCTCGCCAGCCACGGGGAAGACCTCCTCCGCTTGGACCGGGCGGCCCGCACGCAGGACCTCGCGGTCGTGGGCCTCGACCACGGTCGCGAACTCGGGGGGGAGGAAGTCCCGGGGCCTCCGGTCCACCGCTGCCTCGGGCGAGACCCCCAGCAGGCGGGCTCCCACGGGGTTCACCATCTCGTACCGGCCCTCGGTGTCCTTCAAGAACACCGCGTCCTCGGAGCCCCTGGCCAGGGCCTGGAGCCGCTCCTCCGAGGTGCGAACCTCCTCCAGCAGCTGCCTGTGCCGCCGGCCGGCCCAGGCCCACCACGCCCCCAGCCAGGCCAGCCCCACGCACAGCGCCGCCAGACCGGTTAAGGCCGCCTCCCACCGGGCGGTCCGTCGCCACGGAGCCAGGGCCGCATCCCGATCGCTGGCCACCACGAGGCCCCAGCCGGCCTCGGAGATCCACCGGACCGCTGCGATGACCCTGCGGCCACCCGGCCCCAGGAACGAGCCCTCGGTCTCCCGGCTCTCCAGGGCTGCCTCAACCACCGATCCGGGCCGGGACTCGGTGTAGCGCAACGGGTCGCCCGGGCCGGGCCGGATCACCTCGGCACCTACGTCGCCCGAGGGGCGGCGGCGCACCAGGTACACCTCGACCTCGGCCGAGTCGGAAGCGGTCCTCAGGAGAGGGAACAGGGTGGAACGGGCATCCAGATACACCCCAACCACCCCCAAAACGGGGGCGTCGGCAGGCCGATCGGCCGGATCGGCCCGCCGGAACACCGGGGCCAGGACACCGAGCACGGGGTCTCCGGCCGCGTCGAAATGAAGATCGTGCACCAGCACCCGGTGCTCCCGGGCCACCCGGCGCACCATAGGGGGCACGGCAGCGTGCGGCGGTGCGCTGCCCTCGCCCTCGAGCAGCAGGTCCCCCTGGGGCGTGAACAGGTAGGCGCCGAGAACCCCCCCGAACAGACGCAGGTTGGTGAGGTGAAGCCGCGGATGAGCCAGACCCGCCCCCTTGGGGCACGTCTCCGCGATGCACAGGTTCACCAGGTCGGGGTCCCAGGCCAGCACCTCCGCATCGGCCCGGCGCTCGGCCAACCACGCCAGCAGCGAGGCCTTTCGGGCGTCGGCCACCGAGGCCAGCCGGGAACGGACCCCGGCTTCGTACCCATCGAGCTCGGTGGTCCTTTTCCAGAGGAAGGTCCCTCCCCCGGCGGCCGCCCCAAGCACAAGGACGATGCCCCCCCAAACCCACCACGACCGGTACCGTCGTAAGATCAAGAACGCTTCCTCACCGAGCGGTTGGGGGTGAGGTGGGGGTTATCCCCCACCCGTGAGGAGCACGCGCGTTTTCCCCCATTCGCCGTGCTTTTTGTTAAACCGGCGTCCAGGCGGGAGCGATTCCCTCCAGGGAAAAGAGCCTATGTTGTCACCGGGTTAACGATGATCCGATGGGCGAACAGACGCACCTGTCTCTCTAACTGGGGGCCCAAGCCCCAGCGCCGGAACAGCGCACCTACTGTCCGCCGGTTTGACAGGCCACCCGGCCGCCAAACGCCCAACCGTTTTTTTTCTGAAGATGGTCCTCTCCCCCCGGCCCCTAGGACCCCGGGCACACCTGCCAACCGAGCCTCACCGTCCCCCTGGCTCCGGGCTCTCTCCGGGATGACGCAAACCCCATTCCTTCGCAGTCCATCCATCAGGCCCCGCCCCCCGGGCTGCGGTACACGTACGCGCAGGGGTCCGTGGGGTAGAGCTCACGGAAGTTGCGGATCTTCTCGAGGTACGACGACCGGAGGGGCTCATCCTTGGGCACCAAAAGGATCCCGTTCTGGGTGCGCAGGTCCCGAGACAGGACCATCCCTTCCCGCAGCTCATCCAGAGGCACTTTGCGCTCGCGGGTGGAGTCGTAAGCGTCCCGGCGCTCCTCGAGCACGTCGAGCAGGGCGTTGAACACGGCGCCGTCGAAGTGCCGCCCTACCTGCCGATCCATGGCATCCAGCACCAGCCTTTCCTCTGCACCTTTGCGCACCCCTCCGCGGGTCAGGCGGTCGTAGGCATCGACCACCCGGATCACCCGGGCGGCCACGGGGATCTCGTCGCCCGCCAGGCCGTCCGGAAATCCCGAGCCGTCCACGTTCTCGTGGTGGTGGCGCACCGCCCGGGCCACCCCCACGAGCCCGTCGATCACCTGGATTTGCCCCTCGCCGATGACCGGATGCTTGCGCACCTCCTCCCGGTCGGTCGAACCCAGGTGGGCTGGCTCCTTCAAAAGCACCCCGTCGGGCAGACCGATTTTTCCGATGTCGTGGAGCAGGGCGGCCACGATGGCATCCTGCACGGTTTCCTTGTCCCGCACCCCGAGCCTGGCGCACACCTTGGGCACCAGCCCAGCCACCCGCCGGCAGTGGGCCCCCAGGGTCTGGTTGCGCAGGTCCAGGAGACTCGCGAACGCCTTGATGGTGGCGAGGTTCTGTTTGCGCAGGCTCTCGTTGAGCTCCTCCGACATCTTAAGGGCCATCTGGAGCTCGTTGGTGCGCTCACGCACCCGCCGCTCCAGCGTGGCGTTGAGCTCTCGTAGCTCCTCGTTCTGGTGGCGCACCCGCTCCTGGAGGGCGGCGTGCTCGCGCCTCAGGTCCAGCTCGGCCAGGGCTTCAGCTACCACGTCCAACAGGGCCTGATCGTCCCAGGGTTTGGGCAGGAACCGGTACACCCGGCCGTCGTTGATCGCCTCCATGGCCGCGGCCACGTCGGCGTACCCGGTCAGGACGATCCGCACTGCCTCGGGCCGGATCTCCCGGGCCCGGGCCAGAAGCTCGGTGCCGGTCATGCCGGGCATCCGCTGGTCGGAGAGAATGAGAGACACGGGCCGATCCGCCAGGATCTCGATGGCCTCGCGGCCGCTTCGGGCCGTGAGGACCTCGTGCTCGGTCCGGTGAAACAGCCGGGTGAGGGCCTTGAGGATGTTCTCCTCGTCGTCCACGAACAACAGGGTGTGCCGGGCCATGAATCACGCCTCCCCAATAAGGAGCACCGTTCCTTCCCACCCCGGGGCCTCTACCCCTGCGGACGCGGCCACCCGGATCCCGGGGGGGGCGTGCCACGGAGCCCCCAGCCGAATCGCATCCTCCAGCAGATCCCGCGCCGCGCGGTTGGCCAGCGCCACGGTGCCGTCGGTCCCCACCGCCACCAGGGGTGCTGGCGCTACTTCCAAGAGTGCGCAGGCCAAGCCGATGCTCCGGGCCTCGAGCCCCTCGCGGATCGCCAGCTCCAAGCAGCGGTTGATGGCCGCGAGTTCGGCGTTCTGGGCCTCGACCCGCGCCCGGAGCGCCTCGTTCTGGCGCCGCAGGGCCACCCCTTCGGCCGCTTCCGCCACCGAGGTCCGCAGCACTTCGTCGTCCCAAGGTTTGGTAAGAAACTTGTAGATCGCCCCCTCGTTGACCGCCTCGATCACGGCGTTCACGTCCGTGTGGCCGGAGAGCACGATCCGAACGCACTGGGGCCGCACGGCCCGTAACCGACGGAGGAGTTCCACCCCCGTCATCCCCGGCATCCGCTGGTCGGAAACCACGACGTCGTAGGGGCCGTCGCGCTCGAACACCTCCAGGGCCTCGGCCCCCGAGCGGGCGAACCCCAATGTCCACGGCTCCCTGCGGAACAGGCGACGCAACGCCCGGAGCACATTCTCCTCGTCGTCCACGAACAGGATGCGAGGTCTGTCGGGCTCAAGCGTCATCGCGTGCCCCTCGCTCCTCGGCCCCGGGGGGCGTGAGGGGCAGCACCAGCCGGAACGTGCTGCCCTCGCCCGGGATGCTCTCCACCTGGATCTCACCGCCGTGGGCATGGACGATTCCCGCGGCCAGGTGCAGCCCCAGGCCGGTGCCCTTGCCCACCGGCTTCGTGGTGAAGAAGGGGTCGAAGATCTTTCGCAGGTGCTCGGCGCGAATGCCCACGCCGGTATCCGCGATCTCCAGCACGACCCGATCGTCCTCCTGCCGGGTCGCCACCCGGACCTTCCCGTAACCCTCCCCCTTCTCCTTGACGGCGTGGGCCGCATTCACGAGGAGGTTCAGGAACACCTGGTTGAGCTGCTGGGGCCGGCACAGGACCTGGGGCAGGTCACCGAAGGCCCGCTCCACCTCGCAGTCGTACTTGAGCTCGTTCCAGGCGATGTTGAGGGTGCTCTCCAGACACCGGTTGAGGTCAGCGTACTCCCAGTCGTCCCCCCCGGGATGGCTGAACGTCTTGAGGTCGGTGACGATCTTGCGGATCCGCTCCGCCCCCTCCCGGCAGTCCTCCACGATCTCGGCCACGTCCTCCAGGAGGAAGTCCAGGTCGGCCTCCTGCCGGGCATGCCGGTAGGCTTCCCACGCCTCCCGAGCTTCCATCCGGCCCTCCAGGGTCGAAGAGACCAAGTCGGAGGTACGACGGCCGAACCGGTCCAGCTCGGAGGCGTACTCGACCAAACGGTTCAGGTTGGAGAGGATGAAGCCCACGGGGTTGTTGATCTCGTGGGCGATACCCGCGGCGAGCTGTCCCACACTCGCCATCTTCTCGCTTTGGATCAGCCGGTGTTCCAGCTCCCGCTCTGCCGTGACGTCCTGGTACCGGATCACCACCTGTTCCACCCGACCCCGCTTGAAGATCGGAAACAGCCGAATCTTGAAGATGGTGCCCATCCGGTCGTGGTACTCGGCTTGGGCTGGCTCGCCCGTTGCAAACACCTCCCCCACGAGGGTCCCCACCCGGCTCGGGGCTCCGGGGACGCCCACCTCGGAAAGGGCATGGCCCAACAGGTCCTCGAACGGTCGCTTGACCATGTGGGAGAAGGCCCGGTTGGCCCGGGCGATCCGGCCGTCGCGCCCCACCACGGCCGTGGGATCGGTGATCGAGTCGAACACCGCCTCGATCTCCTGCTTAGCCTGAAACACCCGGATCTCCAGGTCTTTCTTTTCGGTGACGTCGATGAACGAAGCCACGCACCCAGACCCCCCTTCTTCAATCCGCACCTCCTCACAGGACCACAGGAGCTGGCGCCGGAGCCCCCATCGGTTCCGCACCTCGAGCTCTCGATTTCGGCATCGGGGGCCCCCTCCCTCGGCAACCGCACAGCCGCTACCCCGGCAGGGGACCCCCACCGCCTCGGCCCGAGCCCCCACCAGCTGGCTCTGCTCCACCCCAAGGATCAACGCCGCCGCCCGGTTGGCCCGCGAGACCGTTCCATCCCCGTCCACGGCCAGTACCCCTGCGGGCAGCGCGTCGAGCAGGCTCTCCAGGAACGCTCCGGTACGGGCAAGCTCCCGGGACTGATCCTTCACCATCCGTTCCAGCTCGGTTCGGAACGCCTCGTTTTCCCGCACCAGCCGCCGGTAGGCCAAGGCCTGGTCCACGGCGTTCCGGAGAACAGGAGCGGGAAACGGCTTCACCAAGAACCGGAACACCTCGGCCCGTGTGGTGGCATCCTCAGCGATCCGGGGATCCACCACGCCGGTGTAGAGGATCCGAACGACGTCGGGCCAGCGATGCCGGACCTCGGTCAGCAGATCCACACCCGTGGTTTCGGGCATGGCGTGGTCGCACACGATCACGTCCACTGCCTCGGTCTCCAGCAGCCGCCGGGCCTCGACCGCGCTGCCAGCCTCGACCACCCGGTAGCCGGCGGGCTCCAGGAACCCCCGGCAGATCGTCACGATGCTCGCCTCGTCGTCAACGACCAGGACGGTGGGATCCCGGCCGAGGTCTGGAACATTCTGAATCGCCATGTCCCCCTCCGGTGTGGAGTCTCGGCATGTCGCCGGATCACCTTTCGGCAGAGGAGAACCTGGGCTTGAGGGAAAACGCGGTGAGGGAAGGGGAAAAGGGGGATCGAGTTCAACGAACCGGTCCGGCTCGGGGAACCCTCAGGGCGAACACGCTGCCGCCCCCGATCCGGGGCCGGTAGGACACGGTGCCGCCGTGGGCGGCAGCGATCGCCCGGGCCAGGGGCAGCCCCACCCCGAGCCCGCCGCCGCCGAACTCGTGGGAGGAGCTGCGGTGGTGACGCACGTCCCCGGCCTCGTAGAACGGGTCGAAGATCGTCTCGGCATCCTCAGGGCAGATCCCCACGCCCGTGTCGGCCACCTCCAAAAGCAGGTCGTCCCGGTCGAAGGTCAGCCCCACCTCGATCCGGCCTCCGTCGGGCGTGAACTTCACGGCGTTCTGGATCAACGCCCCGGCGGCCCGGGCCCATTTCCGCAGGTCCAACACCACCGGGTCAGTAGCCGGGTCTGGCACCCGGACTGAGATCTCCAGGGATCGGAGCTCCCGGTAAAGGTCGCACAGATCCACCACGGCCCGCCCGACGGCCTCCAGGGGCTCGGACACGGGCCGCACGGGGATGCCTTTGCCCTGGGCTGCGGCCAGATCGCCCAGATCCTCCACCACCTCCTTGAGCCGCCGCAGAGCACGGTCGGCCCCGGCCACGAACCCCCGGAACTCCTCCGGGAGCTCCCTGGCCCGGGCCGACAGCAGCGAAACCAGGCCGGCAGCAACGGTGGTGGGGGTGCGCAGCTCGTGGTTCGCGATGGCGATGAACTTCTCGCGCCGCTCGTTGAGCTTCCGGAGTTCCTCTACCACCCGCCGCAGCTCCCGGTTGTCCCGGGCGAACCGGATGCGCTCGTCGCAGTGTCGGATCACCAGATCGAGCTGGGCCAGGCGAACCGGCTTCAGCAAGAAGTCGTAGGCGCCCTCCCGGAGGGCCTCCACCGCGTCGTCGATGGTGCCGTAGCCGGTGATCAATACCACCTCGGTGGCCGGCCACCGCTCCCGCACCCTCCGCAGCACCTCAAGGCCGGAGATCCCAGGCATCTTAAGGTCGGTGATCACCAGGTCGGCCGCGCTCTCCTCCAGAAGGAACAGCCCGGCCTCCCCCCCCCCGACGGTGCGGACCTGGTGCCCCTCCTCCTCCAGATGCTCCCCCAGGGTCTCGCGCACCGACGGTTCGTCGTCGATCAGCAGGATCTTCATGGCGGACAGGATACCTCGCGGGGATGCCCTTTTCATCGAGGCAGCAGGGAGCCGGGGCACGCCATTGTAGACATCCCCCCTCCTCGCCCCCAGCACGTTCCCCTTTACGGCTCGCTGCCCCGAGAGCTTGAGCCCCCCTCACGCATGCGCGCCCCGGTACCGGTGCCGCACCCGCCCCAGCCATCGGTTCACGGGATGGGATCGGGGGAGGAAGCGCACGACAGGGGGCTTTCGGACCCCCATCGCCTCCATCTGCCTGCGGAGCACCGGATGGGCCGGGGCCCTGCGGATCCCTTCCCGCAGCACGCGGTAGGCCCGGGCTCGATCCCCCGAGGCCAGCAGTAGGGTGACCAGCACGGCATAGAGATCCGGGCCCGAGGCCCCCCGCCGCAACGCCTCGAAACACGGGCGAACCCCGAGTTGGGGCCGTCCGGCCAGCAGGGCCGACGCGGCCTCCCGAAGCGCCAAAACCCACGGACCGGCCTCCGCCAACGCCAGGGCGTCCAGGCAGCGACGGTAAGCACCCCGGTAGAACGCCGAAAGGGCCTGCTCCACCGCGTCCGCCTCCGCACACCGAACCCTGCCGCCCACCAGCTGTTCCAACCTCTTCTCGAAGTCGTCCAAGGGAATGTCGCTCATGGGACCACACCTTGCGGCCCTGGCAAGTCCGACGCACGTGGGATCACAGGGCGTCTTCCCCCCGTTCCCCGGTGCGGATGCGCACCGCCTCGGCCACCGGGAGCACGAAGATCTTGCCATCGCCGATCTTGCCGCTTCGGGCCGAGCGCTCGATCGCCTCTACCACGGGCCACGCCAGGTTGTCGGGCACCACCACCTCGATCTTCACCTTGGGCAGAAAGTCCACGATGTACTCCGCTCCCCGGTACACCTCGGTGTGCCCCTTCTGCCGTCCAAACCCTTTGACCTCGGTGACCGTGATCCCTTGGACCCCGATCTCCGCGAGGCTCTCCTTCACCTCGTCGAGCCTGAACGGCTTGATGATGGCCTCGATCTTCTTCACGACCCGTTTCCTCCCGGTCCCGGTGGCACGGCCAGCTCCCGCTCCAGCCGCGCGATGCGCTCTTCCAGCTCTTCGATCTCCAGCAGCTGGTGGGGTCGGATCGAGTGGGCCGGCAATCGGCGCCGACGGTCCTCCAGCTCGGCCCTCAACCGGGCCAGCTCCTCCTGGCGATCCATCCCGGTCACCCCTCCTCCAAAACCTCCTCGATCCACTCCAGGGCCGCGACCATGGCCGGAAAACCGGCAGTGGGCAGGGCCAGGAGGGCCACATGGCGCAGCTCCTCCGCCGTGATCCCCTCCTCCACGGCCCGCCTGGCGTGGGACTTCACCGCCCCTCGGCTCTGCTGTCCGACTGCGATCCCTAACCTCACCAGCCGTCGATCCCGCTCGACGAGAGGGCCCTGCCGGTTGACGGTGAGCGAGAGGTCCATATGGGCCCTCTCCACCTCGGGGAACCGTTGGAGAAATCGGCGAAACGGGCGGGGGAGATCGGCCATGGAAAGGCTCCGGTCGGAGGTGGGGTTCGTCGGCTCCATCCTAGCCCAACCTCTGGCCGGGGCAAACCCCCTTTTCACGGGCCCCGTTCTGGGGCTAGACTCAAGGCGTTTTCACAAAGAGAACAAAGTCCCCCCTCCCCTCCGAGGTCGATCCGATGGAGCACACGGATTCCTGCGGCATCGTGGCCCGCATCCGGAAGGACGGCACCCCCACCCACGGTACCTTAAAACGCACCTTGGAGGCTCTGGTGGCCTTGGGGCACAGGGGCGGGGAGATCGAGGGCGAGGGGGACGGGGCCGGGGTCCTGGTGGATCTGCCCCGGGAGCTGTGGGCCCGGAGGTTGATCCGAGCCGGCAGGCGTGAGGAAGCCGTGCGTGCCGGTGGATTCTTCGTGGCCCACGTGCTGATCCCCCGGCCCCTTAGGCCCTCCTCGGCCGAGGTGAAGAGCGCGGTTCGCAACCTTTGGGCCGCAGCCGGCCTGGAGATCCTGACCGAGGCCCAGCACCCGGTGTCCCCCGAGGTCCTGGGCCCCCGTGCCCGGGAGGACGAGCCCGAGTTCTGGCAGGTGGCCGGGGTTGATCCCCTCCACGCCGACCCGGCCGAGCGCGATGCGTTCCTGGACGGCCTGGCCCGCCGGACCGAGGACCTGGGGGTCCACGTAGCAAGCCTGGCCGCAGACCGATGCGTCTATAAGGTCCACGGCAGCCCAGCCCTACTGCGCCGGTACTACCCCGACCTGCGCAGCCCCCTGCTGCGCACGGCCTCGGCCGTGGGCCACTCCCGGTACTCCACGAACACCCTGCCCACCGTGCTGCGGGCCCAGCCGTTTTCGTGTCTGGCCCACAACGGCGAGATCAACACGATCGAGCGCCTGCGCAGAGAGGCCCGGACGCTGGGAGCCCAGATCCCGCCGGGGGGGTCCGACTCTCAGGATCTGGACCGGATCGTTCGGTTCCTGATCCACCGGTGGGGGCTCACCCTGGCCGAGGCGACGGAGCTCCTGTTCCCTCCGGTTCACCACGAGATCCTCTACTCTCCCGAGGTGCTCCGCAGCCTGTACGCGGCCATGCGCCGGGCCTTCGACGCCTCGGCCCAGGGGCCGGCCGCCCTCATTCTGCGCCACGGCGACGAGTTCGTGTTCAGCGTGGACGCCCTGGGGCTTCGGCCCCTGTGGGTGTGCGAGACGACCCGGGAGATCGTGGCCACCTCGGAACCCGGCGTGGTGCCAGTGGAGGAGCTGGAGACCGACCCCAAGCCTATGGCTCCGGGCGAGAAGGTAGCCGTGCGGTTTACCGACGGCCGTGCATCGGTCGTGCCCCACAGCCGGTTTCAAAAGGAGGTGCTGGCCCGTTTTGCCCGCCGGATCGACCTCGACGCCTGCTGGGCCTGCCTGGGCCTGGTGAGGGGGGAGCACACGCTGTCCAGCGGCGGCACCGAGCCGAGCCCCCCCTCCGGCTCCCTGGAGGGACGGAAGGCCCGAGCTGGCTGGACCTCCCACGACGAGGAGCTGCTCGCCCCCATGGTGAGAGACGGATCCGATCCGGTGGGCAGCATGGGGTGGGACGGCCCCCTGGCCGCGCTGGACCCGGACGCGGCTCTGCTGGCCGACTTCCTCCAGGAGGACGTGGCCGTGGTCACCAACCCCGCCATCGACCCCAAACGGGAGGGGGAGCACTTCTCCACCCGGGTGCGGCTGGGGCCCCGGTTGGAGCCCGGAGCCGAACCACCCTACCCACCCTGGGTGTCCGTGGAGATCCCCCTCCTGCTCGCGGGGGTGCCAGAGGAGGCGGCCCGCCAGGCGGCTCGGAAACACGAGACCGCGCTCCTGGCCGACGTGGCAGCCCACCTGGGCTCGGAGCAGGTCCGGACCCTTCTCCTCGCCCGGGACCCGGCCCGGTCCCTGGCCGACGATCTCGAGACCCTGGCGGGCGAGGCCCGGCGTGCCGCGGAAAGGGGGGCTCCCCTGCTGATCCTGGCCGACCCCGACGACGGCCCGGGGCTGGACCCCCTGCTGGCGGTGGCCGAGGTGGATCGGGCCCTGCGTACCCGGTCGGGCCGGGCCGGAGGATGCCCGCGGCGGCGCATTAGCCTGGTGGTGGCTTCGGACGCCCTGCGCAATCTTCACGACTGCATGTGCTGCCTGGGGCTGGGGGCCGACGCCTTGGCGCCTTGGCTCCTGTTCCAGGCCGCCTGGAAGACCCGAGGGGCCGAGGGGCTCGACCGGCTGCTCACCGCGCTCACCGCCGGCATGCGCACTGTGATCTCCACCATGGGGATCCACGAGATCTCCGGTTACGGCCGGGTATTCTCGGCCCTGGGCCTCGGCGACGACCTGTCCCACAGGCTGGGGGTGAGAAACCGATGCGGGGGCTCGAACGGCCTCACCTTGGAGGAGCTCGACCGGAGGTGGGCCCGGCTCCGCAAGGCCCCTGCGAAGGGCCGTCCGTTCCGAGCCACCCCCCGGCTCGCCCGTTGGGTCCGGGCCGTGGCCGAAGGAGGCACTCCCTACCGCGAGCTGGCCGAGCGAGCCGCGGCTCTGGAGGCGGAGCGGCCCGTGGCCCTCCGCCACCTGCTGGACCTTCGGGTCCCCGACCAAAGCCGCCCGGTGCCCCCCGAGCGGGTGGACCCCTCGGTGGGCCGCCACCGTTACCCCCTGTTCATCTGCCCCATGAGCTTCGGAAGCCAGGGGGAGACCGCGTTCCGCATCTACGCCGAGGCGGCTCGGCGTGTCGGCGTCCCTTGCATGAACGGCGAGGGCGGCGAGCTGCCGGATCTGCTCGGCCGGTACCGGGCAGTGCGCAGTCAGCAGGTGGCCTCGGGGCGGTTCGGGGTCCATGCCGAGATGCTCAACAGCGTGGACCTGATCGAGATCAAGATCGGCCAGGGAGCCAAGCCCGGGGAGGGGGGCCACCTGCCCGGCCCCAAGGTCACCGAGAAGGTGGCCCGGGCCCGGAGTGCCGTGCCGGGGATCTCGCTGATCAGCCCATCGAACCACCACGACGTGTACTCCATCGAGGACCTGGCCCAGCTGATCGAGGAGCTACGCACCGTGAACCCCCGGGCCCGGATCTCGGTGAAGGTGCCCGTGGTCTCCGGGATCGCAACCATCGGCCTGGGCGTGGTCAAGGCCGGGGCCGACATCCTGACCCTCTCGGGGTTCGACGGAGGCACCGGAGCGGCCCGGCTCCACGCTCTGCGCAGGGTGGGGCTTCCCGTGGAGGTGGGCATCTTCGAGGTGCACGACGCCCTGGTGGAGGCCGGGCTGCGCGACCGGGTCGAGCTGTGGGCCGACGGGGGTCTGCGCACGGCGGCGGACGTGGTGAAATGCCTGTGTCTGGGGGCCGACCGGGCGGGGTTCGGCACCCTGGCCCTGCTGGGCATCGGGTGCATTGCGTGCCGCCGGTGCCACCGGGACGCCTGCCCACGGGGCATCGCCACCCAGGTGGAGACCCCCGATGAGGCCGCCCGCCGGGGCATTCGGGGGTTCGAGCCCCGGGACCCGAAGCAGGGGGTAGAAAACCTCGTCCGGCTCCTTCGGAAGACCGGAGAGGAGGTCCGGCGTCTCACGGCACGGCTGGGGTTCCGGCGGGTCCAGGAGTTGGTGGGCCGAAGGGACCTCCTGGTGCAGGCCCGGGGCACCGAGCGGCTGGATCTGTCGGCCCTTCTGGTGTCTGCCGGAGTCCGGATGACCGGGCCGGAGGGCCCGGTCACGGTACGCCGGCCCCTGTCGTACCTGACCCGGGTGGTCACCCAGGAAGTCACCTCGGCCGTGGACCGTGGCGCCGGGGCGGTCGTGTACGAGGACGACCGGGTGCTTTCCTCGGACCGAGCCTTGGGCACCCACCTGTCCGGAGAGGCCGTGCGGCGCCGAACGGGCCCGGCCAAGGGGTGCCCGTGGCAGGCCCGGCTCCATCTGGGCCCGGGCTCGGTGCCGGGCAGCGGCATGGGCGCGTTCAACGTGGACGAGGTGGAGATCCGGGTGGAAGGGGGCAGCCAGGACGGGGTGGCCAAGTGCGCCCGGGGAGGCCGGGTGGTGGTGCTCAAGGGGGAGAACCACGACGGCCAGCCGGTGGGAGGGTGCGTGGGCAAGGGGTTCGCCTACGGGGCCCAAGCCGGCCTGTTTCTGGTGCAGGGGGACGCCGACAGCCGGTGCGGCGTTCGGCTATCCGGCGCGGACGTGGTGATCGGAGGCCGGATGGGCGAGCCCAGGGTCGACGCCCTGGGGTTCCTGGCGGACCGGGCCAACCTCAAGGGATTCGCATTCGAGTACATGACCGCGGGTCGGGCCGTGGTGCTCGGGGACCCGGGCCCCTGGCTGTGCTCGGGCATGACCGGCGGGGTGGTGTACGTCCGGCTCGACCCCGGCCTGGGGCTCGACCGGGACGCGGTGCGACGGCGTCTGGCCCTGGGATCTCCCGTGGAGATCCGGGACCTTGACGAGGAGGGAGAGGCCGATCTGAGGGAGCTGCTCGGTGCTTACGTGGCCGAGCTGAGGAGCAGCCCGTACACCGGGGGGGAGGCCGAGGCCCGGTGGGTGGAGGGGCTGCTCCGGGATCCGGCCCGACACTTCATTGCCCTGCGTCCCGCCAGAGAAGCGGGGCAGCGACCGTGATCGGACCCGGCCTGATCATCATTCCTCCGGTGGCCAAGCCCACCGAGCCCACCCCCGGCGCCCTGGCCGTGGCGACTTACCTGCGCGGCCGGGGGATGGACGCAGAGGTGCTGGACCTGAACCTCGCGTTCCACCGACACCTGTGGTCGGCCCCGGCCAGAACGGGCACGGGGAGGGGGCCGGGGGCCACCCGGGCCCGGCGGGCCCGAACCCGGTCGCCCCGGGCCGCGGCCGCCTTGGCAGGTCCGGAGGGGTACCGAGACGCCATGGCATACCGGCAGGCCCTGGCAGACCTGCTCCTCGCCTACCGGGCCAGCGGGGATGCCCTGGGCGTGCGTCTGAGCCCGGCCGACCTGGAGATACCCGGATGGTCGCCCCTGGCGTCCGGGCACCTGGCTCGGGCGGCCCGGGACCCCGGCACGCTCCCCATCGGGGGGCTGCTCCTCCCCCTGGCCCGGCGGGTCCTGGAACAGGATCCGTCCTGGATCGGGGTGTCCGTGACGTTCCTCAGCCAAGCCCTGCCCGCCTTCGGTTTGGCGGGGTGGCTGCGCCGGGAGGGGTTTCAGGGGCGCCTGGTCCTCGGCGGGGCCCTGGTCGGGGCGTGGAGACGCCGGCTCGGGCCGGGCTCCTTGGTGTTCCGGTGCTGGGACGCGCTGGTGGCTGGCCCGGGGGAGGCCGCGGCCGAGGCCCTGGCTCGGGGGGTGTGGGACGCCCCCGGCGTCATGGCCCCGGCCCGGGGGGTGTGGCGTCCTCCGGGCCCGCTGCCGAACGACTGGGCCTCCCATCCGCCCCCGGCCCGGCCGGAACCCGGGTACTTGGCGCCGGGCCCCGTGGCCCCTCTGGCGCTCAGCCGAGGGTGCTACTGGAGGCGGTGTGCCTTCTGCCCCGAGGCAACCCAGGGAGGGCCGCCGTTTCGCGCGGCCAACCCCACACGGGCGGTCGCTGCCGCGGCCCTCCCCCAGTACTCGTGGGTACACCTAACGGACGAGGCCGTCCCGCCCCGGACCTTGGCGGCACTGGCAAGGGCGGCCCCAGGCGAACGTCCTCCTTGGTACGGGTTCGTCCGCCCCGAGCCCGCCCTCCTGGATCCCCGGCTTGCCCGGGGCCTGGCCGCCGGAGGCTGCCGACTCCTTCGGCTCGGGGTCGAGTCGGCGTGTCAGGCCTTGCTCGACCGGGCCGGAAAGGGAACCCGCGCCGAGCACCTGGGCCCGATCCTCCGCAACCTGCGGGGCGCCGGCATCCGGACCCACGTGTACCTCCTGTTCGGCCTCCCCGGCCAGACCCTGACCGAGGCCGAGGGCACCCTGGAGTGGGTTCGACACCACGCCGACGCGATCACGTTCCTGAACCTGGCCCTGTTCCACCTGCCCGGGGGCAGTCGGTGGGAAGCCGAGCTGTCCGGTCGGGGGCTCCTGGGAGACCACCCGCCGGAGGAGGACCTGTCCCTGTACCGGCCGTTCGACGATCCGAAATGGCCCCGGCGCGACGTGCGACGGTTTTTGGCCGACGCGCGCACCGATCCCCTGCTGGGGAAGATTCTTCGACGTACTCCCGCCGGCCTCACCGCCAACCACGCCCCGTTCGTCCCCCTGGATTGAAGACCGTCAGACCCCGTGCTAGGGTAGCCCGCGTTTCGTGATCTCCGTTGCAAGGGGGGTTGGAAAGGACCGTCCACCCCGTGCGCAGACTCCTGCTTCTCGTCGCCGCGTTCCTCCTGCCCGGGGCCGCGGCGTTTTTCGCCTGCACCCGTGCCGACGAGACCCCGGCCGGGCCGGCCGATCTGCCCCCCGAGCCCGAGATCCGGGTCTCGGGCTCGGAGACGGCGTTCCCGGTTCTGGAACGCCTGATCCAGGTCTACACCGGGGAGAACCCCCGGGCGAGGGTCCGGATCCTGCCGGGCACCAGCACGGCCGGGGGCGTGGCCGGCGTGCGCTCCGGAGCCCTCGACCTGGGCACCTGCTCGCGGCCGCTGCGGCGGGACGAGACCGCGGGCCTGGCTTACCACCTCCTGGGGTACGACCCTATCGCGTTCGCCGTCCACCCCGCGGGTGGGGCCCCCAAGCTCGGCGCCGAAACGGTACGCGAGATCTACGGGGGATCGATCCGCAACTGGGCCCAGGTGGACGGGGTGGACCACGAGATCCTGCCCCTGGACCGGAGGCCCGACCAAAGCGTCCGTCGAGCCCTCATGGAGGGGTTCTTCGGACCCGGGTTCCAGATGAGCGAGGCCGCCGTGGTGCTGGACCGGCCGGCCGACATGACCCGGGCCCTGGCCACTACGCCTTACACCATCGGGTATGCCGGCCGGGCCGAGCTACGCAGTCTGGGCCTGGAGGTGCGCACGGTCCCCCCTGGGGGCCGATGGCCACGGCCCGACGAGGTCCGATCGGGGACGTTTCGGCTCGTCATTCCCCTGGGCGTGGTCAGCCGGCCATCACCCCGTCCGGAAGTGGCGCGATTTCTCGCCTTCTTAACGGGCTCCCGGGCCGCGGCGGTGCTCGACGCCCTAGGTGCCGTTCCGGCCGCCCCCTGAGATGATCCCGACACTGCGTGCCCAGATCCTTGCGGTCCCGCTCCTTCTGACGGCTCTTGCGTTCGCTGTGCTCGGTACGGCCGCCTACCGCTTCGCCTCCCGGCTCATTCTGGCCGGCGAGGACCGGGCCCTGCAGACCCAGCTGGCCCAGGCCAAGGCGTTCTTCGAAGCCCAGACCCAAGGGTTGGCGGACCGAGCCCGGGAGCTGTCGGACCGAGTGGACCTGTGGAGCCACGTGGGCCGGGAAGGGATCGATCACTCGGTGGTCCAGGACCTGCTGCCGTGGAAGGTCCGCTGGGATCTCGACTGGATCGAGCTGGTGGATCCCCAGGGCTGGGAGAGGGCTCGGATGGACGAGGCCGCGACCCCGGTCAGCGGGTTCGAACCGCCCCCCCGGGCCGAGCCCGAGGTGGAGGCCTTGGCGCGGTTGGGGCTGAGCGGCATCACGTTGGGTTCGGTGCTCCGCACCGGGGGCCGAACCCTGCTGGTGGGGGTGGCACCGGTACGGCGGCCGTCCGATGCCAGAATCACGGGCGTGCTGTTGGTGGGCCGCGGCGTCGACGGCAAGATGATGAAACGGCTCGCCCGCCTCTTGGGGACCCGGGTGGCCCTGTTCGGGCCCGGGGGAGAGCCCGTGGCACGCTCCGACCCGCGGTTCGCCCCGGACTGCGCCCGGTGCCACGGCCGGCCCGAAGCCGTGCGCACCCAAGGGTTCCACTCCACCTTCGTGGCTGTTCCTACCCGGAATCCCCTGCTACCGGGCGACCGGCGCCTCGGGATGGCCGCCCTCACCCTCGGCGGCGCCCCCTTGGGCATCCTGGTGGCCGAGCACGAACTCGCCCCGGCGTTCACCAGCCTCCGCCGGGCGGTGGCCACCATGGGGATGGTGGCCGGTCTCTTTTTCCTGGCCGGTCTCCTGGCCCTGGACCGAGCGGTGAGGTGGATCGTGGGCCCCGTGCGCGCCCTAGCCACGGCCGCCCGGCGCCGGGCCGTCGGCGACATGACGAGCGAGGTGGCCGTGCAGGGGGCCCGGGAGATCCGCGTGCTGGCCGAGGCGTTCAACGTCATGACCCGCCGGCTGGACCAAGCCAACCAGGAGCAGCTCGAGCTGCGGCAGGCCCTGGAGGTCCGGGTGCGGGAGCGGACCCGCGCCCTGGAGGAAGCCGTGGAGCGGCTCATCACGGTCCGGGAGCTAGGGCGCCACCTTCCCCGGACCGCGGATCCGCTGGGGGTCCTGCGGGCCGCGGTCCGGCTGGCGGCCGAGGCGGTGGGTGCCCAGAGGGCGTGCGTGCTGGCCCGGTCGGAGACGGATCCGGATCGATGGGGCATGGCGGGCGCGTACGGTCGGATCGAGCCCGCCGGCCGGGACGTCCGATTTTCTTCGGAGCTCCCCTTGGCCCAGCGGGCCACCCCCAGCGGGGTGGTGCTGGACCCTGGACCCGGCGCCGGGTTGCTCGACCCGGTATCTGGAAGCCGGGTTCGAACCTTGGCCGCCGTTCCCATCCCACTACCCGAGCAGGATCGGCCCGAGGCCTTGCTGCTCCTCTACGATCCTGAAGGAAGGTCGGCCTTCGGCCGAAGGGACCTGGACGTGCTCCTGCCGTTCGGCCGGGAGGTGGGAGCCGTGTACCAGACAGCCAGACTGCACCTGGCCCAACAGAGGGCAACCCTGGAGATCGTGCAGTCGCTGGTGAACGCGATCGAGGCTAAGGATCCTTACACCCGGGGTCACTCCCAAAGGGTGACCCGGCTCGCCCTGGCCACGGCCCAGGAGATGGGCCTCGGGACCCAGGCCACGGAGGTCCTCCGCCAGGCCGCCATGCTCCACGACATCGGCAAGATCGCGGTGCGCCACGAGGTGCTCCACAAGCCCTCGGGCCTCGACCCGGATGAGATCGACCTGGTACGTCAGCACCCGCTGACCGGAGCCCGAATCCTGGAGCCGCTGTCGTGGCTCGAGGACGTGGCCCAAGTAGTGCTGCAGCACCACGAACGGCCCGACGGGAAAGGCTACCCCTTGGGGATCGGGGGAGGGGACCTGCGGGTGGAGAGTCGGATCCTGGCCGTGGCGGACGCCTACGACGCGATGACAAGCGACCGCCCCTACCGCCGAGGGCTCGGTCGGGGCGAGGCCCTGGCCGAGCTGTACAAAGGGGCCGGGACCCAGTTCGACCCTGCCGCCGTGGGGGCCCTAGAGGAGGTCCTTCACGGCGAAGACTTTAAGAACCACCCGGGCCGGGGGGCCACAGCCTGAGCCCGTCCCGGGCCACCACCACCGGCCCCTCGAAGGCCTTGCGGGCATGGCGGGCCGGGGCGGCGCGGTCGGCCGACGGGTACAGGTGGTGGAGCACAAGACGCCCCGCCCCGGCCTCCCGGGCCAGGGCCCCCGCCTGGCGGGCCGTCAGGTGCCGGTCGAAGGCCTCGCCTTCCGGCAGGCTCGCCTCGGCGACGAGGAGGTCCGCCCCTCGGGCAAACCCGGCGAGCGCGGGATGAGGGCCGGTGTCCCCGGTGAACACCGCGCTGAACCCCTTGCGTTCCCACCGCAGGGCGAGGCTCGACGGATGGTGGGCCGCCGGGGCGGTGCGCACCTGCCAGGGCCCCAGTCCGAACGTGGCAAGCGGCCTCACCTCCTTCCACTCCAGGCGGTACCCTGCGGGCTCGATCCACCCCTCGTAGGCCCGGTCCAGGGCCTTCCGGAACCCTTCCAACCCCGGCCCCCCCAACAAGGCCAAGGGTCGGATCCGGGGAGCCTCGTCGTACCGGGCCGCGAACAGCAGGGAGACCAGCTCTGCCGTGTGGTCCGGATGGAGGTGAGTGAACACGACCGCGTTCAGCTCGGTGTGGCGCACTCCGGCCGCAAGGAGCCCATGGAGTGCCCCCAGGCCCAGGTCTACAGCCACCCGGAACCCCTCACACTCCAGCAAGGTGCAGGGCCCCCGCCGGTCCAAGCGGGGCACGCAGGTCCCGGTGCCCACGGCCACGATGCGGGGCACCGACGTCGTCGTCAGGGGCATGGCTTCAGTGCCGTGGGGGCAGCACCCCGGCCGGGGCAGGCTCTACCCCGCCCCGAGCCGCCGGGCCACGTCCGCCACCCGGGCCCCCAAGAGTTCGCCGGCCCGCTCGTCATCCGCGGACGGAGCTCCCAGGCAGGCCACCCCGTAGTGCCCCCCCGTCTCGATGGGGTCGCCCACCACCACCATCTCGTGGATCAGAAAGGCCATCAGCATGCTGAGCAGGGTGGTCTCCTTGCCCCCGGTGTGGTGGCCGCCGGTGGTGAACGCAGCGCCCACCTTGTTGCGCAGCTTTCGCCGGGCCCCCACGCTCCGGTCGATCAGATCCTTCATCTCGGCGGTGACCGTTCCGAAGTACACGGGGCTGCCCAGGACGATGCCGTCGGCCGCCAGAAGATCCTCCTTCGTGGTATCGGAGGCCCGCTTGCACACCACCCGGGCCCCTGCCTGTTCAGCCCCCCTGGCCACGGCCCGGGCCAACTTCTCGGTGTTTCCGGAACGGCTGGAGTACGACACCAGGATCTGGACCATGGGAAATCCTCCTCGTGGTTCTCGGCCGAAAGGACGCGCCACGTCACGGGGCCGGCAGCACGGTCGACGTGCGGGAATCGATGGCATTGTACGGACGGCGCCGGAACCCGGCAACCGGGGTAGGCAGATTGACACCCCCGGGGGCTTTGGCTAGGCTACCGGCTTCGTTTTCGGGGGGGTTGGGAGGTGAACCCGTGAAGAAACCCCTGACCTACCGGGATGCGGGAGTGGACATCGACGCGGCCAACGGTCTGGTGGATCGGATCCGCGAGTTCGTGAAGCCCACCCTTCGGCCCGAGGTGATGAGCGACGTGGGCGGGTTCGGCGCGGCCGTTTCCTTGGCCGAGTTCCCGCTGGAGAACCCCGTGCTCGTGAGCGCCACGGACGGGGTCGGCACCAAGCTGAGGATCGCGTTCCAGACCGGGGTCCACGACACGGTGGGCATCGATCTGGTGGCCATGTGCGCCAACGACGTTGTGGTCCAGGGCGCAGAGCCCCTGTTCTTCCTGGATTACTTCGCCACGGGCCGGTTGGAGCCGGGCGTGGCCGAGACCGTGATCCGGGGCATTGCGGCGGGCTGCCAGGAGGCCCGGTGCAGCCTGGTGGGGGGTGAGACCGCCGAACTGCCGGGCATGTATCCCGAAGGGGAGTACGACCTGGCCGGGTTCTGCGTGGGCGTGGTGGATCGAGATCGGATGATCGACGGATCGAGCATCACGGTGGGAGATCGGATCATTGGGTTGGGCTCCACGGGGCTCCACAGCAACGGGTACTCGCTGGCCCGCAAGATCCTTCTCGAAGGAAGCCGGTTCGGCCTGGATCACGTGTTCCCCGAGTTGGGGCGCCCCCTGGGGGAGGTGCTCCTCACCCCCACCCGCATCTACGTGCGCACCGTGCTGAACCTTATGCGGGACTTCACGGTAAAGGGCATGGCCCACATCACGGGAGGGGGCATCCCCGAGAACCTGCCCCGCATTCTCCCCCATGGATGCCGGGCCGTGGTGGACCGAGGCGCCTGGGAGATGCCTCCGTTGTTCCGGCTGCTCCAGGAGCTGGGCCCCGTTCCCGAGGAGGAGATGTACCGCACGTTCAACTGCGGCGTGGGCCTGGTGGTGATCGTGCCCCCCGAGGAGGAGGAGGAGACCCTGGCCCGTCTCGTGGCCCTGGGCGAAACCGCGTGGGTCATCGGCACCATTGAGGAGCGGGCCGAGGATCAGTCCCCCCTGGAGTGGGCCGCGTGAGCCTGCGGCTCGGGGTGCTCGTGTCGGGCAGCGGCTCGAACCTCCAGGCCATCCTGGACGCGAGCCGCGAAGGCCAGCTGGACGCCGAGGTCCGGGTGGTGGTGAGCGATAGCCCCGGGGCCTACGGGCTGGAGCGGGCCCGCCGGGCCGACGTGCCGGCCCGGGTGGTGCCCTGGGAGCCCGGCCGGCCCCGTCAGGAGCACGACCGGGCGGTGGTCGAGGTGCTGCGCGGCCACGGGGTGGACACCGTGGTCCTGGCCGGGTACATGCGCCTCGTCACCGGCGAACTGCTGGCCGCGTTCCCCGGCCGGGTCGTGAACATCCATCCGGCCCTGCTGCCGGCGTTCCCGGGGTTGCACGTGCACGAGAAGGTGCTGGCCCACGGGGCCAAGTTCTCGGGGTGCACGGTCCACTTCGTGGACGAGGGCACCGACACCGGCCCCATCATCTGCCAGGCCGTGGTGCCCGTGCGCGACGACGACACCCCGGAGACGCTCGCCGCCCGGATCCTCCGGGAGGAGCACCGGATCTATCCCCAGGCCCTCCAGTACCTGGCCGAGGGCCGCCTGCGGGTGGAGGGCCGCCGGGTGTTTCTGGACCCGTCGAGCCCGGGCTCGGGCACTCTCCACAACCCCAGCGTCCGGTTCTGAGCGCTAACTTCGGTCTACGCTCGTCGGTCTACGGTCAACGGTCGCCGGTCTGGGGCCCTCGGCCCGCCGGGCGACTCTCGAACCGCGCCAAAGCTCGGGGGGCATGGGTTTCAGGGGCCAGAATTCAGAAGTCGGTGGACAAGGAGAAGGCTCTTCGGTCCCCCGAGAGGACCGCCCCGGGAACCTAAACTGCTTTTCGGGATTTCCTGTCTCCTGTCCGCTGAATTCCGGTTCCTGGAACCCATGCCCCGCCGCCGGCAATGGCCCCAGACCAGCGGAAGTTACCCTTCCCCGTTGCCCGGCCCTGCAGGGCCTGTGAGGGACCGTCAAGGGTCAAGAGCCTCTACCGTGGGCCATCACCTCCTCCACCACCGCCAGGATCTCGTCGGGGGTAAGCGGCTTGAGCACCACCCGATCCGCGGCAGCGATCCGCCCGGTCCCGGCACCGCCACCGGTGCAGAGAATCGTGCGAAGATCGGGGCGCAGCTCCCTGGCTGCGGACAGAAACGCGTCTCCACACATCCCGGGCATGGACCGATCGGCCATCACCAGGTCGTATCGGTGGGGCTCCCGCCGGATCCGCTCCAGGGCCTCCCGGGGGTCGGCACACGCGTCCACCCGGTGGCCGGCCCGCTCCAGCACAACGAGGCCGTAGCGCAGAAGGGCTACCTCGTCGTCCACCAGCAGGATGGAGAGGACCCCGACCCGGCGGCCGGGCGGGACCGGCTCAGGCGCCGCCCCGTCCGGGCACGGCGGCAGGAACACCCGGAACGTGGACCCTCCGCCCGGGGTGCTCTCCACCTCCACCCGCCCTCCCATCCCTTTCACCACACCGTGGACCACGCTGAGTCCCAGGCCCGTGCCCTGCCCCACCGGCTTGGTGGTGAAGAAGGGCTCGAAGGCCCGCTCGCGCACCCCCGGGGGCATGCCGCAACCCGTGTCGGCCACCTCGATGCACACCTCCTCGCCCCCGCCGGGGGCCGGCCGGCGGCCGGCTCGGATCCGCACCTCCCCTCCCTTCTCTCCGAGGGCATGGACCGCGTTCTGGCACAGGTTCAGGAGCACCTGGTGCAGGCCGGCCGGGTCCCCCTCCACCCGAAGGTCCTCCACCTCCACCTCCTCGACCCACCTCACGCCGGGCGGCAACGAACCGGCCAGGACCGCCCCTACCTCGGAGACCACCTTGCGCAGGCTCACCGGTCCCCGGGGGCCCTCGGCTCCCCTGGAGAACGCCAGGATCCGGCGCACCAGGTCCCGGGCCCGCCGGGCGGTGGAGGCCACGAGCTCGAGCCCCTCCCGGGCTGTGCTCTCCGGCGGGAGCTGGGCCAGGGCCAGATCGGTGAACCCGATGATCGGAACCAGCAGGTTGTTGAAGTCGTGGGCGATCCCCCCGGCCAGGGTGCCCAGGGCCTCAAGCTTCTCGACCTGGCGGAGCCGGCGTTCCAGCTCGGTCTCGCGCGTGATGTCCTGCACCGTGCCCCTGACGCCCCCTCCCGGCCCGCCCACGGCCCGATGCCGGACCCACAGCCGGGTGCCGTCGGGCCGGACGAGGGCGTGGTCCACGGGGTCGGCCTCCCCACCGCTGCCGGCGGTGTCCCACAACGCCAGGACCCGCGGCCGATCTTCGTCGGGCACCGCTTCCAGGAACGACCGCGCGGTCTCCTCGGGCCGGCCCACCATCCGCCGAAGCTCCTCCGACCAGGCCATCCGGCCCGTGTCAGGCGCGAGTACCCAGCTCCCCAGCCGGGCCACCCGCTGGGCGTCGGCCAGATCCCGGGCGATTCGGCTCGCCCGGAGCATGTAGCGCAGGCGCTGGGCCAAAACGATCCAGTTGGCCGGCTTGGTGGCAAAATCGGTGGCGCCCAGGCCGTATGCCCTGGCGATGGAGTCCAGGTCATCCAGGCTGGTCAGCACCAGCACCGGAACGTCCCGTCCCCAGGGCTCTTCACGCAGGCGCCGGAGCACCTCGAACCCGTCCATTCGGGGCATCAGAAGGTCGAGCACCACCAGGTCCGGCATCCGCCGAACGCACCGCTCCCACGCCTCGACTCCGTCGGCGGCCGCCTCCACCCCGAACCCTTCGCCCGCAAGCACCTCCTCGGCCAGCAGCCGGTCCACCGGATCGTCGTCCGCCACCAACACCCGGGCCTTCGGTTCGCTCCCCGTCATGCCACCCTCCCGTAAGCCCGCTCCAACGCGCGGAGCGTCGCCTCCAGCCCTGCGGCCAGACGGTCCGCCCCGGCGGCCACCCCCTCCAGATCTCCCTTCGTTGCCAGCTGGCAGATCTCGGCACACACCCGGGCCACCCCCCGGGCACCCGCGTTCAGGCTGACCGACTTGAGCGCATGGGCCGCACGATGGACCGCCTCGGCGTCCCCCTCGGACACCGCCCGTCTCAGCGCTTCCAAGAGCCGCTCGGTCTCCCCCCGGTAGGTCTCTAGGACCCGGCCTGCCAGGCCCGTGCCCCGAGCCGCGTCCAGGGACAGCACCCTTCCCACCACATCAAGATCCACGTCGGCGGGGTGACGGGCCGCGCCCAGGGCGCAGGCGAGGTCCTCAGCTCCGAAGGGCTTGAGCACGACCCCGTCCATGCCGGCTTGGCGACACCGCTCCCGATCCTCGGGACTGCCGTACGCCGTGCAGGCCACAATCCACGTCCTGCCTCCCCCACGCGCAGCCTCTTTCCCTCGGATCCGGCGAGCCACCTCGAACCCGTCCATCCCGGGCATTTGGCAGTCGAGCAGAACGGCGTCGAAGCCCCCGGCCTCCCAGGCCCGGAGAGCCGTCTCGCCGTCTGGCACCTCCTCCACTCGGCAACCCAAAGTTTCCAGGAAGGCCCGGACCAGATCTCGATTCATCGGGTTGTCCTCCACCACGAGGACCCTCATCCCCTGCACGTCCCCTGGCTGCACTCCGGGCTCGGCCGCTAACGGAAGCTCGACCCGGAACCGGGCGCCACCGCCGGCCCCCTCCCCCAGCCGAACGGTTCCTCCCATCAGGACTACCAGGTTTCGGCAGATGGTGAGCCCGAGCCCGGTTCCCCCGTGGCGTCTGCGGTCGGGCGGCTCGATCTGCTCGAACGGGCGGAACACCCGTCCTCGGTCGTCGGGTAAGATCCCGGGCCCCGTGTCTTCCACGTCGAAGCGCACCCCGTGCCCCTCAGGGCCGGCGGAACACCGCACCTCCACCCCGCCGCGCTCCGTGAACTTCACCGCGTTGTCCACCAGGTTCCACAGGATCTGACGAACCCGCAGGGGATCCCCCCGCACGGTGGGCGGCAAGCCGGGCTCCGCGGCAAGCCGTACGCTCAGCCCCCTGGCCGCCGCCCGGGGCCGAAACGCGTCCACCACCTCCCGAGCCGTGGCCAACGGGGAGAAGGGCCGATCGTCCAGCCGCAGATCCCCCGCCTCGATCCGGCCCACGTCCGGAAGGTCCTCCACGAGTGCCTTCAGTGCGTGGGCTGCCGAGCGGATCTGCTCCAGCCTACCGGCCGCCTCCTCCGGTTCCTCCTGGGACAGCAGCTCCAGGTGCCCTAAAATGCCGTTGAGGGGGGTGAGCAGCTCGTGGCTCACCAGGGCCAGGAACCGGCTTTTGGCCCGGCTGGCCTGCTCGGCCTCTTTCTTCGCCAGCCGCAGCTCCCGGGTCCTGTCGGCCACCAGCTCCTCCAGGCGAGCACGGTGGCACCTCAGATCCTCCTGCCGTGCCTCGACCGTCTCCAGGAGGTGGTTCACCCCCGCGGCAAGCACCCCCACCTCGTCGCGGCCGGCGACCCCGACCCTCTCTCCGTAGTCCCCTTGACTCGCCGCCCGTTCCACCACGCCGGCCACGGTTCGAATTCGGTCCGAAACCAACCGGTGGAGCACCCATGCCACGCCCAGCGCGGCCGCCACCGCCGCGGCGAGGGCCGCGCCCGCCACGGCCGCATACCTGGCCAGCCTCGTGCGCAGGCTCGCCAGGTCGCTTCGTATCCACAGCCACCCCACCGGATCGGCCTCGAGCACCACCGGCCGGGTCACCTCCAACCCCCCATGGCGGAACCGCCCTCCCGCACCGGCCGGCGGCCCAGGCGGCTGAAACGCCCCGGGCCGGCACGACAGCCGGGCGAACTCGCGGCCGGTCCTCGTCCACAGCACCGCACCCTCCACGTCCGGGATCTCCCGAAGGGGCAGGAGCACCTGCCGGGCCGCCGCCGGGTCGTCGAAGGCAACGGCAGGGGCCGCGTTAAAAGCGAGGACCGTGGCCATCCCCTCCAGGGCCTCGACGGCCTGCCTGCGGGCGGTGCGGATCTCCCAGGCCACGAACACGGCCGAAGCCGCGCTCACCACCAACAGGCTCCCCCCGAGGATCAGCCCAGCCACCTTCCGGTGGATCGGAGCATCCCACAGCCACCGCCTCACGGGAGCACCTCCTCGGCCAGGGCCAACAGCCGCGCGTCGAACCTCAGGCCGGCCCGGGCGGCCCGACCCCGGTGGATGCGGAACCGAAGTCTCCCCTGCCGCTTCACCAGCTCGATCATGCCCCCCCGATCGGCGAACCCCGGGATGTCGCTCACGGTGAGTACGCCAAGGCCCAGGGCGGCCAGGTCGGTTTGCAGTCGGCCGGCCTCGCTTCGTCCCACGTACACCACCTCGCACCCGCACCGTCGGCCGGGCGCACACGTTCCGGTGCGCACCCCCCGGCCCCCCACCGCCTTGCCCTGCAGGGCCGCGAGCGCCTCGGCCACCGGATCGTCACCCAGCAGACAGACGTCCAACGGCCTGTCGGGCAGGTCCTCGGTCCAGGTGGTGAGCTGGGCGAAGTGGTACACGAAGGCAGCCTTCACGCGGATCTCCAGGTCCGGGGCGTGGGCCGCCCCACATCCGAGCAGCAGCAGAAGGACCGCCCACCCCCTTCGCAGCCCCATCGCCCCTCCAAAACCTCGGCCGGACCACCGCGTAAACCGACCGTTCCGGCTCGGAGGTCTCGAGGCGGAGGAAATCCTCCCGCGGAAACTCGGGGTGGGAGGGCTCCAGCAGGTCCCGGCCCACCACGGCGAGCTCGACCCCTTCGGTGGGCTCCCACGCCAACTGGACGTCCAGCCCCCAATAGGGGGGAATGTCCCGGCGGTCCAGGCTGCCCACATACCGGAGCCCCAGATCCAGCCTCCACCCGAAAGGCAGGTCCGCGAAGGACCGCAGATCCAGCTGGTGGCGGGGGGTCTTCCCCTCCCCGAACTCCGCCGAGAAGTCCGTGGACCGCGCCGGGTCGATGTCGAGGAGGAACCAGGTGTAGGCGACCCGAAGCTCCTAGGGCGGAACCACCCGCCACCGAGCCTCGGCCTCGAACCCCTTGGACACGGCGTCCGCCCGGTTCTCCGGCGCCCCCGTACCCGTGAGCCAACCCGGGTGCAGCGGGTCCGGGGCGAGCTCCTGGGGCTCAATGGTCCGGAGATGCCGGTACCGGCTCACGAACCCCGCCAGATCGGTGGAGAACGTCCCGGTCCACCGGGCCCGGTACCCCACCTGCCAGGACACCACGGTCTCGCTCCCGAATCCGTCGTCCCCGCGGAAATCGGGCCGCAGCACCACCGGCAGGGGGTTGGCGGGGTTGGCGGGGCCGAGCACGTACCCGGCCATCGCCGCGTCGGCCTCGGCCCGGCTCGGGGTGCGCACGGCCCGGGACACGGCGGCCCACAGGGTGTGCCCGGAGGTCACCGCCAAAGCGCCCGGGCATCGGGCTGCCACTCGACCCCGGTGTAGTCGTTGTGCTCGACCCGCAGGCCCAGGAGGAGGTGGAACCGGTCGGGCACCAGGGCGATCTCGTTCTGCAGAAAGGCGCTCCACAACCGGTCCGTGCGGCGGGGTGGGTCGAACCGGATGACCCGGGTGCCGTCGATCCGGTCCTGGGTAAGCCGCACCCCGCCCCCCCACACCACGTCGTGCCGGGTACCCAGGGAGAACCGGTGCTGGAGGTCCAGGTCCCACACCTCCCGCTCGTCCCGGCCGATGGGCTCGTCCCGGGACGAGCGGTCGTAGTACGCCTGGACTTGGAACCGGCCGGCCGCCCCCAGGTCCCGTTCCCAGCGCTCCAGGAGGTTTCCGCCCCAGAGCACGGAATCCTCGGCCCAGGTCTCCATCCGGTCGGGTCCTCGGTAGGCACCGTGTACACCGCGCCCGAACGGCCCCGGTAGAGCTCGCCCTGGAGGGTCCAGGCGGCCCCGCCCCGGTCCGCGTCCAGCCGGAACCCACCCCGCACCTGGCTCCAGTCGTCGGGCGCCTCACCCCCTTCCGGGGCGTGCCCTCCATCCCGGTCGAACTCCTTGGCCCACCACCGGCCGAACACTCCCGGCGCCAACTCGGCTCCGTAGCGCACCGCCCCGAACCCCCGCTCCTCGGCACCGCCCCCCACCTCCGCGTAGCCCCCCAGGGTGTCGGCCGCCCGCTTCGTGATCACGTGGATCACCCCGTTCACCGCGTTGGCCCCCCATATCGCGGCGCCCGGGCCCCGGTTCACCTCGATCCGTTCCACGTCCTCCAGAAGCACGTCCTGGGCGTCCCAGAACACCCCTGAGAAGAGCGGTGAGTACACGGTGCGGCCGTCGATCATCACCAGCAGCTTGTTGGCCCACCGGCCGTCGAACCCCCGCACCGAGAGCGCCCAGGTGTTAGCGTTGATCCGCCCCACGTGGACACCGGGCACCATGCGCAGGGCCTCGGCCAGGGTCTCGGAGCCCCTCGCCGGCCGGGGTGGGCAAAGCAGGCAGAGCGCCATCACCCAGAGCAGCAGCCGGCTCCGGGCCCAGGGACGGTACGGGTCGGCCATGATCCCCCCTCCGGGGTGGGGCCGGAGACAGGGCCGGCCCCCGTCACGGTTTCGTGTTCGCGTTTCGGTGGCGTTCCGGCGGGTTTTACCCCAGGGCGCCCCGGCGACACAACCGCCGGCCTTGGCCTCGGGACGGCGCACCCCTACAATGGCCGCCCCCACCCCCGCCCGAGGAGGCTCCATGGATCCCCAATGGACCCGGATCGAACTGGAGGACCGGGAGGTGTTCCTCCTGGGAACCGCCCACGTGTCCCGCCGTTCGGTGGAGGCCGTGCGCCGGGCCGTGGCCGAGCTCGGGCCAAACCGGGTGTGTGTGGAGCTCGATCCGGACCGCCTCCGGGCCCTGAGGGATCCGGACCGGTGGCGCCGGCTGGACCTGGTCAAGGCCCTTCGGAAGGGCCAGGGGCCCGTCCTTCTGGCAAACCTCGCCCTGGCCGCGTTCCAGAAGCGGATCGGGCTCGCCACCGACGTGAGGCCTGGAGAGGAGCTTCTGGCCGCCGTGGAAGAGGCCGAGGCCCGGGGGACCGCGGTCGACCTGGTGGATCGGCCGATCCGGCTCACCCTGCTCCGAGCCTGGCGCCGGACCCGGTTCTGGCGGAAGCTCGGGCTGTTCGGGGCCTTGGTGGCCAGCGCCTTCGAGGACGCGGAACTGGACGAGGAGGATCTGGCGCGGCTTCGGTCCACCGACACGCTCTCGGGGCTGCTCGAGGAGATGGCCCGGGCCGCGCCCGAGGCCAAGGAGGTGTTGGTGGACGAGCGAGACCGCTACATGGCGGCCCGCATCCTCGGCGTTGGGGGGCGGCGAGTGTTGGCCGTGGTGGGCGCGGCCCACGTGCCGGGCATCGCCCGGATCCTGCGGGAGGGCTCCGACCCGGGGGACCCCTCCCGCCTCGAAGAGCTGCCCCCCCGGGGGATCGTGTCCCGAGCGCTTCCCTGGGTGCTCCCCGCGATCGTGTTGGCCCTGTTCGCGGCCGGGTTCGCGGCCGGCGACACGGCCACCCTCCGGCAGGCGGCCTGGGCCTGGGTGCTCGCGAACGGGACCCTCGCCGCGGCCGGAGCGGCCGCGGCCCTGGGCCACCCGCTGACCGTGACCTCGGCGTTCGTGGCCGCCCCCCTGACCTCGCTCAACCCCACCGTGGGAGCGGGCATGGTCACCGGCCTGGTGCAGGCCTGGGCCCAGCGCCCCCGGGTCCGGGACCTGGAAGGGCTGCTGGACGACCTGGTCCACTGGCAGGGCTGGTGGAGAAATCGGGTGGCCCGGGTGCTCCTGGTGTTCCTCTTTTCCAACCTGGGCAGCGCCCTGGGAACCTTCGTGGCCTTCGGGTGGCTCAAGAACCTGGTGGGGTGAGGGCTTCCACGCGACACGTTTCGGCCCGCCAGGGCATCCGTTTCCGGTCTCCGAGAAGAGCGTTTGTCCAGAGAGCACATGGGCGGGAAAGAAGCAGGCAGAGCAACCCGACCAGTGGGCCTCCCATGGCGTCGGGCACTGGTACGGACCTTGAGAGCCTCCCGGCCGCCAGCCCCAGGAGCAAGAGCCCCGCGGCGGTTCGCCCCGGCCGATGCCTCGCGTGGGCCCGAAGGACCGTTCCGGCCGATCGGGCCACGTAGCGCCACATGCTCGGGCACAACCGCGATTCCCGGGTGTTCGGGTTCGTCCGCACCGGCACCGTGGAGACTTTGATCCCCTGCGCCCCCGCCTGGATGAGTGTCTCCAAGGTGTAGGTGAACCGGTCCCTCACTTCGAAGACCTGCGCCACCTCGCGCGAAAAGGCCCGAAACCCGCTCGCGGCATCCCCAACGTCCAGCCCGGAAACCTTCGACACGACCCAGGACCCCAGCTTCTGAAGCCCCTTCTTCACGGGCGAAAACTCCTCCACCCCCTCTCCCCACCGCTCCCCCACCACCATGTCGGCCCGCCCTTCCAGAATCGGTCGGACGAGGGGCTCGACCGCTCCGCCGTCGTACTGGTTGTCGCCGTCCGTATTGACGATCAC
>Ga0256830_1000257_pt1 | contig 46698 bp, 60 predicted proteins | sample 128326metaG_FD_190537 | JGI IMG/M metagenome (GOLD analysis project Ga0256830, IMG submission 190537) | Hydrothermal vent microbial communities from Lau Basin, Pacific Ocean - 128-326 | ecosystem: Environmental > Aquatic > Marine > Hydrothermal vents | place: Pacific Ocean: Lau Basin | collected...
GGCTTTTCAGGAGGTTACGGACTGGGAACATACCAATGGTGTATTAAATGTTATGAGATTTATGATTTTATGCCTGAACCTGAGCAAGGGGAGTGATTATGGAAAAAAATAAACAACGCAAACCAATATTTCGGTGCCCTGGTGGACATGATGCAAGCAATTTCGTGGATGGCGTGTTTGGGAAACGTGCACCATATTGCAAACTGTGCAGAGAGTTAACACCCAACGGGAAAACAATAATCAAGTATGGATATTTGATTTACAATTAGAGAGAAGGAATAATATGTGCCAACAATGTCTTAATTTGATAGAGAAATACTATCCAGATTTACCAGAAGAACATTATGCGACCTTACTAATGAATGCAACAGCATTTCCTTTTTGTCCACCAGAATATTTGGAAAAACAATTACAAGAATTATGTGAGAATACTGATGGTACATTAAAAGGAGCAATAAAATATGCGAATGAGACACTTGAAAATGAAATGCACCAGTTCAATTTAAGTCATAAAGAAAGTGAGAAGGAGATATAAGCATGAAAAATCCACAAGCATTCCCAAGACCAGTAAGTGTTTTAGGAGACGTCAAACAATTTAATTATGAAATTTATCCTGAATTAGATGGTATGACATTACTTGATTGGTTTGCTGGGCAGGCATTAGCGGGCAATTTAGCAGCAGCACCACACCCTGATTTTATGAGTGATGGTATATGTGCAGCACGTGCTTATAACCTTGCTGAAGCAATGTTAAAAGAACGGCAAAAGAGATTGGAACCAAAATCATGAACGACTTAATTCAACGTCTCAAGGATTTGGCCACATGCAAACATGACGATCACAGCGTTGCTGGGGAAGCGGCTGAGATGTTGGAGTGGTATGACATCAAGAAAAAACTACCAGGAGTTGGAATGGAGTTTCTGGCACTGTATGAAGATAGGTCTGTTGAACATCTCCGCAGGGTTGGTAAAGATGTTTATTTTAATGTTAACACTTCAAATGAAACAAACATAAACTGGGTAATATATTGGAAAAGAATATATTTTCCGTAAACAACACAGGAGGAAAAAATGAAAAGAATTGCAGGGCATTGTCCGCGAAATGGGACGGGCAGGGGTGCTCGATATGAAGATTACGGCTGGTGTGTTTCCCATACTGTTCACCAGTACGGAATGCCCTGCAAAATGTTAATCAAGCAGGGCGGTGGCGGATTCATTAAGACACAGGAGGTTCCCCCTTCTCCAAGGCTCCGGCCTGGACTGAGGCTAAGTATACTATGCCCGAGAGAAATATCAGAATGTTGGAGATTATAGTGTCAAATCCTGCCCGCCCTGCAAAAATTAATAAAATGAAGGGGCAACAAATGAAGAATAAAAAGAAAATTGATTGGGAGGCCATAGCTGAATATCTTGAATGTACGTGCAATACCATTACTCAATCTATAGATTATTTTGGCCTTAATTGCGATCCAGAAACGGTTCAAGACAAAATGTTAGATTTTAATATTGAAGTTTGTCCTGGTTGTGGATGGTGGGTGGAATCTGGCGAATTAGCCGATGATAATGGTAATATTGTTGAATGCTATGAATGCCGTTTCAAATAAACAATTACAGACATGGCGGGAAACGTGTCTAACTACTTGAACCATTGTGAGACAAAAGATGCAAATAGAGGGATATAAAATAACGAATCGTCTTATACCAACTATACAATTAGTATTTGTAGTTCTGTTTTTGGTGATTGTTATAGTGAAAATATATGGAGGTAAGCAATCAGACAGCATAGATGTGTTTTCACCTGACAGTTTATCGTTCAATGTGATTTATAGCGACAAATCGACATATTTACTCCCGATTAATTGGGGGGATGAATATATCGTTGTGGTTTTGAATATGCTATATAAGCAATACAAAAATGCAAGTTACAACGATAGTAGCCAAACGACTAAGCATGTCGGGGATTATAGATTTTGCACATATCAGTCTACAGAATGGGAAATGACAGATTGTGGTAATCCGTCGCATTATAACCAAAAAATCTGGACACACAAAAAACCAACTTTTCAAGGATTTATGGAATGGTTACAAGCACTGGAGGAACAAAAATGACTGAACCAGGTAAAAGAGTTGGCGCAATTATGAGCGTTGAAAATGGAGTTGTGAAATTTTTTGGGTATGGCACATATATTGGTTCAGACAAATGTATAATCTGTCAGATAGTAGAAGGATAAAATGACAAAGCAAGAAAAACTCAAACGAATCATTGAATCAATAGAAAACCTTGAGGTTCCAGATTCCACAATTATGTGTTATTGTGCAGAATTTTATAATTCAAAATGCAATGATTGTGTTGATGGAATAGCTTATGAGGATATTGGAGATAAGTTAATTCCAATAGTATGTGATTGTGTCCTTGAAGAAAGGTAAAAGAATAACATGTTAGATAATTTGCTAAATGATTTAGATGTATTAACTGAATTAGATAAGGAAAATTATCAAAAATTACATTATACAAAAATTGAAGCTATAAGTAAGAAAGGTGAATATGATGGTGCAGCTTTAATTGATGGCAAATGGATACCAAAATCACAAATGAAATGTGATTTTGATAAGAATATCTACGTAACATCGTGGATGTATTCAAAACTTTAATGAAAGGAATGACATGAAAAAACTAACACAAACTCAAAAAGAGTTCCTACTATCACTATTCTTATTTATAATACTTATACTATCATTTATCTTCAGCAAAATTGATGCACAGAATAATAATTTATGGTATTATGAAACGACAACAGGAACAAGTGATTTTTATGTTGATTCTATTGGATATTGGGAAACAATACTTGAGTTAAGTAATGAGAACAATGTATTTACTTTATATACAAAAACAGACAAGAAACTATCTATGGAATTGAGTGGTGATACTATTAAAGTTTATGGTGATGCTGAACTTGATGATGGCGCTGAAATATTCTTTGAATTTTTAGAGAATAACTGGGATAATTTCTGTGACGATGAGGATTTTGAGTATGAATACTGATAAAGAAAATCTGATACTCGTAGCTGAATTATTGTCAGATGAAAGATACCATATTAGAAATACACAACAAACAGAATATGGTTTCATGAATGCCCTTGAACATTTAAAAAAAAGATATGGTAGAATGGATTTCATAACTGATGCTAATAAAATTTATGTGAAAGGAAATATTAAGATGGAGAAAATAAAGTTCACATTCAGTTCTTATTTAATAGGAAATGAAATAGGCATAAATTAATAAATGGTAAAGTTGTTCAACATGCTAATGATAGGGATTGTAGAGTTCTTGGTCAAAAATATGCAGTTGCAAACGCATTAAAAGATATTCCAAGGATTAATACTGCTAATATAAAATTAAGACAAAGAATTTGGGATGCGTTTGCTAATTATTCAAAAGCATCTGCAAGGATAATGGGAAAAAAATGAAAACTTGTCCTGCTTGTGGTTACAAAGAAGGTGTTCAGTATGATTACAGAAAAGAAATGATTTCATTATATAAGAAACGGAGAGAAACAACACAGTTATTATTAAAAACAGCAATAAATAGAATAGTTAAATCAATTCCTTCTGAAAGAAAACATGAGAAAATGTTTTTATTTCTTAAGGGAATAGATATGGTTGATGACAATACTGTGTGTTGGGCTGTAAATAGATTTCTTGTTAATGAATATTATAATCAGCAAAAGGGATTTTCATATTTGAAAGCTATGATTATAAATGCAGGTGAAAATAGTGATATCAAAGCTGAATATGAAAAGAAAAAGATAGGAACACTTCCAAAAGAAAGAAGACTCAAATAATGGCAAAAATTTCAGATAGTAGAGTCAAAAAAATTATTTATAAATGTGGCAAAGATGAAATTGTGCATAGCATTGATGGTATTTACGAATTTGACAGAATTGAGTTCAGAAATACTAAGAATATGTTATATTATCCAAAGAAAGAAATGATAATAATAATCAGACTTAAACATGGCTCTATGTTACCAGAATCGGGACAAAGTTCACTAATTGAAAATGTTAAGAGGATTGAAAATGAATAAGAACACAAGTATAATTAGGGGTTTGAAAGAAACATTATTTAAAGTAGAAGAATATCCTGCTCCTCATCCATTTTATAATGAAGAAGGCTGGGAAACACAGCCAACTGGTTATAAATATATAGTAAATGAGGAAACAGGACAAGTTATAAGTTGTAAAACAGATGATTATTTACTGGTTCCAAATAAGAGGATAATTGATTCTGTTATGCCTGCCATTGAAAAACTTGGTGGTAAACTTGTCAGTGCTGTAATGTTTGGTTACGGAAGAAGAACTATATATAAGTTTAGATTTCCACAAAATGTCGGGATTGGTGATGATATTATCAATCCACAGGTTATAGTTAGAAATAGCTACGATGGAAGTGTTGGTATTCACATAATTGCTGGAGCATTTAGGAAAGTTTGTTCAAATGGGATGGTTATTGGCAATATTGTTAGTAGTATTAATAATAAACACTTAGTATATAACAAAAATCTTGAGTTATTGGAAGAACATATAAATTTGACAATACAAAAACTTGAAGCCTTGCTAAGTGTCGCAATCCAAAAGTTAATGAATGCAAGTCCGGTCAGACCTGAAAGTATAGTTGATTTTATTGAAATGTTCCCAGAAAGAATATCACCTTATGTTATTGAATACATGACAAATAATAAACCAAATAACTATTGGGATTTATTAAATGTGGCAACATATATAGCAACTCACAAAATGAATAGGGACGCTGAAACAACCCACAAGTTTGAGTCTGATTTATTTACTAAAGTTAGAACTCTTGCTGGAATAAAAGCAAAAGCATAAAAGGAAATAAAATGATGAATAATAGTGAAAATTGCTTGACTGAATTTAGTAATGATGTTTCTGTTACATTGTTATTTATAGTAATTAATTGTATGCTATTTGGTATGCAGTTAACAATGTTATTTTTAGACCCAACATTAGTAACTATTATATTTGTTTTAATAACCTTTGGATTTATCATTTTATGGATATATACACTAAAGAAACAACTATCATAATGAAAGAACTATAAGGGAGCATTTTAAATGGAATGGCTAACAAGATTTCAACTTAACTCATTAGTTTCAGTCATAAATACACTAACAGTTAACAGGTTAAATGACTTGAAAAGAAGTAATTTACATGACTTAGAAGTTGAGCATAGAGTTAGATTTGTTGATGATTTTGTTATCATAGAACAATTCTTAAGAAAATATAACAGCAGAAAGAAAGGATTGGTCAAGCATTGGAAATTAAAAACTGAACATCTTACAATGCAACCAAAGCTGCATTTCAATAAAAATAAGTTTATAATTGAACAAATGGAGGAAATTGAAGAATGCCAGTAGTAGTTCCATATTGGGGCGGTAAATACAAGTTAAGCAAATATCTAATACCGATGATTCCAAAACATAAACACTATATTGAAGTATTTGCTGGTGGATTGTCAATGTTTTTCCATAAAGCAAAAGCAGAGTGGAATTGCATAAATGATTTAAATAGTGATATAGTCAATTTATACATGGTGATTGGTGATGAATATTTGTTTAATATATTTGCAAGAAAAGTATATTATGCTTTAAAAAGCAGAGAATACTATGACCAAATAAGGAAACGAGTTAAAAGTGGTTTCAAAGTTTCAATTCCAGATGTTGAAAGAGCATTTGATTATTATTACTTCCTTAGAAATTCCTTTAATGGAAGAATTGATACAGCATTTAGCAAGGATATATCAGGATGGACTTTAAGTATGCTTGATACACTTAATTTTGCAAGAAAGGCACTTGATGGTGTAATAATTGAAAATATGGATTTTGTAAAATTGATTGAGAAATATGGTGGAAAGGAAGACGCATTCTGGTATTTCGACCCTCCATATACAATGGCTGATAAAGAAGGTTATTATACTTTAAATTTTAATGAGAATCAACATTATGAATTATCAAATAGGATTGATATTATTAATGCAACTACAGATTCAAAAATAATGGTCAGTTATGACGATAGTAAATTAATAAGAGAGTTATATAAGGATTATCATATAACAGAACTTAAAACAAAATATGCTGGAAATGTGTCAGACCCATCGAAGGAGTTTACTGAATTAGTTATCACAAATTACAAACCACAACAACAGGAAATGCTGAGTTTATACAATGGCTAAAATAGTACAAAGACCGCAACCATCTGCAAAAGAAGCCGAAAAGTCAGTACTTGGTTCAATTCTGGCAAACCCAGAATTAATAGACAAGGCGGCGTCATGGCTTGTTACTCCAAAAGCATTTTATTATCAGGATTGGCAAAGAATATGGGAAGTGATGCTTGAATTAAGAGAAGAAAGGATACCAATAGATGTTATAACTGTAATTGAAAAATGTAAAGATAAATATCCAAATGAGCAAATGGCATACATAGTTACTGGACTTATTGATAACGCAATAATTGGGGCAAGTTCAAATATAGATGCTTATGCAAGAATAATTTGGGAAAAGCATATACAAAGGGAAGTTGGAAGAAGTGCACAAGAATTAAGAGATGCAAGTTATGATGATTATATAAAGGTTGACAAATTACTTGCAAAACATCAGATGCTTATTTCTGAGTTACAAAATCTTCAGCCAAGCAAAGAAAAAAGTATAAAACTGATTGTAAATGAGACAATAGGAAGTATAAAAGAGGGAAACGATATAATTCCTTTTGGTGTGAAAGCGCTTGATATTCCAGTTGTAGGAATGACAAGAAAAGAAATATCAGTTTTAGGTGGAAGGCCAGGACACGGGAAAACATCGCTTGCTGTTAATATCATAAAGAGTCTTGTAGACCAGGGATATAAAGTTGTTATGTTCAATAGGGAGATGAGTAACATATCAATGATGAAAAAACTTGCAATAATAGAATCAAAAAATCTATCACAATTAAAAATGAGAAAGGGTGAATTTACTGAAGAAGAAATGAAACATTTTCTTGAAACATTAGAAATGATAAAGGAAAAGTATTCAGGAAAGTTGTTCATGTATGAAGATGTTAGAGATGTTGCTGGAGCTATGCGAGAAATAAGAAAACAAAATCCAGATGTTGTTATTGATGATTATTTACAGCTTGTTTCCGTTGAACAAAAACTGGAAGCTCGTAGGTTTGAGATTGAATGGTTATTACATGAGTACAAATGGATTGCAAAAGAAAGAAATCTTGCAGCTTTATTAATAAGCCAACTTTCAAGAGCAATAGAGCAAAGAATAGACCCTATGCCAAGACTTTCTGATTATGCAGAAGCAGGAACAATAGAACAAGTGTGTGAAAACGCTTTCTTTGTATTTAGAGGTTATAACTTTCAACCAGATGCGTATGATGAATATGAAACAAACATAATAACAGCAAAGGCAAGATATGGTAGGATTGATAATATTGTTGTAGGTTTCAATGGTGAACGTTGTAAGTATTATCCTACAAGAGAGGAAGCATATCTTGACAGACCAAATGTACTCAACAGTAATAAAAAGAAATAAAAAAGAACATATTAAATGTGATATGTGTTTGCAATACCCAAAAGGATTTACAGCACAGTACTATGACTTCACTCCAGCACTTAGTAAAATCAAATTAATAATATGTGAAAATTGTAAAAAGAGAGAGATGGGTGAAAATAAACCCACGATAAAGAATAAGGCCATGACAAAGGGATAATTCTATACGGGTTCTAATATTAAAAACTAAAAAAAGTCTTATATAACAAATATATTAGGCTTATATAATTAGGAGTTGGCGCAAATGAGAAACAACTGGAAGAATGTAGAAAGAAGGATAGCAAAAAGATTTGGAACCGTCAGAACGCCATTGTCAGGTAGTAATTCAGGGATAACAAAATCTGATACATTGCATAAATTTATATTTAATGAAATTAAACATGGTAATAGTTCATATATGATTAATGCAATATGGAAAAAGTGGGAAAAGGATGCTATTATAATGGTTAATAGCTCTGAGTATAATGATTCCGAACTTGTAATTATCCATATAGATAATATCCTATTCAGACAGGCAAAGAAAGCAATCATAATTAAAAGAAAGAAACCTGCAATTACTGAACTATTTATACAAACAATGTATAGAGCAAGACTTGAAAATAAAATACCAATAGTATGTTTGCATAAGAAAGGCAAGCAAGGATTCTTGGTTGTGGTAAAACCAAGTGATATTAGTAAGATTAAAAATTACCTTGAGCTTGCAAGTAAAGGTAAAGATTTCACACTAAAAATGGAGTAAAAATGAGCAAATCTAAATTTGAGTTTGTTGATAATATTGATAATAGCATTATAATGTTTTCAAAGAATAGGGCTGAAACTCTCAGCAATTTAATGTTTACCGGAAAAGGTAAAGATTCAGAAGTTGCCAAATCAAGATATTCACAGAAACTTGAGGTAGTTATCCGTGAACTTATACTTGAATGGGAAAAGTCAAAAGCCATTTCGGTCCAACAACTAAGAAGTGAGGTTATGCAATTAAACACTGAAAGTTTAGAATCATTGTATAATGATATTAGTACTGAAATAATTAGGAGAAATAATGAAACGAGCGGTCAGGATAAAAAGTAGGTTGGCGTTGGCTGTGAACCAAAAACGATCGCTCGTTTCAAAAATAATAGGAGAACAGCGAAATGAATCATAAAAGACTTAAAATACTTGGGAAAAATAAGACTGAACTTACAGCTATAAACATTGGAAAAGTTATACTGTTTTCATATGGAGTTCCAGTTGCTTGCTATGATATTTATAATGGGAAAGAATATAAAACAGATAAGTTTTTTAGCAAGACAACTCAAAAACATATCAGCCAATGGATTCCAAATGCTGAAACAAAGCCACAGTCATACTTTGACAACCTACTGTAATCAAGGAATAAAAAATGAAACTAATTGACAATGATGGAAATAGACTAATTCTTGGTGATGATGGTATTTATTTAAAACTGAAGGGTGATCCAAGCACCAGAAAAATACTATCATTCACAGGTGGTAAAATAGTTAAATATGTTAAAAAGAAAAACATATTTAAACCAAAGAATGGAAAGGAGATGATTGGTTTCAACTATTACTCATTAAAACTCCTAAAAGAAAGAACCAAACTCAGAACAATATATGTTAGATATGGAAGAACAATGAGGTCAATTAATATTGATGAGTTATTGGAGCATGGAAAATTTTTACATTTCCTAAAATCAGGATTTGAACTGCAAACATTTTATATGTTAGAAAATATGAATGAAGTATAATTATTTTAATAAACAAATGAAAGGGCAAAACAAATGGAAGAGAAAAAGACGAAGTGGCAAGCAGTAAAAGAAGGAGGGCTTAGTGGTGGTGACGGTGGGCAAATTGAAAAATCACTCACAAAAGCAGAAAAAATAGACAGAGCTATAAACAGACTTGTATATGAGGTAGAAGCTCTTTCGGTCGCAATCAATGAAATACATGCAGGTGCGAACTCCACTGGTATGAAAGCTGAAACAAAGAAGGTTAAATCAAAACAATCACTTCTTGAAGTTCTTGATTCAACACCAGAAAGAATAGAAATTATCAGTAAAAGACTTGTTGAATTAAGAAGTCAATTAGTTGAATTGTTATTCTAAATATTATAGAAAGGAGTTATGACTTATGGATATTCCAGTTAAACAACTACTGAAAATACTAAGCTCAATAAGAAAAGCAATATTCCATATGAAAATAGCTGAAAAAGAAATAAATAAGAGAATAAATAAAAGCTGACTACTCCTTATCACCAAAAAAATCAGAAACTCTTAGCATATATGAAGCAAATAATGACAAATAGACAGGAATAAGCAGTCTCATAGTGTCCTCAGCAGTCCTTCTTATAGCATTTTCTGCTTTTTTCCTGTCTTTGTCATCATCGCCAGCAAATAATGAGAATAATAACCACCTTATTGCTATATTAACTGGAAACGATAATACAGGGCTTTCTATTCCCCTCATTGCTGTAGCTGGAAGTCTTCCACCAAACGACCTGAGAATATAATCAACTTTACTTAAATTTCCAACTAAGGCAGACATAATAGTTCCAAGTCCCCTGCTTAGTATCATTCTTGCCATAGATAATGCTTCATAATCAAGTTTCTCACCAACTAAATTTTCCTTTGCTGGATTTAGAACATCTGTAGTAGCCTTTAATAACCTTGTCATCATATCTGTATAAGTATCACTTCCAGCCATAAATGCTTGTCTTACATTTCTTCCAAATACAAATGATTGTTTTAATGGATAATCTTTAAATTGTCTTATAGTTTGTCCAAAACCTTTTCCCGCTTCAGGGGCATGAACTTGAGCCATATTAAACTGGTGAGATTCAACGCTTAATCTTCCGGCAAATGCCGCATCTGGGCTTAAAAATCTATCTTTAATACCTGGAACTATTGTACTTTTATCATTTTTCTTGCTTCCAAGATTTCCCATTGCATCTGCAGCAAGAACACCCATTATATAATCAATTTTTCTATTCTGACTCTCAGTCCCAACAAATGTAAACCACTTATTAGGGTTCTCACCAAGCCCAGCACCATTAAAGAACCATGTTAATTTCCATGATATAAACTTTTTTAACTGTGTGTCTTTTACTTTTCCAACAATCTTGATATAATTCTTTTTTATAAACTCAGTATTATTACTATTCTTATCTGCTTTTGCTAAATTAATCCAACCTTCTCTTATTTCTTTCCTTAGCTCAATCAAATACTTAATTTCTTCTTCTTCTTTCATGCTCCTTGATTTTTTCAACCGTCTCTGTAACATTCTGTCAATAAATCCATCAATTAATGGATGCCCTTTTTCAATAAACATCTTCTTATCCATTAGAAGCAGTTTACCATAATCAAGTAAATTGTTTGGGTGTGGAACAGGCAATGGCACTTTTGGAAATTGATAAAATAAGGCATCATTCCAATGTAAATCAGAAACAGTTGTTAATATAATATCATTTAAAAATGTTAATTGGTTTGTAGCTCCACCATAATCAGCTATATATGTCCATTTATCAGCATCTGGCCCTTCAATTCTTTCAATAGCTTGTTTATACATATTTAACCCAAATATAATAATTGGATTTGCAACTTGTCCCCTATTTGTAAGTGCTGGCCATGAACCAAGTGTTAGTGTGGTTATAAATCCTTTTGCATGTTTAAATAAAGTGTCAACACTTTCTGCTGTCCATCTATCTGTTCCAAAAATTTGGTTCATTCTCTTTGCTATATTTGGTGAACCAACATTAAAACTCAATGGCCCAAGTGTAAACTTAGCATCCAAATATGGGTCTCCCATAGCAGACTTAACTTGGTTTGTCATATATCTTATTTGTTCAAATGGTGGTTTTTCCTTTCCATATATTTCTTGAATTTCAGTTATAGCCTGAACAGTATCAGCAAGTAATCTATTTTTTAATAATCTGTTAAAAAGAATATCAAGATATGCCATTTTTGCTTCATTATCTTTTCTTCTTAGCATATCATTTGTAAAAGGTTTTCTATGTTTATACATTAATGGTCTTTGCTCAAGCACAGTTCTATTTCCAGAAAATATTTCCTGTGTATCCATGAAGTCTTGCCGTGCTTTTTCGAGTTCCATAGCTTCTTTTTCACTTAGTTCTTCAAACTCAAGTTTACTATCAATTTCATTAATAGAATCAAGAACAAACTTGTCATATACTTTATCAAGAAACATTGACGGAAAATAGTTCTCACTTTTCTTTGACATAAACATAGCTAATGAACTTACTTCATTAGTTTCTTCATCATAAGACATCCTATTCTCAACACCAAGAGTTTGCAAATCTCTGAATATATTTTCAGCGGCAATCTTACGCCTCTCATATAAATCAGCATCAAGTTCACCTTTTTCAACTAAATCATCTAATCCCTTCATCATTGTTGAATGTGCTTTTTTAAACCATTTAACAATATCAGCATTAGTTGAATTTGTCCACTTGACTGAAACATCCCACAATTCGTCAAATATTGATCGCATCTCATGTAATGCTTCCCATATATTATTATAACCATCATCAGTTATTTCAGTTTCAACCAAAGAATCCGGTGGTTGTTTTTTCATATATTCAAAACCAACGTATTCTTTATCTGTTGAATCCTTTATTGGTTGCATAAATTTATTTAGTTTAGGCCCAAACTTTTCCTGGTCTGATGCCCTATAAAATCCGGGTTGAAATGCTTTAACAGTTCTTGCTACTCCAGTTTCATCTCTTATAACTTCTGTTAAATCATTTATGTTTAACATTACATCAGAATCTCTTGTATTTGGATTATAGTTATTAAATGGGTCAAAATAATAAACTTTATTACCAGCAGTATCCTCATGACCAACTATATAAGTATTATAAACTTCACCAATATCATCTTCGCCCTGTTTAACCATTACATAGTTTATATTATACTCACCAACTCTCTTTGTATGGATATATGGAGACTTTTGGTCTAATTTACCTTTAACAGCGCTTGCCTTTAGCATCCATTTTATTTTTCTTATATCCTCAGCACTTGCTTTCCTAACATCAACTGGCATTAACTTTCTTACCTCACCATGCCCAAGCTCATCAATTAAGTGTGTAGTCCCGCTTTCAAATATTTTGTCACGTATATAATCTCTTGAACTCTTACCACGAGGAAACCAAAAATCATTGCCATTAACAATCATTTTAGTGCCAGTTCTATCGTCCTCAACAATATAACCATCTATAACTGCTTTATTTTGTTTATTGTATATAACTTCATGTAATGTAACATCTATAGGCTCACCACGAAAACCACCTTTTTTACGTTTTCCTTTTATCTTTAATCCACTTATTGGTTTTAAAATAAGGTCATTTAAATCAATTATTCCTGACTTTTCAAGCGAATCAGTGTATGCTCGTACATTTCTATTAATAATTCTGAAGCGTTCTCTATACTGTAAAACGAACTGCTGTATTCTATCATTAAGTAAACCAGCTTCTCTGACTATTTTTGATACTTTCCCTGTTTTATCAAGTCTGAATGAAACATAATCAGGATAAGCCTGGCTTTTCATTGTCTTGTTCATCTCTTTATTTTTCAAGTATATAGCATCTTTAGTCAGTTTAACTAAAGCCTTCATAGTTCTTGTTCCAACAAACGCAAAGTCAATAACCTTACCACCAATTTTCTTTGGTAAATAATCAGCAAAAGCGTCAATAATATCCTCAGGGTCTACAGTCATAAATCCAAGTGTAAACCTATTTGCAACATCAATTGTATGGTCAAGTAATAGATTATACAATTCCTTATGATATTTATAAACATCCTTGTAATTATCATCCTTTATATCTTCAGGATTGAGTGGCTTACCAATGAAATTTTCAATGGCAGTTTTAGCCCTTAGTTCATAGTCATTGTTATACAACTTGTATAATTCGTTTACCGAATCTGATCCTGGTTCACACTTCATTTATTTACATGATTCCTTTAAATTTTCAAATAATTTACTTACATTAGCAACATGCTCAGATGGTTTAATTTCATTCATATTCTGTGTAAGTTCATTATGCCATAGTTTCAAATAACCTTTCAAAACACCACCATCCATTAACTGGAATGGAAGTATCCTGCCAACGTTTTTTATTCTAAACCGCTCACCCTCTCTTTTTATTCCCGTCAGAAAAAACAACGAAGCAAGAGACCTTTCGTTCTTGCTCATACTTTTAAACTCATCATAATATTTTTCTACAAACTTCTGAAAACTTTCATTATATTCATAAGTAACATATTTATTATCTTCATCTTTAATAAATTGTGTTTCATTACTATAAATTTTGTAAAACTCATTACCAACTTTATTTGCAAAATTATAGGCATTTCTAACTTCTTCTTTTGTAAAACCATCTATATTTGCATCACCAATAATTATGCCATCTCTACTCATATTTTTAACAATTTTATCAATAACGTTGTAATGAGCATTCCTCTCAAATTTAGATTCTGCTATTATTAGCGGAACAATTTTACTCCTGATAATATTTTTAATAATAGCCCTTGTTCTTAATTTTTTATGTTCTTCACTTTCTATTATATTTCCAGCCTCATCTTTCTTAATCTTAGAATAATACTTATCAAGCTCAGCATCAAGCCTTTTATTATATCTCTCCATCTGCACCGCTGGTTGTTTTAATAAATGTTCAGTAACACCAACTTTACCATTAACAGAAATTTCTTCTATCGAAGAATTAAGATATGGATACTTTCTAATAATAATATCACGTATCATTTTGCCTTGTTCTTTTGCTGGTAAACTTAACAAATTATTAAGCTCATAACTCTTATGAAATATTTCCTGAAAAGTCATTTGCCTTCCATCCATACGACCATTTTTAAAGTTTGAATCATTAAACGTTGAAACAATGGCAGATAATGCAATCGCAGTTGGCTTATCAAAACCTTCGATATTTTCACCATCAACTTTAAACATTTTCCTCAATATAAATGTTTTATTATAACCAATAGCACCAAGAAATCCATGTTTAGGATTATCTGCGGCCATTTGCAAGTATATTGACAAGCTATTTTCAAATGTAGTTGCTAAATATGCTTCATCCTCATTAAGAAAATCTTGGTATGTTTCTATTTTGCTTCCATCTCCACGAATAATAAAATCACCTTCAACATTAAACTTATTAAACTTTTCTTCTGTCAAACCTTTTTTATCAAGTCTCAATGGTATTGAAACAATCTCATTTGGATCTCTAACTGTATATTTTTTACCATCTATAACAACTGAAAAATCTTTCATGAATAATTTATTCGATACCATCTTAGCAATAATTATTTGAGCAAGTGCACCATCTGACCTTGCATTATTGGCCATTATTCTTGCAACATCATCCCTGGATGATGATGAGGTACCTTCCATTACATCTGGATATATATCTAAATCACCAGATGAACTTCTATCTCTTGACCTGAATTCGTCACTATTTATCAATGCTTTAATAGCATTCGCAAAACCCTTATCACTAAAAATCTCTATATTTGCTGAGTCCCCATCAAAATCTGCTTGTAATGGGCCTTTTACATCATCATTATGTAAAAATATAACATCACCATGACCTCTTTCAACAAACCCTTTTAACTTATATACACCAACTGCAGATGCTTTTTCAATAGGCGGTTTTGATAGCAATACTTCAAAATTATTATACTTCAGCCAGTTATTTAGTGAATCAATATTCCAGTCACTATTACGATTCAAACCCATCTTCTTTAACACTGCATTTACAGCAGCAACATTATCAATACTAACAGCAAATTCTTTTGGTTTTAGACTAATATCAACCATTGGCTTTAAGTATAGCTTAGTTCCATTTCCTGGATTCCTAAGTTTAAACATACCATCAATAATAAATGAATTTGCAAGGTATGGAAGAATTTGGACTAAATACTGTCTATTAATTAAACCTTCACCATCTTTAACTAATCCAGTGATATATTGCAGCTCAGTTGGAAGTTTTCCTTCAACTGGTTCTCTGTAAATTAAATCTCTCAAAACACTTGGAAGGTCATTTGCCTCAAGTATTTTATCCATATACTTTTTTGTAACAATATTAATATGTTTCATAACAGCTCTTTTAGCTGTTTTAAATAAATCCTGGTTAATTTTTGGACTCCAAACCTGTTCCCACCATGCTAATGGATGAGATGGATTTGTTTTCGCTTTTTCACCAGGAGTGATTATAACCTTTGTAGCATTTTCTGGTAACATGTGTATTTTATAAAAATCAGTAAACTTTCCAGAAACCTGTTTTGCTTCATTTGTACTTATTAAAGAATCAAACTCACCTATAACTTTTCCATTCTTGTCAAGATGTTGAAAATAGGTTCTTCCATCTTCATACTCAGCAACCCTTGCAAATGGGGTATTCTCACCTTTTTTATAAAATTCCATTCCTAATAATGGTGTCATATCTAACATCTTAACACCAATATAATCCTTCAAATCATCTGATAAATATTCTTGAGCTGTTTTGATTACAGAAAGCTCTGTACCATCATCTGTTTCTGGTGTTCTCCCAATAGCTTCTTGAATGTCAAACATTCTCTTACTTCCAGTTATTTTCCAGCCATCAAATAAATTATATTCACCTACTTCATATGATACATTTTTATCTCTAACCTTTACTATAACATCATCGGCATTAATAAGCATTATAAATTCTGGGCCAGAACCTATTGGAACAAAGCCTTCAGTTAAACTTATTCTCAATCTATTAAAAGTATCCTGAACTGACTTTTCTCTCATCAAGTAATCTAAACCTTTAATCTTTTTCATTACCTGATGTTTACCATAAATCTGATTCCAAACCTTTGGATTATAACTTTCAATAACCTCACCATCATTAATAAAATTCTTATAATGTTCCTCAGTTATTGTTTTCCCAATTTCACTTTTTAAGTTTTGAACAATCTCATCTTTTGTCATATTCAGAACATCTTTTGGGACACCGCTTATTATTAGTTTTGAATCTCCAGCCTTACCAGTTGAACCAAGAAAAAATAACAAGCTATTGTTTCCATCATAGCTATCAAGAAACATTCTGTCAAGCTTCTTAATGAAAGCAGATGAAAATTCAATAGATGCTTTTCTATAAAAATCACGTTTCTTATTATATTTAACAATATCCTTAGCAAGCAAATAAATTACATTTGTAAAACCTCTATCCTCAATAAAATTGGTTGACTTAGTATCTGGCAACTTTCTACCAGTTGCAAGTTCTGTGCCATCATTAACAGAAAGTCTTGGATTGACAACTTTATTCCATCCAATAGCATCAAAAACAAGATTTAAATATAGTCTCCCTTCATTTCCAATTTTCTTTGCTACTGGTATTTTATAACGTTGTTTTACAAAAAACTCTTTAGTTTTATTAACAAACTGTGTACTATTCTCAAGGTATTTTGCATTTGGAAAATTCTTGTTAATATAATCAATATACTCAGCTTTGAATGAATCATAATTTGTATTTTTCTTTGCTATATTAACAAGTTCTGAATGTTGAGTTGGTGTAACATAGGAATTAAATATATTACTAAAATAGTTATCTAAGTAAACAGTCCCATCCGCTGTATTCTCAACTCCAAGTCCATCTTCTTCAATACCATCATCATTTGTGACTTGTTCGGTTCTTTGGTATACTATTTCTACATCATTTGTTGTTGATATTTTAGTTTCAAGTTTTGAATACTTACCTTTAAAAAAGTTTTCAGCAAGAACTTGAGTTGCAGCATCCTTATCACCAAATAATGTTTTTACCTTTAACCAGAATTGTTTAAGCCATTGTGATAACCAATTCTTAGCTTTCTTATCCTGGATTCTATTTGCATAATACTCACCAACATATTGTGTCAGCTTTTCCATGCTTCCAAATCTTTCAACAGCCATTTTGACAATAGACTGGTCACTAATAGAATTTGCTATAACATGAAAATACTCATGAGGTGCAGTATCAACTCTACCATCAGTAGTTGACCATTTTACTGTATTCCCAATGGCAACACCAACTGATTCAACACCATCAGTTTCTATAACACCTCTAACCTTTTCTGTGTTTACAAATGGGTATTGTTCTTTAAGTCTGGTCTCAATTTTTACAGCAAGCTCTGGTTCTTCAGATATTAATGGTTGTTTACTTTGCCCCTCAATTTGAAAATTAACATCTAAATTTGAAATATCACCGATAACATTCCTTGCTTCTTTAGTTTTTTGCTCAACTGAAGTCTGTTTACCTTCACCCTTTAAAGACTTACTTGTGGTTGTGACTAAATTTTTTACCGCAAGCAAAACAGATTCAGATATATTTTTACCGTCTTCATCATTTACCTTTGAAAGTTCATCAAGAAATGAAGAATTTGTTATTGCCCCAGCAACAAACTCATTATCACTTTTAAAATAGTAATAATTTTTCTTGATATTTTTCATTGCTGTTATTCTAAGGCTTGAAATCTTATGCCTGAAAGCTAACTCTTTATTTGTTGGGGTTGCATTACTGAATGCGCCCTCTGTTATGATATGCGAAATTTCATGCAAGAATGTTTCAACCTGCTTTTTTTGACTTACATTATTATTTAAAAAGACACCATGATCAAGTCCATAAACATAAGAACCGGCCATTTCTTTTCCATTAACTATAACTTTGTCAGCAAAATAAACTTTCGTACTTTTTGTATAATCATTCAAGACATTATTTAGATATGAAGCAATTGGAGTATTAATATCTTTTAACACAGTCCCAATAGTACTTTCTTTCGTTATATTTTTATACTTAAGCCCAGCTTCATATGCGGTTTCTTTCAAAGCATCTGTAAGTTTTGCCACTTGCTCAGCTGGTTTAAACTCAAATCTCATTAATGAAATTTTAGTTTTTTTACCATTAATAGTTATAGACCTATCACCATACTTAACAAATCCCTGCTTTTCCCAAAATCCTTCAGAACCAGGATTAGCTTCAACTTCTATAAACTTTCTACCTTGAGCTTCTTTTAATCTCTTAAAAGCATTAACAATTTTTGTTCCTATTCCTTGTTTCTGCAACTCACTTGAAATTGATATTGTACCAATTCTATTTTCATAACCCTTCTTCGTTGGGGCACGTTCTATTTTAACTCCATCAATCTTTGACAACTCATCAATTTCAGACTGAGCTTGTATAATTACCTTTGCTTTTTCTGCATTACTTAGCTTGCTTATATTACTTACAGTAATTTTATTTTGTTCTATAGTTTGCTCAGGTAATTGCTCCTGTGAAACTATCTTAACAATTTTACCAGCTTTTAAATCTACCCACTTCTGTAAATCTTCAACAGATTGACCAATAAACTTTTTAAGAATAGGAGCAGCACCATCAATCTTTCCATTTTTAACATTGACTTTAGCATTTATACTACCAATTTGTACTTGGTATGTTTCTTTTGCTTGTTTTTTTATAATCTCATCTTTTTCTTGAGTGCTCTGAACAGGCTTAAATTCAAGCTCACTAACATCTTCCCTTTTCTGCCTCAAAGTCTCAACATAATCGAGGTCAGGCTCAATATCATAATCAAGCACAGCCTCAGCTTCCATTGCATCAAGTTCTTCTTGTGGTAACTCAATATCTGGTTCATATACAGGTGTTTCTTCACTATAATATGGATTAAATTCAGGTACATAATCGCTATAACCAGGGTCTGATTTTACATTTGATAATGCTTCTGCTGCATCATAAGAATCTATAATTTTAACAAGGTCATCAATACTATTAACCTCAATATTCCTCATTCCCTTTTTGAATGCAGCAATTTCAATATCTTTTAGAACTTTCTTTGCCGCCTCTTCATCAGTTGCTTCAAGCTCTTTTATATTATCAACAATCTCAAGCCTTGTTGATGGGTTTGTAAGAGCATTGAACATCTTTTCACCTGGAGATTCTCCAGTTGCCCTAATACCACCAGAACCACCTTGGCCTTGTTTTCCATCCCTACCTTTACTATTAATATCCTTATATAAGGCTAATATATTATTTATATCACCCTTTTGTTCTAAAATATTAGTAACTACCTTAGCTACATTTTTTCGTTCGATATCACCGGCTTTTACTCTGTCCAACTCAGTCTTCAGGGAACTAATCCAATTATCAAGTTTCTTCCTTCTGCTATACTCAACTGGAGTTCCAATAGTTGCACCTGCAAAACCAAATCCTAAGCCAGAAACTAACCCAGCATGTAAGCTCATCCTTGCTTCATCATCCCAGTACTTTGCATCTATAACATCACCAAGATTTTTCATAGCTTCATCTGGGTAAGCACCATATTTATTTAACATTGACCAATTTACAACTTGCTCAGTCATATACTGAGTATATTCCTGCAAGCCCTCAACCAAACCTTGAGATAACGCCCCACCAGTTTTTTTACCAACAGAAGCCATAAATGCTTTAAATCCACCTGCTTTAACAACGTCCTTCGTCAAACCATTTGTAATGTTTTTTAATAAAGCCTTTTTTGAAAGATTTTTTAAACCTGTCCATTTCAAAAAATATTCAAAGCTAAGAGTTTCCTCTAATGCTGAAAGACCGCCATATATAATAGAACCAACTGCAGCAACATTTGTAGCATCTTCTTTTGATAAGCCTTGCTCACGTGCAGTTCTATACATGTCAGCACCATTGTTTGAACTCTCAAGTAAAAATGTACCAGCCAACACAGCAAGTGAACTACCGCCAGTTACTATTGAGGCTGCAGACATAGTTAATAAGGATGGTAATGCACTAATAAAACTTCTTGCTGCAATATCTGAATGATACCAGTTTGCATCACCAGTAAAAAATGCAGTTGGGTCATACCAAGCTGCACCAGTCCTTCTAAACTTTACAGGTTCATCAGCATTCCACCTTATAAGAGCAGCAATTTCAGGGTCTTTTTGAAGCTCATTTAAATATTCATTCCTCCATATACTTACATTTTCTCTTAAATTTAAAGCTGATTCTCTAACCGATTTTTCAAAATCAGAAACCTTAATATTTCCAGCCTCATCAAGAACACCAACATTTGCTGGTCTCTGTGTTACAAATGCTCCAATTTGAGACAACCAATCTGGAATAGCGCTTCCAATTGTTTTAATGTTATATGTAAACTGCTTTAAATATGGAGTACCAACTGCCTTTGGGTCTTTTGATAAATACCACTTCTTCTCAAGAAGATATGGATTTCTCCTTGCGGCTATATTGAAAACTACTTCATCAGGTAATCCACTATACCTTGTTGGGTCTTCATCAAGCAACTTCTTTCTGTAAAGCCCAACAAATTTATTATAGTCATACTGGTCATTGACAGTATTTGGCATACTTACCTTACTCTAAGTCCCATTATATTACTGACAGGAACGTTAAGTGTGTCATTGTAAAGACTCAATGTATCACTATTTGATTTTGTTGAAGTTGGTTGTTTCTCAACTTGAGATAGTGTTCCAGATGTAGTTTCAATCTCACCAAACTCACCAAGCCTATTCTTTAAGGTTTTATCCAGCTTTCTATATAAGTCTATAGCATCAATAAATGCTTTGTACCTATTCTTTTCTTGGTCATCAGAAATAAACTCAAAAGTCTTTTCCATATCAAGCTTACTCACCTTGTCTGAATTTTCAGCCCACATATCAGCAAACTTTATTAAAGCATCATTAAGTGAATATGCCTTAACATTACCATCCTCATCATAAACAGTCTTGGTTCTTCCAGTCTTTTCAGCTTCTTCAATAATATCTGCAAATTTCTTTAACTCTGATGGAATTGAGAAATCATGTCTATCTTTCTGTATTCTATACATTGTATAAGCAGTCTGTTTCATGACTTCCTTGATATTATCAACAGTTCCAGTATCACCTCTCAAAACCTTAGCGGATACTCTTGGAATCTTACTGCTGTAACCACCCAAATCCATAGTATTATTAAGTTTAGTAACTAAATTACTTATTACTTCATTTTCAGACTTAGTCTCAATTTTCTTTTCAGCAGCAATAGCTTTGTCAATACGTCTTGACTCAGCTTTTTCATTTAAAACATCCTGCGCTTTTATACTTGGTATTCCTTCTATAATTCCTAATGCCCTCCTGACATCAATATCAGCAACATCAGATGCTTCCTTATACAAAGTCTTCTCAATTGGGCCAATATTCCTACCAAATTGAACACCTGGCTTATTTTTATCAACATCTTTCTGTGAAATTCTACCAAGAACAAATAACTCATCAAGAGTTTTTCCAACCATTTGACCTGCCCTTGCTAACATTTGCTGGTCATATATTCCAGATTCATCATATTCCTTCTGAAACCTTTTTAATGTATTCTGTATAACATCATAAGATTCTTTAAAATCCCCACCCTTTGAAGCTACAGCCTTAACAGTATTCTCTAACTCATTCATTGATTGTTCAAGTCTTTTCCTGTTTTCAAGCCTTTGACTTAAAACTGACCTTGTAACATCAATAAGTGGTTTTACATATTCTGAACCCTCAGAACTCATACTATCAAATGCTTTCATCATCTCATTCATATCTGAAGATGATGTTGAGCTATTGAAAAATCTCTGTGATAAATTGTCAAGTGCACGAGCAACATACATATCTTGAACTCTAAGATTTTGCTGTCTATATTGCTGTGCTTGCTCAATAATTGAACTTGCAGTCCTTGATAAACTATCAAGTGCTCTTGTTACTGGGTCTTGTTCTATTTGTATTGTTCTTGGAAGTGCCATTATGAATTATACACCCATTGATTTTGTTCTAAGCTCCAAACCCATGATGTTCCATTTGAGTCAGTAAAAGTTTGACCAGGGTATGGATTGGATGGAAATTGAGTTCCACCTTGTTCTGCTTCTCCTTGCTGTGGAATACCACTACCACCCACACCAGCACCAACTCCAGAACCAACGTTGGTACCACCACCCATACCTGTCATGCCGCCATCACCTTCTATACCTCCACCCATACCAGCTATGCCAAGAGCAGTGATCCCAAAGTTAGTATCGAAATTGATTTTATTATAAGCATCTGGTGTAAACGCACCCATATTTGAAAGGTTTGCTAAAGCAGAATAAACATCCCTTTCATAATCTTTTCTTACTCCATAAATATCAGATTTTAAACCAGTTCTCAATGAAGACAATGCTGATTCATAACCACTGAGTAATGATTTTCTTCCTTCGCTAACTTCACTATTTATCGCACCAGAACCAGCAAATCCAGATTTTGCCGCACTTAGCTCACCTCTCCTCATTAATGATGAAAGTGATGTTCCAGCTTGAAGCCTTTGCTCACCAAGTTGATTCTGATATTGCTCAGTTCTAAGATTTTCTGAAGTTGGGTCATAAGTTTGAATGTACATACCATATTGTTTTTCAAACTTATCTTGACTGAACCCACTGACACCACTACCAAATATAGCGCCAATTTGGCCTGGTGTCATTCCTATTAATTTATCTATACTTGGTCTATCTGTAGGCATTTATAATCCCTTTAACTTAAAAAGATTAGTTTCAAGACTATTATAAACCGGTTCACCAAGTGAAAATGTTTTACCAATTCTAAGGTTTTCAGAAGTTGGAACAGCAGTACCAAGAACCTTCGATGAAGTAAACCCGCTATTTTCTGCTGAGAATGGCTTATTACTCAAATACTTAAAATAATCACTAACCTTGCCACCACTGTTAACAAAGTTTACAAGCCCACCTTTGCCACCATCCCACTTTGTCCAATAATCTTTATTTAGAATAGCTCCAAAACCCTCCTTATCACCCAAAGCTCTCATTCCACCACTTGCTCCAAATGCCTGTAAACCAGTTTCAGCAATACCAAGAACATTTCCAACATTAACAGACCTGTCATAATTTTCTAACTGCCTATTTAAATCCTTCGCAATATCCATATTAAATTTACCATTGCCAACTTTTTTATTTTCACTTTTCATTAAAAAGTCAGCACCAATACTTAAAGCGTCACCAAGAAACATTCCTGCAGGCCCAAATAATGTTCCACCAATAACTTTGCCGACACCCTTTAAAAGAGATTTAATCTTTTCTTCATTTTTTCTTGCTTTTTTAGCACTTTCCAACTGTTTAGTTTTAACATAATCATCATACCTAACATCTCTTATAAGTAGTGCGTTTTCAAATGCTCCCATTGTCTTGTCACCTTATCCTAATAAATATCCTGAAAAAAATGTATGTAAATTAGTCGCATTACCCAAAATATCAGTTTGCTGTGTCCCACTACTCTGGTAAATGTACACTACAGCAGTATCACCTGATTCCATATCAGCAACACAGCATACATGCAGTGAAGTTGGTATGCCAGAACCTGTATCTGCTGAAAAATTAGGGTCAATACTTGACCAATATGTTCTATTAGATGTTGCAATCTTAAGGCTGTAATAACTTGCTCCAGTATCAATACTTAATAAAGCAACTGTAGTCTGTAAAAAATACTTACCAGTTACAGGTGCTGTAAAAGTACTTGAACTGAAATTACTTCCAATGTCAAAAACCTCTGTGTCAAAATCAACTGTTACATTTGTGTTTATTGCGATATTGGTATCACTTGCAGAATTGTAAGCAAGGAATGTTGGTTGTTGTTTTTCTGTTCTTTGCTTTCCAATTTTGACACTCTTTAAAACATTAAGATTTTTCTCAACTGTACTATTACCATCACCAGTAGCTTCAAACCAATAGAGTTTGCCATTAATTTTAACATACTGCCTGAGTTTCCTGGATGGAGACATAACATAACGAATGTCACCTTCAGCCATTCCAGTAACAGATGGGTATAACCTTGAAACACTTTTCCTGTTACCCTTTGAGTTCATCATTACTCTTGATTTTCTATCTTCCACTATGAAACTCTTTTATATATTTCTCTGTATTCAATCGTAATATCATTAATAGAAATTTGTCCAGAATTAGTTGGGTTTGTAATTTCTATTGATAAACTCTGACATTCAAATGGCGTAACTGTAGCATTTAAAATATCCCATGCCCCAGCAGTGTTAATAAAGTTACCAGTAAACGCACTTGAAAACGACGTTCCGCCATCTGTGGCATATTTAATTGGGTCTGTCTGTGCCGCTGTTGACTGGTACGTAACCATTACTCTATATATCTTTTTAATTCTGCCGGGTGCACCAAAATCAATATCTTTAAATGCCGCGATAATCTTATTAGCAGATTGCGACTGGTCGTCATTATTCCAGTAACTAACAACAACATTTGTAGCTGACTCTTCGCCAATAATTAAATCACCATTATGGTCAACTGCAAAGTTTGTCTTAATAGATGCTGAAAATCGAGAATCACCAAACACCCATGATTTAGTCTTGAAATCATATAAATATATATCGCCAGTTGTAGCACTTGTGTTATCAAGTACTATTAGTTGCTTATCCTTTGGCTGGAATCCTATTATTGAACCACTATTAATAAAATCATCCCATGATTTCGGGTCAGAACTTTTATCATCTTCTCTTATTTTACCAGAAATTAAATTAGTTATCTTTGTACCATCATAGAAATAGCAACCATACTTATTAACCCATGCTATACCAAACTCAGTTTTTACTACAGAAGCAGGTAAGTCAACACCCATAAAATGATGTTGTGATTCCAAAAACCAATCAGTTGGACTTGGTGATGCTATATTAATAATATGTAGTGTTTTATGCTTAAATGCAAATAGCCTATCTGCAAATGATGTAATTGCAGTATACTCCTCAGCATCACCCTTTGTAACATCTATAAAATTTGTGGCTGGAAAAGTATCAAACTTATTAACCTCACTATACATAATTCTATCGCCGTAGACAGTAATAGAAGTTCCAACTTCATTAATTCTCATATTTGCAATAAATGCACGACGGCCAGCTACAGTAGCACATTTATACCCAGCACCAGTTTCTCCAATAGAATTGAAGACTATATCATGAGGATAACCATTAATAGTTTCAAACGTATCAAGATTTGGGCCTACAGAATCAAGATTCTGAACATTAAATTGTCCTGAACCAGCATCGGTCCATGTAGTATAAGTGGAATCCAGACTTACCCTAACACCATCTGTCAAATTAATATCAGCAAATAAAATCCACGGGTCGTCAGACTGATATTCTCTTATGTATATTCTCCCGCCACTCACCCGCTCATTATAAGACTTTTTTGCGGCAACCGCAATAGTCATTTTTCTTCCATCGTTACCAGCAGAATTATCAAATGTTGAGGACATTACCTTTAGTAGCGATTCCTGATTTCCATCATAAATAAATGTTTCTGCAAATTCCCAAATTTTAGCATCCCAGTCACCATCATCAGATGATTCGGCTGGGTAAATATTAAAACCATCGCCACTTAACCCCGTATAATCCACAGAGTTCTTATAATCCCCAGCGGTTGGCGGTGATAACTTATTATCATTTTCATAAAAACCAAGAAAAACATCCGATGAAGTTGTTGAATCTCCATTCGCATCAGCGAAATGAACTCTCTCAACAAAGCCATACCACTTAACATCTGAAGTATTATCCCAGTTAGAATCAGATGCTCTTAAAGCACCGTCAACAAAATAAAATACTGGACTTATTGCACTTGTAAGATTGACTCCAGATGCAAGTATAATCTCAGCCGTACTCCAAGAATCAGTGCTTTGTGTCCAAATATCAATATTTCCATTATCAGCATCTGCTAAAGCTATATATTTTTCTCCGACCGAATGTTTCTTCACTGTAACAGTTGCACCGGCAGCTTCAGTTGTTAAGTTTCTATCAACAACAATTCCCCACCACCCAACACTGGAATCCTTGTATAGAACCTCATACAATCCATCATTACTCGTTGACCCTGAGACTTTTATAACATCCCCGGCTCCAAAATTGGTATACAAATCATCAGCGGGATCGCTCTGGTATATAACATTTGAACCAGCGCCATTATTAAACTGTATGTCAGTTTTTGTAACAGTTGTACTTGGGCCTTTATCCCCCTCAAAGTAAAACAAACCATAACCAGCAGATGCTGTTGAAGCATGACTGGATAAACCTGCATCAGAATGAGTAGTTTTAGCACCCATAGTTCTTATCATACCCATTCTATCGAGCATAATATTCTGTGCAATTCTCAATTCGCTGAACTTAATATCACGAGGGTCTTTTACAATATTCAAACCATCCTGAAAATTATTTAGTACCAGCAATTTTTTCGGCATATTACTATCCTGCACCCTCACAAGAAGCAACAATTTCACTAAGCTCTTTAGCTCTATTAGGCGTTTGAACAGCCCAACGAGAATCAAGCATCTCTTTAGAAGCCTTTTCAAATTGCTTTTCCTTCAAATAAGATATTGTCTTCTTAAACCTGGAAAATCCACTAACACCAAGCTGGTAACACATTTCTATCACAACATCTCTAACTTTGTTTGGCATAAAGTCTTGGCGTATCGTTGTAGCTGCGGCAATCATGGATTGTATTACCTCATCATAGGTCGTATCAGTTTTATTGATGTAATCCTTGAATAAATCCAACGATGACAATAAATAAATCGAACGCATTATTTATCCTTCAACAAATAATTTTTAATGTCCTTAATGTCAATGGATATATCTTCTAACTGTTTTTCAATGGCAGCAATTTTGGCAGATTGCACTGCAACATCCTTATCAATTGATGTAACCCTTTCATTTACCACACTGATCAACTCTGAATTTTTTATAGTGTCCTGTTTGTTGGATTCTACGCCCGAAAGGGTTGTGGAATAAAAAATTCCAACCACAAATACAAATCCAACCAATGTGATAATGACCCGAATCCAACCGATTTCCAAGTGTTGTTTTAGTCTCATCCCTCACTTTCTCCCAATGAATAATGGTTACCATCCTTGAATCTTCCACCCCATGTACCTTTTATAGATTCCCAATATTTGCCAAATATTAAATGATCGTTGGTTTTCCTTAAATACTTCCCATCTTTAAATAAATTGTTGTCTGCTGCTAATCGTTTATAGTGGAATGAATTTTTAATATGTCTGCCATCTTCAGGATTCGCCCAAACATCTCCTATCCTAACTTGATAACCTGACATGTATATTCTAATTAGTAACAGCCCATACATTATTGCGAATCGCTCTTGCTGTTGCCCCAGTTTTTTCGGAATAGGTTCTCTTTTTAGACGTTCTTCCTGGGCTACCACCCACAGCCCTATTTTCAATGCACGCAATAGTTTCATTTATATGAGGGATTGTCTGATTTCAAGCCTACAACTACGTTAGCGAAAAATCCTTTTACAAGTCTGAGTATAAAACTATCAACCACTAAATCCAGAAAAATAATCACGTACGGCTCGATTGTCTTATTCCAAAACGGCTTGGTGTATTTCCACTTTGCCAGTCCTAACGTAACAAACACACCAACGGCCTTACCTGATTTTGCAAGATAATCCGCTGTTTTTTCCAGCCATTTTTTAAACTTGGTCTTATTTTCCTTAGTAATATATTTCTTCAGGATAAAAGCTAATATCCCACCGGCTCCGGGGATACCAAACAACGCTAATATCCATTCAAAATTCCGGCCGATAAAATCAACCAACGCTATTGGAAAGTATTGTGCGATGAATTCCATCTCATCCTCCCAGTTTTTTTAATTGTTTGATAACATAGTCTCTCTGTGCTGAATATATCCTTGTACGGGCATTTTCAATCAAGTAAGTAACTCCGGAAGTATCACCAGTTAAAGATGCTTTTATTTTGTCGATAGTATCTTGCCGAGGAATCTCCCAGAAATACGTATCAGCATTCGCTATTAATTCATCCACAATCTTTTGTTTGTTAATATTTACCACTTTATCGAGCCCGTATTTCACAACAATTCTTTCAACAATGGTTGTTGAATCCACGTTTGTTGTGTCTTGTCCAAACAAAAAACTTAATAAGATGAACAAAAATACTTTTCTCATTAATATCTCCTTTCAATTTTTAGTTCAAATCCGTTTTTACCAATTCTTTTAATATCCCAAAATAGCTCCTCTTTCATCCAGTAAATTGAAATAGCATTCTCTACTATCAGGTCAAATAGATTGTTTTCCAGTGCATAGCCACCATAAGCCTGATTGTATTTCTCCCAATCAAAGTCATATTCTGCAAATTCTGCAATTGTACAGGTTGTGCTCCCAAAAAACTAATTAACAGTATTAATGCTAATTTTCTCATTTCGTGCTATCCGGCTTCACTCTGATTAATTGAGCGTATCCATTGTTTTTTAGGACTACATTAATCCTTTCAACGTATTGATTGCCTTCCGGGAATAACTTGTTTACCTGGCTTAGACTTACTGCAAGATTGTTCGCCACCTGTCTTGTCTGTGCAATCTGCTGTTGGGCTTGGTGTAATCTGTAATCGTTCAGCATATACACGCCCATTGTGAAGATTACAGCAGACAGAAAAAGGATAATTTGTTTTGCTAATTTCATCAGTAGTATGCTATATACCTTGTTACACCGCCAATTTTCACAGGGATTCTACCAGTTGCAGCTCCGCCACCGCCCGTTGGGTCAGTTGCATCGGCTGGTAGCTCAAATACATAACTCCCATCACCGTCAAACCGTGAAATCCCAGAATCAACAAATATTGAATATGGGCCATTTGTTGGAGTTGTCCCTGGATTTGGTGCTCCCATAACGTATATACCAGCAAGGTTTGTTACAGCCTCAGTTCCACCGCCATCAGTCACAGTAAACGCATTAATGAAAAGCCCTGCCAGTGTAGGATGTGTACCGCTTGACGCCTCAGTGATTGAAGGATTAATTTGTATCCCATTGGCGTCGCCATTGACTCCTGGAGTCAGTGCTGGATATACATTGAATCCACGATGGCTCCCAGTTCCACTTGGTGTGCCAGAAACAGTCATCATATTAGCAACATTTGGGTTTACGCCAATACCTATTATATCATCCAACCGCACCCCAGCCGTACCACCGTCAAGAGTGAGGAGATTGTTGCCGCCTGTTGTAATACTCTGCGGCCCGTTGGATTGGAGGACACCTGCGGAAGTGATGCGCCAACGTTCTGTGGCATTTGTACCAAAACGCATTGAATTATCAGAATTAGCATATATTATTGTCCCTTGTGCATTAGCATCAGTATCACCAAAATACATAGCGGCTGAAGAAGCATTACCTGCGTCAATTTGAATTGAAGCGGCTGACGCACTTGCTCCACGAACCAATAATACAGCTGATCCAGATGACGCAGGATAAACAGTTGCATCAGCGGCAATAATCACTTGCGGCGCAGACGTATCCACAATCAATACATCTGTGCCATCGGATTGTTCAAAGATAAAAGCAGATGAAGAATTAGATGTCGTTGTAAATACAAATGTATTATCAGTTTTGAAAATAGTAGTAGAACCATCATCCCAAACTAACAACGTGTCAGCGCCGCCTGGAGCATCCGTAATAATCAAACTGTCATTAACAGTCATATCACCAAGGAATCTTGCTTTAGTTAAATTAAACTTCTTTTCACCATAAGTAAGTGAAAAGATTGCAAGAATAAGTACTATTAACTTTCTCATAACTATATCCCTTTAATTAATTGTAAATTATTGTTCCACTATCAGCAACGGCAAGAGTAATCGTAAACGCAGTTTTCGCTGAATTATGATTAACCTCAACATCCATGACATCCCTATTTGAATCAAGAACTTGTACTTGAGGATAATAACCCTTACCATGAGTTACAGTAACAGATGTTTTATTTGTGAACGTTACCTCAACTGGAATACCAGAAAAGATTGCTTTCATTACAGAATACCACATATCAACCTCTCGATACTCTTACATCAGCAGTTCCAGAAGAAACTCTACGGCACTGCCAATATATCGTATCAGCTCTACCATGCAAGGCTCTACCCCAGGGAACATCCATCTGAATTGGCACACCTGCTGGCAGTTTTTGACTGTTATCCGTATCTATAGCATCAGTATCAGCATCAGTTAATGCCCATGTCCAATACAACTCATTATCACTAAATATCCACAGTTTGGTATATGGCCAAGGAAGCGCAACGCTTTTTGTTACAGCATCAGTCGGTGCTAATGCTGTTAGTTCCTCATAATCAAATGCAACCTGAACATTTGAGTTCTCCCTAACTCCCTGAAAGTTTACTTTTGTTCCTCTTGACATTTTAATCTCCTTTTATTTAATATGACTTACCGAGCGAGAACATTCTCATGGTCATATTCATTTAACTAACTTTGAGCTTGCTGTGGAGCAACTCCAGAAAAAGCCATCAATTCTTGTTCAAACTCAGATTTCAACAACTGATAATCAGCAACTATTGATTGTGCTCTTGATTCATAAGTCTGAGCAACTGATATAGCTGTTTGTGATTCCTGTAAGTATGAAACAGCTTTAGACAAATCTGCCTGAAATTTAGTTCCCTCATAATTAACTTCAGCAGTGTACTCATTTATCAAAACTTGTGACTTCGATGAATATTCTGATATTAAAGTCTGATTTTTTGTTGAATATTCAGATATAAAAGCATTAACTTTATTTTGATATTCAGCAATTTCAGAATCACGCAAAGCAGAAAGCTCACCAAGATAAGCCCTCACTTTCTCAGCATAAGACGCAACCTGAGCGTTATATTCTTGTATCCTTGCTTGTGAGATAGCACTATACTCAGAAATAGCAGCATTTATTTTTTCTTTATATTCATTTATGAACGCATTTACTTGTTGCTGATAAACCTGCGTCTCTCTCTCAAGTTTAAACTGAGCTTCACTAATTCTATAATTTACATTAGCTGTAAATTCTTGAACCTTATTCTGTATATCGGCTTGATAGTTTGCAATCATAGCAGTAGCTTTTGCCTGATATTCAGATATATTAACCTGATTCTGCTGAACAAATTTATCAATAACTTTTCTCATATTAGCCTGATAAATTGAAACATCACTTTGACTTTCAGCAGTATAAGTATCGACAACCTTTCTAATTTGCTGTGCATAACTTTGAATATCTGCCTGGTATTGACCTAACGCCTCTTGAATATCAGCACTGTATTTATCCAAATCTCTTTGTTTTTGGATATTCCACTCATTAACATCGGCTTCCATCTCAGCCCTAAACTCTTGAATTTGACGCTGAACATTAGCATTATATTCACCAATTTTTGCTGTTGACTCAGCCTGATATTCATTTATTACAGCATTAACAACACCATTATACTCAGCTATTTCAGATTGAACTTGACTCTGCCATTTTTGAAGTTTAAACTGAACTTCCTCATTAATCCACTCATTTACAGTCGCATTCACTTGTTGCTGATATTTTGCAATATCATTTCTATACTGCGCTATCTGTGCTTCAAGGTCATTTCTATTATCATTAGCTTTTGCAGAATACGCTTCAACATCTGCTCTTGCAGCGGCAACCTCTTTTTGGAGTTCTGCCTGATAACGGCTTATTTCAGCATTAAATTCACCAAGTGCTTCTTGAGTTTCAGCTTCAAATTCTCTCAACTGTGCAAGTTCATTTTGAACTGCTGAATTTGCCCTGTTAATTTCCTGCCTTGCGGCATTAATTGTTGACTCAGATAATTCAACATCATCATCACTTAAACGACCCTGAACGGATTTTGAACTTCCTAAAGCATCTCCACCGCCAACATTAGCACCATCATCAATTAATTTTTCTGCTTTAGTAAGAGCATCAGAAATTGTTGTAGTATCAAATGAAAAAGACGATGGGCCGACATAAGTTGGAAGTGTCCCAGGTGTTATAACATCATTTGGTTCAGCCCCAGCACTTGTATATGAAATTGAGTTAGATGGAACTGAAATTCCGCTCAAATCCAAATCAGTAAAACTTGGCGCAGTAGTAACTGTTAAGGTTGGCAATGTTATATCACTTGGGAGAGTCAAAGTTCCTGGATTTGTAATTGTTTTATTTGTTATTGACAAACTACCAATAGTCGGTGGTGTTGGAGCAGAATATGAAGGTACTGAAATACCAGTAAAATCAGCATTAGCATAGCTCAAATCTGATGGTAAAGAATCAAGAGGAACAGTAACTAACGTTGGTAAATTTATCGCATCTGGCATAGTTAAAGTACCAGGACTTGTTATTGTTATAGAACTCATCCCTTCACTTGGTAAAGATGTCATCTCAACTATACTTGAAAGTGTTTGTGAACCAATTAAAATAGTGCCAGTTTCAGCAGACGCAAATACCACAGTAAAAGCATCTACGCTTGAATGATTAACTTCACCATCAATCATATCACCATTACTATCTATAACCTGAACTATTGGATAATAACCAAGACTATGAGTTACTGTAACTGATGTCTGATTAGTAAAAGATTCTGTCTTTTGAGTTGTTGCAAGAGAAAGTGATGGAAGTACAATAACTTCATTAAACGATGGAAATGAATCTGTAGCAGATGATAAAGTAAGAGTTGGTAATGAAGTCATACTGACGAGAGTAAGAGTCGGTAAAGAAGGAGTGGCTATAGTACTAAACGTAGGCAACGCTGATTCAAAGTCAGCAAGAAATCCGGTGCCTGCAGTTGTTATTTTCTCAATTTCAGTTTGAGATTGCCTGCGAATATAAGCAAGTTCTCTCAACTTAATTTGCATTGCTACCCAGTTAATTACTGAACCATCAAGTTCTTCAGGAAATGTCATTCCAGAAATAGAACTTACAGATGAAACAGCACTAACATCAACACTTGGAAATTTAGGATGAGAAACCTTTCCCTGTTCAGATGATGTTGGCGTTGGTAAAACATAAATAGTTCCATTTTGTTTATAAACTTTAGGTTCAAACGTAGTTGCATAAAGAATATCATTTGGGTCTTGCGCCCTACCAGCTAACTGAAATGGAATCTGTACACACTCTCTATCTCTATTCCCATCATTTCTAACAACTCCAAGTATTTTAACAGTATCAAAATTACCACTTCCAACCGCAAGCCCATTACCATCACTAATTGTTGATTCAACCGCAAAAGCCCATAACATTTCAGGATTATATAGCCACACCTTATTGATTATAGCTCTAACAGCATGAGTTGCAAAATCATCAAGCATTTCCTGGTCAATACCAATGTCACCAGAAACAGTATCTGCAACTTTATCAAGAATCTGTACATCAAGAGTTTGCAATGTTATTTAATCCTATGTAACCGCTAAAAGTTCAACTGCATTTCCATCTGAAGCCGCAGTTCCGTCAGACTGATAAGTCCTAACATATATTTGACATGCCTCAGAATCAGCTCCAGAATCTTGATTTAGTGCTGTTAAATCATTTGCATTAGAACCAAATTGCGTTATCGATAAATTTGAACAAGCATTTGGTAATAGTATTGCCTGCCCTGGTTTTAACCATGCTAATTCAACAAAATGAACCTGTGACGTCCCATCACTTTTCTCCCATCCACCACTTGTAGAAGCAACCTGCGCAGCTATTTGAAGAACAACTAATACACAATCGGTTGTAGAAGCTCCCAATGCTGTGACAGAACTAAACTTATAACCAGTATTCTTAATAAAAAAGAAATCCGATTCATTCCCAGCAGATAAAGCAACACCACCAGCAGTATGAACAGCATCCAAATAATTAACAGTAGCATTCAAATAACCCTGCTGTGCCGCAGTTCTTGCTGAATAATTAGCCAAATTTATGCTATCACCATTGCCACCAAGGCTTGTACCAACCTCACTTGCAACAATATCCTTTGTACCAGAATTCTCATCTGTCAATGTCTCTATTGGCGTGCAACTTACAGCAAATTTAATTCTATCAGCCATAATAAATTCCTATCTTAATGATGTTCTCCTATCTGGAATTGTAACACGAGCGCCATCATGTTTTGGTTTTCCACCATTTGTAGATGAAATCCTACGACGCCATGCCATATAATGTTGATTAGCAGAAATTATATCAGCTTCATTCTTATTCTGTTTACTGAGATATAACTTGCTAAGAACATAATCAATTAAAGCACCATGTATTCTTGAACTTATGTCAGGAACAACATTCTCAACATTCTTCTGTCTAATATCAATTTTTGGAACAGAACCTTCAAAATATATTAATAAACCATCATCCAAATCTTCGTCTATTGGACTATAAACATCTCTAATAATATCAGACGTATTAATATATGAAGTTGTGAATAATAATAGCTTATCATCCTCAATTTGCCAATTTAAATACTTTGCAGGTTCTGAATATGAAGAAGCCATTACTGATAATGTCCTGTATCTACTCTTCCAATTAATCTTGGAATTGGTTTATAGTTACCATCTTTATTTTGATAAAATACTCTCTTAACAACTATAACTTCATCACCAAGAGGATATCTTAGCTGCCCATTAACAACATTAATTTTTTTCATGTGGAAACCCTTTAAAATATCATCACCATCATCAAAGGCGTCATTAATTAACGCAACAACCTCAGCAAATTCAACATCCGGAAAAATCTTTTTAACTCTTGAATATATATGTTGAACTGTCATGATTCAAAACACCAATATCTTATTTGCACTGAAGAAGTGTCGGCCTTTGCATAAATAGATGAAGAAGCCCTAAAAACAGCAAATTCGCCCGCAAGTATTTTTATTGGCAAGCTATCCCCATCAGCACTAACCTTAACTTTCCCGACCTCAACAAAATTAGTACTATCAAGATTTTCTATAACCCACCACCCCTGCGTTCCTATATCAGAACTAACACTAACAGCTTCTTCTGCCGAAGTTCCAATACTCTGGGTTCCAGTTGTAAAATCAGTACCAGTCTGGCTAATATAAATATCTTTCCAGGGTACATTTATACTATCACCAGAAGCAGGATTATAATCTAACTTGAACCTTATTCTTATTTCATTTGCCACTATTACCCTCTAAGATTTGGGCAATGGGATGGGCTAAACACAAGGAGAAAAACCCATCCCACGCCCAATGATTATCAGTTTGCTATGAAGTGGTAATCCAGTTATCTGGTGTTCCAGCGCCCCTGAAATACCATGATGTACCATCACAGTCAAACTCAAGCCATGCACCCTTCTCTGCACCTGTTCCAATTATTACATTGGTAACAGCAGTTCCACCAGTTTCCTCAACCTTAGCAGTTGTAGCATCACCAGAACCAACACAACCATTAACTATGGCACTTGACCCAGTAATAGTGATTGCCGCAGTTGGGGTATTTTCCTGGACAACAAATTTGAAATGGAGGGCAGGACTTACTGATGGTAACGTAATAGTATAAGCACCATCAGAAGAATCGAGGTAAAATACCTTTCCATTATCTGAACTTGTTAGTGTTTTTGCCGCTGTTATAGTTTCGCAAAGATTGTAATTGAATGAAGGCTTACTTCCTAATTTTGCCATAGTTCACCACCTTCTGTTAAGAGGTTGTTATCCAATCATCAGGAGTTCCAGAACCAGTAACATACCAGGTAGTACCATCACAAATGTAATCTAAATAAGAACCTTGCCTTGCTCCAGTTCCTATAATAACATTTGTAACAGCAGTTCCAGCGGTCGTTTCCATTTTTGCTGTAGTAGCATCTCCAGACAATACATTAAGGTCAACAATAGCACCAGTTGCCGCAATTGTAATGGCACCCGTAGGAGTATCTTCAAGGACGTAAAACCTGAAGTTTAAACCCTCTTGAACTGCTGGTAATGACACAGTAAACGCTCCACCAGAAGAACTCAAAAAGAAACTTGTACCACTGTCAAGTTTTGTTAGCGTTCTTGCAGCGCTTAATGCCATTGTAGGAGCAAACTGTGTATCATGAGTACATAGTAATGCAACCTCAACTGTTACAGGCCCAGTATTTGAATTACTTGCTATAGTTAGTATTACGTCATCGCCATCCTGTAAGTAAGCAGGATCAAGAGGGAGTTCCTTAGTGGCATCTGAACTTGAACCCGAATTAAAATCATTAATGAAACAATCAGTATCACCAGTCTTACCCAGGTCAAAATCATAGTCAGCATCTACTCCAGTAACACGCATATAACCACCAATAACCTTGCACTGGTCTACAGTTGTAGTCCATGTCTTATCGGTAGTACTTGCGGCGGGAACAACGTATGAGAACCTCTGAATCTGTATCTCCTCAGCAGAACTACCAAGATTTAACATCTTAGCAAGATTATAAAGCTCATTAACCTCACCAGCGGTCATTTCAGCTTGAGGATGTCCAGCAAGGTGATAACCAGCACTTCTATCTCTTGAAAGTATTGCTTTACCCATAATTAGTTATCCCCTTTCTAAGTCCAAATTGCATGAGTTTCAGGAGAACCAAACATAAACCCGATATCACCTTGAATCAAATCAACTCTGTAGTCCTCACCGGAGTTACGAATAGTTTTCACACCAACATAGACATGAATATCTCTATTCTCATTGCCTATAAATGGACGAATCCATGCTTGTTTTAAGTTAATAGCAGCAATCTTAACAGACGAACCATCTAAATGAACATCTCTTATCAAATTCATCTTACCACCAGTAACATTAAACGTTGAGTAATCAACCCCAACAATTTTACCCTTACGTGCAAGTTGAATCTCATAAGCAGATGATAGCTCAGCAGTATTCTGATGTAATGAATTGCCACCAATCTTATGGAACCAGTTCCAGGTAGGTGTATCACAGAAATAAGCAATATTCCCACCTAAATCATACTGGTACCTTGGGTCGTTGAAAGCACTGAAGTCTTCAAGAAAATCATCCAATGTCTTGCTATCCCTATTAAGAGAAAAAACATTACAGTTAGCAAGAGCATAGTTGATAAAGCCCTCAGTATATGTATGTCCATCATCATCTTCATACTGGTCACCAAAATAAGCTGTTTGTGCTATATCCCAATTTAGCTCAATCATCTTATCCTGCCACTCTTCAGCCCAAGGATTTTTCTCAAACTTTAGTTTTGTTGCCATCGCTCTACCACTCATCATAGCAGCAACTTTAAAGATTTGATTATATCCAGTACCAGTACTGTACGGTTGCTGTTTCCACGTCTCTCCATAACCACTAAGCTCATGATAACTTGTACCAGTCACATAAGCCCTCGCCAATTCCAATCTTTCAGCCAAAGAACTTGAACCTGTGCTATGACTAACATCAAGTAAGTTATCATCAGCCATTAAAACTGGATATTCATTAGCAGCGGTTGATTGAGCGCGAACAAGTTTAAGATTTAACAGCTTTCCTTCTCTCTGCAGATTATTAGAATCATCATACTGTGCCCAATCATAAACAGCTAAAACCCTGCACAATACATAGTCTTTAACAGTCATTGCGGCAGATGTTTCAGCAGTTTCATCATAGATTTCACTTGTAAGATTGATTTTGATTATCTGATTAGGAAGGAAGAAGTTTGGTTTTGTACCAGAACTTCCAAGGGCAATAAACCCAGAACTTGAACTTGTCCAGCCTATCTTATTAACCTTATTTCCAGATGTCTGGTAATCACCAGCAAACAACATCGAAAATTCCTGGTTAAGAGACAGGTCTTGGAATGCGTTTGACGAACTTATTTTGTATTTATTTGAACCACCAGCGTTTCCTATGAACTGTGCCCATGTAGTCGTAGCATTACTATATGTTAGGTCTCCAGAAGCAGTTCCAGTCGTATCAATTCCAACTGGATATGCGTATCTTTTATAAACCTGTGTTCGTCTTCGTTCAGTATATTTCCATTTGGCATCATCAGTAGGTTTCTTCAGTCCCTTTAATCTATTTAAGAGATGGAGAAACGGGTCTCTACGGAATGACAATTTAGTAAATGAATTACCAAAATTGTAAGCTCGCCGTAAATCACCAGTACTGAGAGTTGAGTTATCATCCGCAACATTAAAACTTGTTGCCGGATGGTCAATAGTTTGTGGGGAACCAGCACCAGATGGTAACGTAATCCCCGAATAGTCATCAGCCATAACGACTCTCCTTTACTTGAGAGACGGCTGAATTTAGATAAACTTAATTATCCGAAAAAGCCGCCCTCTCTATCACCGAAAATCTCATTGAAAAAGACATCATCATCCTTCGTATCAATGAGAACTGACGACTCAGAACCAAGCGAATCAGCATTAAGCATTCTTGCTTTTTTCATTTGCTTTATTGTTTCCTCACGAGTGCGTCTTGCTATCTCTTTAGCAATGTCATTACGTTTCATGAGAAACAAAATATCATCATAAGTTAATCTATGATTGTTTGAAAACTCCTCAAATGCTTTCCTATCTTCCTCACTAAGTTTCTTTTCTTTAACAAAATTCTCAAATTGACGTCTTTGCTCTCTTTCAATTTCATCAATATTGCGTTTTTGCTCAATTAAAGAAACTCTTTCATCGGCAGCATTCTGTATCATTATTTTCAGAACTTTGCCATGATCGGAATTAGGTTCTTTGACTGCTTTATCTAAGTCCAAGACGAAATCATCATCAAGTCCAAGTATTTCAATTGGACTCTGAGGTTTGTCCGCATTTTCAATTCTTGTTCTCATTAAACGAACAAGTCCTTCATCTGATTTCATCTTCTCGAGAATTGGTAGGTATGGAGCATATTCATTTAACTGAGATTTAATCTTTAATGCTTCTGAACTTGAGTCACCATAACGTTTTGTTACAGTTTTCAACTCTTTTTTAAGCTCGTCAATTTGAGACACAAGCTCAGTTAATGAAGGCTCATTACCTGTATTAGTTCCCGTACCAGAGTTCGACGGTTTTTCCGTGGAAGTTGCCTGATTAGGACTGCTATTCATTTCCTTCTCTTGTTCAATATCAAGAGATTGGAAAAATTCTAATGTACTTTGGCTATCATCGTTCTCACCACCAAAAAATGTTCCAGTGTCAATGTCACCTTTTGTTGCTTGTGACGATGTGGTGTTTTTATTTATGTTTTCGTTTGCCATAGTTATAAAGTTTCCTCTCTAATTTAGCCATTATTTTTCGGATTTTCAATAGTTTTTTTAGCTTCTACGGTAATTTCTTTCTCAAGTCTCCTTATGGACTCACGTAGGAACTTCAGTTGTGCTTCGACATCAAGCTTTTTGCTCTTTATTTCAAGCTCAGACTCACCAGCAACACCTTTTATCCTTGCCTGAACTATTTGTCTTTCAAGAGTTTCTATAGTTCCTTCTTTATTTTTAAGTTCTTCCTCAAGTTTCTTAATCATATCTGCTTGACGCGCATATAATGATTTCCTCCTCATAATTTGTTCTTTATTCTTAACTTCTGTTTCAGCTAAGAATGCAATGTCGTCAATAGCGCCAAGCTCAAGCCATCTTTCGTAAGCACCAAGTAAAGCCCACCTATTAACAGGCATAGATGAACCAGCAACATAAAAGACATCAAAATTCGCAGAATTGTAGTCCATAAACTTCTTGATTGCACCAGTCTTATCAGGGTATAGCATATTAATTTCAACAGATTCAGATTTCTCAACATTATTTGGATTTACAAGTCTGAATATCTTATTTGCTGTATATGTAGACTGCGCAAATTGTTTTACTACAATACCAAGATGCTCAAGCGCCGGTTCTACAGTATGAAGCATCCATGCTTTTATTCTTCTTGTGCTATATTCATCTTGCTGTAAAAGACCTTTAACGGTTTCATGCTGTGCTCTAACATCACCCTGTGCTGATGAGTAAATACCGGAAATATATTCAAGGTCATTTTTGCCCTCCTGAACAAGCGAAAAGAAAGCATTGTTTAATGGTGATGGATGTACTGGCTCAGGCTTATCATAGCCCTGTCTATAAATTAATCTTGCACCTGGACTTGAAGAATACTTTTCCCATTGGGTTTCATCAACAGCACCTTCCTGCATTAACCATCTCAAACTACCGCTCAAATTAGCATTATGAATTGTTATCTGATGAGCTTTATTAATTTCTTCTTGTTTGCCAACCAGCGGAGTACAAGCACTCATTGGAAATGGTGTTCCAGTGTGAATATAAGGAATTGGTATAATAGGATACTCTTTAATCTTTGGGTCAAGTTTTCTTTCATATAAAAACTGATCACTAACAGAACATCTTATATTTATTCTTGGTTCATAAAACTTCACAGAATTAACAACTGTCTCAATAATATCAGGATTCTTTTGCATCTCTTTCCATTGTGCATCTGTGACAATCTTATGTTCCATTCTTGTTTGAGCATCAATAGCCCTTTTCATTATATCGCTTGTTTTGAACTCAATAGCTTGGAGTGTTTGTTCTTTAAGTCTTTTAATTTCAAGGTCAGCTCTCTCGTCAATAATTTGTCCCTCAGCTCTAAGTTTCTCTATTTTCCTTCTTTTTTCCTCAAACTCAACACTTAATTCAGTTGTAACTTGCTGTGTTTGTTTTTCAACAGAATTGCGAATCTGTCTTAATTCTTCTTCAGTTAACTGAACCTTAACAAATAAATTCCAATATGCTTCATAAGTTTTATAATATGTAAAGTAATAATCAAGAATATCATCTGGCTCACCAGTTATCGTAAATGCTTCTGTAATATCTTCAGGTTGCGTTGAAGAACTTACTTCAGTATCTCTCTCTGAGTATGTTTCATCTCCAAATCCAGAAGGTGTTGAGGCAATCATAATCTTTTTCTTATAATCAGGTAATAAGCTGGCAAGCCTTGACCTTGGCAGCGATTTCTTAATCATGATAAAACAAGCATCTCTAAACAAGAAATCTCTTGAAGCTTTATCAACATAAACATCCCAGGGAGATAAGTTATCTATAACAACCTCACCCATACCCCTATCAAGATTGGTGTCAGTTCTTACATGGAAATATCCAAGACTTTTAGTTAAAGCATCAAGAATAACTTGCGGGTATAAAGTATTACCCTTTGACAGTCTCCATATATACTCAGCTATTGAAGAATGAATATCAGCAACATCAGTATCACTTTCTTCAACACCAACGCCAACCCATCTTGGTTGATTAGCAGTGGCAAAAAACTTCATTATTTCAATTATAGGAAGTATCCTATTAATAATAAAAGTTGGCATTCCAGCAGATTCAAGCTCATTGATTTCTTCTTCAGAAAGTTGGTCATTACAATAAAAATCAAATCCACGTTGCTGTTTCTTCCTCCATGATTGTCGTTGATAGCAATTTGCTGAGTTATAAAGACTCTTATTATATTCAGCTTTCATAGCATTAGTAACTTTTGACATTTAGGCAACCTTCCAACTTTTTGCTTTTCTTACAGGTTTAATATAATTTCCAGATTTTTTATCATATTTTAACATTGGTGGATAAGCATTCTTTCTTGCAAAAAACAAAGATTCAACACAGTCATCATGATCCATTTTGTCACCAAATATTACTATCTCGTGCTCAAGTTCATAATGACCTTCAAGTAAAAATATTGAACCAGCAGCAAAAAGTGGACTTAACCCACTGTAAATTTTATTAATTTTTTCCTTACCACCAGGAGATTCAGGAATAATTGATAAATATTTTTGTCTCCTCATATACTCAGACTGAAGACTTTGAAATACTGATCTTGTCATTGCAACATCTTCAACAGTGCCACTCTTGCAATGATATTTCTCATACATATCAAATATATAGTCAACAACACCTTTGTTACCAACCAAATTGCCATTTCTATCTCTTAACCCTATTGTTGGAATGGATAATCTCCTAACATAATCCAAAACAAGGGTATTATTCATCATATCAACAGCTATGACCATTATAACTGAATAATCACTATTCTTTGTTGCTATATCAGTTGCAGGATCACAACCAAGAAATGTATTTACAAGAACTTTCCTTGGAGTACCATTCTCACCTTTGACAACAACATAATTTAACCCAGTAACTGGGTCATGTTCAAAATAACCCTTCCAATGTTTCAGAGACTTTTTACCAAGCAAAGATAGTTCTGATGATTGAACCTGAAGCTCATATTCTTGATAATAACCGCTAACACCCTTTGGAGATTCCTTATATTCTTCCTTTATTCTGTTAAGAACATGCCTTGGTAAACGATCATGCCATAAAACACCACCCTCCATTGTTGGTTGAGTAGCACCGTAAACCATAATCTTCCAAGGATATTCGTCTATTGCCTTTTGCCCCTGTTTCTTTAACTTCATTTCAGTATCAATAAATTTTTGTGCCATAGAAGCATAATGAACAGGCGTACCAATAAAAAACAAACGACAGCCAGGCTCGGTCTTTTCAATAGCTGGCAAAATGCCATTCATTATATTATCAACAATAGTTGCTCTTCCATTTACAGTTTTTGTATTATCTTCATTTTCAGAATCATCACAAAACACACGGCTATATCTTAAATTTCCCTTTGTTATTGTTGGCTGAGTATCTCCCCTCATAGATGTCAAATTTGAACTTGATATTAATTTATCACCATAAGCTGTAATGATTTCTTCTTGATTCCATGTATCACCCCTAAGATTATATATTTTAAGTTTAGGATCACCAAAATAATAAGCAATTTTTTCATTTTTTTCAAGGTGAAGCCTAACATAAGCAACATTGTTTCTTGATTTTCGTTGACTACTACTAACCCAACCAAAAAACAAATGTCTTTCTTTATCTGCCAAACCCCACTCATAAGCCTTCTTAGCAAAACAAAAATCTTTTATTATACTTGCTTTTACTAATGTAGTTTTCGCCGCACCCCTCATCATAATGATAGCGATTGGTTTATTGCTATCACTATCAAGTTCACGTGCTATTTCATAATGAACTATAGGTGTTTTATTTTTATTAAAATCACCAGAAAGAAATAACTTACCAAATGAAATTAGATTGCTATAAGCAAGAACTAATGCTCTCTCAGCTTCACTTACATTTCTTGAATTAATATTAAACATTATTTACTTCTTCTTAAAACTTCTAACAGCTTTAGCAAACGCGGCCTTCTTAGCTATTAAACCTCCGGCTTTCAAACCAGCAGCTATACAAGCATCTGTAACACCACCATAACCCTTACGTTTACACCACTCTGTAAATGAACCAACAGTTCCACGTTTTTGCATTGACTTCCTTGCATTCTGAAGCCACATTTGTTTTGCTGTAGAACCAGCTTTAACCGCCATTTTCAACAAATTCTTTAACAGAATCAGGAATTGGATTCTCAGCAGCGGGAAGATGCTGCTGATTGATAGATGCACCGGATACCATCTTAGTTTCTTCTTCAATTTCCTCAACAACACTACTTGAAAATCCTGAAAAATAACCGCTAATGTCACGCCCTGGTAATTGCTTATTACCCTTATTAAATGTTCCTATAGCATCACCAAGTTTAACAGTTGCCTTAAATTTGACATCTTCATTATTTGCACCTGTACTTAAATCATCCAGCCTCCTAAGAACTGTCTCGTGTGTTATCTTTAGCTTTTCAGCGGCTTCTTCAACACCTTTCATAAGTTCATTCATAATTCTATCCTGTTTTAATAAATGGTTGCAACGTTTCATTACATTTTCAGGCCTAACCCTTTTAAATATCATAGAATAGATTTCATAAACATTTATAGGCTTACCACTTGACATTAAATAAACAATAGAAAAGCAGAATTGCCTTTCCTTTTTTGTTAAACCATCCCGTGAATTCATCCTTGATAAATGAAGATTTCCAGATGTACCAGAAAATGTGTACCTTGACTCATGTTTACTAAAATCAGTGTCCATCTTAAACTTTTCACGGTTCTTATTTATAAAGAACGTTCCAACAACAGTTCTACACCAACCTTTATGATAACGATACTTAGCTTTTCCATGACTATCACCAGGATGAGGCAAATACCTACTTACTTTCAGCATTTGCACAATTCCACCATCATCTGCAATAACCCAATCACCTTCTTCAGCCTCATGCCAATCCTCAACTAAAGCAGGTGCGTTATCTTTACCACCATGAAACTCATAAAAATCATCTTTGTTTCTAAATACATAATGCTTCACACCCTTAATTGTCTGGTACTGAAACCTAACATCATCCCCAACTTCTTGCTCAAACGGTGGCAGTGGCATTAACTTTTCCTCAATTTCCTCGCTATATCACCATTAGCATCAATGAAATAAATATAACCAGGTTCTCTCTGTATACCAGTATTAACTTCACATTTTTTATTTTTTGTTTTTCTATTGAAAGACCAAACATGACCATCTTTACCAAGGTAATACAACCTGTTTTTCTTCCGCTTTATTCTTACTCTTTTAACAAGCTCTGCGCTCATGACATTATCTCTTTTCTTATTATGTATGACTTTAACTCATCTATCTCCTTAATCAAATGCTGATTATATGAAATAGCACTTATAATTAATTTATAAACAGGTTCCGGTATGTCATATAATATACCATCAATTTGAACTGCTGTTCCATCATCCGGAAAACTAATATCTGTCTTTTTCAACTTTTGCTCAATTTCAGCTTCAGCATCTTTAACCTGCTTCTCTATGTCAGAATCAATACTCACGCTAATGCACCATCAACTACTGTAACCATTTCACCAGTTCTGGTATCCACTAAAATTAAAGTACCATCTGGAATAGTATCGTTAATCATAACTTTGATTTCATCATCGTCAAACATTTCTGTCTTTTTATAATATGATTTTGATATGAACAAAACATTTGGAGCAAACCCACTATGCTTTGCAAGTGCAGCATCAACTAATTTATTAACTCTCATAATAATCACCTAACATAATCATAATTTCTCCCTCGTTTAACTATCAGTAATATACAAATACGTGGGCTAAAAAACAAGAACTTTTTTATAACAGCACAAAATTTTTTTAATAGCAAAAAAACGAAAATGAAATAATCAAACAGAAATAATCAAATTACGTTAAAAATGAAAAATAAACTATACACCAAAAATTGGAACCTGAAAATTTGATGTGGTTTAGTGTGGGGCTATACTCAACGCCCATACCCCCCAAGCAGGGATTTTCATCCTACTAATTACGTTATTTTCGGAATCATAAACAAGGAGACTAACATGTCCAAAACACAGCCAACAGCTCTTCTAACTGAAGGGCAGTCCATTCACTTTAGAGCCAGGACTGGTTATGCCAGTGTTGCCGCTGTTAATGTTAAAACTGCAAGCGCTAACGGTGTCAACTATTACAAGTTTGACTTAGTAACAGTGGCCGGTACACCATTCATTTCTGACATCATCGCTGACGAACGAGCTGTACAAATGTTACTTAAAGAATCAGAAACTGTAGACAACCTCAATTTCGAGTAGTCTCACACTTCCACAGACCACAGCAGAAGCAAGGAGTAGGGCATTAGCTCTACTCCAGCTTTTGTTTAACCGCAGATATATAGGTTTTACATGAACAATAATAACAAATATCTAATTGTAGTTTCCAGAACCAAGAAAGACTTTGACAATAAAAGAACATTAGGAACAATAGTAATTGACGATGATGTTTCTGATGATGATTTAAAGAAAACTATTCGTGCCCTTGACAAACTCAAATATTTCTACAAAATATATGAAACAGGCAGAGAAGTTGACAAAAGTGAATTTGAAAGGAATTAAACATGGATGATAACAATAAATATGTAATAGTACTTGCTAATAGTAAAAAAGAGTTTGAAAGTCACATACGACTGAATGCAGTAGTTATAAACAAAAATGCCTCAAAACAAGAAGTTGAGAAAGCTCTTTTCAGTATTCGTGGCTTTGGATATTATTGCCAAATATACAAACTTGGTAGAGAAGTTGACATAGATGAAATCTGACCATAAAACACAAAAACTCAAGCAACGCAAACCCTGAAATATGAATAAAATACTTTTCTTTTTACTTTCTTTGTAATATATTATGAGTACTTATACGTAGTATAAGTACGAATAAATATATTATTTCTTTGTATTATATTTATAATATATATAATATATATATAATATATATTTATCAAAAAAAAAAAAAAAAAAAAAAAAAAAAAAAAAAAAAAAAAAAAAAAAAAAAAAAAAAAAAAAAAAAAAAAAAAAAAAAAAAAAAAAAAAAAAA
>Ga0256830_1000258_pt1 | contig 46666 bp, 58 predicted proteins | sample 128326metaG_FD_190537 | JGI IMG/M metagenome (GOLD analysis project Ga0256830, IMG submission 190537) | Hydrothermal vent microbial communities from Lau Basin, Pacific Ocean - 128-326 | ecosystem: Environmental > Aquatic > Marine > Hydrothermal vents | place: Pacific Ocean: Lau Basin | collected...
GGGGAACTTGGGCTGGCGGGCCTTCTTCTTGCCGGGTTGTTTCTTCTGGGTTGCCATGGTGGATTAGTTTAGCTCAGGCCGCCGGGCCTTGCCCGGCCTGCGCCGGTTCGGGTTCGATTCCGATTTCGGATTGCGCCATTTCGCCGCTGCCTTGCGCCGGTTCGGGTTCGAAGCCTGCGCTGCCCGGGGCGGAGCCCCGGGGGTTGTAAATCCACACCGCAAAGCCATCTGGCGGGACCTTCAGGGGATGGAGGGTGTCCAGGAGGGTGTAGTTGGCGTCGGGCGGCAGGGCCAGCGGGTCGTGGCTTGATGTAATAAGGAGTTGGCGGGCGGGCAGGGGGTAGAGGTTGCGGTAGGCCGCGAGCTGGAGGGGGGCCTCGGGGCAGGTCCGGATTTTGATTTCGATGAGGATGGGCGGGCCGAATTTCTGAGGGGGGCGCCAGAGGGCGTCGGGCTCAAGGGGGCCCAGGCGGGGGTGCTCGAGGAGCAGGCCCCAGGAGTTTTCCGAGATGAGGTGGCGCAGCCGGGCCAGGGCTGCTGCCTCGTAGTGGAGGCCGCGGGTGTAGCGATTAGTCATCGGAGTCTCTTTCAACAGGCGCAGCCAAGCCTTCGGCTTGGGCCCCCGTCAGCTCTTTTATGTTGTTTGGGGCGCCAGTCCCAAACAACATTCTTGCTTCGTGGATTGTTGAGGGGTCCACGTGGAGGTGGAGGTGGCGGGCTGGTTCTGAGGGTTTGGAGGGGTCGAGGTCTTTTTTGTTTGGGGCGATAGCCCCAAACAAAGCTTTCATGGCGTCGAGGATTAGGCGGGGGTCGTTGGTGGTTGAGAGGACTTCGGCCAGGCGGTCGAGGGCCAGGGTGGCGATTTGTTCGAGGCGGGTTTCGAGGGTTTCTAACAACTGGGAGGTTTCGCGGGCCAGGGCGTCGCGGAAGGCGTCGGTGGAGGTGATGCGGTAGAGGGTTTCCGCGGGGATGTCGAGGTCGCGGGCGCAGGCGGTCAGGGGCCGGCCGGGGTTGGTGAGGAGCCAAGTGATTATTCGCGTGTGGGTGGCTTTGAGGGCCTGGTTGTTGGTGGGCATTGCGGGCTCCTTGGCTCCTTGGTGGTTTGGTGGTTGGGGGAGAGTTTAGCTTGGGGTTGGGGGGAAGCTCAAGTTTATAGCCCTACAACTTGTGGGGTTTTGTTTTGGAAATTTTTTGGAGTCGGGTGTGTGGTGATGTGAGGTGGGACCCCCTCCTTATAAAAGGGGGGTGGCTACCCCCCGGCTTGCAGGGCCTTGGCGATTGAGGCGGTGCAGGCGCTGGCCGCCTGGGCGGCGGCCTCAAGGTGCTGGCGGGCGGGATGGTCGGCGAAGGGGTTGAATGGCATGGCTAACTCCTTGATTGGGTTGAAGAAAAGGGCGGGAGCTTCGGCTCCCGCCCTGTGCTATCAGCCGTTGGGCTGGTATAGGTTCAGCCCAAGGCGCATCACGCCCTTGGGCGTGCTGATGGGCTGGTTACCCCGGGTCGAGGCGAAAACCAGCGACTTGCCGGAGCCGCTGGGCTCGCCTTCTCCGAGCTTGATTGTGACCGTGAGGGTGTCCCCTCGGGCGGTCACGGTGATGTTGTCGCTAACGCGCTGTGCCTGTTGGCTCATGGCTATAGCCTCCGTCTATTGTGTCCCCAATCTTGATAGGCGCCGGACATGGGGGACGTTCATGCCCGGGGCCGCGATGCATATTATCGCCCATCCAGCCCGATGGGTCAAGCCGTTGACCCAACCGGATGGCCCAATTTTGCCACCTGTAGGCTCTTGACACCTGCAACCCGCAGGGTTGCCTGCGCAATCTCGCGGGCTTAGTGGGCGGTGTTGGCCATTTCAGCTTCGAGGCAGGCGCCGAGGTAGGTGCTAAGGGCCAGGGATTCATCCTCAGGCCCGAACCGTTCCAGTTCCGTATAGGCTCCCTTGGCGGTTCGTTTCAGGACGGACATCCATCCGTCGTCCCACTTGACCAACAGGACGCCGTGGGGCGATTCCGACAGAATCTCGCCTTGGGCCAGGGCTTGAGGGTTCGCCAGTGCCGAAGGTACTGGCGAAATTTCGCCTTTGGCGTTGTCGAGCATGTAGTCGAGGGCGGCGGAGAGGTGGCGGAAGCATGCCACCGGGCTTTCGCCCTCCCGGACCACGTAGTGGTTCTGGTATTCCCAGATGGTGAGGGTGCTCATGGTGTCGGTGTAGAGGGGTTTCGGACTCACTGGTTGGTTCCTCCATTGTTTCACGTGGAACATTGGGTTACTTGAGTTCTTTCCATTCGGTGTCTTCGTGGTGCATTTTTTGGGTCTCCATGTTGGTTTGTTTGGTTGGGCGCGCCGGCGCCCAACGGGGCGCAGCGCACGGGGCATATTGTCGCACGGCTGGCATACGCGGGTCAAGCGGTTGGCCCGCTGGCGTCGGGCTGGGTTGCCACCCGTGGAGTTGCCACCCGGGGAGTTCTCCTGAGGGGGGAGGAAGTTGGGGGATATTTTTGTGGGCCGTCAGGGCCACGGCGCAAGCCTCCGGCTTGCCTGCGCCATCTGGGGCTTGCCTGCGCAATTTTGGCTTTGTGGGCCGTCAGGCCCACCCCGCGCCAGTTCGGGGTAAGCCTTTGGACTTGCCCTGTGCAATCTTTGTGGCCCGTTAGGGCCACCCGTTAGGGCCACAATTTCATTTTTGAAATTTTTGTTTGGCGGGGCGCTAGCCCCGCCAACTAGCCCCGCCAATTTCTAAGTTGTTGTTTTTTAAACTTAGGGGGCTTCAGCCCCCTAAGTTTAAAGGCTGTTGGTAGTGGGAGTTTCGCAGCAAGGTGGGGTTTTGGGAGGGGGGTGCTTGTGTGTATTTATGCCCCCCTGCGCGATGTTGTAAAATACCTGAGTTTTTTGGTCGAGTATCTTGGAGTTGGCTCGAAGTTAGTGGGTACTAATTGCTGATTCGTCAAAGATTCCTTTTATATTTATATCTCTCTTAGAGCATTATTTGGGCGCAGAAATATATACACACAAGCGGGGGGTTGCATTTTCGTTGACTTACTGGGAAACTCCCAGTGCCAACGGCGTTTAACTCTAGGGTTTTGGGAGGTGAGTTGTGAAGTTGAGGGGTGATAGGTGTCAGTGTGGGGCTTGTGGGGAGTACTTTAATTCGACCTATGCGTTTGATTTGCATAGGGTTGGGGAGTTTAGGGATGGTTCCAGGAGGTGTTTGAGTGTTGAGGAGATGAGGGAGAGGGGCATGGTTAAGAATAAATTGGGTTTCTGGATTTCTGGGGTGAGTAGGAGATTTGGCTGATTGGGGTAGGCGTAAGTGATTTTTAGGGGATTTCTGCTTGGAGTAGTACCCTAGTAGTGGGTTTGGGAAAAAACGGCTAATTTTTCGGGAGGGCTGTCTCATGGCTGGGTACAAGAGGAGGCCGCTGAATACTTATCCGACCACGTTTTTTACCTTGGCGAGGTTGGGGAAGGGTGTTACGCCTGAGGGGATTGAGGTGAGGTTTCCCCAGAAGAAGGAGGCGTATCAGTTGAGGACCATGTGGTATCACTTCGTGGCGGCGCTTGTAAGGGAGAAGCAAAGGGATTTGGTTTATGGGGCCAAGCAGATTTCGGTGTCGATTCATCAGGATGGGGGTGAGTGGGTGGTGAATTTCCATTCGTGCCGGGATTGGCATTTGGCACAGCCGTTGGAGCAGGCGCTGGCTGAGGCCGGGGTTGAGGTGAGAGAGGAGGATAGGGTGGAGCCGGATAGGGATTTGGGGTGATTGTGCAGGGATTTGCTGAGAACTGGCCGGTATCTTCTTGTATCCTGGGGGGTTGAGTGCAAGCGGCGTGCCAGCGCGCGCAAGCGCTTGATTTTGCGTGTGAAATTTTGCGGGTTGACAAGCGCGGCGCGGCGGGCCAAAATTGCCCCACGTTGCGGCGCTGCGCGCGCCCGGTTTGGAGACCTTGGGGAGGTGGAACAGATGAGTGTTGAGGTGACGAAGGAGCGGATGGATTTCGGGGATTTCGTTGGCACGGTGTCGGTGATTTCCCTGAGGGAGATGGAGAAGAAGGGGCTGTATGTCTCGGCTGCCGAAGGGAAAGAGGGAATGATGAAGATTCTGAATGGGGCTGGGAAGGTTCTTCATTCGTTCCTGGAGGATGTGGTGGTTCCTGAGATGGTGAGCCAGCCCGGGCTGGGGGGCCACCTGGATGAGGTGGGGCTGGAGGACTGGAAGGGGCTGCTGAGTCTGGTGTCGCAGAGGGGGATGCGGCCTTTGGTGCTTGGAGCCAAGGCGAGGGAGGATGGTTCGATGGCCCGGTCGGTTTGGACGTTCTCGACGCCGGATTCGGATTCGTTCGCCACCGAGTCGATTTACATGGCGAAGGACTGGCGGAGGGAGGTTCAGTGGCTGGTGGCCGGGATGGAGATTTGGGCTGTGGGATCGTGGGTGTCGGGGACGGATTTGAGAACGGTGTTTGGGACTTCGTACCAGAGGAGAAGGTTGGAGGAGTTCTTTACGGAGGCCCAGATTCAGGAGCTGGAGGAGATGTGGGAGAAGGAGGCCAATGACCAGAGCAAGTCGTTGGCTGTGGGAAAGAAGATTATGGAGATGAATGTGGAGGCGACCTACACGCTGAGGACTCCGCATGTGTTCCTGTCGGCGGGGACGAACAAGGGAGAGGAGATTCTGCTGATGGGGGAGATGGTGCCTCCGCTGAAGGATGGGGATGAGGAGAAGCCCGGGCTGGTGGTGACTGGCCTGGGGGTTGTGGCCCGGGATGGGGCTTTGACGGAGTTCGGGAAGGGGTTTTTGCCCCTTACCGACCAGGGGATGGTGGGCATCGGGCTCAGCGTCCTGTCGTAACTTGTTGTTTTTGATGGTGAAAGAGGAGAAGAAGATGTCGGAGAGCGCGGCAGAACAGAAGGGTTCTGTGGTGTATGAGGCGGTGGCTGCCACGGGCGAGAAGAGCGTGATTCCGGTGCCGGACCCGGGTGCGCCTCCCCCGGACCTGGGGTGCTGGGATTTGGTGGCGGCGGTGCTGAGGTCTGCCCGGCGGGCGTTGCTGTATGGGCCGCCGGCCACGGGCAAGACGCATATCGCCAGCTACATCGGGGGAGACAAGCCGACCTACTCGGTGACGCTGACGGAGGACATGCCGGAGGCGGAGCTGCGGGGCCACTACATTCCCAAGGGGAATGAGTTTGTGTGGCAGGACGGGCCGGCGATTCGGGCCTGGCGGGAGGGCGCCAATCTGGTGCTCAATGAGATTAACCGGGCCTCGCCCGAGGTGCTGAGCTTCCTGTTTGTGCTGCTGGATGACCCCAAGACGGCGATTCTGACCCTGCCTACTGGGGAGACGGTGCGGCCCCATTCCGAGTTTCGGGTGTTCGGGACCATGAATGGGGAGCCGGGGATGCTGCCGGAGCCGTTGCAGGACAGGTTCCCGGTGCAGATTCATGTGGACAAGACGAATCCGGCAGTGCTGGAGCTGTTTCCCAAGGAGATGCGGAAGCTGGTGAAGCGGACCATGGACCTGAGTGGGGAGCGGCGGATTACCGTGCGACAGTGGCTGGCGTTCTGGGAGCTGCTGTGCCGGGGTGCTGAGGTGGATGCCGCCGGCCCGTCGGTGTTCCGGGACAAGTGGGAAGGGCTGCGGGAGTCGATTCTGTTGGCTCTGGCCCCGGCTGGGAACAAGTGATGGATGAGGGAGGGGAGTTCTTTCCCCTCCCTCCCCCCTCAGGAGGTGCAAAGATGATTGACATTCATGATGGGCCGGCAGCCCTGAAGGAGATGGATGAAGAGGCCAAGGAGTTCTTTACGTCTCTTGTGCTGGGCATAGACACGAAGAAGGATACTGTGCTTAGCACGTTGGGGAAGCTGGGCAGGGGGCTTGAGACCGGGGCTGAGAGGTTTGGATGGGGGCGTGAGGGAGTGACGCCGAATCCTGTGGTTGCGTTCATGATGGGGCTGGTTTCCTCGTTGTGCTGGGATTTGTCTCAGGTGCTCAAGGAGGTAGGGCAGGGAGTCGAGGTGACGCTGGCTGCTGCGCGTCTGGCGGGGATGAAGGAGGTTGGTGAAGAGAGAAGGAAGGGGGCGGTTGAAGCTATCAAGGCTGGTGTGGAGGAGCTGGATAAGGGGGATGCGATAGACATTATCGTGAACGCGGTTTATGTGCATAGGGATGTGGAGTTGTTGCTTGCTACTGCTGAGAAGAAGCAGGAGCTAGTGGGGCCGGGGATTGAGTATTACAGGATGGTTGCCCCGATGTTGGGGATTTATGAGTCGCTGCGGGCGTTGGAGGACAAGCTGACGATACTTGTGGGAGATCCCTTGGTGAAGGAGTACAAGGGGGATATTTTGGATGCGCTGGATGTTTTGGGAGGAGTTTGAGAGATGGTGGCTGAGAGTGGGAAGTGGTTGAAGGAGGAGCATCCTGGGTTGGACCCCGCCCAGATTAAGAAGTTGAGCCCTGAGGTTACTCAGTTTTTGATGGAGGAGACTGAGGGGTTGAAGGTTGAGAAGAAGTCCAAGGTGGAGCTTGCGGAGGGGATTCGCAAGATGATTTTGGAGGGGCGGCACAGGTTTGGATGGGGGCACAAGAGTGAGGCGCCTGTGGCTGTGGCAGAGTTTTTTATGGGTGCGGTGATGGCTTTGGCCGCGGATTTGGAGGAGGAGCTGACCAAGGCCGGGGCGGTTAGCGAGGCCATGAGCGCAGCTGTTGTGCTGCTGCATGGGGCGAAGGATGAGAGGGATGTGAGATTGGGGGTCTCTACCTGTAGGGAGACCATTGAGAGTCTGGAGAAGAGGGGGGTTTTCAGGGCTTTGAAGGATTTTATGCTGTGTCATGTGCATGTTGAGGCGATTATGGCCAATGCGTGTGATGCGGATGGGGCGAGGGTGAGGCCTGGGGTGTCGTTGAATTATTACCGGAGGGTTGTCCCGATTTTGGGGGTGAACAATTCGGTGAGGGGTTTGGCGGAGGATTTGGAGAATTTGTTGGGGTCTTCCAACAAGAAGGTGAGGAGGTATCGGAAGGAGATTGATGGGATTCTGGACCTGCTGGACTGGGTTTAGCGGATCTGGGGTGCCCCAAGCCGGGCGGGGCTTGAGTGCCTGGCGTATCGTGGAGGAGAAGAAGATGGTTGAGTTGGGTGTGATTCTGAAGGGTCTGACCATGGCGGCGGCGTTCATCGGTGCCCCGTACTACTTCGGGACTCAGCACGGGGTGGAGCCCCTGCCGTGTGCGCAGGAGCCGATTCGGGTGGTTCGGTGGACCGGCCCCGATGCCCCGAGCTACCAGTTCGAGGTGGCGGGGTGCGAGTTTTCCGCCAATGCGGACAAGTACACCGTGGTTGAGGTGAAGCGGTAAGAACCCCGCCCCAGGGAGCGGAGACCCTGATGGTTCCCCGGCTGGCCCGGTCGTTCTCCGCAAGGGCACTTTTTCACTAGAGGCGGAGGTATAAGTCATGTTCATTCGGATATACAACAAAATTGTTGAGTGGTTCTGTGAGAGGGGTGCGAAGTTGGGGATTGTTGGGAGTCCCATTGATTCTCGGTACATCCTGAGGAATTTCCCCCGTCCAGTCCGTCGTATCGGGGTAGAAGCTGCTGCCTTGAGGGTGGCGGAGAATGGGACTTTCTGGTGGGCCTTGGGCCGGCCCTGGGTAGCCCTGATGATTTGGGCCTATGTGGCTGCATGTCTGGCGGAATGGGTGTTTCAGGCGAATGGGCTTATGCCTGAATATCGGTGGGCCTATTTCATCGTTATGGTTTTGATTGGGGTGGCTTTCGGGGTGGTTTATGCGGTATTCACGTTTCCGAGGGCCAAGAAAGGGGCTGTGTGGGTTGTGGATTTGGAGTATTGGCTGGGCCTGCTGGTGAATATTTCGGCGAAGGCCCGCAAGGAAGGATGGGAGAATGTGCCGGATGATTGGATTCGGAAGGCTGGGCAGATTGGGGTGAAGTTGGTTAAGGGATGGAAGCCGTCTTCGTTCCGGTGGTCGTCCCGGTGGGGTTACGAGGTGGCGATGGCTGTCCTCAATGATATGGTCAAGGATGGGCTGGTGAAGTGCAAGGAGGAGGGTAAGATTCGGGAGGGGATTCTGATTGTGTTGTGGTATATGTGGGCGTTCTCCCGGGATGGCGTAAAGGCCAAGGATAACAATATTTTGGAGTTGGTTTTTCTCATGGAGAATTTCCCGGAGGAGGCAAAGCGGGTATTTAGTAAGACCGGGGAGAATGTGTTGTTGGCTCTTGGCGGGCGTGATGTAACTATTAATCCGGGAAAGACTCGGATTGAGGATTATCCCGGGGGCGGGGTGATTAACATGCTGATTCGGCTGTGTCAGGAAAGGAATCCAGAGGTTGATGTGAGCAAGTGCGGGAATCTGGCCTGGGGATATTCGTATATTTCCGGGACGCTGGTGCTCAAGGAGTTGGAGAGGAAGGGACTGGCTAAGGTGAGCCTGAGGGGACAGGGGTTTGAGTATTTCAAGCAACAGGTTACTGAGGAGGTGGAGCCTATTGTGAATCCGCTGACTTCGGTGTTTGGCCCCGGAGGGGTGCTTGCTTGGGCGTTGAGAGCTGGTAATAACGAGGGGAAGTGAAATGTATCCTGAGCTGATTGATGAGAAGGAGCGGGAGTGGGAGCTGAAGCGTGGGACGGCCATGCTGGATACCCGGACTATGGCAATTGTTTCCCATGAGAGGGGACGGGGATGGGATTTTTACCATGAGATGGCGCATCTGAAGTGGAGCCCCATGGAGGGGCCGGTGCTCCCGGAGGAGTTCAAGGGGGACAAGGTGGCGCAGTTGTTCCTCATGGGCGTGGAGGATATGCGGGTGAACAGCCTGCTGGCGCGGGTGGCCCGAGTCAGGCCGACGCCCACCCCTGCCGAGCTTGACTTGGGGATTAAGGGGTTGCAGGTGGCTCAGAAGGCCACCAAGACTTATTACAGGGAAGTGAAGCGTGGTGATATGCCGTTGACTGGGGCGGTGCTGGTGGCGATGGGGCTGTCGGGCTGGGATGCGCCGGTGTCCCGGGAGGTTCCGCATTATCTGCCGCCGGAGTTGGGGAGGTTGGTCAAGGAAGCGGCTCAGCGGCTGTGGGCTGACGGTGCACCGTTGGATTACCAGCGGACTCTTGAGGTGACTCGGTGGCTGTACGAGGAATTTTGGGATTCCGTGGTCCCTGAGGGCGAGAAGATTAAGAGGAAGGGGGGAAAGTGCCCTGAGGGTGTGGAGACCCCTATGGAGCTTGACAGGGGGAGTGAGAAGAAGCTGGAGGTTAAGATTGTCAAGGGGCTTGGGAAGAAGGCGGCTGACCGGCTGAAGATGTTGGAGTCCGAGGGAGCCTTTGCGGAGGCTGCCGATGAGGAATACTCGGGGGGTCTGGGAAAGGTTCCTCCCGGGTTGAAGCAGGCGGCTGAGGAGGGAAATGACGGGCCGCTTTGGAATCCGCAGACCGGCGTGAATCTGGTGGTTGAGGCCACGAGTCTTCGGGAGCTGCTGAAGAGGATGCGGGAGTACGGGCATGATTGGGGGGATGCGGAAGTGCCCTTGCTCAAGTTCCCGATGCAGGATAATCCGAGGCTGGCGGAGGTGCGGGACAGGAGGTACACGGAGTCCGGGGTGCATCCGTTGGGGATGCACCGAATTGGGATTGACCGTAAGGTTTTCCTGACCAAGAAGAAGAGGCCGCAGGCCAAGGATGTCGGGAGTATTGCCATTGACGTATCGGGCTCCATGCACTGGTCCATTGATATGTTCAAGAGGGTGATGGAGATGATGCCCCGCGCTAATGTGATTGCCTACAACAGCGCCGGTGGTAAGAGCAGGTTTATTCTGTTGGCGAAGGATGGAAAGATCCTCACGGAGGAGAGTATCACGAAGGCTTGGGGGAAGTTTGGTGGGGGAAATGGATGCGACATTCAGGCCCTTTGGTGGCTGGCGAGTAACCCTGAGCCCCGGATTTGGGTCTCCGATGGCGGTATTTGTTCCGATACAGATAACGGGGCGGAGGTGGATACGCCGATGGGGGCGGGAGCTGCAATGCAGCTTTGCATTGCGAATAACATCGTTCAGGTGAAGGATGGGAGTGAGCTGTTGACGTTGTTGCGGAATGGGACTTTGCCCAACTTCGATGTCGAGATTTATTCTGGGGGGAATTGGTTGGTTCGCAGGGAGGCGTGGGCGATTAGGTGGGACAAGTAAGTGCTTTGGTGTAGCTGTTCCGCTTATCCCGGCCCGCATAGGCTGTTGGCTGGGGGGTGCGTGGCCCGGAAGGCTTGGGCGCAGGTGGTGCAGCGGGCCGAATGGTGCCGGAAGGGATGCCGGCACTTCCACCAAAGGTTTAACAGGGATGGGGAGAAGGTGGAGGAAGTGCGGTACTGTTCGGCCCCTTCGCCCAGGAGTTGCCCGGGATTCAGGTCTGTATTAACTGAGGAGGAGATGTGAGCCGGGACAGAAGTTATTGGGAGAAGATGGCGGCTGATGTTCTCCATCGACTCTATATGTGTGAGTCAGAGGGGGAGAAGTTGCTGCTGTTGATGAGTATGCTTTGGCAACAGTGGGATGAGGGTGCCCGGACCGTCGTGGCGCAGGGGTTGGGCGAGCCGTGCCCGCGCCATGCCGGGGTCAGCGCATGGATTGTCCCAGGCCTGGAGACTTCGGTTAAGGGGTGTTTGGGATGTTTGATTGAGGCGGTCCGGGCGGAGGAGAAGAAACGGGCATGAAACCGATACGGAAAAAGAGCCTTCCCCGGGAGGTCTGGGAGTTACTGGAGGAGTTGGAGCGGGAGGAAGGAATTAGGGCGGTTGGGATTAAGCCTCGGACTCAAGGCGGGCATATCAAGGTGGTTCTGGAGGATGAAGCGGGGAAGCGCAGGATTCTAGTGGTTCAAAGTAGCAAGATGCGGCCAAGGGCTGCTGCCAACGTGAAGGCTGTGGCCAAGAGATTGTTTCGGGAGGAGGGGTGAAATGTTTGATTATTCGAGATTGCCTGACAGGGTTAGGAATACGCCCCTCGATGTTGGGCTGGCAGAAATGTGGTATCTGTGGACTGATGAGGATTGGAAGATTCTTAGAGGGCTAAGAATCAGTAAGATAAGGCATTGGAGCATGCGGTTTGAAATACTTGCTTCGGAAGCGAACGACGCAAGGATAATGCAGGCGTTGGTGCATTGTCGGGCTAAGGGTCCGCTGGCTAAACTTGTCGAGTTGGAATTGAGGGGGTAAGGGTCTGGAGATTGCTGTTATGGCATACGTTGCGACCGAGTATTGCGTGTTATGCGAGGCCAAAACTCAGCATGTCGATGGGAAATGCGCGCAGTGCGCTGAGCGGGAGGAGGCCATTCGCAAGGAGGAGTTGAGGAGAAGGCGGGAAGCTATGACATTGGAGGAGCGCGTAGAGGCCATCGAGGAGTGGATCGACAGATTCAGGCGCGGTTATGTCCCGCCGCCCAGGTTTTGAGGGTTTGGGATGTTTTTGGAACGTGTCGTGCATGGGGGTGAGGTAAGGCACGTTGTGCTGGTGCCGTACTACCTGTCCTGTAGGGGCGGGATTGTGTTGTTTCGAGGGAGCTTCGAGGAGTGCGTGGCGTACCGGAGAGAGTATTTGGCGCGGATGCAGGCGGATGCGAGGGCGCCGGTGCTGGTGCGGCCCGACCAACGTTGCCACCCGACGACTTACCTTGCCACCCGACGACTTGACAAGTGGGGACAAAGGGGCTAACCTTGACTTCGCCTGTGGTGATAGCCTGTGTTAGGCACGCCGGGGCGGCCCAGCACCCTGCTGGAGTGTGGAGCCTGACCCTGGGTTTGCCCCCGCCCCGGCGCTCTTTTAACCACATGGTATAGGAGGAATTGAAATGCCTGTATCGGAAGAGTTTTTCAAGATTCAGCAGGAGCTGATTGACTTCAGGCGGGCGATTCTGGCTGGCGAGGACCCGAAACCTGAGGAACTGGCTCAGGCAATTCGGAAGTATCGGGTTGCCCGGGCTGAGCTGGCCAGGAAGAAGACCAAGGTGGATACGAAGGACGGAGAGTAGGATGCCAAGGCCCAAGAAACTCGAGGCGTATCCCAAGGTATTTGCCAAGCTGTTCATCAAGGGCGCCGACAGCGTGGTTGAGATTGAGTGTCGGGACCACCGCGAGGCGGTGAACCTCAGGTTCGAGTTGTATACCTACCGGAGGGTCATCCGGCAGGAGTGCAAGGACCTGAAGCTGCTGCTGGCCGCCGAGAACATCAGGATGGAAGTCAAGGATAATGTCCTGGTGGTAAGGCCGGCAGTGCCCAGGCTCATCGACAGGGTCGCGGTGAGCCTGAAGGATGTGGTCAGGAAGGCCCAAACAGCTTAACCATTCAATTGATTAGTTGAGGAGGAGCCGGTCATGTCAGTGATTTCAGTGTCCCACAAGGACATTCCGCCTTTCAGCCTGTTCAAGCCCAGCTTTCCCAAGGTAATTGATGCCTCCATGCGGGAGACCTGGGCGGCCTGCCCCATGCAGTTCGCCTGGAGGTACATCTTTGGGTGGATGCCGCTGGGCGTCTCGGTGGACCTCCATGCGGGGAAGGCGTTTGCCGCCGGCATGGAGGCTGCCCGGAGGGCCTTCTACCTGTTCGAGGCTTCGCAGGACGAGGCCATCGGGATTGGGGCCAAGGCCCTCATCAAGTCCTATGGGGAGTATGAGCCGCCCGAGGGGCACCCCAAGACCTGCGAGAACCTGCTGTGCGCCCTGGACTATGCCCTGTCGGAGGCCTGGCCGCTGGAGACCGATACCCTGGTACCCATGACCACCATCTTCTCGGCGGACAAGGGCCTGGAGTTTTCGTTTGCCCTGGAGACCACCGCCAAGCATCCCGAGACGAGTGATACCATCCTGTACGCGGGGAGGTTCGACATGATTGGGAACCTGGGGGGGACCCTGTGGGTAGTGGACGACAAGACTGCCCAGAGGCTGGGCCAGCCCTGGCGCCGGCAGTGGGACCTCAGGGGCCAATTCACCGGGTACGTCAAGGCGGCCCTGGACTACGGGTACAACGTGACCGGAGTGCTGGTTCGGGGTGTCAGCATCCTGAAGTACAGCCATGGGCATGAGCAGGTGATGACCTATCGGCCCCAGTGGCTGGTGGACCTGTGGTGGGACCAGCTCCAGTCCGAGATTGCCGACATGCTCTTCTACTACGATGCCTGCGTGAGCCTGTGGCATCGGGCGGATGATGCCTACCTGACCCACGTGTTCAAGCGGGCGTTTGGCTCGGCCTGCTCTGCTTACAGTGGGTGCCCCTACAAGGACCTGTGCAGCACCCAGGAGCCCCAGAACTGGGTCAAGGGCAACTACGTCAAGGGCCACTGGGACCCCATCACCGGAACTGAAACCATTGAAGCCGAGGAAACCGCCCATGAGTGAAGCGACTGTTGCGAGAATGGGGGCTGTAAGGTCCCTTCCTGGTGTCAATGTGATGCTGCTGGGGCCCACGGGCTCAGGCAAGACCCATTGCATCAGGACTTTGCTTGACCACGACGACATCATGGATGTGTTCGTCTTGTTCACTGAGCCTGGTATGGAGGTCATTGGCGATATTCCTTGTGCCAGTGGGCTGCATTATCACTATATTCCGCCGGCCAACACGGGCTGGGCCGAAATGATTGACAGCGCGAAGAAGATTAATTCGTTGAGTTTTGAGGCGCTGGCCAAGCTGCCGGGAATTAACAAGACCAAGTACAACCAGTTCATTGAGGTGCTGGAGACCTGCGCCGATTTCACTTGTGACCGGTGCGGGGAGTCGTTCGGGGCCGTGGATTCGTGGGGGTCCGACCGGGCCTTCGTGGTCGATTCGCTGTCGGGCCTCAATGTGATGGCCATGGACCTCGTGGTGGGCTCCAAGCCGACCAAGTCGCAGGCCGATTGGGGCGTGGCCATGGACAACCTGGAGCGCCTGATTCAGCGGCTGTGCACTTCGACTCAGTGTCATTTCGTGCTGACGGCGCACCTCGAGCCTGAGCGGGATGAGGTTTCGGGAAGGGTGCAGCTCATGGCCTCGACCCTCGGGAGGAAGTTGGCTCCCAGGCTGCCCAGGTTCTTTTCAGACGTGGTGTTGTGTGACCGGCAGGGCTCCAAGTTCGTGTGGAACACTGCCGCCGGCAACGTGGAGCTGAAGGCCAGGAACCTCAGGCTTTCGACTGAGCTTGAGCCTTCCTTCGTACAGATTCTGGACCACTGGAGTAAGCGGAGGTAGACGGTAGCGGAGAGAAGAGTAGAGCTGAAGCGAGTAACACTGGAACTGCAAACGTGAAACTGTAACGAGGTGAGTAGAGAATGAGCACTTTCGATCCGGACACTTTCCTGCACACTGAATATGAGGGTCAGCTGGATACCCGCCGGGTGCCGCTGCCCGAAGGCGAATATGTTGGAGTCATTGCCGACATCAATCCGGGCTCGACGCCCAAGGGCACTGCCTTCATGGAGGTGCGGTGGGATATCGAGCACCCTGAGCTGGAGGGGGAGATTGGCCGGCCCCGCTCCCAGGTGCGCCAGACCGTGTGGCTCGACCTGACCGAGGCCGGCGACCTCGATTTCGGAAAGGGCAAGAACATCCAGCTGGGCAAGCTGCGGGCCGCCGTGGGCCAGAACGCCCCGGGCCAGCCCTGGAGCCCGTCGCAGCTGGTGGGCCAGAGCGCCCGGGTGCGGGTCAAGCACCGGCCCGACAAGAACGACTCCGAAATCGTGTACGAGGAGGTCTCGGGGGTCAGCGCCCTGTGATGAACTCCTGAGGGGGGAGGAGTGCTGGGCACCACTCTAAACTGCCCGGGTGAGCAGCGGCCCTAAACTCCGGGGACCCCACCTGACCGGCTCCATCCCCGGGAGCTGCACCCTTTCAACCCGAGAAGGAGGTCTAGTAAAGGGATTCGATGGCTTGGGAGGAGGCCGGCGATGGCTGATGTGAGCGATTTGTCTGACAAATTGGTTGGATATCTTGACCTGGTAGAGAAGGTAGTAGAGGAATATCATGAAACTGCCATAGAGGTTGCCTACCAGTACCTTTATACAGAGATGGTGTTCAATATTATTTCATATTTTGTTGGTGGAGTGCTGCTGCTTGCGATAGGGGCAAGGTTCCTGCAAGTAGCTTACTGGATTTCCAATTGGGAGCTTATTCAGGATGAAGACAAAAGAAAGAAATGTCAGATGAATTACCAAAGGGACAATGAGCTTTGGTCATCCACGTTTGGAGCCCTGTTGAGCATGGTGGCAGGGGTCATACTGATTTTCGGATTCAAGAGTTTTTGCTTTTCAGTTGTTGGGCTGTTTGCCCCCGAAGTGTACCTTGTGTACAAGGTATTGTAGAAGGATGGCGGCATGGTTATCGGGAAGTACAAGATTGATGCGGCCGGGCATCTGATACGGGTTCTGGATGGCAAGGAGATAAATCTGTTTTGCCCGTTCTCTCCGGGCCACGACTATTGTGGAGTTTGGTGCCCGCATTTCAGGTTTCCTGTGCCACACAAAGACTTCGCGCCCGACCCTATGTATAACATCAAGATAGGGTTGTGCCATGGAACTGAGTTGGTGTGTTACTCGGAGGAGTACACTCGGAGGAGTACACAGAGCTGTTTGAACTTGAACGGGGGGAGTAGGGATGCCTGATGAAAGTGATTTGGTTGCGCATGCGAAACGGGAGCTTGAGTTGGCAGGTTTGCATGAACCCGATTCTGATTATGGGGGAATGCTCTATAAGGCTGTATTGGAATTGATTGAGGTTTTTTCGAGGCAAGGCCATAGTGGTGCCTCGGCAAGTATTACTATTGAACTGTTTAAGAGATTGGCTTCGTACAAGCCATTGACTCCGCTGGAAGACAAGCCCGAAGATTGGATTGAAGTGGCAGAGGGGCTGTACCAGCACCGAAGATGCAGCGAGATTTTCAAACAGGATGGGGAGGCTTATTGGGCTCAGGGCCGGATATTCAAGGATTCCGATGGGGGATTATATGTAACAGAAAAGTCAAGCGTGCCGATTGCATTCCCCTTTACGATGAGAGAGCCTGAAATCGTGCCAATGCGAGAGGAATCGAAATGAGACAGAAGTCGAAGGATGCTATTCGCAGGGATTTCTCTGTTAATCTTCGCAAGGAGTTGAGTCGGAGGGGGCTCAATATGGCCGAGGCGGCGCGGGCTGCTGGGGTTGATGTGGCTGTCATGTGGCGTTGGTGCAACAACCTCTCGGCGCCTGATGTGGCGAGCTTGTACAAGCTGGGCCGAAAGCTCGGGATTTCTGCTGACAAGTTGCTTGGGTTGAAGTGATGTATGGGTGGCGGACCATTCGGGCCCTGCTTCTGGAGGCTATGGCCTCCCTGAGCAAGGTGGAGGATTTGGCCAAGGTCGAGGACGCCCTTCAGGAATTGTACAAGTTGCACGAGGTCCTGGACCTCGAAGATATCAATATGCGGAAGGACCTGGCCTACGTGCTCATGTCCTCGGCGTACCTGCACAGGCTGCCGGTCGAGGGCCGCAAGGCGGTGTTGAGCGAGGTCTGGCCCCAGGACTGGAAGACGCCTCGGGGCCGGAGCACGGTCAACATGTGGCTGGGCAGCCGCCGGCACATGTCCACCAGAAGGCTGCTGAGGCTGGCGTGTCTCAGGCTGTGGAGGTTCTACCAGCGGGAGCGGATGATTCGGGAGCTTCTGTTCTGCCTGGAGGAGGAATGGGAGGGCCTGAGCCGTTACACCCAGAATGCCGTTGCCAAAATCAGGGACTACAACGCCAAGTATCCGGCGGCTGTTGGCGTTTATCCCAAGGAGAGGTGGAGGACGCCGGCCTCCATCAAGAAGCTCATGGAGGAGTGCAAGCATGGGGAGGATTTGGCTGCGGAGCTGGCGGACAGGGAGCCTGCCGATTACAAGGAGATTGCCCAAGACATCGAAGAACAGTTGCAGGGGGAGAATGAAGAAGAATGAAGAGATACTATGCGGAGGGGCCGCAACCTGCCAGGGTGCTGATTGTAGGGGAGGCGCCCGGCGCCCAGGAGGTTGAGCAGGGCCGCCCTTTCATCGGGGCCTCTGGGCATGAGCTGCGAAGGATGCTTTTGCAGGCGGGGTTCAAGCCCACGGACCACAGGCTCAACGGCTTCGAGGATGTGCGGATTACCAATGTCTGCCACGTGCAGCCGCCCCGCAACGACATCTCCAAGTTCTTTGGGACAAGGCACAACAATTGCGGGGTATATCTCAATGGGAGGTGGCCGGACAAGCCTGTCATCGAGGGCCTGGACCTCCTGGAGCATGAGGTCAGGAAGACTGACCCTGATGTGATTATTGCCCTGGGCGCTACGGCGCTGTGGGCCCTGACCGGCCAGGTGAAAATCGGCGATTGGCGGGGCTCGCGGATGCAGGCCCTTGAGCGGTTCGGCAAGCGGACCGTGTTTCCGACGTACCATCCGGCGGCCATTCTCAGGCAATGGAGCATGAGGTATATCGCGGTGCGGGACCTCATGCGGGCCTGCGCCTGGGTGGACCCCGCCAAGCGCCATCCTGCACCTGAACCCAACGTGAGAATAGGAGAGACTTATGAGGAAGCCAATCTTTGTCTTGACCTTGTCGAAGCTGCCCTACGGCATCGGCCACAAGTGGAGATTGCTGTTGACCTGGAGACCCGAGGCAAAACCTTCATCGAGTGCATTGGGCTTGCGTGGTCGGACCGGGACGCAATAGTCATTCCCTTCAGCTCGACCAACTATCCCAACCTGTGGTCCGAAGAAGAAGAGATTTCGCTGGTCCGCAGGCTCAAGGCCATTCTGGAGCATCCCAAGGCCTACATCATCGGCCAGAATTTCGTCTATGACATGCAGTTCCTGGCGGCGAGGTGGGGTATCAAGCCCCGCTGTCATTTCGACACCATGCTTGCGCATCATGTGGCGTTCGTGGGCCTGCCCAAGTCCCTGGCCTTCATGGCTTCGCTGTACCTGGAGGACTACCAGTTCTGGAAGTATATGGGCCGGGAGCAGGACCACCAGCTCTGGCTCTACAATGGCCTGGACTGCATCAATACCTGGCGCCTGTACCCGGTGCTATCCGACTCGTTGAGGTCCATGGGCCTGTGGGAACTGTTCGAGTTCCAGATGGGCCTTCAGGCCCCGGTCCTCGAAATGATGTTCCGGGGCCTGCGGCTGCACAACTCCAAGCGCAAGAAGTTCAATGAGGCGGTGCAGGCCGAGATGGACGAGATTCTGGCGTACCTGGTCAAGGCCACCGAGGACCCTGAGTTCAATCCCAGGAGCCCGCAGAAACTCATGAAGCTGTTTTACGAGGACATGGGCATCAAACCCTACATCAACAGGAAGACGGGAAATCCTACGGTGGATGCCGAGGCCCTGGAGCGCATCAGCAAGAAGGAGCCGCTGCTTCGGCCCATCTGCTCCCGCATCAAGAAATACCGGGAGCTGGGTACTCTGAAAAGCACCTTCCTGGAGGCGAGGGATGACCCGGATGGACGGCTGCGGTGCGAGTTCAAGATTCATGGGACTGAGACCTACAGGTTCAGCTCCTCGGAGAATGCCTTTGGCATGGGCCTCAACGCCCAGAACCTGCCGCCGGCCTTCAAGACCCTGGTGTACCCGGACGAGGGCTACGTGCTGGTGGAGTGCGACCTGGAGCGGGCAGACCTCCAGGTGGTGGTCTGGGAGGCCGACGACGAGGAATTGAAGCAGGCCCTGCGCGAGGGCGAAGACATCCATTGGGTCAATGCTCGGGCCATCTTCGGCCCCAGGGCCACCGAATATCACAGGAAGCTGGCCAAGGCGGCCTGCCATGCCATGAACTATGGGGTGGCGGCTCGCACCCTGGCAGCCACCCTGGGATTGACTGTGAAGGAAGCCGAGGACATCATCAACCGGTGGTTCTCGGCGCACCCCGGCATCCGGGAGTGGCATCGCAGGACCCAGCATCTTCTTGAGACCGAGCGGATGGTGACGAACCGGTTTGGCTACCGGCGGTACTACTTCGACCGGATTGAACATCTGTTGCCGCAGGCCCTGGCGTGGGTCGGCCAGAGCACGGTGGCCTGCGTGACCAACCGGGGGCTCAAGGCAATCCACGACAGGCTGCCCGAGGTGCAGCTGCTGGGCCAGATTCACGATTCCGTCGTATGTCAGGTGCCCAAGGGCCGGGTGCTCGGGCTGGTTCCTGAAATCGTCGAGTGCATGAAGGTGCCTGTGCCCTACGACGACCCCCTGATTATTGGGGTGGAGGCCAAAATCTCTGAGGGGAGTTGGGCGGATGCCGAGAAGTTGCCGTAACTGGCTGGAGACCTACCTGGAGTATACGGCCATCTCCGAGACGCCGGCCCACATGCACCTGTGGGTGGGTGTCGGCACCATCGCCGCAGTCTTAAGAAGGCGGGTATGGATAGACCAGTTCTATTTCAAGTGGTTGCCCAATTTCTATATTGTGCTTGTGGCCCCCCCAGGGACTGTGGCCAAGTCCACTGCCATTGGCATTGCCAAGGACCTCCTGAGCCAGGTGCCAGGCCTCAACTTCGGGCCCGACTCGACCACCTGGCAGGCCCTCATGCAAGAGATGGCTGGCATCACAGAGCACGTCCGCCTGGAGGATGGCTCCTACCTGCCCATGTCATGCGTCACCCTGACTATCAGCGAGCTGGGGACCTTGTTGGACAAGGACGAGCCCAAGGCCTACGACGTGCTGGTGGACTTGTGGGATGGGCGGCCTGGCATCACCCGCAAATCCACCAAGACCCAGGGCGAGGACCTCATCGAGAATCCCTGGATTAACATTCTTGCGGCAACCACGCCGACATGGATTGCCGACAACCTCCAGGCCATTGCCATCACAGGCGGATTCATTTCAAGGTGCATTTTTCTGTATGCGGATGCCAAGCGGCATTTCGAGGCCTATCCAGGGCTCAGTGTGCCCAAGGGCCATGAGACGCTCAGGGCCAAACTCATTGGGGACCTCAAGCACATCGCCAAGACCCTCAAAGGCCCCTATTCGCTGACGCCGGAGGCGGTGGAATGGGGCCGCAAATGGTACGAGGACCTCCAGGCGGCAGCCCCTACAAGCACCCTCAGGTTCGACCTCAAGACCTCTGGATACCTGGAGCGCAAGCAGACGCACTTGCACAAGCTGGCCATGGTCCTCGCAGCTTCGGAGTCTGATGCCATGACTATCACTGCTGAGCACCTGGTTCGGGCCGATGCCATGCTGCGGGAAGTCGAAGAGAAGTTGCCCAAGGTCTTCCAGCGCTTCCAGGTCAGGGGCTCCATGAACCACGCCCAGGACATCCTGGACCGCATCCGAGCCAGGAAGACCATCGAGATGAGTGTCCTGTACCGGGAGGTGTTCAGCGCCCTGCGCCTCAGCGAGAGGGAGTTCAACACCATCATCCAGTCGGCCCTCAAGGCCAACCTGGTCAAGCTCAAGGTGGCCGGTCCCACCCGCTACCTTGAAATCACAGAGGAGGAGACGCCATGAACCTGAAGATGGCAGCCAAGCTCGACCGCATGATTTCCGACCTGCTCTACCAGTATCCCCGGTATCCGGGAGCCAGCACCTATGGCCAGTGCTCCGTGGACGGCTGCAACAATACCGCCAGGGGTTCCAGGGCCTGCCCGGAGTGCCTGGAGAAGGAGCTGGCCGCCTTCCTGGGTAGCGATGATTATGCAGCCAGCCTGCACTCAGCCGTGCGTCTGACCAGCGAGCTGATTCACGGCGCCTACGACATCGCCGAGCGCCGCTTCAAGGGGAAGTCTGAACTTCGGGAAACGCCCTCTTGACCTCGGCGGCCACCGGCACCAGGCCCTTCTCCACCGGGATGCCGGTCTCCCGAGCCCGGGCCCGCCGCCGGCGCTCCTCGACGCTGCGCTGGAGTACCTTGGGCGTCAGCCGCAGCTTGAAGTGGGGCACAGCCTGGTTGAACTGGCGGATGGCCTCGCGCACGTCCTTGAGGCCCTCGGGGTCCCTGACCCGGGTCACGTACTCGTACTGCATGAGCAGGCGCTTGCGCCAACTCAGGTAGAACTCCTTGAGGTCCTCCTGGTGCGCTCGCAGCTCGTAGCGCTGGTTCAGCCGCGTGGGCGTGAAGCCGAAGGCCTGGGCAATCAGCTCGGCCATGTGCTGGGAGTCATAGGGGTCGAAGGGCACTACCACGCCACCGCCCTTGAACTCCTCGGCCTCCCGCTCGTACAAGCGCCAGGCCCGATTCGCCGCCTTCATGGCCGAGGGCATGGCCCGCTCCCACCGCTTCCAGCTGTCGGGGTTGTCGTCGCCTACCGCCTTGAAGAACATGTACGGGATGCCGGCCACCGGCCCCATCAGGTCGATGATGGTCCGCCCTGCCTTCTCATCAACAGAGGTTGCCGGCCCGAACAGCTCCTGGGTTCCGGGCAGCATCCGGCCAAGCGAAATCGACCCGGAGATGTCCACATTGGGCACAGGGATTCCTACCGAGTTGAGCAGGTGCAGCGGCCCCAGCCCGTAGTACCGGCTCAGCCCATGCATGAAGATGTCTGGGTTGTCCGTGAACGTGGTCAGCCACTCCCGAATCGCCAGCCTCACGTCGGTATGGGGGTCCCTGGAGCCCAGGGCCTTCTTGACCCGGGTGGCGCTCCAGTCGAACAGGTCCATCAGGTTCTCGGCAAAGGGCAGCCCCTGGATGCCAGCCGACACAAACAGCCCCAGCCACACCAGCAGTGCTGTTTTGGCCCCCTCCCCACCGAACAGCACAAATGCCATGTGCTGCATGAATGTCCAGAACAGGAAGAACACGCTCTTCTTCCCGCGCATGAAGGCCGGCCGCGCCCACTTGGCATACTCGAACAGGGTGCTTCTTACCGCGTTCTTGGCTACCTCGAAGGCCTGCTCGTAAGTCGCCCCCCGGGACTTGGCCAGCTCGAAGGCGGCTATAAACGCGACCCGACGACTTAGCTTCTCCGTCACGCGGAAGGGCAGGGCCCCATAGTAGCTGAGCTGGGCTGTCACCCGGTTGAACTTGTCCGTGGGCAGCACCCGCTCCACCAGCGGCCCGTTGACCACCGCCGCAATCTCGGTGGCCAGCGCCTCGTCCAGGAAGCCCTCCCGGATTCCCCTCGCAATCGCACTGCTCAGGTCCTCGGGCAGCCTCTGCGCCAGCTTCTCGCGGTTCATGGCCGCGGTGGCCAGCGGAATCGCCCTGGAAATCGCCTTGAACGAATCCTTGAAACCGTAGCGGGTGGCCAGCCAGGGGTAAGTCACCAGCGGCACCTGCGTAAAGTTGACAAGCGCGCTCTTGATATTGAAGCCCAGGTACCACAAGAAACCCAACGCTCGCAGCGAGGCCAGCTCATTGCCCGGGTTGAAGATGTACTCCTGATGCTTGCGCATGGCATTGATGAGGGCATCCACCTCCCGGGTATCCCCCAACTTCTCGGCGTAAATCTGCCGCTGCTCCACCAGCCGGCTGATGGTATTCTTCATGGGCTGCTGCCACTGCAACCGGGCAACCATCTTGGCCGCACTCTGCATATACAGGGTGAACGCCCGGCGCCCGTCGAGCGAGAAGCCCTTGACCCCCTTCCTGTGAATCATGTGCTGGACGAACGACTTGCCCGGGGTCTGCTTGAGCAGGTTCTGCCTAATCTGGTTTCTCTGCTCCTCTGACAGCGCAACATCCTTGGTCAGTGCCTCGAAGATGCTGGGCGGCAACCCCATGAACTCGTACTCCTTCTCCAGCAGCTCGCCCAACGAGGCAATGCCACCATTCTTCACCATCTTCTGCACTTCGGCCGACTTCATCCACAGTTCGGCCTCCTTCGGATTCTCGAAAGTCCAGAATCCGACGGTGTCGCCCTCGGCGTAGGCCTGCCCATCATGCACCATACCGTTGACGGGCGCCTTGACCGTCACCGTGTACTTGCCAAACCGAGTCAGTGGGAAATAGTCCTTGTTCCTCAGAACCCTGAAATCCTCCTCGATGCGGCCCAGCTGCACCGCCAAATCCTCCTTGACCTCCTCAGGAATACTCAGCACTTCGAGCAGGGCATCCCTGCGCATCTGCACCTCACGATGGCTCAACGGCGTACCGTCCATTGCCGTCTTGATGTTCCACTCCACCACGAACCGCCGGGCCTTACCCTCATCCTTGATGACTTTCATGGCCGCAGACAGCATCTGCCCGGACTCCAACGCATCCAGAACACGGGGGAACAGCCCCTGGAATCCTCCACCCCCCAGAAGCATGTTCACAATCTTACGGCCTTCAAGCCCCAACCCATGCTTGGCGTAAATCTTTTCGCGCTCCCTCGGCGTCAGCCTTCTGATTTCGCCGGCCTTGTGCAGCTCATCACTCTCCAGCGTGATGTCGATGAGGCTCATCCACAGGGCCTGCTCCTGCTTCTTGCCCAGTTTCCGTGCCTGCTCCAGCACAAACTCAGTCTCCTCCAGGTAATCCGTGAAGGTCGCATTCCACTGCGTCAACTGCTCCACATACTGGTCAACCAACGGCAGCTTGAATTTCTTGGCAATCTGGGGCCAGGTCAGCACCCCCAACAGGAGCTTGTTCTTCCACACCCGGGCCAGGCCCTCAACCCGACCCACCGTCGCCCGGTCAGCGCCCAGGGCCTCTGCATCCATCGCCTCGGGCGTCGTTACTCGGCCAGCAAAGTACAGGTGAACGTCCTGCTCCTGCTCCTCCAGCGGGATGCTGTACCACTCATTGCCCATTTCATCCTTGATAATCTGGCCCTCGGGATACCTGTTCTGCACCCACTCCCAAATCTTCTTGTAGCGGGCCAGCGGCCGCTTCTCGATGAATCCCTCGTGGACCTTGGCCACCAGTTCGGGAGAAGCCAGGTTGTAGGTGCTCTTGCCCTGGGTGGCCAGCCAGGCCACCTCCTCCTGAATCATCCGCTGCCAAATATCCTTGGCAAACAGGTCCCATTTCTTCCCGACCGCCTCCACGAAATCGTAAGCATGGAAGTCCTTGGTCGCATCGACCTCAATCTTGCGGGCCTCCTTGAAAATCTCATCCACCGCCTTGAGAGTGGCCAGGGGCCCCTGCGCCTCAAGCAACTGCTCCAGCAGCGCCTGGTTCTTGACCCGAGTCCCCGACAGCTCCATCAACCGCTCGAACTTCGGGGTCAGCTCCGCAACCACCCGGCTCTCGGCACCCAGCTCGGTATTGAGCGCATTGACCGCCTTGGAGGCCTCCTTCACAACTTCGCTGGCCGCCGCCGCGGTTTCATGCGCACGGACCTGGCTGAACCCCTTGGTACTCTTGATTCTGGCACCCCGCTGCACAATGTCACTCTGGACCTCGAAGACCCAGACCGACCCATCCTCGGTCTCCATCGACCTAGTGTGCGCCGCATACCGGGGGTTGTCCCAATGCAGGGCCCCAACAGGCACCCGGGTCCCATCCCGAAACTCCAGGGTCCGAATCACGGGCTCGCCGGCCTGAACCGAGGGCGGCAACCTGTCCACATGCGCATCCTTGTACGTCCGAGTACTGCGCCCAAGGTCGTACACCACCTCGAAGGGCACCAGCCTGGACCGAATCCCCTGCTCCAGCTCCTTCCTGAAAATGGTCCGCTCGGGATGGTCAGCAAGGACAGCCTCCACCAGCGCCCGCTCCGCCTTGGATGCCGACACCTTGTTCAAATACATCAGCACTTCGGCCTTGGTGAACCGCTCCTTGTCCGGCAGCCCCCGCATCAACCGGGTCGTCACCTTCTTGACTTCCTCGGGGCTTCTGGCCGCAAACAGGTACTGCGGGTCCAGCAGCCTCTCGGTGTTCACCGCCATGCCCTCGCCCGGCATGGCCCGCAACCTCCTCTCCAGGCCGCTCAGGAAGAACCGCAAATCATCCTCATTGAGCTTGAGCCCGAAGACCTTGCGCACCCATTCCCGAAGCACTGCCAGCACCTTCTTCCACACCGGCAGCTCGTAATCCCCCAGCTCGGCCAGCTCGGCCAGTACCTCCTCGGCCAGCTCAATCTCGTTGCCCTTGACCTTCATGCCGCGGGACTTGGCCATGGCCTCCACCGCCCCGGGCATATCCCTGACAATCGCCTCAAGAATCGCCTTGCGCTCTGCCTTGGGCAGCATCCGCAGCCCGTTGTGCACCATCACCTCGTGCAGGTACAGCGCCAGCGCCCGCTCCTTCGACTCAATCCGGTCCAGAATGAACCAGGTGGTCCGGCTCTTGGGGTCGTAAATCGCCTCAGGGAGGAAGCCCTTGCCAACCCGCTTGGCCGCCACCCGCTGCAACATCCTGGAAGGAAGCTGGGCCGCCGTGGCCACCAGCTTGAGCCGGCCCTCCACGGGAAACCGCTTCTCGCCCACCGCCTCAAAAAACTCATCGGCAGTAATTCCACCACGCCGGCCCCCACGCCTTCCCGCGTACAGCGGCCCCTCCTCAAACAGCTCCTCAATCTCGGCTACCAGGTTGCTCTTGCGGCCCCTGCCCTTGCGGGCCCGGACCCGACTCCTGGCAATCTGCTCATCGACCTCCCGCTCAATCTCCTTGAGCGCCGCCTCATCCGCCGGCCTTCTTTTCAGTGGCGGCTCACCCTCAATCTTGGCCAGCAGCCGCTCCAGCTTCTCGGCCTCCTCGGCACTCAGCCCCTCGACCTTGTCCTTCTCCTCCAGCCGGGCCAGAATCTTCCGCTCCCCGGGCTTCAACGCCGAGAGGTCACGCTCCACCACAGCCTCTTCGGTCGGCAGCGGACTCAGGAACTCAGCCACGCCCGGCTCCCCGAACTCCAGGGCCAGCCGCTCAATCTCCTGCTCAATCTCGGCCAGCTGCTGCGCCACCCCCTTGCGCAAAAACCCCTTCTTGGTGTAGCTCGTCGGCCTTCTCAGCAGCTCCTCCCGCCTGGCCCTCAACTCCTGGAACCTGGGGTCCTCCTCCAGGCTAACCGCCTCGACCTCTTCTGCCGCCGGCAAGTCAACCACCTCGACTCCCGAGGGCGTAAACACCTCCACCGAATTTCTGTAGGCATCCCTCAAGGTCTCCTGCCCGAACCCCTCAACCACAGGAATCTCGGCCGGCCCAGCCTCAGCAGCCCCAGCCTCCTCGGCCCGCTCACCCAGCGGCTCGGTCTCGGGTGGGGTTTCCTCAACAGCCTCGGGAGTAGTTTCTTCGGCAGCAGAAGGTGGGGTTCCTCCCCCCTCAGGAGACGGCGTTGCGGCCCCACCTCCCCCCTCAGGAGAAGGACCCCCTTCAACCTCAGGCGCAGGCGCTGTACCCTCTCCGCCACTAGCACCTTCCCCGCCTCCTCCTCGTATTCCGGCCAGGCCGCCAAAGAAGAAGCCAAGGAAGGCGCCGCCTGCGGCGGCGTTCAGCACCCGGGAAGCCTGCTCCTCGCCCCAGAAATCGTAGTTCTCATCGACCACCTGCCGAGCCGTGATGCCCAGGATTTCCTGCAATGACTCGGTCACGGCCTCGCCCGTGGCACCCAGACCGGCCGTCAGGCCCATCCGCTGCAACAGGGTCTTGTCCCTCAGATTGGTGTGCAGCCGCTCAATCAGCTTCTTGGCCACAGGCAGCTTGAGCCCGAACCGGGCAGCCACGGCCGCGGGGGTCACGATGTCCAGCGCACCGATGGCAGCGCCGAAGGCCAGGGCAGAGCCGCCCCCAAGCTCCAGGCCCTCATCAATCCGCTCGCCGGCCACCTCCCCAGTGCCAAGAGCAACAGAGGTGGTTGTAGCAGCGCCCAGCCCGCCCCACTTCTGGGCGGCATTGGCCAGGGCCACGGCCGTTCCGGCCTTGACCAGCCCCCGCCCAACCAACCTGCTAATGATGGCACCGGCCCCGAACGAGGCCACGAGGGAAGCAATGAAGGGCACCTGCTCGCCCAGCAGGTTCGCCGCCCAGGCCACGAATTTCCCTGGCGAGTCGATGTCCTCGATTCGACCAACTTCAGGCGCTCCGACCGCTTCGGCCTCGGCCACCAGCCGCTCGTAGTCGGCCACCCGATTCCGGGTGAACTCCTCCAGCCCCAGCACATCGCCCAGCGCCGCGCCCGCAGCGTGGAAGGCCGCCCGAGTCTGAAGAATCCCTCGCTCTAGCCCCTTGGAAAACTCCCCCTGGTCCTCTTCCTCGGGCTGCTCCAGCGGCCCGTACATCCACTCCGCGGCCTGGTCAAGCGCCTCCAGGTCCGGGGGCACGAAGCTCCCTTCCTCCTCCAGCGGCCCGTAAAGAGCGTCCGCCAGAGCATCCAGGGTCTGTATCTCATTGGCCGCCATTCCTCAAAACGCCTCAAGAGCTTCCCGCGTCGCCTTCTTCTGTTTCTCGCTCACCAGCTTCTGGCGCAGCTCGGGGTGCTTGGCCAGAACCCTCTTCACCTGGGCAATCAGGGCCGACTTCCCAGGAAAGTCCTTGCCCTTGCCCGCAGCCAGAATCTTCTGCGCCCTCTCCACGAACTTGCTCGCCCCCTTGACACTGGCAGGCACACCCCCGGCATTGATTCTGGAGACCAGGTCCGAGGCCGCTCCCGCCAACCGATTAATTTCCTCGCGCCGGGCCTTCTCCTCCGCCCTGACCTTCTCCTCCTTCTCCACCCGCCTGGCCAGCTCGGTAACATCCTCAGGCTCCAGGCCACCTCCTGAGGGGGGAGGGGGAGGAGGGGGGGCTTCCTCGGCCAGCTGCACAGCCAGGTCTCTCACCTCGTCCAGCGACTCCGGCGTGTAGATGCTGGCGGCCGCATCCAGCCGGCGCATGGCCCGCTTGCGCACCTGCGGGTCAGGACTCACCATGTCCTGGGCCATGGCATTGATGGTCGCTTTCGGCATGGGCACCAGCGACGGCTCCTCCCCAACAGAAACCAGCAGCGAATTGAACTGCTGCCGGGCCAGGAGGTCGGCCGCCCCCATGTTCACTCGGCCCGTGGGGTCCGCCGCCTGCAACATCTCCACGGTGCGGTCCATGATTTCCTTGAACAGCTTGGCCTTGTCCTTCTTCCCCAGAATGTTCTCGTTCTTGGTCTTGGCCTTCAGGGCCTCCAGCTGCTTGCGCAGCACGGCCATCCGCTCGGCGTGCTGCTGCTTGAGAAGCTCCAGCCGGTCGCGGTTCAGCTGCTCCTGGGCCAGCTGCTGGCGGGCCTGCATCCTCTCCTTGCGCTCCTTCTCCTTGCGCTGCCCGGCCTGCCCCAGCCCCTGGCTCAGAGCCGCCAGGCCCAGCGCCACCGGATTCTGGTTGGGCTGCAAGGGCTGCATCAGGCTCGCGGCCAGTTGGTAGGTCTCGGCCGGCGTCAGGCCCAGGAAGTTTTCAGGGGCCCCCTCCTGCGGCACCACAGCCGACACCGCCGGCAGTTGCCCAGGGTCGATGGGAGGAATGGTCGGCACCTGGGCTGGCTCTGCGAGGGGAATCGCCGCCGGTGCCAGCATATCCGGCACCGCAGGCAGGGGCACATCCGTCGGAAACTCAGGCATCGTCACTCACCATAGTAGAAGTCATCATAGGGGTCATAACCCCCTTCACCACCAGACCCCTTCGTACTGAACAGGTCGCTGAACTGCTTGTAGAGCTGGAAGCCGGCCAGCGCCCCACCAATCCCGGACAGTACCGGGTTGGGTGACGGTAACGGCGGCCCAACCCTGGTCCCGGTGCTTCCCACCGGGTTCCGTACAAACGAGGCAAACCGCTGCAACCTGGTGAACGGCTCGTCCAGCTCCGCCTGCCGCTGCTTCTGCTGCTGCAACCCAATCTGGCTCAGCGTCTCCGCCGGCAGCAGATTCAGCCCAATGATACTGGGCGCCAGCTGCAACCCGCCCAGCATCCTCCGCAAGCCCTCCGAATAGGTCTGCGCCAGCAGCCGACTGGTCGCATCCCCGGCCCGCCTTTGCGTCTCGGAGATGGCCAGCCCCTGGGCAATGCCCTGCCGGCTGCTTCCCACATTCCCGGTGGCCACCGCTCCCGAGGTAATGCTGGGCAGCACATTCCGCACCAGGTTCTCATACAGCGGAGAGACCGTGGCCTGAACCGCCCCGGCCAGGTAGGGATTGCTGTTGGGGTCCAGCATCGCCGGGTCCAACAGAAACCCAAGGCTGCCAGCCGCCTGGTCCAGCTGCTGCGGAATGACATTGAGCGCGGCATACCGGGCCAGTGCCTGGCCCACCAGCTGGTCCGGCGTGAACCCAGCCACAATGGACCCCGGCGCCTCAAACTGCTTCTCCGCCTCACTGAATACCCGCTTGATATAGGGAATCTGGAACGCCGGCGGCATGTTCACCACCGTCGTCGTCCGATTCCCCAAGGCCTGCGCAGCCTTGGCCGACTTCCGGGCGCCCATGTAACTGAGGACACCCCCTACAATAGAAGCTACAGCAGGAGCCCAAGACATCTTCAAACCCTCACATCTTCACCCAGGCACCGCCCAGGTACTGGTACAGCCCGGCGCCGCCCCCCGGGTTCCAATTGGTCCCATCCGCATTCGCCACGTCCCCCTCCTGCGGCCTGTCCGGCGCCACCGGCTGGGGAATCAACCTGATTCTCTCGGCCTGGTACAACCTCAGCTCCTGAGCAATCTGGGCCAGCTGCTCCTGGAAGAAGGCCGGGTCATATTCAGGCGGAACCACTCCTTCCTGGTACGCCATCTCACAGCACCCCCACCACATCAAGGTCGAAAACCAACCCAGTAAGCCTCCACGCAACACTCCCGGAATCCTCAACCCTCCAAGCCAGATACCTCGCATTCACCGAGCAATCCACATACTCCTGGCTGCCCGGATTGAAGGTGAAGGGCCCCTGCCAGGTCACAGACCCATCAGGCGTATCCTGCCCCCCAACATAGATATTTAAGGTCGGTGGAGTGCCGCCAGACCAGCTCACCTTGGGATACACCCTTCTCACGAACTTGATGGCCGCCGGGTCAACCTTCGGCTCCCCACTCCGGGCCCTTCCAGCCACCGCCAGGCCCAACCGCTCCACCCTGGAAGTATAGGCGTTCCCGGCCTCATCGGTGTAACTGTCATCCCTCAAATACAAAAGCTTGGGGCTTGTGGTATCATAGACGGCCCCCACCAGCCGCAGGCTCACAGGGTCCAAACCCCCGAACCCGAACGGCCCGGTATCGTTGTCGAACGTCACCCCGGCACTGGCATCGAAGGAATCCCCACCAGTGAGGTCCAGCTGCCCATACCCAATGTGCGCCACGTTGGGCAATTCCCTCACACTCCAGGTGTCTTCCTCCCAGTTCCATACCAGGGCCGTGTCGGCAAACCCGGTGGTCGTTCCCTGCTGCGGGAAGCACACCAACATCTCGTGGAACACATAATCCGCAACGACAAAAACCCGCCTCGAATAGGCTGGGTCCAGGTTCTGGTAAAACCACCGCCTGACCCTCGAACGAGTCACCGACTGCACCCGCTGGCCATCGAAGACCACAATATCATTGTTCCCAACCAGGAAATGCATCTTGTTGAACTCCTTGGCACACCTCGGCGCCAGGATGCCCATGACCGTCGTCACCCGGTCAAACCTGAACGGGTACACGAAATTCCCAGTCGGCGTCATCAAGTAAATCGAATCCTCCTTGTAAATCACAAAGCTGCGACCCAACGCCAGCCCATCGACCACATACCCCGCGGTATCCGCCAGCTCCTGGGTCCCGGCCAGCGTCGTCGGGTCCGCCTCGTTCCAGCTCCCGGGCACCGTCCCCGGGTCCGCCACATCTGACCACCTGACCCGATACGGATACCTGGTCCCCCCCTCGGTCAGGTCCAGTGCCACCAAAAAATTCTGAAACGGCCTAATAATCCGGCAATAGGCACCTGACGGCCAGTTGTCCAAATCCTGCAACCGCTGGGTCGAAGGATTCCACCTCTGCGGGTAATCACTCCCCCCATCATGATTCAGAATCGGGACCCCATTGAGCACCCCCCCGGACCACACGGACGTACTCGACGCCGTGTAATCGTTGTCCCCTGGGTTCGTGGTGTACCTGGTAATGTTGGTATGAGTGCCTCCCAGGGTGGTCATCCAGACCTGCGCTGTCCCCGCATATATCCACTTGTACCCCGAGGGCTCGTTCCAGGGCAGCAGCCACAACGGCGCCACCTGCGGGGTTCCCAACTGTTGGCTGCGCCCCTTGACCTTCCTGATGGCGCCATCGGCAAACCGCACATTCAGCACATCGGACAGCGCCTCAGGCGGCAGCTCGTGGGGAAGCTGGTCCTTGACCACCCCCACCGCACTCACCATTTCCACAGGCACCATCGCCATCGCTCAATCCCCCATCGTCCGGCTCGCGTTGACCTCCTGTCGGGCCACATCCTGCCGATACAACGCCACCCTCGCGGCCGCCGCCATCTGCCCAAACTGCTGCGCCAGCTGCGCATTGAACACATACTGCCCGGCAATCACCTCACCCGCCATCCCAACCAGCAGCTCCGGAGAATACCTCAACCACTGATTCTCAATGTTGTTGGAATCCCCATAACTTCCAGCCAAGGAGCTGTCCTGCTTGTAGTACCGCATCCGCAGGGGATAAATCTTGTCAGGCACAGGCTTCAAAATGAAATACTGCCCCGTCAGCGAATAGTACCTGGGCTCTCCCGTCTTGGAGTTGTCAGGATACAGGCCCCTCAAGGCATCGAGGTCGTCCTTCACCAGCTCCTTCCAGCTCCCATCACTCTTTACCAGGTACAGGGCCCCATCCTCATACTCCCGCAGGAAATTGGAAGGAAGGCCGACTCTCTCTTCGTCTGCTGTCGTCGAAGTCTCGGAGCTTTCCGACAACAGGAACCAGGGCAGGAAGCTGCCCCGCTCCAGCTGGTCCTGCGCCCTTACCAACTCCGCAATAATCTTGTCACGCAAGGACGTATCGGTCCGCTGGACCAGCCTGGCCATAATAATGTCAACTGCCTGGTCCCGGGTCACTTCTTGCCACCCCGCTTCTTCCGCTTCACCTCACCCGGATAGCTCTTCCCATTCAGAAAGCAAATCCGCATGTACTTCCCACCGCCAAGGTCCTTTGTCCTCACACGCCCACCTTTCCGTACACACTCTTCAAAGGCCTTCGGCATAACTCTGCACCTCCCGCATCGCCTTCACCGCCGCCTCAAGCTGCACCCGGCAAAGGTGATACTCCTCAGCCCAAGCCAACATCGTCATCCTCACAGTGTTCCTCCGCCCATCCTTCAAGGGCGGCAGCTCCTCAGGACACTCCGCCTCCAGCAACCCCTGAGGAAACCGCACCTGCTGCGCCACCACGAGCGGCCGCGTTGAGCAACCTAACATCAACAGGGCCAAAACACTCCACATCAGCCATTTCACGCTCATGCCTTCTGGCCTCCTCCCGCAAATCCCGGTACACCACCTTCACCTCACCCTTCGCCCGCGACATCGCAACAGCCATCTCCGCAATCTGCCCCTCCCTCTGCCGCACCTCCTCCTGCAAATCCAGAACCTGCTGGGCCACCCCACGCTCAGTCCTCCATTTGCACCAACTCCACCCGCCCAGGGCGCCTCCCACAGCCAGCACCAGGCTATACACCAGCACCGCAACAACCAGCCAAACCCTCATCTCACTCAAACTCCAGACTCACCTTCGCATGAAGCAGCCTGTCACACACCGGGCACTCCAACGACCCATCCATGTGAATCACAAGATGCTGCCCTCCGCACTCCCCACACGTCGCCACAAAACTGAAATCCTCCCGCTCCTTCTTCTCCCGCCATTCCGCCAAATCCACCACGTCGCTCATGGCTCAATGACCTCCACCTCAATCGGCAGCCGATACAAATAAACCAGGTTCAGCGCCCGCAAGTGATACCTCCCATACGGCTTGCCGACCAAAACCAACCTCGGCCTCAACCCGGTATACTGCGCATACATCAGAACCTGCCCAACCCCCTCGTACCACTTCCGCTCCTTCTCAACCTCAACAACCTCAGTCTTGGTCGCACAATCCGCCCAACCCACCAACTCGCCGGTCACAGGATGCACAACCCGAAACTGGTGCTTCCCGCCGGCAGCTTTGCACCAAGCCTGCGAATACACAATCTCGGCAGTCTCAGCCCCGGCATCCCTGAAACCAAGGACCGCCCCAATCATTGCGGCCAGCGCAATCGCCGGCCAAACCCAGTTCTCATTCACGAGCAGTGCCTCCCGTCCGGGTCTGCCGGGTCTAACAGGTTCTCACACAGCCACCTTGCTAATGCTCCCCTCCAGCCCTCAGTGTCATTCCACCTCGACACCCTCGCCGTAAACAGCCACTCCTTCGGTAGTTCCAGGAACATCACCGTCCCATAAACCGCATTAAACAGCACATCCACAATCACAAACAGCCCCAGCGTGGGATACGCAAGAGCGCGAAAGGCCCATGGAACCTCTCGCCCTCTCGCCCTGTGCCTGTCCCTGGTCGCCTTCAGCCCCATCACCGAGACATAGAAGGCCCAGGTCGCCCAGAAAACCACCACAGCCCAGACAGCAACTCTCATTGCCCCTCCCCCAGCTTGTCTCTCAGCCCCAAAATCCCCAGGCCAAACAGCAGCACCTGAATCCCAGAGCCATATTCAGCCCTTTCCACCATCAAAAACACCCCAAGCCCAATGAGCCCCCATCCCGCCAGAAAGCCCTTGGACCTGATTTGCTCCCTCACCGGAGTCCGAAACACCCCTCTCATCGCGCCTGCCTCCTCATCTCATAGAGAATCCTATCCAACTTCTGACTATTTCTATCCACCGCCTGCTTCACTTCCTCAAGGTCCCTCTTAAGTTGCTTCACCTGCTCCTCGGTCCGAATCTGGCTCTCCTCCCTCTTTTGCAACTTCGTAATTGCCTTCTCATTCGCGGCAATCTGCACCTGCGACGCCGAGAACGACGCCACGACAGCCGCCGCCGTCATTACAAGAGGCCACCACTTCATCGGATTCCCATTCATCAACCAGCCCTCATTTGCTGCGCAAGTCTCACCGCCCGCGGCCCAACCTGACGAGCCCACTTAGAATCAAGCATCTCATCAGCCGCGGCCTCATAATCCCCCCTCTCCAGCGCCGCAATCATCCTCTTGAATCCCTTAAACTTCCTCAATCCAAGATTGAACATCATGTTCACAATTACTGCCTTCCTGGCGTCACTTAGTTCCTCAAACCACAAGAACGCCCGCGCCTCCGCAATGGCCAACTCAATATCGTACTCAAGCAACGCATCAATAATATGCTCAGGAAGCCGACCACCAAGGCGCTTATCAATAAGGTGCCCAACACCAATAGTCCAATACCCCTCAGAATCCTGATAAGCATACGGAATGCGCCCCTCATCCCGCTCAAGCGCCTTCTTGACATCCTCTCGCCAGCTCACGCAGTCCTCCTATATAACAGCAAGAAGAGCTTTGGTGCCGCTCCTTATACCAACATTCCTCCAAAGTGCTCCATTTGAAGAGTTGCTCGTCCTTTGTTGCACAAGAATCACGTCCCCTGGCGCCACTGAAACATCATATGTTCTTGTAGTGTAAGATGTGCCTGACTTTGAGAACTCGACAAGTTGCGTACCGTTCTTTACCACACGGGCATAGACCGTAACTGTACTTTCACTAGCGTGCTGAAAGTAAACAGTAATAGTTCCTGCAACAGTAACTACGCAGCCTAGCGACGCATTTAAGTCGTACAAAGCGCTAGTGGAATAGACGGTATTGTAAGTAAACCCAATGCCTGTAGTGTCGTACATGAAAGGTTTCAGCACATAAGTCGTGCCAGATGTAGGTGGCATTAACAAAGAGTCAGGATATCCTAACCTTCTTACAAACACATCACTGAAATAGACAGTCCCTGTGGCGGACCCGCCCGATGGCTGTACTACATATACAGCTGCGTAATACGCACCTGACGGGACTGTAGCAGATACAGTCAGTTGGTTAACATTGGTGTCAGGCGCTAGTTCGCTCGTAGTAGTCGCGCTGCCGATATACGCCTTATTGCCATCGAAGTAGTACAACCCAAAGCTGACCCGCACTCCAGCTCCAGTCGCCTTATATCTAACAGCCGCAAAATACTGCTCCCCAGGCGCGACAGGAATATATGCCCCTTGCGTCTGCCTCAGATACCCACCACCATTGGCAGTATCAGTAGAAGTAATCCCAAAAGTCTTCGACCCCGCAATCAGCACACTCGTGCTTAAAGCACCCGAGCCCCCGGAATACGCCGCAAACTGCCAGTGGTCAGGTGTATTATCCCCATCCGTATCAATATCGAAGCAGTTGTTATAAACCAGATTCCCTGCAACCTTGGCAGCAACATTGTCAATCTGCCCCTGGACTCCGCTAGTCACCCCAGACAAATAGCCCAGCTCAGTGTCTGTCACAGAACTCGCCACAGGCAGCCCATTGGCATCGGACGCCAACGCCCGATTTGCAGTAATGGCCGCTGCTTCTGTCAGATTCCCGTTTGAATCTGTCTGCACGACCCGGTTGGCAGTCCCCCCAAGCCCACCAAGCCTATTCAGCTGCGCAGTGGTAATCGTCGCTCCCGACAGGATATTCAGCTCGGCCGGCGTACAATTCACAGCCCCATTGATATTGGGAAAGCTGTTCTTCACGAACGTCTTAATCAACCGGTGGTGGTCGTCAGACGTGCTCCGGTCATCCCCGCCCTGGGGATAACTCGTCACAAAATCCGCAATGTAATTCCCGCTCTCAATCGGCATCTTTCAAGCCCTCAAGGATACAAGTCCCGCTTGGTCAAAATCACATGCCCATCCTGCACATACACCCGGACTCCATCCAGCTCCCCCACCAGCCACCTCGTCTTCTCCTCAACACTTCCCGCAGTCCCTACCCGCATCGCCACCCGGGAAAACGCCCTTGTTTCCCCATCCGGCATCACTGTCAGTACCACCCCATCTCCCACAAGATGGATGGAGCCATCCGCCGTCTCATTCCTCTCATAGATATCCGGATCCATGCTCAAATCTCATCATAACTGAACGTCAGCGTCTCGGCCGGCAGAGTCCCCTGCGTCGCCGTACTCTGCACCTCCAACAGCAGCACCGCATGGTCCCCAATCTCCCCCGTCGCCGTATAGGGCCCAGCCCCCAGGTTCAACGGAGCGCTCGATGTATAAGTAAACGCATCAGTGTAGCCAGTACTACCAGTCCCTTCAGCCGGCGTCGCATACGTCGCCACATTCTTCATCCAAAGGTTCACACCAGTCCCAAAGTTATTGGTCCCATCCGTATAAACCTTCAAATTAGTAATCTCAGTGAAAGTCCCACCAGTAATCTCCAACCGCAGCCACTTCTCAAAACTCCAATCAGAGCCACTCGACGGAATCACCATCGGATTGTTGGTATCCACATTGGCATCATCCGCATTCTTGAACCGCACAGTCCCCCCATCCTTCTGCGTCAAGGTAGGACTGGTAGAACTACCGTTCTTCTCAACAATCCTGACCGTCGCAACCATCTCTCACCTCCTAACTCCAGGAATTACCCACTCCAGAATCCTCAACCCAACCATCAGAAACTCCAGCATCACCCGACCAGCTCCCACTCACACTCCCCCCACGCGGATTCCACTGCCCCGTCGGAATCCTCAAAAACGCATCCAGACTGGTCGTCACCAGAATCCCAGCCTTCCCCAAGTACGCATCCAGCTGAACACTCAGCACCCTCCTCAAAATCAAGTAGGCATCCAGGCTCACACTCTTAAGAATACCTACACGCCTAAGCATAGCATCCAGACTTGCCGAGACAACCACCCCCTGCCGCATCAAGGCCGAGTCAAGATTAGCCTGAAGCCCCACTACTTTCTTCAACACCGCGTCGGCCTGCGCCTGCAAACTCAACCCCTCCTTCCGCAAGGCCGCATCCACCGCCGCACTCAACTGAACCCCCACCCTCTTCAACGCAGCATCAACAGAAGTGCTCACAGTTACACCCTGCCTCTGCAACAACGCATCAACCAAAGTGCTAACAGTCCTTGTCGTAGCCCCACCACTATCCTGCAGCACCGCATCCAAACTTGTCGCCACACTCACACCAGCCCTTTGCACTGCTGCATCCAAAGACGCGCTAACAGCAACACCCAACTTCTGCAATGCAGCATCCAAGGACGCCTGTCTTGCAACCCCTACCGCCTGCAACAACGCATCAACCTGCGTCTGCCTCAACATACCCTTCTGCAACAGCGCGTCCAGGCTCGTCTGCAAACTCACTCCCCTCTTCTGCAACGCAGCATCAAGACTGGTCACTAACGCCACATCAACGGCCTTCACAATAGAGTCCAGCTGAGTCTCCCTTATCACAGTACGAAGCAGAGCAGCATCCAACGAAGTAGCTTTCAACAGCCCCTTCTTCTGCAACGCAGCATCTGCCTGGGCAGACAGTAACACACCCTGCTTCTGAACCAAAGAGTCCAAACTGGTAACAATAGTCTTGGTTGCCGCCCCAGAAGCCGCCAACGCCGCAATCGCATGCGCCACCCGATTACTGGAGGCATGCGTATAACCTAAGGATTCCGCCCCCGCGCTCGTCAGTTGCTTGTAGGAGCTAGTCCCTCGGCTGGTCCCACTCGCAAGGTCCCACCTAACCGTCTGCCCCGAGTTCGCCGTCGGCGCGTTGTTATCCCCCTGCGAATAACTGCCCAGCAACAGAGTATCCGCCGCTACAGTCGTCAGGCTGGTCGTGACCCCCGTACTGTTAGTCGCGGTCTGCGTGTTTTGCGCATCGGGGATCCCCGTCTGCTTTGCTCCAGACAGCACATAACACCCGCTCGCCGCATAGACGGTGTACGCGTACCCGCTCGGCAGGTTGGTCGTAATCCTGATGGTATAAGTGCCAGCCGGCGGGATATTCGCATCGGCCAAGTACCACAGACTCGACTCATTCCCATACGACCCAAAGACCGACGCGTTGTTAATCTTGGTAAAGTCCGCCTGATTTGCCCCACCGGGATCTATCTGCACCCCAGTAACATTAGATTCGTTCCCATTATTCCCATACTCGTAGCTGTTCCCGACGATGAGGAGACCATCCGTGAGACCCGAGGGAATAACGACCCCCGTAATATCCCACGTTGTAACACCGCTCGCAGTGGCGGTGTAGGTCCCCTCTATCGTCGGGCCAGCCATAAACTACTTCCCCTTCTTGGGCATCTTACCCTTACGTCCCTTCTTCTTCCGGCAGCTCATAACACACCTCCTACTTGTCCAGTCCACGAGTCAACACCTTCATCAAGAAAGGCCTAACTTCCTCCATAGGAAGCACCAGCCCCTCATGCCCAATAATCCTAAGCCGATTATCCTCCCGCACAAACCTCACCTTCTGCACCCCATCATCAAAGCTCTCAACAAAACTACCCGGCTTCCAATACGGATTCCTCTTCACCACTGCATACAGCGCCATCCTCAACTACCTCCTGCCAGGGATATCTCCCATCAACCTCAACCATCGAGTGGTCATACGCCAGCACCCCCCGATGCCCAATCTCCTTGGACAAATCATGGTCCACCCAAAGACTCACTCCAGCCCGCTCAAGCCTCTGGCAAAAATACCAGTCCTCTCCCACATACTTCCCAGTCTCCGCATTCCACTTCACATCAAACCAGGGCGGCTCAACCATCCCACTCCGCTCAAACACCCTCATGTCAATCATCATCACGCCAGTCCCAACCCGCCAAACCTTCTCCAGCCCCTGCGACTCCGGCAGCGTATAAACCGGCTCCTTGTCAAACCCCCTTGCCGTCGGCGTACTCGGCAGCATCTTGGTCGCCACATTCGCAGCCACCACCTGCACCTCCGGCTTCAGCATCCTCCTCAACATCCTGTGCACCAAATCCTTGGGAAACACCTGGTCCGAATCCACAAACAACAGATGCGTCGCCTCCATCTCCATCGCCTGCTCCACTAGCTCCTGCCTCATCTGCGCCAAAATACTCCCCCTCTTGTTATGAATCCTCACACTCTGCCTATCAAACCCAGGCACCGGAAACCCCATAAACGTACTCATCAACACCAAGCTCATCCCAAACTCGGCATCCCATTCCTGCGTACTAGGAATCCCTACCATCAGCCGCAATTCCTTACTCACAACACACCTCCCAAATCAAAAAGGGGGAGAGAACCCAAGGCTCCCTCCCCCCAACCAAGAGGACAACCAACCCCTCCGCAAATTACGGATAGGTAAAGTTGCCTATATAGCCCATGGTCTTCTCGTGCCGGATTTCCAGGCCAGCGTGAGTCAGCCACTGCCCCTTGATGATATCCTCATCAGGCAGCTGGATATTATCCTCCAGCTGAGTATCACGCATATACCTATAAATGATGGCACTCGGGTCAATAATGAACATCGAGTTCTTGTACCGACCATGCACGTTCAGCAGCGGATGGGTCCTTACATACAGAGTCCCCTGCGGCAGAATCCACCGCTGCAACTCCATACCATAGGTCCGCACAACCCCATCGAAGTTCACCCGAGTCGAGCTCGACCGCTGCGCCAGCTTGTTCAGGGCATTCAGCGCCCCATTACCTGCCAGCACCAGCCGCTCACTCCCGGCGCTCCCGGCATCATAATCGAACACCGGGTACACCGCATCGAGGAAAGTATCCTCAGTCGGAGTCGTGGTAAAGATGGTCACATTCGACGTAATGAAATGCCGCAGACCACCCGTAAACCACTTAATCTCATTCCCCGAGGTATCCTCGTAGGGCCGGCCAAACAGCCACGCCAGCTCCAGCGCCACGGAATGGTCAAACATCTTCCGCTTCCGGTCATTCTTCAGCGGGTCCCCAGTCCGGGCATAAGTCAGCGCAGCCACCTTCGAGATACTGTAAGCCGTCTTAAACAGCTGACAGTAATTGGTCTTCTTGACCGGGTTACGAGTCGAAGTACTGGGGCTCCTTCCACCTTCCTCGTAGGTATTCCCAATCTTCGTCAGGTACGAACTCGCAGGAATACCCGCAGCCGTAGTGCCAGCCGCCCCTCTCTTCACCACAATAGTCGTATCATTGGTGACACTCGACACCTCCAGCAACTCATTGTCATAAGCCACCGTCTCGGCCTTCTCCACCAGCAGCACATCACCTGGCACCAAATCCAGACCGCCAGCAGTCAGACCAATGGTCGTCGAAGTGCTCGCCGCCCCGGTGGAATCGACCTGAACCCGAATCGGATTCAGCTCCTCTTCCCACCACGAGAACTCGACATCATTCACCTTCTCCGACTTCATCCGCGCCATCAGCGCCGTCAGCGGCGCACTGCCATTCGGATTCCCTACGTTCAGCCAGGCCCGCTACCTCCTGGCCCGTCCCCCTCAGGGACCGCCCCGAAGTTTCCCTCGGGGGTCGGACTATATCTTCACGCCAAAGACGTGCCGCGCACTTCGAGCCGCTTGGCCCTACCACTAGTCTCTGAGGATTCATCCCGAAACCTGGCCTCCAACCTCTCCTGCTTCCTGGCCGCCACGAAGTACCCCCGACGCCAATACTCCTCCGCATTCAACGTCATCCGGTACCCCACTCTCGCATGGCGCAAATCCTGCACCACACTCCCGCAGCCAATCCCAAGGTTCCTGGCCAACCCCCTGACAGCATCCACCAACCCCAGCTCACAATTCGTGAACCTCACGGTGACATACCGCCCATTCCTCTCAACAGAACCATCCGAGTCCATCAGCCCAGCCAACACCTCTCTCTGCACTGCCAGCTCCTCCCCAAAATACTCCCGGGGAACAACTCGCCGCATCAAGGTGTTACCGGCCAACCACTCCCAAACATCCCTGCTACAAACAATCAGGCACCCAACCGGCGCCCTACCCTCCCTGCGTCTCACCCGAATGGTCCCACCATTGCCAAAAACCTCGGCCAGCTGCCTGGACACCTTCTCAAGGCACTCCAAATCAGGCTTCTCAAACCTGACCTGAAAACTGCCCCGGGACCTGGCCACATATAAGTGACCATCCCCCAGAAAGAACCCGACAGCATACGCCAGCTTTCGGAACTCCTCCTGCTGATTACCCATTGTTACATCCAGTCAACTTTCGCTCTTGGGCCCGACTGGCTTTAGGGCTTCCCAGCATTTCACGCGGTTATCCCAGGTCAATCACCTCCAAACCCGGGGCGCAATCACTTACGCCAAAGAATCATCTCACGGAAGTTCTTGGGGCGCTCATCAGTACCCCAATCCCCCGTTCCTCTCAGTCCAGCAATTGCAACCATGACTCACACCTCTCCATCCTCAATCATCTCCTCAGCCATCGCAACAAACGCATTGTCCTCATCCGAACCCTGCGCCTGCTGCCCCTGCGCCGCACTTGAAGAAGTCCCAGGCGCCGCCGGCCTGAAACCCCCCCTCGAGGAAGCACCACCACTGCGCTTCCTCAAAGGAACCTTCAACGCAACCACAGCCATCGCTCCCGCCTCCTCAATGGCCTGCTCCACCGGCACATCCGGGTTCGCCTGCCTGTACGTCCTCAGCGACCGCTGTATCACCTTCAGCTTCTCCGGGTCCTGGGCCGCCTCAGCCAGCTGCGGCCACCGCCGGTAGAAAGCCATCTCAATCCTCTGCGCCTCCTGCAACACAGCCATCTGCTGCTGCACTCTCCTGGGCACCACCTGCTGCTCCACCTGCTGCATCACCGACCCATAAAGGTCCAGGTAACTCCGGGCCAGCACCTTCGGCAGCACCTCCCGAGGGTCCGAAAACTCATCCGACCCCTCCATCATCCTTGCAAAATACTCCTCCAGCTGCTTCGCAGCCTGCTCCCTTTGCGCCTGCAACTCCTCAGGCGTCAACTCCTTGGGACTCTCTTCCCCCTCATCACCACCACTCAACAACGGCGGCAACTCTCCTGAGGGGGGAGGGGAAGAAGAGGAGGATTCCTCACCAGCCTGCCCTTCCGAGCCACCCTCATCAGACTCCTCCGCAGGCTCCTCCCCCGAACCCTGGGGGGGCATAAGGGATTCATTCCCTTCTTCACCCTCGCCTTCATTCTGAGAAGGAATTTCGTCCTCGTCAAACAAATCGGACAAATCAAACCCCTCAGGGTCAACGTTATCCCCCTCACCAACAGCCTGCCCAACCACCTGCTCTCTCTCCTCAACCTTCTTCGTCGCCACCTTCAGTCCTCCTCTTCTCTTCCTCAAGCAGCTCAGTGGCCGCATCCAGCGACCCCTGCGCCAACCCAATCGCAATCCTCAGCCCGGCCACCTCCCCAGCCAGGAACTCCCTGCTCACCAACCCATCCAGCCCCCCAGCCGGCTTCCCGAAACTCGCCACCCGGGCCGCCACCTGCTTCTCCAACATCCTCACGAAAAACCTGAAATCCTCACTCTCAACCAGCTTGCTCAGCCTCCGAACAAGCTCCTGGGCCATCTCCACCTCATCGGCCCACTGCTCCTCTGCCTCCTCAACCCTCATTGCGCACCTCCTCCCAATCCAACCAGATTCCCCTGCTGCACCTGCTGGGCCACCTGCTCCTCAGGCTGCACCTCCACCCTGAACTGCCCCAGGTTCCTCACCCCCAACAGCTGCATCGCATGATTCAACAGCCCAATCACATCAAACCTCCCTGCCATCATCGGGTTCGATGCCACATCCGCCACAAACTGCCTAATCAACTCAGCCTGCGCGAACCGGTCCACCGGCATCGTCCCATCCACCGGCACAAAATCATAAAATCCCCCAATCACATCCGGCGTCACCTTCACCCAGGGCTCCTGCCCCTCCACCAGGTCCCCCGCAATCCTGAACACATCTTCCCCATCATAGAACTGCTGGGTCTGCTGCAACAGCACCTGCGCCATGGGCATCCACCCCATCGCACTCATGTACTCCGCCACAGTCTTCAACCTATTAATCCCAAAACTACTTGAAGTCCGCACCTCCGTCGCCGTCTTCCTCCCCCCCGGGTCCAACATCCCCATAATATTATCCGTCACCCCACTCACCCTCTGAATGAGGTCCGTCATCACCTGCATATCCCTCAAATGATTCTGCGTCACATCCACCACCGCCAACTGATGGATGGCCTCCCGCGGGTCCGTCCCGTAAAACTCCTCCCTCAGCCGAATCAGTCGCCCCTCCGTCGGGTCCAGCAAATCCTTCATCACCACCCGACTCGGGTCAACCACAAACATATCATTCAACACCTTCCGCACATTATGCAGGTGACTATTCAGCAACCACGTCAGGGTATCCTGCATGGGCTGCATCACCTCAAGCAAACTCCTTGCAAACAAGTTATACCCATTCGGCTCATACTCCTGCACAAAAAACGGATACTTATTATGATACAACCCAAGCGGCTGCGCCCCAATAATCACCTCCTTCTCAGCCACCGTAAACACCCACTTCTCAGGCAGCCTGGACTCCCCCAGCCCCCACTCCTGAGGCACCAACTCCACATAAATCTCATGTAGCCCGACAAACCTCCTGTCCTCCCGGGCCCCCTTCTTCTCACTCCGGGGCGGTCCCAGCGCCACCTCCTCGGTCGCATTGGGCAACTCATTCTGACTACTCCCCTTATCCCTGTCACTCACCCCATACGACCGGACCCGCTCCAGCGCATCAAGATTAAAATACTTCCCATCCTCCTCCCCCCTCAGGAGGTCGTTCCACCCCACCTCAACATACCTTCCACAAAACTCCCCATCCTGAATCCGGCACAACGGCACCCTCGGGTCAGGAAAGAAATCCTGCGGCCTCACATTGTAAATCCGATTCCCCCTGTACCCCTCAACCTTCCTCCTCACAATCTTCTTCCGGCTGGTCCCCTCAAGCTCCTCCCCCATGAACTCATCTGGCTCCTCAACAATCTCGGCAACCGTCCATTCTTCCTCATCCCAATACACCCCAATCACACCAAACCCGTACTTCGCCGGGTCCAACAGCCAAATGTACCAGGGCACCATCATCATCCCCTGCTGCACCTGGTAAGCCATCACCGCCTCAACCGCCTGAACCTGCTGCTGCGTCTCCCCATGCCTCGCAGTAAACTGCAAGACAGGATTCCTCGACAGAAACACGCTCGTCCAATAGGTATGCGCCGTCAGCGCCACCGCATAACTATACGGCACCACAATCGTCGTGTACTGCGGCTTCCCCTGCTCCCTCTTCTTCCTCCTCTTCGCATCAGCCTCGGTCTCCGGCAAATACGCCATGAACTGCTCTTCCATGTCAGCCCAATCCGAATACCTCTTAGCCATGTGCCGCTGGCTCATATACAACCTGTCCAGCAGCGCATCCAGCACCCTCCGATGCTTATCACTCCCGTACTTCAACACGTAAACCCCAGCCATCTTCAATCACTCCTCAACCTTCTCAACACCCTCAAGCACCGCAACCCTCTCCTCCAACTCAACCACTCGCCGCTCCAACCTCACCAGGGCCTCCACAAGAACCTCCCAAGGCGCCGGCCAACTCGACGTAATCTCATTAGACTCAGCCCTGCACACAATATCCCTCACCCAATGCTCAAAGGCCTCCCCACGCCCCAAGCGCTCAACCTCTCTCCTCAACCCCTCGCGACTAATAGCCATTACGGCGCCCTCCTCCAACTGTCAGGTAAATCCGGCACCTCAGCCTCCCTCTCAATCAGCCTGAGGTACTCCCCCTCAACGGCCGGCCCGACCCCTCCCGAATGGTCCAGGGCCATCGCCACCGCATCCAACAAATCGTCATGCCTCACATCAGGATAATCCGCAAACTGCTCCACAAACTCCACATGACTCGCATGAATATACAAATCCCCATTCGCCGCCCTGCCACTCAACGCCTGCAAAATCCTGTCCCTCTTCTTCCTCTTATCAGTCACCTCAATCACAGGCACAAACCTCCCCACCTCCCGCATCTTGACTTTCAAATACCGCGCCAGAGTCCTCTGGTACGCCACACTCTCAACCACCACCTTCCTTGGTCTATACTTCTCCGCCATCCTGAAAAACTCAGCAGCCAGCTCCTCAACCTCCTGGTCCCTGTTCATCACATACTCAAGCAAGTACGCCTTCCCCTGATGAAACCCTACAGCCACAATCACCTGGTAATCCCCTAACCTCCCTTTCTTCCTGGCCTCCTCGCTCACAGGCGGCGCCGGGTCAATCGCCATCACCACACTCATCCTATCCGGCAAAATCTCCCAATGCCGCAACCACTCCGCCCGAAAATAACTCGTCTCCTTGGAAACAACCCGGCACTCCATCTCCCGCATCCAAAGACTCAACTGGTTCCTCCGAATATGAGCCTCCTTATCCGCCAGCAACTGCTCAGTCGGAAACCGCTCCGGCCACCTCGACTCCCCACTCTCATCAAAACACCCAAACCTCAAACTAAACCACTGCGGGTCCCTCATGCAGCACTCCACCAAATCATCCCTATCCAATGGCGTCTGCAACAACACCATCTTCGCATGGGGATTCTCCGTCCTCGGCACCAAGCTCTTCTCCAACGCCCCAAAAAACAACTGCTGCAACTTCTGCCGCTGCTCAGGCGTCCCTACATTCTCCTCCGAGCACGCATCATCCACCACAATGAGGTCCGGCCTGTGGTCATCAATATTAATCCCTCGAATCTGCCCCGTAATCCCCAGCGCCAGCACCCTTGCCGTATGCCCAGTCCTCTCACTCACAATCTCAATATCCTCCAGCGCCCACCTCACTCCAGGCCTCAACCCAAACACCTCGGCAAACAACCGATTGAACATCACCGCCTTCTTCAACCACTCCAAACTCTTCAACGCATGCGCCTGCGAATCAGACACAAACAAAATCGTATGACTCAACCCATACGCAATCCTCAACGCCGTAAACACCCTAAGCAGTGTCGTCTTCGCCCCACCCCGAAACACCTCAACCGCCACATACCGATTCTGCGGCGCCACCAACGCCTCCATCACCTCCCGATGAAACCCCGGGCTCCTCTGCCCCATCGCCTTGGGAAAGAACACCCGCCCAAAAAACAAGGGGTCCACCGCCCCCAGCTTCACAACCTCCTCAATCGGCAACTCCAGCCCCAAGGAACCCTCCGCCTGGACATCCCCACCGCCACCTATATAATAGGTATCCGAGGGCCCGCTGGTCCCGCTGCCACCTGTAACCTGGGGGGGACCTATGGGTGGGGCAGGCCGCGGGCCCTCTTCCGTTGAGCCCTGGGGGGGACCAAGGGGGCAGGCCGGCTGGTCCGAGGCCCTGGGGGGGCCAAAGGAAGGGGCCATCGGGTCCTCCGGCCCGGCATGCGCAAGTTCGGGCTCGCTGGCCCCCTGGCCAGCCTGCGCCGATTCGCCATCCTGAGATTCCTGGCCAGCCTGCGCCATCTCACTCGAGCCAGCCTGCTCAGGCTGCTTGTCTTCTCCCCCCTCAGGAGATTCCTCCAGGCCGCCAGGCTCCGCCTGGCCCGCGCAATCTGGCTTCTCGGCGGGGTCGCTTCCGCCGGCCTCGAGGGGGTCGGGCGCATCCAGCTGGTCGAGGGGGATGGCCGCGGCCAGGGCGGCCTCCAGCCGGGCTTCGAGTTCCTGGTGGTCGTCCTTCGGGGTTTTGGGCTTTCCAGGCTTCGTGGGGGGCCGGCGGCTGGACAGGCCGCCAGTGGAGGTCCGGGCCTCGCGTTTTTTGGCGGCGGAGGTCTTGGGGGCCCGCTGGCCGGGGAACTTGGGCTGGCGGGCCTTCTTCTTGCCGGGTTGTTTCTTCTGGGTTGCCATGGTGGATTAGTTTAGCTCAGGCCGCCGGGCCTTGCCCGGCCTGCGCCGGTTCGGGTTCGATTCCGATTTC
>Ga0256830_1000259_pt1 | contig 46496 bp, 37 predicted proteins | sample 128326metaG_FD_190537 | JGI IMG/M metagenome (GOLD analysis project Ga0256830, IMG submission 190537) | Hydrothermal vent microbial communities from Lau Basin, Pacific Ocean - 128-326 | ecosystem: Environmental > Aquatic > Marine > Hydrothermal vents | place: Pacific Ocean: Lau Basin | collected...
GGCCGCTTCGCGCAAGGGGGCGGAGCGCTTGTAGGTCAGGTTGCCGGCGAACGAGACGTGGAGCCCGAGCGCGATCAGCTCCGGAACCCACTCCGGCCCCGACGAGTAGCAGTGCATCACGCCGTGGTGCGGCGCGTCCTCACGCAGGATCTCGATCAGCTCTTCGATGGCGTCGCGGCAATGGAGGATCACGGGCAGGCCATGCGCCTTGGCCAGCGCGAGGTGGCGGCGCAGGGCATGGACCTGGAGTTCGAGCGGAGTGCGGTCCCGGTACCGATCGAGTCCGGTCTCGCCCACGGCATGGAATCCGCCCTCGTCGAGCAGCGCGGCGACCCGGTCGAGGCGGGCGTCGAGCTCCGCCTCAGGGCCGAGGTCGTTCGGGTGGAGCCCGGCGCTGGCGGCGACGCCGGGGAGCCGGCCGGCGAGCGCGCGGCAGGCAATCGCATCACCTTCGTCGATGGCGACGCACACCGCCGCCGAGACCCCGGCGGCGCGGGCCCGCGCCCAACGCTCCTCGGGTGGGTCTCCCTCCACCTGCCAGGTCAGATGGCAGTGGGTGTCGAACGACCTCACGGCTCGACCGCGACCCCCTGCTCGCTGCGCAGCCCGTCCAAGAAGGCGGCGAGACTCGGATCCACCTCTTCCTCGGGAAGCCGCTCCGTGAGGACGCGCCGGCCGCGCGCCGGGTCGAGCTCGAGCAGCAGGGCGAGCGCCTCCTTGCGGGTCAGGAGGTCGCCGCGCTCGGAACGGAAGATGGACTCGCAGATCGCCGGCGTGGTGGGCGAGGCCCGACGCCCCAGCTCCCGGAGCGCGAGGCGGCGCGCATAGGTGTCCTGGGCGTCGCTCGCAGCGATCTCCTCGAGCAGGGGCACGATGCGGGCGTCGCCGACCCGCGGCGCCAGTTCCTCGAGCCATCGCTGCTGCAGGAAGGGCCGCGCCCGCGGGGCCTCGCGCAGGAACAGGCGCCGGGAGCGAGCCGCCGCCTCCGCCGGGTCGTAGAGCCAGAACAGACGGTGGACCTCGAGGCGCAGGTCCTCGTCGGCGAGCCGCCGGTCGTAGGGCCGGGCCAGGTCGAGGACGTCGGGGCCGAGGACCAGCTCCGCCGCCCGCAGGTCGGCGACCGCCAGCAGGGGCAGCCGCAGGTGCTCCTCCGCGAGCCACTCCGCCCAGGGCAGGGTGGCGGCGTCCGGCGCGTGGGCCAGAGCGGCGCAGGCCGTGGCGAGCTCCTCCCGGTCGGCCTCCACCGTCTCGGCCGGTGCCGTGCGGAGTCGCTCGGCGGCTGCGCGGGCTCGCTCGCGGAGGGCGGCGACGGCGTCCTCCGGCCCGTCGGTCTCGCCCAGCGTCCGGGTCCAGAGGGCCGCCGCGCCGGCGGGCTCGGCGACCGCCAGCGCTTCGGCGGACGCCGTCCCTGCGCCGTCGCCCCACGAGTCGACGCATCCGGGGGCGGCCAGGAGGACGAGGAGGGCGCAGGGAGCGGCCCAGCGCGCCACGAGGGCGCCTGCGCACGCTCCGGGGCGCGCGCGACGACGAGGGTCGGCGGGGCTTGGCACGGGGTTCGCAGGGAGGGGCTCGGGTCCGCGTCCCGCCGGCGGCTTCCCGGTGGGACCCTGCTAAACTTACCGCAATCCCCGTGCCCGAGTGCGGCCGCGCCAGCGTGCGGCGGCGTCGGGCGCCCTCGTCTCCGGAATGATCCACCTCCTCCGTTCCCGTGTCCCCGCGCTCCTGGCGCTGGCGGCCTCCTCGCTCGTCCTCCCGGCCTGCCTCGGCGGCGGCTCCTCGCCGGGGGCGGGGGCCGGCACCTCCTTCGGCATCGAGGTCTGCTCCCTCGGCTGCAAGGGCAACAGCTTCACCATCACCTCGTGGCAGGTGGACAAGGACTTGACCTTCACCTTCACGGACGAGGTGGACCCGACGTCGGTCGACTTCTCGAGCTTCAACATCGTCGAGGTCTCGACCGGCGCCACTCCGGTCGGGAACTTCGTCGTGCGCGGCCGCCAGGTCATCTTCCGCCCGGCCCTGATCGAGACCGCCACCGGCCTCTCCTTCGGATTCCAGGACGGCGCCACCTATCGCATCGTCATCCCGGCCACCGGCGTCAACCGCATCCGCTCCAAGGGGGGGGAGCCCAACACGACCGGCCTGCAGGGGACCCTGCTGATGGCCGGCGTCGCCGACCTCGTGCCCGGCCCCCCCGTGGTCCTCGAGGTGACGCCCAATGCGGACGAACCGCCGACGACCGCGTCCTTCCCGATCCGGATCGTGTTCGGCGACATCATGCGCACCTTCCAACTCGCCGACCCCGAGACCGGGCAGAGCGCGCTGATCACCATCAGCATCGCGGACAGCGAGGCGGGGACCAACTCCGTGGTGCCGGGCACCTTCACCGCCACCATCGACCGCGACAGCCTGTTGACCACGGTCGAGTTCGTGCCCTCGGTGCAGATGCCAGGCTCCAACGGCGGTGCGCGGCAACTCCAGGTCAACCTGTCCCAGCAGATCACCGACCTGGTCGGCAATCCGCTCGTCGGGGCCGGGGTCATCGTCATCCCCCTCCCCGACTTCCCGGAGAGCACCGGAACCTTGGTCGAGGCCTTCGACGACGCGGCGCAGGTGGACGAGGCCTATTCCGTCATGCCGCTGTGGCCCGCTCCGCTCGGCTTCCTCGACAGCGGCCTCGATCCGCTGACCGGGCTCCACTTCGGCGGCGGCCCCGGTGTCCTCGGCGACCTCGAGGTCACGAGCGGCATCACCACCCTGAACACCGACGGGCACGTCGTCTCGTCCGACTTCCTCGGCGAGGACGTCACCGTCCTCGGCGGCGTCTTCCCCTTCGCCCGCGTCCACGTCGCCCCGAACGCCAAGCTCACCGCCACCGGGTCCAACCCGCTGCGCCTCCTGGTCCAGGGCGAGGTCTCGATCGAGGGCTCCCTCGACCTCGACGGGCAGTCCGCGCCGCCGAACTACGGCAAGTTCTTCCCGCCGCAGGAGACCTTCGTCGGCGAGTCCACCGTCAACAGCTTCGACGAGACCAATCCCACCAAGGTGGCCGAGATCGCCGGCGGAGGGCAGCCGGGCATCGGCGACCTCACCGCCGGCAGCGGCGGCGTCGGCGGCATCTCCTGGTACGCCGCCGCCGACGGCATGGGCAACAGCGGCCTCGGCGACGCGCCCTACTACGACCACTTCCTGTGCAGCTGGCAGGACCACCTCGGCGGCATCTGCACCGCCAACCCTTCGCGCTTCGAGGACGACCGCCTCGGCGACGAGTACTGCGGCGCCAACGGCGAGGGCGTCGGCGGGGTCGCTCCGCAGGGCTCCCCGACCACTTCCGATGCGCAGTTCATGGACGAGGACCTCGCCGCAGGCAGCGGCATGGGGACCTGGACCTGGCCGCCGCGCTCCAACGTGATGACCGACGCGAACCTCTCCAACGGGGTGCGCATCGAGTCGCACCTGGTCGCTCCGGGCGGGGTCCCGACCGACCGGCTCCCGCATGCCCTCCACCGCGCCCGCGGCGGCGGCGGCGGCGGCTACTGGACCCCCGGCGGGACCGGGGTCGCCTACACCGACACCGACACCGACCCGCTCGGCAACCCGCTGGTGGAGCCCAACGTGGTGCCGGCGCAGGGCGTCTACGAGATGAACGACGACGGCGCCGGCGGGGACTTCATCCCGTGGAACGCCCGTGACCTCGCCGCCACCGTCACCGTGCGCGACGGCGAGGGCGGCGACTACGTCCTCCCTGCGGGCGCGGAGACCCTCGACCCCGAGCTCGGCTTCCTGGTCGGCGGCGCGGGCGGCGGCGGCGCGGGCGGCAGCCAGCACGGTTCGCTCACCGATGCTCCGGACGTGGTGAACGGCGCCATCGACAGCTTCCGCTGCGGCGACGGTGCTGGTGGCGGCGCCGGTGGCGGCGCCGGTCAGATCCAGGCCGGCTCGCGCCTCGCGGTGGCCGGAACCCTGTCGGCCAACGGCGGCGACGGCGGCGACAGCGAGTTCATGCTGTCCGTCCCGTGGCCGGATTCGGCGGCGATCACGGTCGGCCTGCCCGGCGACGCCGGTGGCGGCGGCGGCTCCGGCGGCGCGCTCCTGCTCCAGATCGCCGGCGACCTCCAGGTCGCTCCCGACGCCATCCAGGTGATGGGCGGCGAGGGCGGACTCGGTTCCGCGGGCAACCGTGGTGGCGACGGTGGCAGCGGTGTGGTCCGCTTCGAGAGCCCGACGCCGCCGACCCTGGCGGACCTCCAGGCGATGGTCGCCCCCGACGAAGCGGTGGACCTCGCTCCGGTCGGAGCTCCCGGCATGCCCAACTCGGCGCCGCTCCAGGTCCAGTGGACCGGCACCACGGGCGACGTGACCGCTTCCGACGGCACCGTGTTCGACGCCAACTCGAGCGCGGTGCGAAGCCTCTGGTACGAGGCCCCGGCGAACGTCAACCAGTTCGTCCTCACCGACTGGGTCGTCACCTGCGAATACCTCGACGCCGGCGGGGTCCAGACCGTGGTCTACGATTCCTCTTCGCCCACCGATCCCGGGGTGACCCCGATCTGGGTCGCCTTCGAGACCGCATGGATGGAGCCGGGGCAGAGCCAGCAGGCCGACCCCGCCATCGTGCTGTCGAGCGGCTGGGTGATTCCCGGCTTCGGGTCGGTGACCAACGGTCTGCAGGAACTCGGCAGCATCCTGTCGCGGGCGGTCCGCTTCCAGATCGTCTTCGACCAGGACCAGATCGACGCCCTCATCGGGGGGACCGCCGGCGGCTACTTCCGGGTGGACGAGATCCGCTTCGAGTGGCAGGGAAGCTGATCCGGGCGCTGCGCCCGGAGGTCCTGGTCCCGGTCCCGGGGCTCGCCCTCGCCGGGGGCGGGCTGGTGGTGCGCGGCGAGGGCCCCGAGGCCCGGGTGCGCGCCGTCCTCGCCCCGGGCGAGGAGCCGCCGATGCCGTGGCAGGACTTCCCCGGTGAGGTCTGGCTGCCGCGGCCGATCCTGCTCCACGCCCACCTCGAGGACCACGATGCGCCGACGGCGGACCTCCACGCCGCCGCGGACGGCTTCGCCGGGTGGATCCGCGCCTTGCTGGCCTGGCGCGCCGGTCGCGAGGCCGATCCCGTGGCCTCGGCGACGGCGGTGCTCGACGAGCTCCAGCGCGGCGGCGCTGGCCTGGTCGTCGCCCATGCCGAGGCTCCCAGCGTCCGCGCCGTCGCCGGCCGCCGCGGGGTGCTCCCGCTGCTCGAGGTCCTGGCCCCGGGGGAGGGGGGGGGCACGGCCGCCTCTGCCGCCGCCGCCATCCGACGGAGCGCGGCCGAGCTCGGCGCCGGCGGCGTTGCGGTGCACGCACCCTACACCGTCGGCGCCGAGCTGGCGCGCGCCCTGTTCCATGGGGGGGCCCTGGGCTCGGTCCACCTCGGGGAGAGCGCCGAGGAGCGTCGCTTCCTCGCCTCCGGCGACGGACCGCTGGCCGAGCTGCTCGGCGAGCGCGGCGCGCCGACGCCGACCGAGCGCTTCCCTTCTCCGGTGGCCTGGCTCGAGGCCTGCGGCGGCGCCCGCCCCGGGGTCCTCGCGATCCACGGCGGCGACCTGACCGCCGAGGAGCTGGTCCGCCTCGAGCGGGCCGGGGTCGGCGTGGTGTTCTGCCCCGGCACCCACCACGCCTTCGGGCGTCCGCGCCCGGCCTTCGGCGCGGCGGGGGGGACGCCGCCGTTCCTGGGCTGTGACTCGCGGGCCTCGAACCCCCGCCTCCACCCGCTGCGCGAGTTGCGTCTGGCGCGCGCGACGGTCCCCGAGTTCGGCCCCGTCGCATGGTGGGCGTCCCTGACCACCCGCGCCGCGGCCTGGCTGGAGGATCCCCTGCGTGGCCGGATCCGTGCCGGCGGCCCCCTGGACCCGTTGCGGGTCCGGCTTCCGGTCCCCGCTTCGCACGACCGTCCCGAGGCCCTCGCCGCGGACCTCCTCGGCGCCCTCTCCGAGCTCGGAGAGGCCGCCGAGCTGATCCCGGGAACCCCGTAGAATCCCGGCGATGCAGCGCGCCGTCTCCCTGGTCCAGGACAGTCGACACGTCCTCCTCTCCGGACACCTGCGCGCCGACGGCGACTGCATCGGCGCCCAGAGCGTGCTCTACCACGCTCTCCGTGAGCTCGGCAAGCCGGTCGAGATGGTCCTGCCCGACCGCCCCGACTCGCGCTACGAGTTCATCCGTGAACACACCCCCTGGCGGATCTGGGACGGCTCGCTGCCGAGCGCAGCCGACCTGCTGATCGTGTGCGACTGCTCCTCGCTGGGACGGCTCGGCGCGATGGGGGAGGCCGTGGCCGAGGCCGGCCTGCGGCGCATCGCGGTGGACCACCACGTGCTGCCGCCGGACCACGGCTGGGACGCCCTGGTCCACGACGAGGCCGCTGCCGCCAGCGGTCTGCTGGCCTTGCGCTTCGCCGCCGCGCTGGGCGCGAAGGAGCTGCCGCCGGCCGCCTACGAGGCAGCCTTCGTCGCGCTGATGACCGACACCGGCTGGCTCAAGTACTCCAACTCCACCCCCGAGGCGTGGCGGGCCGCGGCCGACCTCGTGGCCCACGGCGTGGACACCGAGCGCGTCTATGCGCGGGTGTACCAGCGCGCCGAACCGGGCCGCCCGGCCGGCATCCGGGCCGCCCTGCGAAACCTCGAGTACCACGTCGGCCACCGCGTCGCGCTGTCGTGGGTGTCGCGGGCCCAGCTCGCCGAGGTCGGGGGCAGCCTCGAGGACAGCGACGAGGTCCTCGACATCCTGCGCTCGGTGGAGCCGGTGGAGGGCGTCGCCGTGGTCAGCGAGCGCAGCGACGGCCGCGCCAAGGCCAGCCTGCGCAGCAAGCACCTGCTGGACGTCGAGCGCGTCGCCCGGGCGCTCGGCGGCGGCGGTCACGTCCGCGCCGCCGGGGTCACCTTCCCTCCGGAGGTCGGGCTGACCGAGGCGGTGGACCGGGTGCGCGCCGCGATGGTCGCGGCGATGGAGGAGCTGCTCGCCGCCTCCGCCGGCGAGGGCGCCGGGAGCGGTCGGGACGTCAGTCGGTGAGTCGCTCGCGTCGCGAGAAGACCCCGAACAGCGCCCGGCGCGCGAGCCGGGGGTTCTCGCGCAGGCGCCGCGTCACGTAGGCGCGCCATCGTTCGCCGTAGGGGACGTAGACGCGGAGCGGCCAGCCCGCCTCGCGCAGGCGCCGCCGGTAGTCCTCGCGGACGCCGAGCAGCATCTGGAGCTCCACCTGCTCCCGCCACGCGGGTTCCTCCTCGAGGAGGGAGGCACAGCCCTCGACCAACCGCTCGTCGTGCGTCGCCACTGCGACGAAGGCGCCGCCCTCGAGGAGGACCCGCAGGATCCGCAGGTAGCTGGCGACGATCTCGTCGGCCTCCTGGAAGGCGACCTCGGGCGGTTCGACGTAGATCCCCTTGACCAGGCGCACGTTCAACGGCTCGGCGGCCGCGAGGAGGGCGCGGGCGTCGTCCTCCGAGCGGCGCAGCATCGCCTGGAGCACGCAGCCGACCCGGCCGCCGTGTCGCTCCCGGAGGCGCGTGAAGACCTCCAGCGTGGCCGGCACGGTGCGCGATTCCTCCATCTCGAAGCGGACGAAGCCGTCGCGGGTGGCGGCGTCTTCGACCAGCGCGTCCACGGTCCGGAAGCACAGTTCGGGGTCGAGGTCCAACCCCATCTGGGTCGGTTTCAGCGAGACGTTGCGTTCCAGGCCGCGCGCCTCCAGCGCTGCCAGCAGCGCGCGATACTCCGCCGCCGCCGCCGCCACCATCGCCGGGTCGCGCACCGCCTCGCCGAGCAGGTCGAAGGTCAGCCGATAGCCGGCGCCGGCGAGCGACGCGCCCACCTCGAGCGCGTGTTCACGGTCGGTCCCGGCCACGTAGCGCTTCGCGAACCGTTCCATCACCGGTCGCGGAACCAAGGGCAGGGCCCGAACGAGGAGGTGGTCCAGCCAGGACATCCCTGCGGACTCTAGGATGGCGGCCCTTCCGCTGCACCCCGCGCCCCGATGGCTCCTCGTCCGTTCCCGAACCCTGCGGGCTGGCTCCGCTTCCTCGCGGGACTGTTCGCGGCCGCCCTCCTGGCGCGCTGGGTGGGCGGCCTCGGCCTGGCCCCGGAGGCCGCCGCGGCCTCCTTCGTCGCCGCGCTCACCGCCTGGTGTTGGGTGACGAACGCGCTGCCCCTGCCGGTCGCCTCGCTGCTGCCCGCCGGGCTCCTGCCCCTGCTCGGCGTCGCCGGCGCCCGTGAGGTCGCCCAGTGGTACTTCCACGACGTCCTCCTGCTCCTGCTCGGCGGCTTCGTCCTGGCCCTCGCCCTGGAGCGCCACGAACTCCACGTCCGCTTCGCCCATCACGCGCTCCGCGCCTTCGGTACCCGGCCGCGCCGCCTCCTCCTCGGGTTCATGGTGACCTCCGCGGCGTGCAGCATGTTCTTGAGCAACACCAGCACCACGCTGATGATGCTGCCGGTGGCCCTGGCGGTCCTGTCCCAGGTGGACGAAGAGGTGCGTCCCCGTCTGGCCGTCCCCCTGCTCCTCGGCATCGCCTATGCGGGTTCCATCGGCGGCGTCGGGACCCCGATCGGCACCGCGCCGAACGCCGTGTTCCTGGGGATGACGCAGGACTTCTTCCCGGAGGCCCCGCCCATCGGTTTCGGCGGATGGCTGGTCGGCGCCCTGCCGCTGGTCGTCGTCTTCGTCGGGGTGGCGTGGTGGGTGCTGGCGCGGCGCATGGGGCCGCTCGGCCGCGACCACTCCGTCTTCCGCGACCTGGGCGCCTTCGGACGCGCGCTGCCCCGGCGCAGCGCCGAGCAGACCCGCGTGCTGGGCCTGTTCTCGGTGGTGGTCTTCCTCTGGGTGGCGCGGCGTCCCGTGGACTTCGGCCCCGTCGCGATCCCCGGTTGGGAGACGCTCCTGCCCGAGGCCGTGGCCGCCGGCATCACCGACGCCACCATCGCCGTCCTCGGCGCGATCGCCCTGTTCCTGGTCCCGGGGCGCGGCACCCGTTCCCGCGCCCTGCTCGACTGGGAGGACTGCACGGCGCTGCCCTGGGGGGTGCTGCTCCTGCTCGGCGGGGGCTTCGCCATCGCCCAGGCCTTCCAGGTCAGCGGCCTGGCCGCCGCGGTCGGCGAGGCCCTGGCCGGCACCATCACCGTCCTGCCGCCGCTCGCCACCGCCTTCCTGGTCGCGCTCGGCATCACCTTCCTCACCGAGCTGACCAGCAACACCGCCACCATCACGGTGTTGCTGCCGGTACTGTTCGGCGCCTCGGCGGCCGCCGGCATCCATCCCATGCTGCTCGCCCTGCCCGCCACCTTCGCGGTGTCGTGCGCCTTCATGCTGCCGGCGGCGACGCCGCCGAACGCCATCGCCTTCTCGAGCGGACAGCTGACGCCGCTGGACATGGCGCGGGTCGGCTTCCGTCTCAACCTGGTCACCGCCGTGCTCGCGACCCTGGTCGGCTGGTTCTGGACCGCCCCGCGCTGGGGTTTCGACCTCTCCACCTTCCCGAGCTGGGCCGCGACGGCGCGGTGAGCCGGGCTCGGTCGGGTTCCGCCGTGGGGTAGAATCCACCAGGATGCGACGCGTCGCCCTCGTTCGGTCGGTCCTGCTCGTGCCGTTGCTGCTGCTCACCGCCTGCGGGGGCGGGGCCGACGCGTGGGTGCAGAAGGACCTGGTCCTGGTCTCGGTGGACACCCTGCGTGCCGAGCGACTGCCGTTCTACGGCGGTGAGCGCGACACCGGCGGCGACCCCGACCGTCCGTGGACGCCGAGCTGGCTCGCCGCTCGGGGCACGGTCTACGACGCCTGCTGGGCCTCGGCCGGCCAGACCCTGCCGTCGCTCGGCAACTTCTGGACCGGCAAGCCGCAGCTCGAGCACGGCGCCATCTCCAACTTCCACTCGGTCCAGGGACCGACGCGGATGGACGCCCTCCGCGAGGCCGGCTGGACGGGGCACGCGTTGGTGGCGAACCGCACCCTCCACGTCCGCTGCGGGCTCGCCGGTGGCTTCGCCAGCTGGGGCGTCCTGGCCAAGGAGCGCGAACCCGAGATCCCGCGCACCCTCCTGACGCGGACGGAGCCGACGGTGCGGGCCGGCCAGCCGATGGTGGTCTGGGCCCACTTCATGGCGCCGCACCAGCCCTACACCCCGCCGGTGGAGTACGCCAGGCGCTACCTCGATCGGCCCGAGCCGTGGGGGAGCAACGAACTGCTCGAGGCGTTGCACCGCGACCCCTCGTTGGCGACCCCGGAGATGGTCGAGCACTTGAAGGCGCTCTACGATGCCGAGATCCGCCACGCTTCCGACATGGTCGCCGAGTTCCTGGAAGGGTTGGACCGCCAGTATCGCGACGCCGGGCGCGGCGGCCTCCTCGACAACGCCCGCATCGTCTTCTTCAGCGACCACGGTGAGGACCTCGCCGACCACCACGGCTACTTCATGCACGCCAAGAGCCTCTACGCGGGCACCGTGCGGGTGCCGCTGGTCGTCGTCGGCGAAGGTTTCGAGGCCGGAGCCCGCATCGCGGCCCCGCTCGCCCTGGGCGACGTCCTGCCGATGGTCCTGGAAGGACGTCGGCCCGACCCGGGGCTCTTCTTCGCGACCTGGCGGGACCGCTACTGGGCGGTGCGCGACGCCCGCTTCACCCTGGTCCACAATCCTTCGGGGGACCGGCGGGGGCCGATCGAGCCACCGCTCGACGTGCCCTTCCCGTATCCGGAGGTCGCACTCTACGACCGTGACGCCGACCCCCACGAGCAGCACGACGTCGCCGCCGAGCACCCCGAGCGGACCCGTGAGCTCCTCGACCAGTTGCGTTCCTGGTACTTCGGGTTGGACCGGGCCGTGATCGAGGGCGGCACCCTGACCCCGCGGGAGCGGGCGCGGCTGCAGGAGCTGGGCTACGCCGACGTCGCCAGCGAGGGCGCCGAACCCTGGTCCGGCAGCGAGTGGGTCCCTTGAGCGACGCCCGCCTGTTGCCGCGCGAGCGCGGGCCCTGGGTCGAGGGCGGGGCCCTGGCCGCGCTGGTCCTGGTGCTGTTCGTCGTCGGCGGCGTCACCGTGCGCACCTCGTACCACGGCTACCTCCACACCGCCATCGGTGAAGCCGTCCTCCGCGACGGGCTGGTGCCGGAGAACCCGTGGCACGCCGGCGCCGCCCTGCGCTACTACGTGCTCTATCCGGTGCTCGCGGTCCTCACCGGCCGCCTCGGCTTCGGCCCGCTGTGGGCCTTCGCGCTGTTCGGCGTGGCCTCGGCCTTCGCCTTCGCCCTGGCGCTGGACGCCTTCGGCCGCTCCCTCGGCCTGTCGTCCGCCGCGCGGCGCTTCGCCTTCCTCTGGGTGCTGCTCGGCCTCAACGCCCTGGGCTGGCTGTGGGCCGGAGGGCTGCCCGACCCCGCGTTGCGTCCCGCCGGCGCAGGACCGCCGCTCGGCGCCGCCCCGCTCCAGGTCCTGGCCCCGATGGCCAGGGTCGGTGACGGCTTCCACTGGGACCTTCGGCTCCAGTCCTTCGTCCAGAAGTTCCTCAACGTCTCTTCCTTCGCTCCGGCGTTGCCCTTCGTGCTCTGGGCGCTCGCCGCCTCGGTCTGGGAACGGGGACGTGCGCCGTGGCGCAGCGCCCTGCACGTCGGCGTCGCCACCGCGATCAATCCCCTGGCCGGCGGTTTCGCCGGGCTCCTGGTCGCGGCTCGCTTCCTGCCGGAGCTGCGCGGCGGCCTCGCTGCGCTGCGCCGTCTGGTCCCGCCGGCGGCGTGCGCCGTCGCCATCGCGCTCCCCTTCGTCCTCGCCCTGTTGGTGGTGCCGGCCCCCGAGGGTGGAGCGAGCACCAGCGACTTCAGCCTCGGCTCGGCCGGGCCGTGGGCCGACGTTCTGGGGCCCCTGATCCTGGTGTGGCCGCTCGGCGTCGCCGGGCTCCTCGTCATCGCGCGGGGCGACGTCGGGTTCCTCCGCTCCCCCTTCCTCCCCGCGCTCGGGCTCGCCCTCGCCGCCTGCTTCCTCCACCTGCCCTGGGGCAACCAGTACAAGTTCGTGCGTCTGGTCGCCATCCTGCTCGCGCTGCCCGCCGGCGTGGCGTCGGCCCGGCTCTTCGCGCACCGACGCGGTCGTCCGGTGGCGGTGGCGCTGTTGCTCCTGGCCCTGCCCTCGACCTGGTGGACGCTGCGCGCCTATGCGGCCTGGGACGCCGGCGCGGTGCTCCCCCTGACCGAGGTGGAGGACGGACGGCTCGCACCCTCGCCCCGCTTCGAGCCCCGCTTCCCACGGGCCGCCCGCGACGCCGAGGCCGCGCTCCCGCCCGAGGCCGCCCTCCTCGCCGACCCCGCGATGGGCGCCGAGACCGCGCGCATGGGCTTGGTGCTCGGACACCCCCTGGCTCCGATGGTCCACCGCGCCCTGCTGGTGGACCAGCCCCAGGTCCACGACCGTGACCAGCCGGACCTCGGCGAGCGGCTCGCCGCGTGGTGGGTCTTCGCCCACGGGCGGACTCCGCCCCAGCGCCGCGGCGACCGCGGTCGTCCGGCCGACGCCGGTCTCGGTCTGGACCGACTGCGCGCCAAGGTCGCCGGGCGTCCGCTCGCGGTCTACCTCGACGAGTCCACCGCGCCGGCCGCGGTCAGTGCGCTCCGCGCGCGTGGGGCCGAGGAACGCTGGCGCTCGGGCTCGACGGCGTTGTGGCTGCTCCCTCCGTGGCCGGCCGACGATAGCCCAGGGCGGTGAGCACGTCCTCGGGCGCGACGCGCGCGCGCCCCTCCCAGTCGGCCTGGGTGCGGGCCACCCGCAGGGTGCGCAGGATGGCGCGGCCGCTCATCCCGAAGCGCTCGGCGCTGCGGCGCAGCAGGCGGCGCGCCGCGCCCTCGACGCCGGCGGCGAGGAGGGCGTCCCAGTCGGCGCGTCCGGCCCGATCGAAGCCGCCGCGCGCGCGCCGATGCGCCTGGAGCGCGCGCGCCGCCTCCAGGCGCGCCGCGACCTCCTCGTCGCTCGGTCGGCTCGGCGGACCGTCCATGCGCCTGGGGTCCACCGGACCGAGGACCACGTGCAGGTCGAAGCGGTCGCGGAGCGGTCCGCTGACCCGGGCGCGGTAGCGCTCCAGCCGCGACGGCGGACAGGTGCAGGGGATGCGCGGGTGCCCGGCCCAGCCGCAGGGGCAGGGGTTGGAGGCCGCGACCAGCAGCACCCGGGCGGGGAAGCGGGCCTCGTCCGTGGCCCGGTGGACCCGGACCTCGCCCTCCTCCAAGGGCTGGCGGAGGCCCTCCAGCACCGCCCGCGGGAACTCCGGCAACTCGTCGAGGAACAGGACGCCGCCGTGGGCCCGCGAGAGTTCGCCCGGGCGCAGCGGACGCCCGCCGCCGAGGACGGCCTGGCGCGACGCGCTGGGGTGCGGCGCCCGAACCGGCGGACGGCGGGGCAGACGAGGCACCGGGCCGAGGAGGGCCTCCACCCGCGCCAGCTCGAGGGCGGTCGCCTCGTCGAGGGGAGGCAGGAGCCCGGGCAGCCGCGCCGCCAGCATGCTCTTGCCGCTGCCGGGCGGCCCCTCCATCCACAGGGGATGGCCGCCGAGGGCGGCCAGCACCAGGGCGTGGCGCGCCTCGCTCTGGTCCCGCACCTGGTCCAGACGCAGGCCACGCCGCGGTTCGTCGTCGGCGAAGTCCGCCGCGGCGACGGCGAGGCCGGCGCGCGTCGCCTCGTCGAGCGCGAGCAGCGCGCCGACCTCGCCGAGGTCGCGACAGGCGTGGACCTCCAGACCAGGGACCAGCGCCGCTTCGCGGGCCGCCTCGGGGGCGGTCACCACCCACGGGGGCTCCGCCTCCTCGCGGGCGGCGAGGGCCGCGAGCAGCGTGGCCCGCGCCGGCGGGGACAGCGCGCCGCGGAGGTCGAGCTCGGCCAGGAACAGGACCGGCCCCGACGGTCGGCGCCACTGGCCGTCCCCGATCAGCAGGGCCGCCGCCAGGGCGAGGTCGAGCGGCAGGCCGTGCTTGTGGATCTGCGCCGGGACGAGGTTGAAGAGGATGCGCCCGGTCGGCAGCGCCAGGCCCTGCGCTGCGAGGGCGGCGGGCAGGCGCTCGCGGGCTTCGCGGGCGACCGCGTCGGCCTGGCCCGAGAGCACGATCTGCGTCAGTCCCCGTCCGAAGCAGGTCTCGACCCGCACCAGGCGCGCCCGTGCGCCGAGCAGGGTCGCGCCGAGCACGGGCGAGGGCGCCGTGCGCCGGGTTCGAGCCGGTTCCAGGTCGTCCACGTCGGAGGAAGACGCACCGGCTCGGCCGAGGTCACGGAGTGCTTCCGCCCGCCTCGCCACGGCCCGGGGAGAGGACGAGGAGCCCCGCCGCGGTGGAGCGCAGGGGGACGGCGCGCCGTGCGCAGCCGGCGGCGGCGGCGACCTCGGCCGCGGGCCGCTCGGTCGAGACCCAGGCGCGGCGCGGCCGCAGCCGGTCGAGCAGCTCGGCGAGCCCGTCCAGCGAGCGTCCGTGGTGGGGGAGGACGAGCAGGTCCACCGGACCGGGGTCGAGGCGGCGCGCCAGGTCGCGGAGCGACCATCCCTCCTGGTCGCCGAGGACGACGACGCGGACCTCGCGTCCGGAGGCATCCTCGCGTCGCAGCTCGAGCACGGGACCGCCGAGGTTGGCGACGCCGCGCACCGCGGCGCGCGTCCCGAGCACGCGGACCCGCCACGGCGCGAGCGCTCCGCCGAGGTCGCACTCGGTCCCGGCGGGGACCAGGAGCAGACGGGCGTCGGGATGGCGCCGCGCCCAGGCCGCGAGCCCGGCGACGTGGTCGCCGTCGCCGTGGCTCGCCACCGCCAGCTCCGGCGCCGGCCAGGCGTGTGCCGCCAGGGTCGGAAGGAGGACGTCGTCGAGGAGGGCGCGGCCGGAGCGGTCGCGGCTGCCGAGGTCGTAGATCAGGCTCGCCCGTGCGCCGACGACCAGGATGCCGAGTCCGTGTCCCACCGGCAGGGCCGCGACCACGGGGGCGGAGCGCGGCGCGAGCGGGGCTCCGGGGACGGCGGTGAGGAGCAGGGGCAGCGGCGCCAGGGCGAGGGCCGCCCGCCGCAGGGCGCGTCGTCGCCCTGCCAGGGCGGCGAGGCCGAGGGCGCAGGTCAGGGGCACGGTCCAGCCCGGCAGGTCGGGGCGCACCCATGGCGCCGCCGGCAGGGCGGCGAGGCGACGCCACAGGACTCGTTCGCCGGCGTCCGCCGCGCCGAGGACGAGGGCCGCGACCGGGCCGAGGCCGGGGACGAGGGCGAGCAGCGCGGAGCCGGTGCGCAACGGCAGCAGCACGCCGAGCAAGGGGCTCGCCGGCACGCTCCACGGCTCCAGGGTGCCCCAGCGCGCGTGGATCCAGGGCGCGGCGCCGAGCGTGCAGGCCAGGGAGACGCGCGCTCCCGCCACGGCGGCGCGGACGAGGCCGCCCGGACGGGGGCGGTTCGGAGTCGCCCGCGCACCGGGGAGGGCGAGCAGGAGGGCGCCGGTGGCGGCGTAGCTCAACACCAGGCCGAGCCCGTGGCGCAGCGGGTCGCCGAGGCTCCACTCGGCGGCCCAGGCCGCGGCCCAGGCGCCGGAGGGGGCCAGACTGCGCCGGCGGAGCTCGGCCGCCTCGTGGGCCAGCACCGCGGCGAGCGCACGCAGGACCGGCGGCCGCGCGCCGGCCAGCACCGCAGCGAGGCCGAGCAGGGCCAGGCGCAAGGCGCGGCCGCGGCGGCGCCCCGGGAGGAGGAAGCGCAGGAGGCGGTCCCACAACCACAGGTGGAGCCCCGACACCGCCAGCAGGTGGAGGAGGCCGAAGCGTCGGTAGGCCTCGCGCTGCCAGCTCGGTGCGGCCCAGGACTCGCCGAGGAGGAGGGCGCGGGCCAGGCCGGCCGACTCCTCGGGGAGGACCGCTTCGAGCCGGTTGCGGACCGCGGCGCGCAGGGCGTGGACGCTGCGCGATCCGGGCGGGCCCGTCGCGCCCGGGCCGGGCCGAGGGGCGAGCCGCGCCCGCACCAGGCCGAGGCGACCGCCCCGGTTCTCGAGCAGGCCCTCGACCCGGACCCGCGTCCCCAGGAGCGTCGCCGTGCGCCCCCGAGGCGCCGGCTCGGCGGTGCGCGCCGTCAGCTCCAGGTCGCGGACGGAGGGAGGCGCCCCCGGCCAGTCGAGCCGGTCCAGGCGGATCCGATCGGCGCCGACCTCGACCACCCGCCCCGTGAACGCGACTGGACGCGCCGTCCCCGAGGCCGCCGGCGGGGGCGGCGGGGTGCGCGCCAGGGCCGACAGCGCCGCCGCCGCCGCCAGACAGCCGAGCCGACCTCCCCGAGGCCGCAGGAAGGCGAGGCCGGCCAGCAGCACGGCCGCGACGGCGGCGCCGGGCCGGACGTCCTGGAGGACCTCGGCGTGGGGCAGGGCGAAGCCGGCGGAGACGACCGCCGCCGCGGCCGCGGCCGCCAGGGGACGCGGTGGGCTCACGCGGAGGAAGACGGACGAGCGGGGGGACGGTCGCCCTACAATCCGCCCATGGCGTCGCCCCGAGCGCTGTACCCGGGCACCTTCGACCCGGTCACCCTCGGCCACCTCGACCTGGTCCGGCGCGGGGTCGAGGTCTTCGGTCCGCTCCACGTCGCGGTCGCCGAGAACGCCGCCAAGGCGCCGCTGTTCTCGGTCGAGGAGCGCGTCGCCATGCTCGAGGCCGAGGTCGCCGACCTGCCGGTCACGGTCGGGGTCTGCCGCGGCCTGGTCGTGGAGTACGCCCGCAGCCTCGGCATCCCGACCCTGCTGCGCGGGGTGCGGACCGTCACCGACTTCGAGTACGAGTACCAGATGGCGCTGACCAACCGACAGCTCGAGCCCGAGGTGGACACCGTCTTCATCATGCCCAAGGCCCGTTTCTCCTTCCTCTCGAGCCGCCTCATCAAGGAGGTCTACGCCGCCGGGGGCGAACTCGCGCGGTTCCTCCCCGAGGCGGTGCATCGCGCCCTGATCGAGCGGCTGGCGCCGCAGGGGGAGGGCGCATGAGGATCGTCTCCACCGACCGCGCTCCGGCGGCGATCGGCCCCTACTCCCAGGCGGTCCTCGCCGGCGGCTTCCTCTACACCAGCGGCCAGATCGCGCTCGACGCTGCGGGCGCCCTCGTCGGCGACGACGCCGCGAGCCAGGCGCGACAGGTCTTCGCCAACCTGCGAGCCATCCTCGAGGCCGGCGGATGCGGTCCGGAGGACGTGGTGAAGACCACGGTCTTCCTGGCCGACATGGACGACTTCGCCGCCGTCAACGAGGTCTACGCGGAGTTCTTCGGCGACCACCGCCCGGCGCGCTCCACGGTCCAAGCGGGTCGGCTCCCGTTGGACGTGCGGGTCGAGGTCGAGTGCCTGGCCCGGGTGCCCTGATCCCGTCGCCGCCGGGGGATTGCGCGGCTGCGCCTTCGGGTTAGGCTGGGAAGGTAACCGCATCCTTTCGCTCCCTCGCCTTCCCTTCCTTGGAGCCCGCCCGTCCCGACGAACCGACCCGCACCGCTCTCCTGCGCCGCCTCCACGGCGACCCCGACGCCGAGGCCTGGAACGAGTTCTGCACGCGCTACTCGGAGCTGGTGACGAACTATTGCCGGCGCACGGGGCTCGGCGCCGACGACTGCCAGGAACTGTTCCAGGAGGTCTTCTTCGCCCTGTTCCAGCGCCTGCCCCGTTTCCGCTACGACCGGAGCCGGGGCCGCTTCCGCGCCTACCTGTGGCGGGTGGTGCACAACCAGGCCATGGCGATCCGTCGCCGCCGGGGCCGTCGCCGCGAGGTCGGCGGCACCGCATGGGTGGAGGGACAGGCTTCCGCCGACCACCCCGATGCGATCTGGGAGGAGGAGTGGCGCAAGCACCACCTGCGCCGCGCGGTCGAGCGCCTGCGGCGCGAGCTGCCGTCGCGTCACTACGAGGTCTTCCGGCTCTCGGCCTACGAGCGACTCACCGCTGCGGAGATCGCCCAGCGTTGCGGGACCAGCGTGCAGATGGTGTACAAACTGCGCTCCCAGGCGATGGAACGGTTGCGCACCCTGGTGCGTCGCCAGATCGAGGAGGAGGGGTGAAGGGCGGACCTCGGGGTCGGCCTTCCCCGAAAACCGGGTCGGGAGCGGGCGTCGGACGCGAAGGTGGGGAGGGCGCCTCTCGGGCCCGGGACGCCATGAGCACATCCGATCCGCTCCTTCCCGAGGGCTGGGAGGACGACGAAGCCCTCCTCGCAGAGCTCCAAAGCGCGCTGGGCGAAGGCATCCTGCGCGACGCCGTTCCCGGGCATCGTCTGGTGCGCGAGCTCGGCGTCGGCGGTCAGGCGCGCGTCTTCCTCGCCGAACGACTCGCCGACGGCGCGGTGGTGGCGGTCAAGGTGCTGGAGCTGCGGATGCTGCCGAACTCGCGTGCGGCGCGCCGTCTGGAGCGTGAGCTCGAGGTCCTGCAGCGTCTCGAGCATCCCGGCATCGTCCGCGTCCACGAGGGCGGCCTGACGCGTTGCTGGCGCCCCTATCTGGTCGAGGAGTACCTGCCCGGAGGCGCCTTGAAACGCGTCCTGCCGTTGGGCGCGCCCGGTCCCTGCGCCGACCTGGACGGTGCGCTGGAGCTCTTCGCACGGATCTGCGACGCGGTGGACCACGCCCACAAGCGTGGCGTCGTCCACCGCGACCTGAAGCCGTCCAACGTCCTGCTGGACGCGGAGGGCTCCCCGAAGGTCGCGGACTTCGGCATCGCCCGCGAGATCGCCGAACTCGTCGGCGCCGTGGAGCCCGTCGCCGCCGACACCGTGGGTTTCGTCGGCAGTCTCGCCTACGCCTCGCCGGAGGCCACCGGTGCTGCGCGCGACGTGGACGTGCGCAGCGACGTCTTCTCCCTCGGCGTCCTGCTCTTCGAGCTGCTGACCGGCATCCCGGTGGTGCCGCACGACGCCACGCTCCGGGAGCGCGTGCTCGCCCTGGAGCGGCTCGACGACCACCTCCCGAGTCGCGTCCACCGGCTGCGCCGGCGCCGTGGTCTCCTGCCGGCGGCTGCGCCCCACCGCCTGCCCCGCGAACTGGACGCCGTGGTCGCCGAGGCCCTCGCCCTGGATCGCGAGGAGCGCTACCAGTCCGCGGCCGCATTGGCCGCCGACGTCCGCGCCGTGGTGGACGGCCGCCCGTTGCTGGCGCGCCGCCTCGGCCCGATGCGGCGCGCCGTCCGCTTCGTACGGCGGCATCCCACGGCGGTCGCCAGCCTGGCCCTGGCCATGGTCGCCACCGCCGCGTTCGCGGTGCAGGAGGTCGGTCGTGCCCGGGAACGGCGGGCCAACTACGCCTGGGCCCTGGACACCCTCGGGGTCCTGCTCGACCAGGCGGTCGCGGGCTTCGAGCGTCTGGTCGGCGGCGAGGCCTACCGCGGCGAGCTGCTGCGGAGCGCCCTCGACGCCTTCGAGACCATGCTGCAGACGCATCCCGGCGACCCGGCCCTGCGGCTGGGGCGGGCGCGCTGTCTCCTCCTGCTCGGCGTGCTGCACCGCGACGAGGGCGACCCCGCGGCAGCGCTCACGGCCTACCGCCGCGCCCTGGACGACCTCCGCACGCTCGTCGCCGTTCCCAAGGTCGCGCGCGACGCCCGGCGCGCGCTGTCGCTCACCCTGGTCCGCATCGGCGACGTCCGCAAGGAGGACGGAGACCTCGCGGCCGCGGAGCGACACTATCGGGAGGCGCTGTCGGTGGACCAGGAGCGCGCCGCCGCCGCGCCGGAGGACGTGACCGCCCTGGACGACCTGTTCTGGTCGCACCATCGGCTCGGCCACCTGGCCCTGATGCAGGAGGACCTGGAGGGCGCACGCCGCGCCTTCGCCCGCCTGGAGCCGCTCGCCGACCGCATCCAGGCCCTGGATCCGGAGCGAGCCGCGAACTGGAACCTGTTCTTCGCGGTCCAACGCTCCTGGGCCGCCTGGGACCGACTCGCCGGGCGCGGGCCGGCGCGAGAGCGTCTCGCCCGAGCCGAGGCCGCGGTGCGGCGTCGCGTGGAGACCTCGCCCGGACTCTGGTTCCCGCGCTTCCAGCTCGCCTCGGTGCTCGGCGCCCTGGCCGCCGCAGAAGCCGAGGAAGGCCTCCTCGCCGAGGCCCTGCGCCATGCCGCCGAGGCTCGGCGCATCCTGGTCGAGCTCGAGGGGGCCGATCCGTCCAAGCAGGAGGTGGCCGCCCTGCTCCTGCGCACCGACCTCGAGGTGCTGCGACTCCAGGTCCTCCTCGGGACGGAAGCCACCTCCGTGACCCGCGAGTCGGTCCTGGCCCGCCTCGCCGAGGACGGTTCCCTGTCCCGGCTCTCGGCCCTGGACCGCGTCGCCCTCCTCGGCGCCGCCGAGCGTTGCGCCCTGGCCCTGGCCGACGCGGGGCGACCGGGTCTCGGCGCCCGCATCCTCGCGGCCGTCCTGGAGGACATCGGGGACGCCACCACCGAGGGGGACGAGGCCCGGCTCCGCGCCGTGCTCGGCGACCTCGAGCGGCGTGCCGGGCTCCAGGCCGGCGGCGAGGAAGGAGGGAACCGCTGAGCCCCTGCACGGCCCTGCCCGAGCGGAGGACGTGGCGGCGTTCCGCGGGGCGGAGGAGGAAGAGGAGGAAGGGTGCGGCCAACGGAGGTCCCCGCCGCACCCTCCCGACCATTGGATAACCCGACGTCTTGTCGCGCCCGGGGACGAGCCGACCCCCGGAGCGAGAACGAGGACTACCCTTCCCTTCGCGCCGCCGTCGGGCTTCCGACCGATTCTTCTTCGGTCTTCCGAGGGCGGGAACGCCAGGAGGACCGTGGCGCTCCCGCCGGGCGCAGCCCGTCCAGGGCCCAGAGCGTCAGGGTCAGGAAGGCGCCGGGGACGACGATCAGCCACCAGCTGTCGACCAGAGGGTTGAGGGCGCCCAGGCCCTCGGCGGCGAGGATGCCCCAGGAGACCCGCGGCGGTTCCACCCCCAGGCCGAGGAACGACAGGAAGGCCTCCATCAGGACCACGCGCGGCAGGGTCAGGACGAGCATCACCCCGGTGACCGGGAGCAGGTTCGGCAGCACGTGGCGGGCCAGGGTCCGCTGCGGCGGCGACCCGGCGGCGCGGGCCGCGTCGAGGAAGGGTCGTCGGGCGAGGCGCAGCGTCTCGGCGCGGGCCAGCCGCGCGGTCGGAATCCAGAACAGGAAGCCGACCGCGACGAAGAAGAACTGCAGGCGGCCGATGCCGAAGGCGGCGAGGGTTTCCTCGTGGCCCTGGAAGAGCGACAGCAGGAAGAGGACGACCACGACCAGGGGCACCGAGTCGAGGGCGTCGGCGAGACGCATCATCGTGCGGTCGGTGCGGCCTCCGGCGAGGCCGGCGACCGCGCCCCAGGGGACGCCGACCACCAGGGCGACGGCGGTGGCGAGGAGACCGACGACCAGCGAGACGCGGGCGCCGGCGAGACAGCGCGCGAGCAGGTCGCGGCCCAGCGGGTCGGTGCCGAGGAAGGGCGCGCGCCACCACCCCGGCGGGGCGAGACGGTGGGCGGCGTCGAGGGCCGCCGGGTCGGGCAGGGGCAGCCACGGCGTGGCGAAGGCGCCCGCGGCGAGCAGGCCGAGCCACACCAGGGCGAGGCGACGGCGCAGCGGGCCGGTCACGACACCGCCTCCACGCGGGGGTCCAGGACGGCGAGCAGGAGGTCGCCGAGCAGGGTGCACAGGCCGAGCAGGGCGGTGTAGACCACGGTCGCGCCGAGCGCCAGGGTGTAGTCGCGGTCCATCGCCGCCCGGACGAAGTGGGTGCCGAGCCCGGGGAGGGCGAAGACGCGTTCGACCACCAGCGAGCCGGTGAGGACCCCGGCGCTGGCTGGAGCCAGGAAGGCGGCGACCGGAACCAGCGCCGGGCGCAACACGTGGCGTCGCGCCAGGGTGCGCGGCGGCAGGCCCATGGCGCGGGCGAAGCGGACGGCCGGCGACCCGTGCGCCGCCCGCGCCCCTTCGTGGGCGACGCGGAAGACCTGGGCGGCCAGGGGCAGGGCCAGGCACAGCGCCGGTAGGACGACGTGGCGCGCGCCGCCCCATCCCGCCGGCGGCAGCCAGCCGAGTCCGAACGAGAAGGCGAGCACGAAGAGCCCGGCGAGGACGAAGTTGGGGACGGCGAGGAGGAGGGCGCTCGCGCCGAGCGCCGGCCCTTCCAAGCGTCGGCGCATGGCGGCGGCCACGCCGCAGCCCGCGCCGAGGGGGAAGGCGAGGAGCAGGGCGAGGCCGCCGACCCACAGCGAGACCGGAAGGGCGTCGGCGAGGATGGTGCGCACCGCGACGTCGCGGTAGTGGAGGGACGGGCCGAAGTCGCCGGTGAGCAGGCCGCGCAGTGCGGACAGGTACTGCGCGTGGAGCGGCGCATCGAGGCCGTAGCGCGCCTCCAGGGCGGCGCGCACTTCGGGGGCGAGCGGACGGGCGGTGTCGAAGGGGCCGCCGGGCACGGCGCGGAGCGCCAGGAAGGCCAGGCCGTGGACCAGGAGCACCGAAGCCGCGACGACGAGCAGGCGGCGGCCGAGGCGGGGGAGGAGGCCGTTCACCACGAGAGGGAGGCCCAGTCCACGTAGCCGAGGAGGTTGCGGTGGAAGCCCCGCAGGCGGGGGTCGGCGACGTCCTCCAGGGCCTCGCCGAGGAGCGGCACCACCGGCGCCGCGGCCAACAGGCGCGCCTCTGCCTCGGCGAGGAGGGCGGCGCGTTCCGTCGCATTTCCCGCTGTGGCGGCGCGGTCGAGCAGGGCGTCGAAACCGACGTCGGACCATCCGGTGCGATTGCCCGGGTGGTCGGTGCGGAACAGCTCGAGGAAGGTCGTCGGGTCGGGATAGTCGCCGATCCAGGACGAGCGCGAGATGCGGAACTCACCGTCGCGTTCCAGCGCGTGCGCGCTCCGCGCCTCGAGGAGGACGATGCGGACCTCCAAGCCGAGGTGGCGGAGCCACTGGTCGCGCAGGACGTGGGCGAGGTCACGGTCCAGGTCGGTGGAGGGGACGAGGAGCTCCAGCCGGTCCAGCTCCGCCGCCCGTCCCTCGCGCTCCAGGTCGGCGCGCACTGCGGCCAGGAGGAGGCGCGCCGCGGCGGGGTCGAAGGCCTGGGGGCTCGCGAGCCGCGGCGCTCCAGGCAACAACGGCGGCACCAGGACGTCGCTCGGCGGCCGTGTCCCGCCGAGGTCGGCGGCGATGCGGTCGCGGTCGAGCGCGCGCGCCAGGGCCATCCGTAGCCGCTGGTCGCGGAGCAGGGGGTCGTCGCAGCGCAGGCGCAGGAAGTAGGTGCCGAAGCGCGGCGTCGGCTGGAACGCGTCCGGACGTCGCTCGAGCAGGGCCGGCACGGCCAGGCGCGGCGCCTGGGGCAGCCAGGCCGCTTCGCCGGCGAGGAACAGGTTGAGGGCGGTGAAACGGCTGGAGACGGCGAGCAGGTCGAGGGTGCCGACGGCGACCTCGGCAGCGCGCCAGGAATGGGGGTTGCGCTCGACCCGGACCCGGTCACCGATGCGCCGGCGCACCAGACGGAAGGGGCCGCTCGACACGAACGGGTCGGGCAGCGCTCCGGGCGGAGCCTCGCGCAGACGGGCGTGGACCACGGCGAGCGGCCAGGTGGCGCACTGGGCGGCGAAGGCGGGGCGGGAGTCGGGGAGCACCACCTCGAGGACCTCTCCGCCGTCGTCGCCGCGTCGCAGCGTCCAGTGCGCCCCGTCCAGCCAGGCCCGGTAGGGGGCGCCGGTGGTCGGGGCGACGAGCCGGTCCCAGCTCGCGACCACGTCGGCTCCGGTCAGGGGCGTTCCGTCCGACCACCGTGCATCCGGTCGCAGGAGGAAGCTCCAACGCCGCGCCGCCGCGTCTCGCGTCCAGGACACGGCGAGGTCGGGCAACGGCTCCAGGCTCTGCGGGTGGTAGCGGGTCAGGCCGGCGTGGAGGGCGGCGGCGAGCCGGGCCTCCGGCAGGGTCTGGGCCAGCTGGGGGTCGAGCACGGCGGCGTCGCCGCCGTTGACCACGACCAGGTCGGCGGCGGCCGGCGCGCACCCCACGAGGAGGAGGAAGGTGGACGCCGCGCGCACGGCGCCAGGATACTCCCGGGCCGGCGCGCGCTCTAGAATCGCAGCGTGGGCGCGCCACTCCTCGAGGTGTCCGGGCTGGAGGTCCGTCTCGCCGGCGACCGCGGCGAGGGGCGCCCGGTGGTCGCCGACGTCGGCTTCGCCGTCCCCGAGGGCGGCGCGGTCGCCTTGGTGGGGCGCTCCGGCAGCGGCAAGAGCCTCACGGGGCTCGCCCTGGCCCGCCTGCTGCCCGAGGGCCTGCGCCTCGCCGCCGGCCGCGTCCTGTGGCGCGAGCAGGACGGTGGGCGCACCGACCTCGCCGCTCTGCCGGAGCGTGCCCTGCGCCGCCACCGCGGCCGTTCCCTCGCCTACGTGTTCCAGGATCCGGCGACCGCGTTGGACCCGGTGTGGCGCATCGGCAGCCAGCTCCGCGAGGTGCTGGCCCTGCACCGTCCCGAGCTCGACCGCGCCGCCCGCCGCGCCGAAGCGGTGCGCCTGCTCGGCCTGGTCGAGCTGCCCGACCCCGAGACCCTGATCGGCCGCTACCCGCACCAGCTCTCGGGGGGGCAGCGCCAACGCGTCATGCTCGCACTGGCGCTCGCCGGCCGCCCGCGGCTGCTGGTCGCCGACGAGCCGACCAGCGCGCTGGACCCGCCGCTGCGGCGCCAGGTCCTGGACCTGCTCGACCGGCTGCGCGCCGAACTCGGCCTGGCGGTGCTCTGGATCAGCCACGACCTCGCCGAGGTCGCGCATCGCTGCGACCACATGGTGGTCCTCGACCGAGGTCGGGTGGTCGAGGCCGGGCCGCCGCAGCGGCTCCTGACCGCTCCGGAGCACGCGGCCACCCGTGAGCTCGCCGCCGCGGCCCGGCCGTCCGGGGCGCGGCCCTCTGCGACCGACGGCGGGGGAGCCCTGTTGCGCGTGTCGCAGCTTCGTGTCCGGGCCCCGTCCCGGGCCTGGCGGGGCGACGCCGGACCGGTCCTGCTCGACGGGATCACCTTCGACCTCGCGCGGGGCGAGACCCTGGCCGTGGTCGGCGAGTCGGGCAGCGGCAAGACCACCCTGCTGCGCGCCCTCCTCGCCCTTCCGGGGCCCCACCCCGAGGGCGCCGTGTTCCTGGACCTGCCGGAGGTCGGTCGGGTGGACTGGCTGGGCCTCCCGGAGCGTCGCAGGCGGCCGCTCCGTCGCCACCTGGGCCCCGTGTTCCAGGACCCGCACGGCTCCCTGGACCCACGGCTGGCGCTGTGGCGCAGCGTCGCCGAGCCGCTGGAGGTCCATCGGCTGGCGTCGCGCAGTGCGCTTCGCGAGCGGGCGGTGGAACTCCTGGTCCGGGTCGGGCTCGAGCCCGAGCTCGCCGACCGTCTGCCCGGTGAGGTGTCGGGCGGGCAGGCGCAGCGCGTCGCCATCGCCCGAGCCCTGGCGCCGCGGCCGGCCTTGATGCTCTGCGACGAGGCGGTCAGCGCCCTGGACGTCGTCGCCCAGCGCCACGTCCTGGAACTCCTCCGTCGCCTCCAGGACGAGGACGGTTTCGGACTCCTCTTCGTCGCGCACGACCTCGGAGTGGTCCGGGCGCTCGCCCACCGCACCCTGGTCCTGGACCGAGGTCGGATGGTGCGTCTCGGCCCGACCGAGGAGGTCTTCGCCGACCCCAGGGCCGAAGCCGCCCGGCGTCTCGTCGCCGCCGATGCGGGGCTAGACTCGGCGCCGTGACCGCCGCCCGTCCGTCCCTTCGCGCGCTCTTCTTCGACGTCGACGACACCTTGTTCCGGACCACCGACTTCGCCCAGGAGGCCCGGCGCCAGGCGGTCGAGGCGATGTGCGCTCGTGGCCTGCGCACCCCTCCCGACGAGGTCCTGGAGGTCCTCGCCCAGGTGGTCGCCGAGTTCGGCAGCAACGACGACCACCACTTCGATCGGGTGCTCGTGCGGCTCGGTCCGGAGGCCACCCGGGGCACGAACCTGGACCTTCTGGTGGTCGCGGGCGTCATCGCCTACCACGAGACCAAGTGGCGGCGGTTGCGCATCGATCCAGCGGCGCGCGAACTCCTGTGCGACCTGGCCGGCACCGACCTGCGGCTCGGCATCGTCAGCGCCGGACTGGCCCGCAAGCAGATGGAGAAGATCCTGCGTCTGGGGCTCGACGAGTTCGTGGACCCGGCGCTGATCTTCGTCACCGACCGGGTCGGCATCGCCAAGAGCAACCCGTTGCTCTACCGGCGGGCCGCCGAAGCGGCGGGAGCTCGGCCGGCGGAGGCCATGCACGTCGGCGACCACCCCGAGCACGACGTGACCTCGGCCGGAGCCGCCGGCCTGCGCACGGTGTGGCACCGCGCGGGGCGGCATGCCGAGAACGTGCCGAGTCGGGTGCCCGACCACGAGATCGCCGCGTTCCCCGAGCTGCGCTCCATCCTCCGTGAGCACTACGGCATCCCCGTGTGACCGGACCTGACGAGGAGCGGGGGCGGGAGCCGTCGGCTCCCGCCCCCGCAGGTCGGCGCGCGGCCGGGGTCAGTCGCGGCCGAGCTCGGAGTCGAGGCGCTGGGTGACCTCGTTGGCGTCGGTGATGTAGGCGCGGATGACCAGGATCACGTCCTTGTTCTCGTCGGCCGTGCCCTCGGTCTTGAACAGCAGCGACAGCAGCGGGATGTCGCCGAGGAACGGCACCTGGGACCGCTGGTCGATGCGGAACAGTTTCTTGAGCCCGCCGATGACCACGGCGCCGCCGTCGGGGACGATGGCGTTGGTGTTGGCGGTCGCGACCTGGAGTTCGGGCAGCTGCAGGGTGACCGGGGTGGTCAGGCCGGCCAGTGACGAGGTGAACTCGGGGATCGGTCGCAGCAGGGTGGCCACGGTCGGCCGCAGTTCCAGCATGATGTACTTCCGGTCCTGGAAGATGGTCGGGCGCACGTCCAGCACGATGCCGTCGGAGATCACGCCGACCGACGGGTCGGCGATGATGCTGGCCAGGGCCACCTCCACGTCGAAGTCCTGGACGTAGGTGATCTGGTTGAGCATCGTGGCGTAGGCCCGCTGCGTGTTCTGCGCCGTGAGTACGGTGCCGGTCAGCTCCTCGGCGTGCTGCTTCTTCTGGACCGCCCGGATGATCAGGTTGTACTGGAGGTCGTCCAGGAAGGCGAGCTGCATGGTCAGACCGCCGGCGACGCCGAGACGCGAGCCGTAGGCGCCGAGGATGTTCTCGGTGCGGGCCCGGATGTCGCCATTGGCCCCTTGGTCGAGGAACGCGCCGGCCGACGGGTTGGTGGCGGCGCCCGAGGGCAGCCCGGGGCCGTCGTTGTCGAGCGCGTTGGATGCGTTGTCCTCGGAGCCCGAGTTGACGTCGTCCAGGACCACCAGGTCGAGCGAGTCGGGGCTGCCGCCGTTGCCGCGCCAGTCCACCCCGATCTCCTCGAGGAAGTCCTTGTTGATGGTGATGAACCGCGCCTCGATGGTGACCATCGAGCTGGTGTAGGTGCGCAGGTTCTGCAGGAACTCGTGGAGTTCCTTCTGGACCTTGGGCGTGTGGCGCACGAACAGCAGGCCGTTCTGGATGCGCAGCGACACGCCCTCGATCTCGCCGTCCCAGGTACCCGGAGCCACCGACTGCTTGATCAGGGTCTCCAGGTTGTCGGGGTCGTAGATCGTGACCGGGTCGGGGGCGACGCCGCCGAAGGTCGGCTCCTCGTCGTCGTACTCCTCGTCGGGCAGCCGGATCTTGTCGATCTTCGGCGGCGTGAAGTCGGTGAGCTGCGCGATCAGGTCACGGATGTCGTGCGGGTGCAGCACCAGGTTCGAGTAGGCCCGCTGGGTGGAGGTCACGTAGACGACCCCGTTGCGAACGGTCCAGGTGACCTCCTCGCCGGCCTGGTCGGTGATGATGTTCAGGGCCTGGAGCACCGTCATCTCGTGGGGGAGGTCCAGGTTGAACTCGACGCCGTTGGAGTCCACCGCCTCGACCGCGTCGGGGGTGACCACGATGGGCACGCTGGTGAAGGTCCGGATCGGCTCGATCACCGTCTCCAGGCTGGTCTCCCCGTCGAACACCAGGCCGGGGATGCGCTGGTCGGAGAGCTGTCGGACCAGCTCCGCGTTCTGCGGGTCGGCGGCGGAGTCCTCGGGGGTCTCGATGTACTCGCGGCGCCGCTCGGAGATCTCGCGCCAGAACTCGGGGTCAGGGTATTCGAGGACCTCTTCCTGCAGGACGCGCGCCTCCGCGAGCTCGGCCTCCCACTGACGGAACCGCTCGCGGCGCTCGACCACGAAGCGCGACTGACGGTCCTCGTGGCTGGCGCGCCGTGCGGTGTCGCGCAGTTCCTGGGCGCGCTCGTCGAGCGGCTCTTCGCGCAGGATGGCGGTGGTCAGGCGCTCGACCTCGTCGAAGCGGTAGGCGTCGAAGGCCTCGAGCGCCTGCTCCATCATGCCGTCGAGGCGGCGACGGCGCAGTTCGGCCGCACGCTGCTCCTCTTCCTTGAGCTTGGCGTAGGCCGCGGCGACCTCCCGGTCGCGCTCGGCGGCGAGGGCGAGGTCGCGGCTGGCCTCGGCGTCCTCCAGCAGCCGTTGGGCGCGCTCCTCCAGGCCGCCCCAGTCGCGCACCAGGGTGGTGCCGTGGACGTTGGCCAGCGCGATCCGGGCCGAGGCGATGGCGCCGTCGTAGTCGCCCTGGGCGAGCAGGGCCTCACCCCGCTCGACCTCGGCTTCGGTCTCGGTGCGCAGTTGTTCCGCCTTCGCCAGCGTCCGCAGTCGCACGTCCTCGCTCGAACCCGTGAGGTCGGTCGAGGCCTTGCCGAGCGCCACCTGCACCTGCTCGAGCACGTCCATCACCTCGGGATTGCCGGGGTCCACCTCGAGGGCCTTGACCAGGTGCTCCTCGGCTTCGAGGAGGCGACCGTCGGCGAAGGCGTCCCGGGCCAGGTCCAGGCGTTGCTCGACCAGGAGGGCCTTCTTCTGCTCACGCAGTTCCTTCTGCTTGGCGGCCGCGGCGGCGAGCTCGGCGTCTCCCGGCTCCTGGGTCGGGAGCGAGCCGGCGTCGTCGGCGATCTCGTCCACGGCGAAGTGCGGCATCGAGGTCGCCGCGCCGTCCGAGGACGAGCAGGCGCCGAGGAGGGCGGCGCCGAGGGACAGGAGCAGGACGAACGGGAGCAGGGTTCTCTTCATCGGGGAGGCGATTGGGCAGGGGACCCGGGAGGCGGGGAGGACCGCCACCCGCTGGCGAGCGGCCGGGGAGGCGAAGAATGTAGCAGTCCCCCGCCTCCCTGGCTACGGGCGGCGGCGGCCTGCTGGTGCAGGGCGGCGAGCCGCCCCACGACCTCGAGGGCCCGTTCCGGGGCCATCCCGGGGTTGATCAGGACCATCCGATGGCAAGGGCGGCCGTCCAGTCGGGTCAGACTGGTCCAGGCCTCGCCCTCGGCCTCCAGGGCCCGGTGGACGGCGGCGACGTCGGCGTCGGCGGCCGGGTCCCGGGGGCCGAAGGCGACGACGTTCAGGTCGGGGCGGTGTCGTGGTTCGAACACCGGATGGTCCTCCAGCGCGGCGTGGAGGGCGCGGGCGGTGCGCAGGCGGTCCTCGAGGCGCTCGCGCAGCCCGCGCAGCCCGAGCCGGCGCAGGACCATCCACACCTTGAGCGCGTCGAAGCGCCGGCTGCCGTCGAGGGCGCGGCGTCCCTGGCTCAAGGGCACGGCCTCGTCGTGGGGGAGGAGCCGGTCCAGGTAGGGGGCCTCGTAGTCCGCCACCTTGAGCCGGCGCTCCTCGCGCACCAGCAGGAGCCCGGCCGACTTCGGCGCCCACAGCCACTTGTGCGGGTCCAGGCCCAGGCTGTCGGCGCGTTCCAGACCCGCGAGGAGCCGGGCCCGGGCCTCGTCGTGGAACAACAGCGCCCCGCCGTGGGCGCCGTCCACGTGCAGCCACAGGCCTTCCGCGGCGCAGAAGTCGGCGCAGGCCGGGATCGGGTCCACGGCTCCGACCGCGGTGGTCCCGGCGGTGGCGACCACCGCCAGGACCTCGCGGCCGCGGGCCCGGGCCCGGTCGCGGGCCCGCGGCAGGTCCTCGGGGTCCATGCGGCGCTCGGGGCCGCGGACGGCCACCGGCTCGCAGGCCTCGGAGCCGAGGCCGAGGACGGCGCAGGACTTGGCGATGGAGTAGTGGGCGTCCGCCGAGGCGAGCACCGCCCAGCTCCCGCGCAGTCCATGGCGGGAGGCGTCCGGTTCGGCGCGGTCCCGCGCCAGCAGCAGCGCGGTCAGGTTGGCCCCGGTGCCGCCGGTGGTGAAGACCCCGCCGGCTTCGGGGCCGAACCCGGCCCGGTCGGCGAACCATCGGAGCAGCCGTTTCTCGAGCAGGGTGGCGCCGGGAGCGAGCTCGAAGGCCAGCAGGTTCTGGTTCAGCGCCGAGGCCAGCAGGTCGGCGACGATGCCGGCAGGTTCCACGCCGCTGTCCATGTGGCCGGCGTAGCCGGGGTGACCGACGTGGACGGCGTGGGCCTCGGCCCAGTCGGCGACCTCGCCCACGAGCTGCGACAGCGGGCGCCCCTCCTCGGCCACGAGGGGACCGTCCGGCGCCCGCGGGTCGGCGGGGAAGATGGGCCGTTCGGCGATCCCGGCGAGGTAGTCCGCGACCCGCGCCGCGGCCGCCTCCAGGGCCTCCCGAAGCTCTTCCGGGGGCACGGCGTGCTCCGGGTTGGCCAAGGCGCCTCCGGCCCTACTCGTTCTCGAAGGTCCCGGCGAAGGACACCTTCTCGAATCCGAGCTCGATCACGACGTCGAGGAGCTTGACCACGTCGTCGTAGATGATCCCCTTGCGGGCGTCCAGGGTGATCGGGGTCTCGGCCTTGTCCATGCCGGCCAGGAAGCGCTTGACCTCCTCGGGGGTTCGGAAGGTCTGGGTGCCGATCTCGTAGCGCACCCGTCGGTTGACGTACTTCTTCAGCCCCCGCAGCTCGGGGTCGTCCACCAGTTCGCCGGGGTCCGACACCAGCAACAGGATGTCCACCTTCTCGATCTCGGGCGCGACGGTGGTGGAGGTGCCCATGTCCTTGGGCAGGGCTGCGTCGAGTCGGCCCTCCAGGATCTTGAACTTCAGCGTGACGATGAAGAAGATCAACAGCAGGAAGGTGACGTCGATCATGGGCGTCATGTCGCCCTTGACCGGATCGGTCTCTCGTCCCTTGCGTTCGCGTGCCATGTGGTGTGCCTCCTGGGCCTCCCGTGCCTCCGGGGGGTGCCGGCGGTCAGCCGGCCGGGTTGGGTTCGGAAGCCGCGAGTTGCACCTTCCAGATCTTGATGCCGTCCCGGGTACAGACCTCCATGATCTTCTGGATGTACTTGAACGGCGTGTTGCGGTCGGCCCGGATCAGGATCGGGTCGTCGGGCAGCGGAATGCCCAGGGTCTCGTCCATCTCCACCTTCATGTAGGGGACGAACACGTCCTTCATCGTGTCGGCCAGCTTCCAGTAGAAGTCCGGCCGGCCGCGCCGGATCGGGTCGGTGCGGGCGCCCGGGTCCCACCGCGGGTGGTAGAGGATCTGGCGCTTCCAGACCACGTCGGACCACTCGATGTCGTCCGGGATCTCGACGCCGAAGGTCTGGCGGTACTGCTGCTTGACCCAGGACGGAACCCCGCCGGGCGGGAACCACCGGATGTTCAGGATCGGGCGGTTGTCGGGCGGGACGTCGTGGCCCGCCTGCTGGGCCACGGGCAGTTTCAGGTCCTCCAGCTCCTTCTTCGACATGTCGTTGACGATGATGAAGAAGATGATGAGGAGGAAGGTGAGGTCGATCATGGGGGTCATGTCGCCCTCGACTTCCACTTCGCCGCGTTTGCGTGCCATCGTGCTTTCCTCCTCTAGTCTAGGAGCTGGATCGGGTCACCCAAGGGGGATCACTCGACGCCGCGGAAGCGCTCGAAGAGGTCCTCGACCATGGCGCCGATCTCGATGCTCACGGTGGTGACCCGGTTGCGGAAGTAGGCGAAGAAGGCGGTGGTGGGGATGGCCACCATCAGGCCCTCCAGGGTGGTCACCAGGGCGAGCTGGATGTCGCCGGCGAAGTCCGCCGGGTTGACGCCGCCCTGGCCGGCCGAAGCGATCGTACCGAAGGCGCCGACCATTCCGAGGACGGTACCGAACAGACCCATCATCGGGCCGATACCGGCGATCAGGGAGAGCCAGCCGATCTTCTGCATGAGTCGGATGGTCTCTTCGTCCTCCATTTCCTCCACGGCCTTCTCGATGGTCTCGAAGGGGTGGCCGAGCTTGCGGATGCCGGCGGCGACGACCCGGGTGTAGTAGGTCGGGTTCGACTCACAGACCTCCAGGGCTTCCTGGTAGTTGCCCTCGGCGAACAGCTCCTCGACCTCGTCCACGATCTCCGGCGGCGCGAGCTTCTCGCGCTTGATCGTCATGAAGTGCTCGATGATCAGGGCCAGCGCCACGACCGACATCAGGATGATGATCGCGCCGATGACGCCCGAGGCCTTGATGGCGTCGAGGAAGGAGACCCCGGACTTCTTCGGGGCGGCGTCCTGGGCGAAGGCGACGCCCGCGGTGACGAGGAAGGCCACGAAGGCCGGGGGCAGGAGACGGAATCGGGACATGGGGTTGCTTCTTCGGAGGCTGTGCAGGCTGACGCGGGGGAGGAGGCCCCCGCGGGTCAGGGAAGGGGAATTCTAGCGGGCGTCACCCGGCGCGAGGAAGGTCATTCCTCGAGTCGGGCGCGGGCCTTGGCCGCCCAGGGCGTGCCCGGGTAGCGGTCGACGAGGCGCTGCCAGTAGCGGCGCGCCGCGGTGGGGTGGTCGCCGAGTTCGGCGGTGACGTCGCCGAGCTCCCACAGGGCTCGGGCCATGACGTCGGCCGCGGCCGGCAGCTCGGCCACGACGTGGCCCAGTCGCATCTGGGCGGAGCGCAGCTGGCCGGCGGCGCGCTCGCCGCGCGCCAGGCCGAGCAGGGCGGCGGCGCGGACGTCCACGTGGGTCTGGGGGTCGTCGAGCAGTCCCTGCCAGTAGGTGGCGGCGGCGTCGGGGCCTCCCTTGCGCTCGACCGCTTCGCCGAGCAGGATCTGGGCCTGGTCGCGGATGCGCAGCAGCCGGCTGCGGACTCCGCGGGGCAGGTCCGTGGCGGGCAGGCGGCCGGCGAGGTCGCGCAGGCGGGCCTCGGCGACCTCGGTCTGGCCGGCCTCGAGGAAGGCCCGACTGCGCTCCAGGTTGATCTCGGCTTCGAGCGACTTCGGCAGTCCCTTCTCGAAGGCCAGGTCCGAGAGGGCCTTGAGCAGGGCCACGGCGCCGTCGGTGTCGCCGGCGAGGACCGAAGCCCGGGCCTGGGCCAGCCGCGCCTCGGGGTACCACCACAGGTCGGGGTGGGCGTCGGCCCACTCCCCGAGGGCGCGCACCGCGTCGGCGCTGCGCCCGGGGTCGGTGCGGGCCCAGGCCAGGAGGGCCAGGCCCTTCTGCAGCTCCAGCCAAGGCTTCAGCCACGCCGGATCGTCACCGGCGGCCGCGCCGGCGGCGTCGAGCAGGTTGACCGCCATGTCGAAGTCGTTGGCCTCGAGCGCGGAGAAGGCGCGCTCGACCTGGGGGTCCGTCGGCCCGGGACGGACCTCCAGCACCTCGCCGGCGGGGATCTCGACCGAGCCGTCCCCTCCCTGGAGGACCACCTGGTCGAGGCCTGCGGAGACGAGTCGGCCGGAGACGGTGCTGCCGTCGGTGCGGACCACCCGGTCCTGGGCGGGCAGGGCCGCGAAGGGCAGGGCGAGGAGGAGGGCGGAGACGATCGTCATCGGATCAGTGGGCCTTGAGCCACTTCAGTTTGGCGGCGACGCTCGGGCCGGCGAACTCTTCCCCGAGGTCCGGAGCCTGACGCTCGAGGCCTTCGAGGATGCGCCTGTGGGCCCCGGCGTAGTCGGGGTCGACCTGACCCAGGCGGTAGGTCACGTAGATCTGCAGCACGCGCGCCTCCCACCACGGGGCGTAGCGGAAGGGGCTGATCGGGGGATCCTTCCGACCGGCCTCGTAGGACGCGATCTGGACCAGCTCGTTGGCGGCTTCGGCGGCCTCGGTGAGGGCCTCGGCCGTGCCCTCGCCGGGCACTTCCATGATGCGGCCGTCCTTCTCGACCAGGAAGCCGGCCTTGACCATGACGGTGAACTCCTTGACCCGGCGGTCGTTGGGGCGCGCCTGGCGCAGTCGGTCCACGATCGGTACGGCTTCGCCGACGCGCCGCTGTTCCAGCAGGGTGCGCACGAGTCGGACCTCCACGGCGAAGCGGTAGTCGTCGTTCAGCTCCGAGGCGTACTGGTCCAGGATGCGCCGCAGCAGTCCCTCGGCTTCCTCCCACTCGCCGAGCTGCAGGCGCAGGTCGGCTTCGGTGTAGAGGTTGGCCCAGGCCGGCCGCGTCGCCGCCTGGTTGTAGATGGACAGGTAGCGGACCGCCTTGGCCAGCGCCGCCGAGCGGTCGGCCGCGGTCTCGGCCGCGTTGGCCCGGTCCTGGAAGGACTTGTAGAGCTTGTACGCCGCCGAGGCCAGGCGCGTGGGCTTCGGTTCGCGCTCCTGGAGCGCGGCGAAGGCCCGCTCGGCTTCGTCGGGGCGCCCCAGCGCCAGCAGACCTTCGATCCTGAAGTCGAAGGCGGCGTCGGCGAGGTCCTTTTGCTCGGGGAAGCGCTCCTCGAAGCCCTCCAGGGCCTTCAGCATCTCTTCCCAGGCCTCGGTGTCGCCGAGCAGGGCCAGCTTGCGGTAGGTGCGTGCGAGGTAGAACGCCGCGGTCGGCACCTTCTCCTTGCGCGTCTTGCGCTCGAAGGGATCCTTGGGCGTGCGCTCCGGATCCGGAACCCACTCCTCGAGGTAGGTCTTCAGCAGGCGGATGGCCTCGTCGGCGTCCTCCCGGCGCCACTGGACGACGTCGTAGTGCGCGACGGCGCGTTGCACCAGTGCGGCCTCGGCGTAGCGACTGGCCTCGGGGATGCGTTCGTAGGCCTGGATCGCCTGGTCGTAGGCGCGCAGCGCCTCCTTCACCTTGGCCGGATCCGGTTCCTTGGCCTTGCGCAGCGCCGAGGCGAGCCCCTGCGCCACCTTGTAGCGCGTCTCGGCGTTGCGCCAGGCGATGCTGTCCGGGGTCGCGCCGCCGAACTCGGAGACCGCGCGACTCGCCTTCTCGGCCCACTCCGACAGGACCGCATCGCTGGGACGGGAGCGGTAGATGACGTCGGCCTTGGCCTGCCAGGCCTTGGCGCAACGCAGCCCGTACTCTTCGTCGGTGGGGTAGCGCTCGGCCCCGGTCTGGTAGGCCAACGCGGCGAGCATCGGGAAGTCCAGCGCGTTCCAGGAGCGCCCCAGGTAGTAGAAGGTCCGGGCGCCGAACTCGGCCTCGTCGGGCGAACCGGCGAGGCGCGCGACCAGGCTGCGGAACAGGGTGATGGCGCGCTCGTAGTCCTCGTTGAAGAACGAGCCCTCACCGGCCTGATAGACCAGGTCCAGCGGGATCTCGGCGTCGGGCGGGGCCAGCTCGATGGCGTGGGCCATGACCGCGTTGGCCTCGAGTCGGAGCAGACCGTTGGCGTTGTCGGTGGCGACCTGGTCGGCGATCTCCAACGCCTCGCGGATGCGGCCCTCGTCGGCCAGCTGCCGCGCCTGCATCAGCTGGATGCGGAAGCCGGGCTCGGAGACGGTGACGCCGGAATCGCGCAACCACGACTCGAAGTCGTCGAGGACCTCCTGGAACCGCTCTCGGGGCCCGGTCTTCTCCAGCAGCTGGAGCAGGCCGAAGTACGCGTCCTGGACGACGTCGCCGTAGTAGCCGCGGCTGCTCGGGTCGAGCTCGGGGCTGTCGAGGTACTCCTTGCCGGTCTCGACGACGTACACGTAGTAGTCCTCGGCGTCGGAGTACTCGCCGCGCAGGGCGTAGGCGTCGCCGGTCAGTTTGTAGGCCCGCAGGCTCGCGACCGGCCCCGCGACCAGGGCGAAGCTCTCCAGGTGCGACAGCGCCTGCTGACTGTACTGGTCGCGTTCCAGCGAACCCGGCGGGTACAGCCGGGCCCAGGCGATGTAGGTCATCGCGCGGAAGAACTGCGGGAAGTAGTAGTACTCGGCCTGGGCCGAGGTGTTCTCCTTGAGCGGATCGTTGCCCGGCAGGTTCTCCCACCAGTCGATCAGCGAGTTCATCGCGCGCAGCGCGGTCTTGAAGAAGGGCTCGGCGAACTCGAGCACCTCCTGGCGCTGCTCCTCGGTCAGCTCTCCGCTCAAGACCAGCTTCTCGACGTTCTGGGCGAAGGCGTAGGCGGTGGAACTCAACCGCGACTGCGCGCGTTGCGCCACGGCGCCCGCGGATTCGTCCTCGGTGATGCGTCCGTAGGCCTCGCCGGTCCGGGCCAGGAGCTCCAGCCGCTGCAGCGGATCGCGCTCGCGGTCGGCCTGGGCCTTGAGCACGTCGGCGAGCACCAGGTCGAGCTCGGCGCGCTCGGCTGCCGTGTCGGCCTTGGGGCGCTCCGCCTCGACGATGCGTTCGGCCCAGTGGGGGAGGCCGAAGTCCTTGGCGACGACGCGGGCCACGTCCGCGCTCTTGCGGATGGAGAGGTCGAAGTCGGGTTCCTGGACCGCGGCGAGCAGGCCCAGAGTGACGCCGGCCGTGAGGGCGAGCATGTTCCCTGGTGCGATGGGGATGTCGGAGAAGGGCGGAAAGGAAGACGGCCGGAGACGACGCGGCGTCTCCGGCCGTCGGGACGGACCTAGAAGCCGCTCGGGAGCGGGCTCGGTTCGTGTTCCTGCGGGATGACGATGTTGGCCGTCAGCAGGATGATGAGGCGGCGGTAGCTCTCGTAGTTGCCCTGACGCGAGAAGAAGTAGGACAGGACCGGGATCTGCCCCAGGAAGGGCACGGTCGAGATCATCTCCTGCTGGTCGGCGATCTTCATGCCGCCGAGCATCAGGGTGCCGCCGTCCGGTACGAAGGCGCGGGCCCGGATCTTCTGCAGCTCGAGCTCGGGCAGCATCATGGTGACCGGGCTGCCGGTGCCGAGCGAGGTCTGGAAGGTCGGGATGGGCCGCTTCAGGGTGGCCACGGTCGGCCGCGCGTCGATCCAGACGAAGCGGCGGTCGGCGGTGACCACGGGGCGCACGTCGAGGTAGATGCCGTCGTTGGCGACCCGCACGATGGGGTCGGCGATGGCGGCGGCCGAGGCGATCTCGACGTTGAAGTCGGCGACGTAGCTGATCTGGTTGGCGACGACCAGGTTGGCCCGCGCCGTGTTGTAGACCATCAGCTTGGGCTGGATGACCAGCTCGCTCCGCTTCGACTTCTCCACCGCACGCAGGATCATCTCCAGCTGGGTGTCGTCGAGCCAGGTGTACTGCAGCGACAGGCCGCCGGTGTTGGTCAGCACCGCGTCGTCACCGAGCGCGGTGTCGTACAGGTTCTCGGTGCGGCCGAGGATGTTGATGTCGTCGCTGGCTTCGCGGAAGAAGGCGCCGGGATCGTTGCCGGTGCCGATGGTGCCCGGCGCGTTGGGCGCACCGAAGTCGGTGCCGAAGTCGTCGAACACGTTGCTCGTGCCCTTGCCGGGGACGCCGACCGTGGAGTCGTTGCCGAGGCCGCGGAAGTCCACGCCGATGTCCTGCAGGAAGCTGTCCTCGACCTCGAGGAAGCGCACCGTCACCTCGACCATGATGTTGGCCGGCTTGCGCAGGTCCTCCAGCAGCTGGGCCACCTGCTCCTGGACCTCACGGGTGTGGCGCACGATCAGGGTGCCGTGCTCCACGGTCACCGTCTTCTGCTCGCCGTCCCACGAATCCGGCTCGATGACCTCCTGGATGGTCTCCAGGAGTTCGTCCTCGGTCAGGATGTTGGCCTCGGGTTCGGGCAGTTCCTCGGGCTCGGTGTCGATACCGCCGGACGGCACCAGGTTGAGCTCGGGCAGCACGAAGTCCTGCACCGGGCGCACGATGTCGCGCACCTCGTACTGGCGGGTCACCAGGTCGGTCTCGGCCTCCTCGGCGGTGACCACGTAGACCGCGCCGTTGCGGATGACGAACCGCACCTCGCGGTTGGTCAGGTCCTCCAGGATGGTCAGCAGCCGCGACACCGGGATGGCCTCCTTGAACACCAGGTTGATGGTCTTGAGGTCCTCGTCCACCTCGTCGCGCACGGTGGGGGAGACCACGAAGTTCACCCCGGCCAACGACGACAGGTTGCGCGCGATCTCCTCGAGCGGCATGTCCTCGAAGCGGGGCACGACGCGGGTCTCGTCCAGCGCGGCCTGGATGGAGGCTTCGACCGGATCGGCGCGTTCCTCCTCCAGTGCGTCGTCCAGCGGCTTGCGCTTGTCCACGACGTTGCGCCAGTAGGAGACGTCGAACTCGAGGCTGGACTTCGGCGGCACCACGTCCTCACGGAGCTCGTCGAAGGTCTTCTGCCACTCCCAAGCGAACTCCTCCGAGGTCTTCTCCGCGCGGTCGGCCATGGCCGCGTCCAGGGCGATGCGGCGCAGCTCCTCGGCCTCGGGGTTGCGCGGGTCCGCCTCGAGCAGCGCGTCGAGCGTCTCGACCGCGTCGTCGTAGAACCCCTTCTGGAATTGGGTGTTGGCCTGCTGCAGCAGGGTGCGCACGTAGTTCTCGCGGTACTCCTCGCGGGCGCGGCGCTCGGCGGCGGCCTCCTCGGCGGCGGCCGCGGTCTCGGCGGCGAGCCGCGCCGACTCGGCCGACGCCCGCGCCTGCTCCGCCTCCTGGAGGCGCGCCTCGACCAGCTGCAGGTCCACCCAGCCGCCGCCGGCGGTGGGGTTGACGGCGAGCGCCTCGCGGGCGGCGCGGTACGACGCGATGGCGGCGTCGTAGTCGCCGGCGGCCATGGCGCGGTCGCCTTCGGTCAGCAGCCCCTCGATGCGGATGCGCTGCGCCTGGCGCCGCCGTTCCGCCTGGCCGAGGGCGTCCTCGGACGACTCCCACTCCCAGGGCTGGCCGGCGAGGGCGGACTGGGCGCGCCGCAGCCCGTCGCGGGCGGCGACGTTCGCCGGGTCCAGGCGCTGCGCCTCGGCGTACTGGATCGCGGCGCCCTGGTAGTCGCCGCGCAGGAAGGCGTCGTCGCCGAGCTCCACGTACAGCCGTGCGAGCTCCTGACGCTTCTCCTTCTGCGCCGCGACGCGGTCGAGGAGTTCCCCGCCGTCCTGGTCGGCGGCGCCCGCTCCGGGCTCCTGTCCGAAGGCCATCTCGGTGGACTCGGTCCAGGCCGACTCGTCGGTGGGCGGCTCGTCTCCGGCGTCGGAGGACGAGCAGGCGAGGAGCAGGGGCAGGAGGCCCAGCGACAGGGCCGGGAGCAGCAGGAGGGACTTTCCGGGGGAGCGCATCGTGCAGTCGTAGGGGGAAGCGAGCTCGGGTGACGCGGGGGCGCGGCACCGCCCGCCTCGGGAAGGGAGGTGGAATCTTAGCGACCCCGCCGCCTCTGTCCATCGTGGAATGACCGGAGGAGGGCCGGACCGGCCTCGAGGCCCGGGCCGTGGGTCGGCCCCATGCGTCTCGGGGCGCACGGCGCCGGGACGGGTAGGGCCCCGACGCTCCGGGAGCCGCCGCGGCGGCGACCCCCATCCCTCCGTGGAGCGTCCCCGGCTTCTAGCGGGTCGGTCCGCTCCGGTTTCCCGTCCTTTCCACGGGCGGGCGCAGCCCGAGGTGGCGGAGGACCGCCTGGAGATCCGCCCAGCACGCGGCCTTGGCGGCCGGATTCCGCAGGAGGTAGGCCGGGTGGTAGGTGGCGACCACCGGGGGGCCGCCCCCGGGGCGTTCCAGCACCCGACCGCGCAGCGCCCCGAGCGGGGCGGTGCTGCCGAGGAGGGTCTGGGCGGCGTGGCGGCCGAGCGCGAGCAGGAGTTCGGGACGGACCAGTCGGATCTGCTCCTCGAGCCAGGGCGCGCAGGCGTCGCGTTCCTCGGGCTCGGGGTCGCGGTTGCCGGGCGGGCGGCACTTGAGCACGTTGGCGACGAAGACCTCGCGGCGGGACAGCCCGAGCCCGCGCTCCAGGATGCGGTCCAGCAGCTGGCCGGCGGGGCCGACGAAGGGGCGGCCCTCGCGGTCCTCCACCGCGCCGGGGCCCTCGCCGACGACCATGAGGCGCGCCGTCGCGGGCCCTTCTCCGGGCACGGCGTGGGTCCGCAGCGCGCCCAGCGGGCAGCGGCGGCAGGCCGCGACGCCGGCGGCCACTGCGGCCAGGGCCGCGGCGGCGTCGTCCGCCGGGGCCGCGTCCCCGGTCGCCGCGGCGGTCCCGGCCGCCGTCGCTGCGCCGCCGTCGCCGCCCGCGGACGCGGGCCGGGCCAGCGGCGAGGCCCCGGCGCGGGCCAGCTGTCCCAGGAGCTCGGCCAGGGCGAGCCTCGGGTCGGGGTCGGCGGAGGGGGCGGGCACGGCCCCAGTTTGCCTTTTCCCGAGGCCCTGCGTATCCTCGCCGTCCCACCGCGATGGCACCCAGGAAACGGCACCTCCTGGACCTCCTGCGGGAACGGGAGGCGACCGGGAGCGGCGCCGAGGGCGGCGCCCCGGCACCCCGCACGGCCCCCCGGCCCCGGAACGGTCCCCTCCTCCCGGCGTGGGCGGCCTACGCCGCGCTCGGGTTGGCCGCGGTGCTGGTCCTCGCGTTGGGCCTGCGCTTCCTCGGCGGCGGGGCTTCCGGGGGCGACGCGCCCGAGCCCGGCGCCGCTGCGTCCGGCGTCTCCTCCGCGGCCGGGTCGGGAGCGGAGCCCGCCGCCGGGGCCCGCCCCTACGGCGTCCTCGCCATCACCTTCTCCGGAGAGGAGAACCTCGAGCGGGCGCAACAGGTCGCCGCCGAACTCATGTATGATCTCGGGTTCCCGGACGTCGGGATCCGCCGTCTCCGCGACGGCGACCGGGTGTTCTACGAGGTCTACGTCGGCCGAGCCGGCAGCCCCTCCGAGCTGGAGGACCTGTTGCAGCGGCTGCGCACGACCTCGCCGCCCTCCCGGCCCGGGGAGACCCCGTTCGCCGACGCCCTCGTCAAGCGCATCCCGAGTACGTCCTAGCCCGCTCCTCCGAGACCCGAGCGCCATGTCCATCCACAAGTCCCTGCGCGTCCGCCGCGGCGCCCTCGCCGAGCGTTCCGTCCTGACCCGTCGCGAGCGGGTGGACCGTCTCCTCTCCGAGGGCAAGTTCGAGCCCGGCGCCTCGCCGATCGGCCTGCCCAAGGTGCGGACCCGCTTCAAGGTCCTGACCCGCAAGCAACTGAAGGCGCTGGCCGCGGCCGAGGCCGCCGCAGCCGCCGCCGCGGCCGCCGGCGACGAGGCCGACGAGAGCGGCGAGGCTGCGGACGCGTCCTCGCCCGAGGCCGAGGGCTGATTCCCCGGCCATGGCCGACCCCGGCCTCCACCTGGACGAGCTCTTCGTCAGCCTCCAGGGCGAGGGGGCGGAGCTCGGGCGCGTCCACGCCTTCCTGCGTCTCGGCGGCTGCCCGCTGCGCTGCCGCTACTGCGACACGCCGCGGTCGTGGCGTCGCCGCGGCGTCTGCGAGGTGCACCGCCGCGGCGGGATCGAACGCCGCGACAATCCCCTTCCCGGCGCCGAGGCGCTGGACCTGCTCGCCGAACTGTGCCGCGAGCGCGGGCTCGACCCGGCGTCGGTGCCGTTGGCGGTGACCGGGGGCGAGCCGCTGGAGCAGGCCGAGGCCCTGGCCGCGGTCCTGCCGCGCTGGCCCGGACCGCGGCTACTCGAGACCGCCGGCGTCCTGCCCGAGGCCCTGGCCCGGTTGCTGCCCCACCTGGACCTGGTCAGCCTCGACTGGAAGCTGCCCTCGACCCTGTCCGCGGGCGAGGACCTGCTCGCCCCCGCGGCCTGCCTGGCCCTGGCGCGCGCCCAGCCGCTGCTCGGGCTGTGGGTCAAGGTGGTGGTCCTCGCCGACACCCCGGACGCCGAACTCCGCGCCGCGCTCGAGCGGCTCGCCGCCCGGGCGCCCGGGGTCCGGGTCCACCTGCAGCCGGCGACGCCGACCCCGCGCGGCCCCGAGCCGCCCGCGGCCGAGCGCCTGCTCGACCTGGCGGCGGCCGCCGCCGACCTCGACCTGGACCTCCGGGTCGTGCCCCAGCTCCACCCGGTCCTCGGCGTGCGATGAGTCGCGCATCCTCCTCCGCCGAGTCCTCCTCCGCCGCCGAGGGGCGGGACCCGGGCCGCCGCCCGGTCGTCGCCCTGGTGGGGCGGCCGAACGTCGGCAAGAGCTCGCTGTTCAACCGCATCCTCGGCGAGCGCCGCGCCATCGTCGAGCCGACCGCCGGCGTCACCCGCGACCGCCTGGTGCTGCCCGCCCTCCTCCCCGGGCCCGAACGCTGGGTGGACGTGATGGACACCGGCGGCATCGGCATCGTGGACGAGGCCGACCTGGCCCGCTCGGTCGAGGTCCAGGTCCAGAGCGGCATCCACGCCGCCGACCTGGTGCTGTTCCTGGTGGACGCGCGCGAGGGGCCGACGCCGCTCGACGCCGAGGTCGCCCGCCAGCTGCGCCGCGCCGGGGCCGAGGTGCTGCTGGTCGCCAACAAGTGCGAGACCGAGGCCGCCCGCGGCAACCTGCTCGAGTTCACCGCGCTCGGCTTCGGCGAGCCGCACCCGGTGTCGGCCCAGGAGGGGCGGGGCCTGCTCGACCTCTACGACCGGGTGGACGAGCGGCTGCCGCCGGGCCTCGGCCGGCCGCCCGCCGAGGACCGGCTCCGGCTGGCCATCCTGGGGCGGCGCAACGTCGGCAAGAGCAGCTTCGTCAACGCCCTGCTCGGCGAGGAGCGGGTGGTCGTCAGCGACCTGCCCGGCACCACCCGCGACGCGGTGGACGTGGACGTGGACTGGAAGGTGCCCTTGACCCTGGTGGACACGGCCGGTCTGCACCGCAAGGGTTCGCTGTCGCATCCGGTCCAGTTCTTCTCGCTGACGCGCAGCGACCAGGCGCTGCGCCGCGCCGACGTGGCGCTCCTGTTCCTGGACGCGACCGAGGGGGTCGCGCGGTTGGACCAGGGGCTCGGCCGCGCCATCCGCGACCGCTACAAGCCGACGGTGGTGGTGGCGACCAAGTGCGACCTCGTGCCCGAGATGCGCCCGCGCGACTTCCGCGACCGGGTGGAGCACCAGCTGCCGCACCTGAAGGACGCGCCCATCGTGCTGACCTCCAGTCCGCGGCGGCGCGGGTTGACCCGGGTGCTCGACGAGGCGGTGGCGCTCCACGAGGAGGCCTCGCGCAGCGTCGGCACCGGCGAGCTCAACCGCGTGCTGGAGCGCATCATGGATCGGCTGCGCTTCCGCGGCCGCAGCGAGCGCCCCCGCATCTTCTACGGCACCCAGATCCAAGCCGCGCCGCCGACCTTCCTGCTGTTCGTCAACCGCAAGCGGCTGTTCACCAAGGAGGCGCTGCGCGCGCTGCAGAACGCGCTCAAGCGCGAGCTCGGCTTCCCCCGGGTCCCGGTCCGCATCGTCCTCCGCGAACGCGAGCGCAGCCCCTCCAAGAAGGGCTAGAATCGGCGCATGGGACGACGTTCGCCATGGTCCTGGGGTGCGGTCGCGTTGCTGCTCCCGCTGACGACGTTCGGCTGCGCGCTCGGCGGCGACGGCGGCCGCGACGCGGGCGCGGCCTGGGTCGAGGCGGTGGTGGACCCGGCGCCGCCGCGCCGCGACCTGCTCGAGATGGGGCTGATGGCCATGGTCCAGGCCGGCTACCCCGGCGCCGAGGTGGACGAGGCCCGCGACGCGGTGGACTCCGAGTGGCGCACCAACCTCCAGCCCTTCGCCCGTGAGGGCACGCGGCGGCGCGCCACGCTGGTCTTCGAGCCGCGCTCCGAGGGTGGTTTCCTCGCCCGGGCGCGGGTGGAGTTGCAGGTCAACCAGGAACTGGAGGATCCGCTCAACCCCTACGCCGCCCGGTGGGAGCCGGCCGGCGAGGACCCGGCTGCGGCGCGGGTCGTCCTCCAGCACCTGCTGTCGCTGGTCGCTACGGGAGGCGTCCCGGCTGCGGCGGGAGGGCGGCGATGAGTTCCTGGAGCCTGCACCGCGCCGCGGACCGCTGCGAGGCCTGCGGCCACCGGTTCGCGACGGACGAGACCCTGTTCTCGCTGCTGCGCCTGCGCGACGAGGACGGGCTGGCCCGCGTGGACCTCTGCACCAGCTGCTTCGGCGACCGCGACGTCTCCGAGGACGTGTCGTGGTGGCGCACCCGACGCCGCGAACACGGCGGACGCGCGCTGCGGGTGGACTTCCAGGCCCTGCTCGGTCTGCTCGAGGGGCTGGTCGCCGACGGCCGCGACGACCGACTGGACCTCGCCTACCTCCTGGCCCTGCTCCTGGTGCGGCACCGACGGTTGCGCCTGTTGCGGGTCGAGCGCGCCGCCGGGCGCGAGCTCCTGGTGCTGCGCAAGGTGCGCTCCACCCAGGCGTGGCGGGTGCCGGTGCGCGAGCTCGACGAGGACCGCCGCCGCAGCCTGGCCGGCGCCCTGACCGAACTCCTCGGCGAGGCCGACGAGGTCGCCGCGGAGGGCGGCGAGGCGGCGCCGGACGCCGCGGAGGGGGCCGCGGGGTGCGGAGAGGAGCCGGGTGGGGGAGCCGCCCCCGGCGCGCAGGCTGCCGTCGAGGCCTCCAGGACCGCGGCGGCGGAGGCTCCGAGGGCCGGCCCGGGAGAGCGCAAGTGATTGCCTTGGAAAGAGTTGCGCAAAGAGAGAAGACCCGGGGCCAAGGCTCCGGGTTTTCTCTTGACGCATCCCGGTGGGGCGGCAGAATATCCGAGTGGGGCGGAAAGGGGCCAATTCCCAATCCTCCCCCGCACCGGAACGCTCCATGGGTCTCTTCACCGGCGAATACGAGCACAAGCTGGACGCCAAGAACCGCGTCTTCGTGCCGCGCCGTCTGCTCGACCAGATCGACGACCCCCAGGAGCGCAAGCAGTTCCAGCTCGTCCACACCGACGAGCGCTGCCTGACCCTCTTCACCGATTCCGGATTCCGGAACTGGATCCGCACCTTGCAGCACGGCCAGCGCACGCTGGCCGAGCGGCGTCGCTTCAACCGCCGCGCCGGCGCCAAGGCCCAGCCCGTCCCGCTGGACGCGCAGGGCCGGATCACCATCCCGCAGGAGTATCGCGAGGAACTCGGTCTCGGCGACGAGGTCCTCGTGGTCGGCGCGCTCGATTGGATCGAGATCTGGGACCCCCAGGTCTGGCGCGACCAGGAGCTGCCCGAGGCGGACGCCGAGTTCCGCGAGTCCACCCGTTCCCTTCCCGCCGACCGAACCTTCCATCCGGAGTAGCGCCGTGATCCTCGTGAGTCGTCATCTCGAACCCCCGAACCCTTCGCCCCAGCCCTCCCGCCACCAGCCGGTGCTGCTGGAGGAGACGGTGCGCCTCCTCGCCCCCGAGCGCGGCGGTTTCTTCGTGGACGCCACCGTCGGCGGCGGAGGGCACGCCGAGGCCCTGCTGGCTGCGTCGCCCGAGGTCCGGCTGCTGGCCCTCGACCGCGACGCCACCGCCTTGGAGCGCGCCCGGATGCGGCTCGAGCGCTTCGGCGACCGCGTCGAGTTCGTGCACGCGCCGTTCTCGGCGTTGGCCAGCCTGCTCGGGCCGGAACGCGTCGGCGCGGTGGACGGTCTGCTGGCCGACGTCGGCGTGTCCAGCGACCAGCTCGACGAGCGCCAGCGCGGGTTCTCGTTCCAGCAGGACGGGCCGCTGGACATGCGCATGGACCGCACCACCCAGAAGACCAGCGCCGCGGTGCTGCTGGCCAACGCCGGCGAGGACGAGCTCGAGACCTGGTTGCGCGAGTACGGCGAGGAGCGCTGGTCGCGGCGCATCGCCCACGCCATCGTGAAGCAGCGCCGTTTCGGACCGCTGCTGCGGACCTCGCAGCTGGCCGACCTCGTCGCCCGCACCGTGCCCGGAGGCCGCGGCGGCATCCACCCCGCGACGCGGACCTTCCAGGCGTTGCGCATCGTGGTCAACCGCGAGCTCGACGAGCTCGACGCGCTCCTGGAGCAGGCCCCCGAACTGCTCGCCCGCGACGGCCGCTTCGCCGTGATCTCGTTCCATTCGCTCGAGGACCGGCGCGTCAAGGAAGCCTTCCGCGCCGAGGTCCGCGGCGGCCGCGCCGAGGACCTGGCGCCGCGCGGCGTGGTCCCGAGCGCCGCCGAGAAGCGCGCCAACCCGCGCAGCCGCTCCGCGCGTCTGCGCGCCCTCCGTCGCCTCTGACCCTCCCTCCGCCGCCGCCCCGCTCGGTCCCTCCCTCGCCGTGTCCCGCGAACTCGCCGCCCTCCTGCTCTTCGCCGTGTGCGAACTGCTGGTCGGGCTCGGTCTGCGCAGCGAGGCGCTGGCGTCGCGGGCCCGGGCCGAGGCCGCGTTGCGCCGCGCCGGCGCCGCCGAGCGCCGCGCCGAGGACGCCGAGGCGCTCTGGGCCGTGCTCACCGCGCCGGCCCGGCTCGAGGGGCGCGAGCCCGCCGCGCCTCCGGTCGCGGGCGCCGAGCCCACCGCCCCGCCCGCGCCCTGACCCCGCCCGTCCCGGTCCCCCGCCCTCCACACCGTCCCGTTCCCCCCGCCGCCTCCACTTCCGT
>Ga0256830_1000260_pt1 | contig 46491 bp, 52 predicted proteins | sample 128326metaG_FD_190537 | JGI IMG/M metagenome (GOLD analysis project Ga0256830, IMG submission 190537) | Hydrothermal vent microbial communities from Lau Basin, Pacific Ocean - 128-326 | ecosystem: Environmental > Aquatic > Marine > Hydrothermal vents | place: Pacific Ocean: Lau Basin | collected...
GAGCTTGAATTGGTTCTAAGGCCTGTGTTAGTTATTTTTCAGTATCGCATATCAAACCAGTTTCATTTAACGATAAGGGGAGAAGATGTCACATCAATTACCAGCTTTGCCTTGGGCAAAAGACAGCCTGGCACCACATATCAGCCCGGAAACCATCGATTACCATCATGGCAAACACCACAATACCTATGTGACCAACCTGAACGGTCTCGTCGGTGGAACGGATCTGGAATCTAAATCACTTGAAGAATTGATTCAAAAAAGCGATGCGCTTCCGGCCGATAAAAAAACGGGGATTTTTAATAATGCCGCTCAGATTTACAATCATACCTTTTATTGGAACTGCCTCAGTCCGAATGGCGGCGGCACGCCCACCGGAAAAGTCGCTGAAGCCCTCAACGACACCTTTGGCGGCTTTGATGCGTTTAAAGAGCAATTTTCCACGGCGGCGGTCAAACTGTTTGGCAGCGGCTGGGCCTGGCTCGCAAAAGACGATGCCGGCACACTCGGCATCGTGCAGGCCCCCAACGCCGGATGTCCGCTGGCTGATGGAAAAACACCCGTCCTTACCTGTGATGTCTGGGAACATGCCTATTACATCGACTATCGGAACGCCCGCCCGAAATATGTCGAAGCCTTCTGGAACCTCGTCAATTGGGAGTTTGTCGAAGGCAACCTTTAAGATTTTCGGCAAATCGCGAGGCGATCTCTTGGGGGGACGGCGCACATTTGCCGTCGCCCCTTTTTTACGGAAATACGGGAAAAAGACAGGATGGTACCACTTACGACCCTAAAAAATACGGAAAAACAAAATATCCTCGCTTTGTCCCTTGAAGACCTCGCCGCGCTTATACGAAAACTCGGCTGGAAAAAATATCGCGCGGATCAAATCATTGCCTGGATTTATAAACGATTTGTTTCTAATTTTGAGCAGATGACCGATCTGTCCAGATCAGACCGACAAGGTTTGTCCGAAGCCTTTACGCTTTCCCATCTCAAAATCGCCGCACACCAAAAATCCGAGGACGGTACGGAAAAATTCCTTTTTGCGCTTGAAGACGGCAAAAAAATCGAAACCGTGCTTATTCGCAGCGAAAAAAAGCGCCGCACGCTCTGCATCTCCTCACAAGCGGGTTGCACTTTGGATTGCCGTTTTTGTCTGACCGCAGAAGAAGGCCTGAAACGAAACCTGCGCGCGGAAGAAATTATTAACCAATTTTTAACCGTACAGGCCCGCTTGCCCGAATCGGAGCCCATTACAAACGTCGTGCTCATGGGCATGGGAGAACCGCTCGCGAACTTAAAGGCCGTCACAGAAGCCTGCTTGCGCATGATTGCGCCCGCAGGGCTCAGCTTATCCGCCCGCCGCGTCACCGTTTCAACAGCGGGTTTAGTCCCGCAAATGAAAAAACTGTTGCAAGGGCCTGTGCCCGTCAACCTTTCTGTTTCCCTCAACGCCACCACCAATGCCATCCGAAACAAGATCATGCCCAAAGTCAACCGGCTCTATCCCTTGGAAGTCTTAATGCAGGCCTGCAAACAGCTTCCGCTACCCGTGCGCCGTTCCATTACTTTTGAATACGTCATGCTGGAAGGCATCAATGACAGCCTTGAAGATGCCGAACGGCTCACACATCTCACCCGGGGCATTCCCTGCAAGATCAACCTCATCCCCTTCAATCATTACCCCGGTTCACCCTATCAAGCGACGCCGGATGCGCAAATTCTTGCTTTTCAAAATCACCTGCATCGACAGCGTATCCGCACGACCGTCCGAAAAAGCAAGGGCAGAGATATTCTGGCCGCTTGCGGCCAACTTACCAGTCAATTTGCGCAATAACTTTGTGCGTGTTATCGTCCCTGCCCCTCTGCTTTTGCCGTCGGGAAAAAGACCCCGCACTGCCGCGATGGGGACATCGGGCCGAGTCCTCCGCCCGGATCGCAGATGCGGGGCTCGCCATGGCCTATTGTCCCTATTTTATACTTGCAACGGCCTGCATTGGCGTGTCGTTTCAACTCTGGTAGATTTGTATCTGTCCCCCTTAAAGAGGAAAAAGATGTGCCGTTTAAGTCAATCAACCTCCTATTTGGTGATTTTTCTCTTGTTTTGCATTAAACCCGCTTTTGCCGAGCCTGAAAGAAAACTGGATCTGGGTCTTGAAGTGGGGCACCGTATCGATCAGCTAAATTGGAATATTGCCGCCTCGGACGGCAATCCGAATGTGCTTTCCGAACTTACGTGGCGCGACCTCTTCATTACGCAAATCCGGGGAACAACCAAACTGCTTGTAGATCTTCCTTCATCTGTATTTTTGCCCTACATGCGAGGCGCATTGGCCTACGGGAAAATCTACAGAGGGGAAAACCAGGATTCGGATTACAACGGCAATAACCGTACCCTTGAATTTTCGCGTTCAAATAACAGTGCGGATCAGGGAGATGTCCTTGACGCCTCTTTCGGATTTGGCGTTCAGTTTGTAAAAAAGATGGCGCAACCCGGACAAACCCTACGGATTTCACCGCTTGCGGGGTATTCCTATCATCAACAAAACCTTAGAATGACGGAGGGTCTTCAAACAATCAGCACGCAAAATCCCGCAAATCTACCGAGACCGATTCCGGGACTCAACAGCACTTATGAAACCGAATGGCGCGGCCCTTGGCTTGGCGTCGATTTTTCTTTTGAGACGAATAAAAAGCATATTTTTAAAGCGTCTTTTGAGCATCATTGGGCCAACTACGATGCGGAAGCCAACTGGAATCTGCGATCGGATTTTCAGCGCCCAAAAAGCTTTACTCATAAAAGCACCGGAAAGGGAATGGTTGCATCCATCGGATGGGAATTCCGGCTTCGCCCCAACTGGTCTGTCAACGCCAATCTGGACTACCAAAGATGGAAGACGCAGCCTGGAACGGACACCGTTTTTTTATCCCCTGAGGGCATCCAAAACATATTTGACGATACCGGCATTCTTCTGAGCGATGGCATCATTCATCAACCCTTGAACCGTGTCAACTGGGAATCCCGTGCGGTTTCTCTGGGCCTGCAATATCGCTTTCAATGACGGGCATGAATCCGTGAAAATGCGATTGATCTTTCTCGGAACACCCGATATAATCGGCCTCTTTTGCGGATGGGGGATTCAAAATGCGCATTGACGGAAGAAAAGAAAACACACTTCGTCCACTTAAAATTACACGCAACTATATAAAAGATGTGGAAGGTGCCGTACTCATTGAGATGGGCGACACCAAAGTCATTTGCACCGCCACCCTTGAAAACCGCGTGCCTCCCTTTTTAAGAGATCAGAAAAAGGGGTGGATTACCGCCGAATATGCCATGTTGCCGCGTTCGTCGAAAGATCGTATTTCACGTGAATCCTCACGCGGGAAAATCGGCGGACGCACTCATGAAATTCAAAGGCTGATTGGCCGTTCACTGCGCGCGGTTGTAGACATGACGGCCTTAGGTGAACGCACGCTCTGGATCGACTGCGATGTGATTCAGGCCGACGGCGGTACGCGCACCGCCTCAATCACCGGTGCATTTATCGCCTTGGTCGATGCCATCCGTCATCATCAAAAAGAAGGTAAAATCAAAACATTTCCCGTAAAAGATTTTTTGGCCGCGATCAGCGTCGGCAAGGTCGAGGATAAACTGCTCTTGGATCTGAATTATTCGGAGGATGTCAAAGCCGGGGTTGACATGAATGTCGTCATGACCGGACAGGGCAAATTTATTGAAGTCCAAGGCACGGCGGAAGGGGAGCCTTTTGAGCAAAAAGAACTGGATAGCCTGCTTCAACTGGCTTCAAACGGCATCAGAGAACTCATCGCCGAGCAAAAACGCCTCTTAGGGGAATTGAAATAAGTGATCCTCGTGCTCGCAACACACAATCCGCACAAAGCAAAAGAAATCGCGGCCGTTCTTAAGAACGAAATCAATGTCACACTGAAAACCCTCTCCGATTTTCCCGAACTCGCCCTGCCGCCTGAAACGGGTCGCAGCTATCGTGACAACGCGATTGAAAAAGCATTGTATGTCGCAATGGAAACAGGGCATGCCGCATTAGGCGATGATTCCGGGCTTGAAGTTGAGGCACTGGATGGTGCGCCCGGACTCTTTTCAGCCCGCTTTGCGGGAGAGAAGGTTTCCTATCAAGAAAACCGGAACAAGCTCCTGAAGCTTTTAAAAGGAGTGCCGCCCGAAAAAAGAGGGGCGCGTTTTATCTCCACCCTTGCCATCGTTACTGCGCAAGGGCAGGTTGATGTTGTGGAAGGGATTTGTGAGGGACGGATTACAGAAAAAAGATCGGGACAATCCGGTTTTGGGTACGATCCCGTTTTTTATTACCCGCCGCTGCACCGTACTTTTTCAGAGCTGGACGCTGCGGAAAAAAATCGGCACAGCCAGCGGGGACGTGCCGTGCGTGCGGCCCTCCCTATTTTAAGAGGCCTCTTGGCGCTTCAAATTTGATCTGCATCAAGTAACCTGTTTATCATAGATCGTGATCACGGGGTGTGGCGCAGCTTGGCAGCGCGCCTGCTTTGGGAGCAGGAAGTCGGAGGTTCAAATCCTCTCACCCCGACCACACGCAAAATTAATTTTACAGCAAAAAAAAGGCCGCTTGATCCAATGGATCAAGCGGCCTTTTCAACTTTTCCAAAACGAGAAAATACTTACACGCTTGCGGTTTTGGACTTTCTCCATCTCCAAAAACCAAGACCCGCCAAACCGGAACCCATTAAAATCAAACCGGCCGGTTCCGGAACAGGTGCTATGCCGTCGCCTTTTCCGCTGAACGCAAAATTGATCGACTCAATACTCCCTCCGCTTCCGGGCAGCCTCCACCGGACAGACAAACTGGAGTAGTAGGTGTCCAACCACGAGGGCAAGGGATTTTGTGAAAAATAAGTACTCGAATTCATATCAAGTCCATATTCCATGGCAAGCTCATAGCTTGGATCAGCCAAATCGCCCGAAGCCGTATAAATTGTTGAACCGTCCATCAATGCCAGATCCAAGACATCCCGATCCTGAAAGGTATCAAGCATGCCAAAGGGCGTAAAAGTCGTACTGCCGTTCAAGTAATAACCGAAGGTAAGATCAGTGCTTGCACTCAACAAAGTCACACTTGTATTGCTATCTCCGTCTCCATCAATTAAAATAATCCGGCTGCCGTCAAGCGGGACAGCCCACGACACCCCCCCCAAAATAAGTGTCAATACGGCAAAAGATACTGTTGCCGCAAGCTTTAAACCCAGTTTTTTTAACATTGCTTGTCCTCCATAAAAACCATCTTTTCTAAATTCTGCGTCCAAGGCACACAAGGCCCTGGGCTTTCCCTCGAATACAAGCAAATATAATGCCAACAAATGCAAAATTGATTTTATTGTTATAAACGATTGATTTAAAATCATATTTTCCAATCTTCACGATAGAACTCAAATCCACTTTCAAGATCGATTGCCCAATTGTCAAGACAGCCTACACCTGAATATTTACAAGTATTAGGGATATTTGAGTGAAATAAATAGATTTTTCAGTAACTTAATTGATTATTTGCTCACACATAAGCTGTCCAATTTCCCGTCACTTCCAAAAAGATCACGATCTCTCAAGAAAGAAAATGTCTTTAACGCATTGAATTTGTGTTGTTTCGGGAAATGACATAAAGGATTGGGATAAGAAAATCGGACACGCGGTTTTAGGGAACTTAAAATGGGGTTGTATATTTTGGAAAATTGGAAGAGGGCTGCAGCTTATGGAAGCTCGCGATGTGTTTTTTCAAATTCTGTCGGCGGAAAAGGCATTTCCTTGAGTGTTTCGGAACGCATTTTATCAAGATCGATCTCCAATTGTTCAATGCGCTTTGATTTTTTTCTCCGGTCGAGCATCGAACGAATCCAGCCCGGCAGAAAAAGCAGGCCGGAAAAAAAAAGACCGATCAAAAAACTGCCCAGGACAATCAAATAAACGGGCAGCGGGTCTGTTTCCATGCCCCAGAAAAAATGAAGGGAAACCTGCTGTTCCTGATTTAAATACAAGGCACCGAAAAAAACAGTACTGATGCCGAGAATCAAAAAAAGACGGATCATGGCTTGCTCACCAAGGAAGCTCGGATGAAGTCTGTATTGAATTTTTCAAGAGATAAAATTTTCAGATTCAAGGCGCAACTTGCAGGAAATGGCCCGCTATTGACAAAATGTGTAACATAGAAGCTGGGCATTTTTGCCTTGAAAAAACAATTCATGACTTAATCAGCGCTTCCTTAAATCGAGGCTTCAAAAGACGATAAGTTTCATCAATATCCTCAGGAATGACCCGGTTTTCTCCCGTCACCGTCATAAAATTCGTATCTCCCACCCAACGCGGCACAATATGAAAATGCACATGATCGTCAATGCCTGCCCCCGCCGCTTTACCCAGGTTCAGCCCGACATTATGGCCTTCGGGATGAAAAGCTGCTTGAAGTGCCGAAAGGGTCAGCTTTAACAATTGCATCAAATTTGCTGTAACAGGGTCGGAAAGGTCGGTCAAGGTATTGACATGCTCATAAGGGCAAACCATGAGATGACCGCTATTATAGGGATAGAGATTCATCATCACAAAACCGTGAGCCCCCCGATGCAGGATCAAGTTTTCGGCGTCTCGGTCTTCTTTGGGTTTATCGCACAAGATGCAGCCCAAGGGTTTTTCTCCTCTAATATAGTCAATGCGCCAAGGCGCCCAAAGCCGTTTCACGACTTCCCCGGCAATGATAGCCCCAAGTCGGTCATAATCAATTGCAAGTCTGCCCACACCTTCTTTTTCTCGCCCGGATTACGCAGCAAATACGCCGGATGAAATGTCGGCAAGACTTTGACGCCGTTTAAATCATGAAAATGCCCGCGCAGGTCGGAAATGCGCGTTTGTGTCTTGAGCAAGGTTTGTGCGGCGAATGTACCCAGGGCACAAATGACCTTGGGCCGAATTGCGGCAATTTGTTGATCCAGAAAAGGACGACAGGACGAAATTTCATCTGCTTGCGGATTTCGGTTTTGCGGGGGACGGCACTTAATGATATTCGCAATGTAGACCCGATCGCGCGAAAGCCCCATTGCCCCGATCATTTTGGTCAGCAACTGCCCGGCCTTTCCGACAAAGGGCAGTCCCTTCCGGTCTTCATCCGCGCCCGGCCCTTCGCCGACAAACATCAATTCCGCCTGCGCATCACCCGCACCGAAGACCACGTGTGTCCGTGTGGATGCAAGCTTGCAGCGTTGACAATCCCCCAGATCTGCGCGAATATCCTCCAAGGTAAAACGCGGCAGAGAGGCTGAGGATCGTGATCGAATCGCCAAGGGCGGTGCCGATTGCGCCCAGGTATCAAACCCTTCTTCTTTCAACCAGGACAAACGATCACGCAGATCTCCGGCAAGGGCTCTCACATCTGTGCTTTCTGTCATTTAAAAGCCTTTGTCACAAAACCCTCTCTTTCTTCAGCAGCATTTTTCAGGCTGCGGTCTCGCCAGGCCGCATGCATGATATTTGTCGCCTGCATCTCAACCTTGCGGACAGCCCCCTCAAGCGGCTTCAGACGAAGTATCAAGCTGCCGGGAGGTAATAGGCATTCGCCCTTGTCGGCCCACTCAATCGCCGCAAGTCCGGCATCCTCAATCTCTTCTTCCAAACCCAAAGCACAGATTTCGTCCGGGTTTTCCAATCGATACAAATCGATGTGTGTGAGCAATAGACGCCCCGCATAAGATTGCATCAGAGCAAAGGTCGGACTCGTCACGTTTTCCGGCGGAACTCCGACCCCTTGAGCCAAACCCTTCACAAATTGCGTTTTGCCTGCGCCCAGCGGCCCGATGAGCGCAAGAACTTCGCCGCCCTGCGCGGCCGCACCAAAGGCCGCCCCCAGCCGGAAAGTCGCTTCAGGGCTTTGAGTTTCGAATATCACCGTATCTCTCAGGCCGGCTTTTGGCATTGCTCCATTGCCTTTGCAAGATTTACGAGAGAACGCACGTTTTTCATGATGTTGATCGATTCCGTATCCGCAAGCCCGTCATAAGGTTTGCCCACGATAAGGGCATCCGGCCCAAGCTGTAAACTTGAAAACTCATCCAGCGCGGGCAGGCGCTCCTTCAGCCCAGCGCCTTCGATGACGGCCTTGGCCTCTGCTTCGTTTTGCGAGCGAATTTCATACGCATCATCGGTGTCGGAAAGCAGGGCCCCTGCGGCCTTGACGGCTTCGGGTTCCGCTTTCATCGGCCTGTACACATCCGATTTCAGCAAGAGCAAGCTGGAGGTGATTTCCGATTTTAAACTATAAATATAATAAAGGATGTGCTTGCGGCCCACTTTAACCACTTCAAAAAAGAGGTCAATCTGTCGTCCGTCGATTTCCCCGCTAAACCGGGGATAAAAAAACCGGCTTTCCTGAATCACCTTGCCGGAAAGCGGCTCCGAGAGCTGTGAGAGATTTTGGCTGATTCGTTTTTTGTCAATCCAGCCGTGAACAATCATCGCTAACGCAATCACACCGACGATAAACAGAAAAAAAATCGTAATACCCATTTGTGACATAATTTACGCGTACTCCCTTAAATACCCGACCATGGCCTGCGGAATTTGATCAATCAGGTCGGAAGTTAAAAGGCCTGCTTTTCCGCGCAGATCCGCCGCAAGATCCCCCGCCCGGCCGTGAAGGAAAACGGCCAGGCGTGCCGCATCTTCCGGCGCAAGGCCCTGCGCGATAAAACCTGCGATCATCCCCGTCAACGCATCACCCATGCCCGCCGTAGCCATGCCCGGATTTCCGGTGTTGTTGACCCAACGTCTTCCATCAGGTAGGGCAACAATCGTGTGTGCCCCCTTTAAAATCAGGATAACATCCCACCGTTTTGCAAATTCCGCGGCAATATTGAAGCGGTCTTTTTGAACATCCGCCGCCGATTTTCCAATCAGCCGTCCCATTTCACCCGGATGCGGTGTCAATACCAAAGGGCCTCTTTTTTTCTTCAAGGTCGCAAGTTCCACGGCCACGGCATTGATGCCGTCGGCGTCAATCACGATGGGAACAGAAACGGAAGAAATGAGTTTCAAAACCAAGTGTTGCGAATCCGGATGCTGGGAAAGGCCGGGGCCAAAGGCCAGCGCCGTTTTTCCCGCTGCCGCCTCAATCAACTGTTTCTCGGCCCGCATCGCAATTGAACCGGACTTTGTTTCCGGCAGCGGCAGGGTCATAGCTTCCATCGTGTGATATGAAAAACCCTTTTCAATGGACTTGGGCAGGGCCGTACTCACAAGTCCCGTGCCGACCCGCAGAGCGGAAAGCGTCGTCATCTGCGCCGCCCCGGCTTTACCCGACGATCCTGCAAGCACTAAGAGATGTCCCATTGTGCCTTTGTGCACACCTTTTATCCGGGGACGGAGCAAGCCTTTTAAAGAATGCGGCGTGATCAGGGAAACATTAAGCCCGCTTTCTTCAATCAAGGCCTCGGGAAAACCGATATCAATGACGTGCAAAGTCCCGCAATGCGAAAGCCCCGCCTGCATGAAATGCCCTCTTTTAGGCATCGCCATCGTCATTGTCGCATCGGCTTTAATCGCCGTGCCGAGGATTTCACCCGTATCTGCGGAGACCCCCGAAGGGATGTCACACGCAATCACGGTTTTTGCGCAGCGATTGATTACTTCGAAAATTTCAGGGTAACGTCCCGTGATCGCCTTCGAAAGTCCCGTGCCTAAAAACGCATCCATGACAAGATCGCTTTTTGAAAGATCTGTCGCCAATTGCTCTAAAGTAAAGGCCCCTTCCACGCGGAGCGCACCGCCACATTCCTGCCAGATTTCCAGGAAAATCTTCGCATCGCCACGCACCAGGGCTTCCGGAGAAAAAAGATACACTCCGACCAAAGCCCCGCGCATGCGCAAGTGGCGCGCCGCCGCCAGCCCGTCACCACCGTTATTGCCGCGCCCGGCGAGAATGCTGACCTGTTTTCCCTTTACGGCGCCGTAGCTTTCTTCAATGGCGTCCACCATGCCCCTGGCAGCGTTTTCCATTAAAAGTAAAGACGGGATTTTATACCGGGAGCTTGCGCGTTCATCGAGCACCTTCATTTCGGCAGCGGTGACAACCTTCACGCGTTTTTTGTCCCTTGCAAGAGAACCTGGGCAATGGCATAGTCCGTATCATGCGTGATGCTGGAGAAAATCTCGCAGGCCCCCATTTCATCCGCCAAGGCGCGCACCCGCCCGGACAAAGCGACACGCGGCTGCCCCGACTCGCCGGGCAGGGTTTCGATTTCCTTCCAGGAAATGCCCTGGCTCACCCCCGATCCCAATGCTTTCAAAAGCGCCTCTTTGACCGCAAAGCGGCCGGAAAAATGCACATGCGCCATTTTTTTTTGAAGACAATAGGCCTGCTCCGCCTCCGTGAAAATGCGGTCCAAAAAATGCTGATTCCAGCGCCGCAGGATGCCTTCCATCCGGGAGACTTTTACCATATCGATGCCGATGCCCAATAGCGTCATCTTACGCTCAATGCGGAAATAAAGAGCTTCCTCAAGATAATTGACCTGCCGATTGGATCAGGGACTTCATCTCGGACACCGCCGCTGTCATGCCGACCAGGACCGCGCGTGCGATAATACTGTGCCCGATGTTTAATTCTTCCAACTCGGAAATGCCTGCAACCGGAAGCACGTTGGTATAATCTAGGCCGTGGCCCGCATTCACGCGCAGGCCCAAACCCGCCGCAAGCTTTGCAGACTCAAGGATATCATTCAAATGCCCGCGTCGGGCTTCGCCGACAGCATTTGCATAAGCACCCGTATGAATTTCAACACAATCCGCCGCGACCTTTTGCGCAGCTTTAATCTGATTGGCTTCGGGGTCGATAAACAAAGCAACGGCAATGCCTGCCGTGTGCAAACCTTCAATCACTTCAATGAGGCGTTCCTGCGATGAAAGCACATCCAAGCCGCCTTCGGTTGTCAGTTCCGCACGGCGTTCGGGTACAAGCGAGACCAGTTCGGGTTGAATCCGAGATGCAATTCGCACCATTTCATCCGTCGGCGCCATCTCAAGGCAAAGTTTGCTTTGTATCACTTCTCGCAAGATACGGACATCCCGATCCTGAATATGGCGCCGGTCTTCACGCAGATGCACCACAATGCCGTCCGCACCCGCAAGTTCCGCCAGCGCAGCCGCGGTCACCGGTTCGGGCGATGCGCCTTTTCGGGCCTCCCGCACGGTTGCGACATGATCGACATTCACACCCAGCTTCACCATGACATATATCCTATTCTCAAATTTAAACCGCTTGTAAATTACACGGAATTGCGGCTTTTCGTCTCAAAATCCGGTTGCGTCATTATTACAGAATCCCAAAATACCGTCAAGAAAGTCCGATTTTCAAAGGCCCGCCGCCATTGTGGCGGCGGGCCCCCAAATCAGCGATTTCGGAATTTGGGCGGGATCTTTTTATTGTGAAGCGGCCTAAAATATGTTATCTTGCGGCCTTGTTTTTGAGGTTAAAGTCCTTGTTCATCCCTTCTGCCTTTCCTAACTAGATTGGAGTTTCGATGTCCGACGTAAAATATAAACGCGTTCTCTTAAAAGTAAGCGGCGAGGTCTTGGCGGGCGGAGAGCGTTTCGGCATCCAACCGGAGATGATCGACCTCATCGCCGAACAAATCAGAGCAATGACCAAGCTGGGGGTTGAAACGGCAGTCGTCATCGGCGGAGGGAATATTTTTAGGGGTATTGCAGGCAGTGCCTCCGGTATGGAACGGACTTCCGCCGACTACATGGGCATGCTCGCCACGGTTTTAAATGCCTTGGCCTTGCAAAATGTTTTGGAGGGCAAGGGCGTCTTCACACGCGTGCAATCCGCTATTGAGATGAAGGAATTGGCCGAAAGCTACATTCGGCGGCGCGCCATTCGTCATTTGGAAAAAAAACGCGTTGTGATTTTCGCCGCGGGCACGGGCAACCCCTACTTCTCCACCGATACCGCCGCCGTCTTAAGAGCAATGGAAATTAATGCAGATGTCATTCTAAAAGGCACCAAGGTTGATGGCGTGTATGACAAGGATCCGGTAGAAGATTCTACGGCGAAAAAATTTTCGGAATTGAGTTACATTGATGTCATTGGCAAAGGACTGCACGTGATGGATTTCACGGCCGTGACACTCTGCATGGACAACAACCTGCCGCTCATTGTGTTTAACATCAAAGAAAAAGAAAATATTCGCAGGGTGCTTTTAGGCGAGCCGATCGGGACCCTGGTACGCAAACCGGAGAACAACTGATCCAAGAACAGATTTAACGATAAAGAGGACACCATGTCGGATAACTTAAAAGAAAAAATGGTCGAAAAAATGGAGGGGGCGATTCAACATCTCAAAGCGGAACTTGCAACCATTCGAACAGGCCGGGCCTCACTGGCCCTCTTTGACGGAGTGAAGGTCAATTTTTACGGTACACCCACACCGCTCAAACAGATGTCCTCTCTATCCGTCCCGGACAGCCGAACCGTTACCATTCAACCCTGGGATATCAGCCAGCTTCAGGAAATCGAAAAAGCCCTGACTGCTTCGGGACTCGGTCTTTCGGCATCAAATGACGGCAAGGTCATCCGGGTCACCATTCCCCCGCTGACCGAAGAACGTCGAAAGGAATTGGTTAAATTGGTCAAACGTATGGGCGAAGAAAGTCGAATCACCATTCGCAACCTCCGCCGGGAGGCCAATGACGGTTTTAAAGCCCTCCAAAAAGAGGGCCGTATTTCAGAAGATATGGTCCATACGGAACAAGCCAAGGTACAAAAAATAACCGACCAAAAAATCGCAGCCGTTGAAGAGGTGCTCCAGAAAAAAGAAGCCGAAGTCCTGGAGATTTAGAGGGAGGGCTTCATTCGCGCTGGATGCAAAAACCGACCGCATCTTCTTTTGTCTTTTTATCCGCACCCGTCATTCTCATGTCCTCGCCTAAAAAAACACCCAGTTTTGCAGAAATCAACCTGAGCGCACTCAAAGCCAACTTACGCCAGGTCCGGGCGCAGATCGGCGATTGCCCTATTGTCGCCGTTGTGAAGGCCAATGCCTACGGACACGGTGCGGAAGCGGTGAGCCGGTTTTTATCTGCGCAGAAGATGGGGATTAGGATGTTTGGCGTCGCCTTTTTCGAAGAAGGGCTTGCTTTAAGATCTGCCGGTATTCAAGACCCGATTCTTGTTTTAACCGGCTGTGCGCCGGATCAAATGCCCGACATGATTGAGCATCAACTCACGCCCGTTGTCTTTGATCTGGAAACACTTCAGGCAATCAATGCCGTCGCGACAAAAAAAGGAAGCGCCGTTAAGATCCATCTCAAAGTCGACACAGGCATGGGGCGGCTCGGTATTGCACCGGAAAAAGTCCGTGCCTTTGTGCAAAGCGCACGCGCCTGCCCCATGATTAGACTTGAAGGCATCCTGACCCATTTTGCCGAGGCCGATCTGGATGACCTTTCTTTTGCACAAAAACAGTTGACGACCATTAAAAATATCCTGGCCGACCTGAAAAATGAAGGCATAGCCGTGCCCTTTTGTCATCTGGCAAACAGCGCCGCCATCCTGCATTTTAAACCGGCGCATTTAAATTGGGTGCGTCCCGGCCTGATGCTCTACGGTTATTCCCCTTTAAAGGAGAACAACGAACTCAAACTCAACCCGATCATGCAGGTCAAAGCCCGCATCATCGCCCTGAAAAAAGTGTCCAAAGGCACAGCCATCAGCTATGGCCGCACGTTTGTCACCCAACGCGAAAGCCGCATCGCCACGGTCGCCATCGGTTACGCCGACGGCTACCCGCTTTCGCTTTCCAATTGCGGCATGATGATTGCCCGTGGCGTGCGGGTCCCCGTGGCGGGACGGGTCTGCATGGACATGACCATGCTGGATGTCACCGACGCCCCGCCGCTTGCCGTCGGGGATTTTGTGACCGTCATCGGTGCCGAAGGAAAAATTTCCATGTGGGCGGATCATGTGGCACGCCTGGCAAAAACCCACCCCTATGAGATCCTTTGCGGCATCGGCCCACGTGTGCAACGACGTTACATTCAGGCTTAAAACGTTCAGGAAACAGAGAGCACATCGGCTTTAAGGCAATGGCATCTTCCTTGCCGGGAATCAAAAAACATGGTAGTATTTCGTCCGCAAATCCCCTTTTGATCACCCAAACCGATTTAAGGACAGAGTAACAATGGCGTCACTCCCGGAAAGAAAAAAAACATCCTCCCGAAAGCGCGTTTCTTTAAAGGCCGCACTTGAGGAAAAAACACAAGAACTAGAACTGCTTCAACGCATTACCGAATCCATCAGTGCCAATCTCGATCTGGGAATCGTGCTTAAGGAAATTGTGGCCCTGGTCGTTGAAAAAAGTAACGCAGACGCCTGTCTCATTTACTTAATCAATGAAGCCAAAGACGCACTTGTCCTCCAGGCCTCAAAGATTCCCCACCCCAAGCTCATCGGGCAAATCCGGGTCGAGTTGGGAGAGGGCATCACCGGATGGGTCGCACGGGAGAAACGTCCTGTCGCCATTTCGGAAAATGCGGGGGAGGACCCCCGCTTTAAATCTTTTCAACATCTGCCGGAAGATCGCTATCAAGCTTTTTTATCCGTTCCCGTAATCAGCAAAAACAACATGATCGGTGTTTTAAACATCCAGTACAAAAAACCCTATTACCACACTGAAGACGATATCCGACTCCTCTCTACCATCGCCCATCAAGTCGGTGACGCCATCAGCAATGCGCGGCTCTATGATGAAATGAAAAAAAAGGCGATGCAAATCGACACGCTTTCCCGTCTTAGCAGCACCATTACCTCCGACCGCTATATTGAAGAGATTTTAAACCTTATCGTGACCATGACCGCAAGCATGATGGGCACCCAGATTTGCTCGATTATGTTGCTCGACAAAAAAATGGGTGAGCTGAAAATCGTTGCGACACAAAGTCTCAGTGAGGAATACCGCCGAAAAGCCAATGTCAAAATCGGGGAAAGCGTCTCCGGACGCACGGTACAGGAAAAACGGCCGATTGCCGTATTGGATATCGCAAACGACGCACTCTACCATTTTCCCGAACTTGCAAAAAGAGAAAATCTGGTTTCTCTGCTTTCAGTGCCGATGATGGTCAAAAATCGAGTGGTCGGCGTGCTTAACAGTTACACCGCTAAAAAACATGCATTTTCAAAAGAAGAAACGGATTTGCTGCAAGTCGTCGCAAATCAGGCCGCCGTTGCAATAGAAAATACCACCCTTTCTGAAAAATCCTCCGCAATGGAGGAAGCCCTTGAAACCCGGAAGACCGTTGAACGTGCGAAGGGGATTTTGATGAAACAGGGGAAAATTACAGAGGAAGATGCCTTTCGACTGATCCAACGTCAAAGCATGAACAACCGAAAAACCATGCGTGAAGTCGCCGACGCCATTATTTTAACCGCTAAAATCAGCCGACGTTGACCTGGACTCTGACAATACAGATTCTACGCTAAACTCAAAAAATCAAGGAAATCAATGAGCTTCTCACAAAAAAACGCGCATCTGGTTTGGCTGGACCTCGAAATGACGGGCCTTGATCCGAATACACACACCATTGTCGAAATCGCAACCATTATCACAGACAGTCACTTAAACATCCTGGAAGAAGGCCCTGTGCTCGCCATCCATCAGGACGAAGCAACACTCAACAACATGGAAAAATGGAGTTGGAACACCCATACAAAATCAGGCCTGCTGCAACGCATTGAATCCTCCACAATCAGCCTCGCCGAAGCCGAGGATGAAACCCTGCGTTTTGTCAAGCGCTACTGCACGGAAAAAAAATCCCCGCTTTGCGGAAACTCCATCGGCCATGACCGGCGTTTTTTAGAACGCTACATGCCGACCTTTTTTGAATATCTTCACTACCGGAATATTGATGTCAGCACCGTTAAGGAACTCGTCAAACGCTGGTATCCAAAAGGCCCGCCTCCCCCCGCAAAAGCAGGCAGCCATTTGGCGCTGAACGATATCCGCGAATCCATTACCGAGCTTCGGTTTTACCGGGACACCTATTTCGTGAAGTGAACACCGCGCAGCGACAATGCAAGTGCGCATTTGATGCTTCATCGTTTGACTCCAAATTAACGTTACAATAAGTCATCTGGGGTTTTGGAACATAAAGAAGCTTAAATAAATTACCTTCATTGAAGAACGATGGGAAAGGTCGATGGGAAGCGATTGTGAGAAGCAAATCGAGTTGTCCTGTTTTTGACTTTGTTGGCACGAGGCCATATAATAAAACCCCTCTGGAGTCGCCATGCTAAGAATCGTCTCAGTCCTTGTACTTTTTTTGACGGGGTGCGCATCCTCTTCCCCGCTATTGATGCCCACCGCCGAAGGACAAAACGTCGGAGGCCGCGAAACCATTCAGGTCATTGTCAAGCCCATTGCAACACAAGGCATTGGCTCAGAGGATGAAAAGCGGCTCGGAATCGACCTTTCCAAGTATTTCAGTGCCTTTGAAGTCGTTCTGGCAAATCAAACCAAAGAGGCCATCGCTTTCTCTCTTTCGAAGGTCGCCCTGACAATTGAGTCGGAACAGGCACTTTTTCCCTTAAATGAAGCAGAGAGTATCCGGTATTACCAAGAGGGAGACGACCCCACACGCATTGTCTGGTTTCCCAAGTCAAAAAAGAAAATGGCGCGAGAGATCGAAAAGATCAAAACAAACCGCCTGACGGATGGCGAGATTGCGCCGGGTGCTCAGAAAAAAGGCTTGGTTTTATTTAAAAAAGTGGGTCAAGACCACTGTCGGGATGTGGTCTTGACCCTGGAAGAAATTACCGTTATGAAGACTGGGGAGAAAAAACGGTTCTCATTCCCCTTTTCTTGCAAGACAAAGCCGTAAAACGGCTTAGACGGGTGCTACTGCGAAACCGTCTCAATGGCATCCGGAACAGCGAGACTTTTTCTTCGGTTATCCATGATGGTTTTATCCATGAGCGCACCGCAGTTAATACATTTCCACACATTGAAGATCACAAAAAAATCCGAAAGCCGCTCCAAATACATCAACCCGCTACATTTTGGACACTTCATTTTACCCCTCCTTATTTTAGTGAAAGCAAGACATTTCTTTATCATGCAAGGGTTATGCCGAAGCTGTATGAATCAAAAAAGACCTGTTTTCAACCTGGAACGGGCTTTTTTAATAGAAGTTTCGCCAAAATATTGACGCCCGTGACAAAATTTTGTCTCTTATTGATGACAGAATTTTCAATAAATGGATTCCGGATTTGATAAAATGCTGAAAATCAAGGACTGGCCAAAAGAAGAACGGCCACGGGAGCGCCTCTTAAAAAATGGCTCGGAATCCCTTTCCGATGCCCAGCTGCTGGCCATTCTTTTAAGGACGGGCTCGGACAAGGGCGATGCCTTGCAACTGGCCATCTATCTTTTGAAGAAGTTTTCTCCTTTGCGGCAATTGCTTGATGCGACCGTTTCAGAGCTTTGCACCGTCAAAGGGGTGGGACCCGCCAAGGCCGCACAACTGAAAGCTGCGCTTGAACTAGGCAGACGATCGCTCGCCGTCCCTTTATTTGAGGGCACCGTCTTTTCAAAAAGCCGGGATGTCTTCCAACATTTCTCACCCTTATTCAGAAATGCAAAAAAAGAATACTTTAAAATTCTTCTTCTGGATCAAAAAAATAAGATGATCCGTGATGTCACCATTTCTAAAGGCAGCTTGACCGCGACAGTCGTTCATCCCAGAGAAGTCTTTCATCCCGCCATTCGAGATTCCGCCGCTTCTGTGATTTTTATTCATAATCACCCCAGTGGCGACCCCGCCCCAAGTATCGAAGATAAAAAAATCACCGCGCGCTTGGCGGAAGTAGGCGAAGTCATGGGAATTCCGGTGCTGGACCACTTGATTATTGGAAACAGCGACTACTTCAGTTTTGCAGAGGCCGGATATATCCGGCCTCTGCGGCAAGCAATGTCGGTGGCAGATCAAAAGGAAGTGGTTTACGGCTAAGGATATGTATACAATACTGCCTTCACCATAGACTCGAAAGGAGTTGAATTTGAAGCCGCTGATTACATTATGGTTTTTTGTCCTGGGAAGCACCATCCTTTTGTCGGGTTTTTTTTACCTGGCTGAAAACTATGCCCACGTTATCGGAAACTTCTATTTTTTGTCGGGAGTCGCCCTGGGCCTTTATTTCATCATGATTTTTATGAAATGGATGGCCCACAAAAATAAGAAAAAAGGATTGAATCAAGATTAAATACAGCTTTGAAGAAACCTGAAGGCAATTTTTAGGAGAACATATCGTTCGATTCAAAAGCGGAATCTCTCGCTTCTGCTTTGAAAAGCAATGCATGACTCAATCTGAGCTTCCTTAAAATCCCATGGGCTTGCGCTTAAAACTGGATAAAAATGCACTGATCCCTCTTTTAGAAGAATTATCCCGCTTGCTGGAACTTAAGGGGGAAAGCCCTTTCAAGAGTCAGGCCTATGCAAACGCAGCCCGAGTGCTGAAACATTTGCAGGATGATCTGGCCGATGCAATCGAAAGCCGTGCGCTTCTGGAGGAAAAAGGCATTGGCAAAAGCACGTTTGCCAAAATTTACGAATGGGCGACAAGCGGGCGATCTTCCTATTATGAGGAGGTCAAAGCTGCGGTCCCGCCCGGGCTGCTGGAAATGAGCCGAATTCGCGGTTTGGGCACAAAAAAAATTAGAACCCTCCACGAAAGCCTGGGTATCGAAACCCTCGTTGACCTGGAGTATGCTTGCATTGAAAACCGCTTGCTCCATCTTCCGGGTTTCGGGAAAAAGACACAGGAAAAAATTCAAAACGGCATCGCCTTTCATAAAAAACATCAGGGGTATGTTCACGCACATATTGCCCGACAGATTGCAGAGGCGCTTTTGTCCCAAATTCATCAGGTCAAGGGTGTTAAACGCGCAAGCACCGTCGGGGCACTCAGGCGCCGAAACGAAGTGGTCAAGCAGATTGCGCTGATTGCAAGCAGCGGCACGCCGGAAACCCTCAAAACAGCCTTTCAGACATTTGAAGGGATTGCCGCAACACAATGTCAACTTACCGCCCAATCCGGTTTTGACACCTTAAACGGCCTTACAAGAGAAGGGATTGCCGTTCAGCTGCACATCGTGCCGGATGACTGCTATGCCCTGCTCTTGCACCATTTTACGGGCAATACAGCTTATCATGCGGCCTTTGCCGCGCATGCAAAACACTGCGGGATTAAAGTCAGCCGATACGGTCTTTTTTTGGATGACCACCCTTTGCCCTGTCCTGATGAAGAAACGCTTTTTTCAACGCTGGATTTGGCCCCGATTCCTCCGGAGCTTCGGGAGGGAAAAAATGAAATTGCGGAGGCCGCAAAACACGCCCTACCGACACTGGTGCGCAAACAAGACATTCGGGGCATCTTCCATGTGCACAGCACTTACAGCGACGGGGCGGGTGCTTTATCCGAAATGGTTGAAGCTGCAAGCGCGGCAGGGTATGAATATATCGGGATTTCAGATCACAGTCAGTCGGCTTTTTACGCAAACGGCCTGAAACCCGAGCGGATCAAAAAACAGCATGAAGAAATTGATACCCTGCAACAACAATTTGAAAACATTCTCATCTTAAAAGGCATCGAATCGGACATTCTGCCCGACGGTCGTCTGGACTATGGCGACGACATCCTTTTCTCTTTTGACTTTGTCATCGCATCCGTTCATTCTCACTTCAACTTGTCCGAAAAGGAAATGACACACCGCATCATTCGCGCCATGTCCCACCCGGCCGTCACCATCTTAGGTCACCCCACGGGCCGGCTACTGCTCTCCCGCGAAGCTTACGCCGTAAACATGCCTGATGTCATACAAGCCGCCGCAGAATATAGCGTCGCCATTGAACTCAACGCCAGTCCTTATCGCCTGGATCTTGACTGGCGTTATTGTCAATTCGCCAAAGCGGCAGGTGTGCGCCTCAGTCTCAATCCTGATGCGCATAAAATCGAAAGCATGACGGATTTAGATGTCGGCATCGGCATCGCGCGCAAAGGCTGGCTGAGCGCCCATGATCTGATTAATACACTGCCCAAAGCGAAGATCATCGATTATTTAAAAAACAGCGATCACCGCAAAAATCAAACCCTAAAAAGCCGGTAAAATCCGCTGAGAGCAGATCCGGATTCAGACCGCCTTTCCCTGCTTTTTCCCATGTAAAAAAGAGAGGAAATCCCTACCGGAGGCCCTGTCGATTTCTTGACACATCGGGCCTTCTATGATACCCATTTTAAAGACCATTCCAAGGAGGGACCCCTTTGTCCTTAAGCAAAAGCGCAATCATTGAAAAAGCACAAAAGCTTGTTTTAAAAGGGAAAATTAAGCAAGCCATTGCCGAATGGAAGAAGCTGGCGGCCGAGACGCCAAACGACGGCAATATCTATAACGCCATCGGCGATCTTTATCTCAAATCAAACGACAAGCCCAACGCAACATCAGCCTTCATCAAAGCCGCAGACGCCTTTCAAGAAGCTGCTTTTGAGCTCAAAAGCATCGCCCTCTACAAAAAGGCGCTCAAAGTTTCCCCCTCCAAAATCGAAATTCACGAAAAACTGGCAGCCGTTTATGCCGAACGCGGCCTCATCAGCAACGCGATTGACAATTACTTAAAAGCAGCAAAATTTTATTACAAAAACGGAAATTTCCGCGCTGCGCTGACTGTTTACCGAAAACTCTCCAGCCTGGACCCGGAAAATGTCAACATCCGCCTTGAAATCGCCGAGATGTGTGAAAAACAGGAAGTCAATGAAGAGGCCATTGAGGAATATAAGAAGGTCGTCGCCCTCTATGACGCAAAAAACAAAGCCGCCGAAGCAGATAAAATCCGAGAAAAAATCACTGCCCTCGACCCAACCTATGCATCACAACAAACCCCCGACTTAGAAGAAACCCCGGAAACCGAATTTGAATCCGAAAACCAAGTCACAGCCGGGCCGCTCGAAAGTGAAGCCCCGGGAACAAGAGAAACAGAAGCCAATGAAGGCATCTCAGTCGCCCCCGAACTTCCGGAAGAAAGTGCGCAAGGGTTTTTAGCGCCTGAAGCAGAGCCGCTCGCAAAAGAGCAGACCGTTTTTCCTTCCGGGCAGGGGATACCAGACGCGCTACCTTCCGGCGATAATGAAGCAGAAAACAAGGCTCCTTTTGAAAATGCGCTCACCGAGGCGGAAGTTTATATCCAATACGGCCTGATAGACAAGGCAATTGCCCAACTCAAATCACTGGCCACCTCATTCCCCGCGGAACTGAAACCCCACCTCAAATTAAAAGAAATTTATCTTCAGCAAGGGATGATGCAGGAGGCCATTGAAACCTGTGAATCCCTCATTGCGCGTTATAATACCCTGGGGGACGACGACGCAAAAAAAGAAGTCCTTGCAGACCTAAACACACTTAAGGCCCAAAAAACCGACGCAGAAACACAAACACCTTCCCCTCTCGAAGCCGACCCCTTTGGTGATGCGGTAATCGCGGCGGACTCCCTTTCCGACAACCTCTCCGAGCCGACACTGGCCGCCTTGGAAGAGATGGCTTCGGAAGATCCCTCTTTCCGGGAAACCGGTCAACCTTCTGCCGCAGCCGAAACAGAAAATCCATTGCACGCACTCAATCCGGAAACTAAAAACGAGGAATATGTCGACCTCAATTCAATTCTCTCAGAGGGATTTGGCGGTGACGAGGACGAAATCGAAAGCTCCCTGGAAAAATCCTTTCGCAACCTTCAAGAGGTGCACAACAGCCAAAATGCGGAAGAAACGGAAACCCAGTACGACCTGGGCATCGCTTACAAAGAAATGGGTATGATGGCGGAAGCCATGAAAGCCTTTGAGCTGGCGGCCAAAGGCGAGAGCCGCTTTGAAAACGCCATGATTATGCTCGCCTCATGTCACCGGGAAGAGGGCTCTACTCCGACCGCAGTCAAAATTCTTGAAACCGCACTGGCCGAACACAACAACAGAACCGGCGCCTTCATCGCTATAAAATACGAACTGGCCATGCTGTACGAAAAATTGGGAGACAAACGCTTTAAAGGGCTTTATCAGGAAATTTTTGAAACCGACCCTTCCTTTAGGGATATCGCAAAAAAATACGGTGATTTGACCTCCAAAAACCAAGCGCACACAGAAACTTCCTCCAATCCAAAACCGGCAACACTCCATAAACAAAAAACAAGAGACCGGGTTTCTTACCTCTAAGGCAAGATGAACTACATCGCATATTACCAACTGAAGGAACAACCCTTTTCGACCGCTATCGACAATCGCTTTTATTACAACAGCCACCAGCATGCGGAGGCTCTGCTGAAGCTAAAATACGCTGCGGAGCAACGCAAAGGACTCGCCATTGTCGTCGGAGATGTGGGTGCGGGCAAAACCACCCTTGCCCGGCAACTCCTGGAAGAACTCACAGAAGACCAATACGAGTCGGCTCTGCTTGTTGTTATTCATGCCGAAATTTCTTCGGAATGGATTCTGCGCAAAATCGCCGTGCAACTCGGAATTGAAAACCCGGTTGAAGAAAAAGTCGCGCTGCTCACGCAACTTTACCACCGCCTTGTCGAAATCTACGATTCGGGCAAAAAAGCCGTTGTTTTAATTGACGAAGCACAGATGCTCCATCACAAAGCGGTCATGGAAGAATTCCGCGGCCTGCTCAACATCGAACTCGACAGCAAAAAATTGATCACCTTTGTTTTTTTTGGCCTAAACGATTTGGATGAAACACTCGCACTTGACCGTCCCCTTCAACAGCGGGTCGCCATCCGGCATGAATTATGTTCTCTTACGCAAAAAACCACGGAAGACTATATTCGCTACCGGCTTGAGATCGCAGGCACACAAAAAGCACTTTTTGCGGAACCGGCCCTGCTGGCCGTTCACGAAGCTTCAAAAGGTTTTCCAAGACTCATCAACACCCTCTGCGACAACGCCCTGCTCGAAGGCTTTCTTCGCAAAAAAGAAATCATCGACGAAAAAATCATTCGGGAAGTCGCCCAAGACCTAAAACTCGCTTAGGGAAACAAATGTAATTTGTCCCAAAAAAACGAGTTAAGTTATTGGTAACGGCTGATTAAGGATAAGCCGTGTTTCTATATCCGGCCTTTTATTGAAGTGTTGACTTTGGTGGAAAGAAAACCCGGCTTACGCTCCTTAAGGTCCAATTTAAAAGTGCGACAGATTTAGAGAAAAGCCTGCCCCGGAAAACAAATCTGTTGTAAAACACAGATACGGCATGTTTCGGGGCTTGCTTTGAGAGGGCAAGCGCCGGAAATGCCCAAATGACACAGCGAAAAATCATAACGCAGCGGATCCATTGGATCACACTGCCGCAAGGCCGCTGTGATCTCTTGCGCCATTTTCCAATCCGGAGTCTTTCGTGATGTCAGTTGCAAATACTGAGAAATACGGATGATGTGTGTATCCAAAGGGATAATCAGTTTCGCAGGCGGAATCTCTTTCCAAAAGCCGAAATCCACCCCATCCTCCGGGCGAATCATCCAACGCAAAAAAAGGTTCAAACGCTTACAGGCGCTGCCCGATGCGGGAGAGGGTAATAAATAGGAGAAGCCTCTTGAGGGTTTTGTCCCAAGCAGTTCACGCAATGCGGCCACAAAACGTGACAATGTCGGGCCGATATCCGGATCATGCGCCTCATACCCGTTTTGAAACAAAGTCCCGATCGTCTGATATTTTTTGACAACGCCGCTCATCAGACACATCAAATCAAAGAGATCCTGCGTTGTATTAAAACGATAATAGATGCCTTGAAATCGCGGCCGCTCCCGCGCAGCATCAAAATCTTTCAAGTAGGCATAAAGCCCGTCCTTAGCCAGGGCCAATACCTGATCAACACAAGCCTTAAATAAATCAACCCGGCCATAGGCCAAAACTGCCGCGATGAATCCGGCAATTTCGATCTCCCGCGGATCTTTATAACGATGCGGAATTTCAATCGGGTCATCTGAAATACGATCTTTTGCAGCATGCTGCCGACAAAGCAGATCCAGTGCCCGCCGTCGTATTTCAATGACTTTAGGCAAAATCATCCGGGGAAAATCGTGCGAATCGCCAACACAAGCATCACGATCACAAACGCCATGACAACGTTTAGCTGGATCCCGGCCCGCATCATGGCCTGCATCGGCACACGATCCGTGCCGAAAACAATGGCGTTCGGCGGCGTCGCTACGGGCAACATGAACGCACAGGACGCCGAAAGTGTCGCCGTCACCAAGAGCAGCGTTATATCGTGCCCGCTGCCCGTCGCCACGGCGGCCAAAATCGGCAAAATGACCTGCGTCGTCGCAGTATTGCTCGTAATTTCGGTTAAAAAAGTCATCATTAAAGCGATGCCCAAGAGCATAAAAAAAGGTGCGACGCCCCCTAAAAAAGCCATCTGATTGCCAATAACCGCCGAAAGCCCGGAGCGTTGCATGCCCATCGCCATCGCAAAACCGCCCCCGAATAAAATTAGAATGTGCCAGGGCAAACGGGCAAAAGCCGAGAGATCCAAAATCGGACGACCTGCCATCGGAATCACAAACAGCGCAAAGGCCGCAACAATCGCCACCGTACCATCATCCACACCCGGATAGGGCAACAAAGACGACCAGCCCGGGATGACAAAATGCTCTCCGCGAATCCCTTGACGGGTCATCCAGGCCAATGCCGTCATCAAAAGCACCGTGCCCACATAGATTTCCTCCCGCGACATCTTGCCCAAATGTGCCCCTTCGTCTTTAATCGGACCAAATGCAGCGGCCGACCAAGGCAAGCGCCGGAGCTTCCGACCCAACAAGAAATACAGCACGGCCAAACCCAAAACAACCATCGGCACACCAATCATCATCCATTGCAAAAAACCGGGCGCACGATCCGGCGCAACTGACTTCATCGTCTCCATAAAAATCAAATTCGGCGGACTGCCAACGGGCGTGCCCATGCCCCCGATATTGGCCGCATACGCAACACACAAAAGCAGGCTTGCGGTAAAAACTTTGAGCTCTTTAACGCTAAATTGGGCTTCCAGCCGGGAAATGACGGCCATCGCGATCGTCACCATGAGCATCGTCGTAGCCGTATTTGAAATCCACATCGAAAGAAAAGCCGTCGCAGAAGCAAAACCCGCCACGATTTGAAGCAGGTTCGCGTGCCAGCGCGAAAGGATAAACAAGGCGATGCGGCGATGCAGGCCCGTCTTTTCCATGGCCTGCGCAATGAAAAATCCACCCATAAACAAAAAGATGGTGCTGGTCATGTAACGCGGGGCCGTTGCGTTCGCGGGCGCGATGCCGGTCAGGGGAAACGCAATCAGGGGAATAAGAGCAGTCACGGCAAGCGGCACACACTCCGTCATCCACCACAGGGCCATCCACAGCGCGATGCCCAGCATGAAGGGGGCTTTGGGATAATCTAAAATGGGAACAAAAACGGGAATCAATACGGCCAGAAGCGGGCCAAGCATTAGTACCGCAGGTTTGATCTTGGCCCGAATCGACAAGTCGCTCCCGTCTTCTTTAGGAACCTCTGATTAAATCTGGGTTGAATGTTTCGAGAGATAAAATTTTCAGATTCAAAACGCAAATTGCAGGGAATCGCCCGCTATTTTCAAGATTTGCAACGAAGAAGCTGAAAATGTTCGCCGCGAAAAAACACATGACTTAATCAGAGGTTCCTTTATGCGGTCTTTGCATGGGGCGAAGACGCTCGACATCGGGCATGAAGGGCTTTTCCGATTTTCCGGTCTGGATTTTTTCCAAACTAGGCATGTGCCAATTCACAATCGCCAAGTGATCCGAGGGCGAGGGATGCCGTGGGGAAACCGTGTGATAGGTCAATTCGATATAGGTTTCGTCAATTTCCCAAATAACCTTCGGACCCCGGAGCTGGGCTTTGGGTTTGCCCAAACGGGCGGTCCATTTGGGCAGCAGTTTTTGCACGAAGTCGGGATCATTGGCATCCTTAAAACGAATATGCACAATCGACAGCCCGTACTTTTCATGGATACCGAAACTTACGGAGCGGATATCCGCTTCACCCAGGGCTTCGCCCGAAACCGTCAATTCGCCGTCCGAGGGTCCTTCATAGGCCCAAATGCCGCCCGGATCGGCGCGCTCCGGCATTTTCATCACAATTTCATATGCTGCGATTACTTCGTCCGCACTCATACCCCAAGTGACTTTGCCAAAACCCGCTTTTAGTGAAGGAGCTTCCTTGGCCTCAAGGGCATTCAAAAAAAAGAACAGGGGCGCCAACATCGAAAACACGCTTTTAAAAACCATTCGCCTCATTTGCTTCCCTGAGAGAGCTTTGACTCAGTCCGCGCTTCCGCGCGATCGGCACACTTTTCATTGAGCCATTTCAGCAAATCCGCCACAACCTTTGTGCGTGCGATCTCGTGAAAGACTTCGTGGTAAAAACCATCATACCATAATAGCTTTTTTTTCTGATTTTTCAAGCGTTCATACAAGGTCTTTGCACCTTCGGGGGAAACAATGACATCGTCTCCGGCTTGCAAAATCAAGGTCGGCAAATCAATTTGATCGGCATGTTTTTGAAAATAGGCCTTCATCTTTTTAAATTGGATGTAAAAACGGGGCGTTGCCTTCACAACGATGAGCGGATCTTTCGCCACCGCATTCACGACAGCGGGATCATGACTGCGCTTCTTGCGCGGACTGGGGTAACGGATCGAGACGGTCGGCGCTAAAAAATAAAGCAAGTAGCCCAACAGATCCAAATGAAAGGGTAAGGAAGGCACATCGAAGGCAGGCGATGAAAGCACCAAGGCATCCACTGCACCGGGATGATCAATGCAAAAGGTGGCCGAGATTAATCCGCCCAGACTGTGACCCAGCAAAAAAATTTGTTCATCCGGACATTTCGCACGAATCAAGGCCAGTACGGCCAAGAGATCATCGTGATAATCCTGATAACGCGCCACATCCACCCGCTTGCCGCCTGAAAGTCCGAAGCCGCGTTGATCAAAAGCAAAGCTCGTATATCCCCCTTCGGCCAAATCTTCCTGAAGCAGGGTATAACGGCCTTTGTGATCATTGATCCCGTGAACAATCAAAACCACCGCTTTTGAAACATGCGGCGTCATCACCGCGTAAGAGAGGGTCATTCCTTCACGCTGAATAAAGGCTTCTTTAGCGGTAATCACACCCTCCGGAGCATGTTCCATCTAAAACCGCCGATTCGTCTGCAAGGCTGCGTTGTCAATCCTCCGGCGCCTCATCGTGCAAGAATACGCCTCAGTCGCCTGGTGGGCGCAGGCCTTGTCTTTCAGACGATTTGGCGGTTTTATGCCCATGATTCGATTTATCGCTTAAAAATTTCACCCCGGGCTTCTCAGAGTTTAGAGTTTCCCCAAGGCCCTACTTCTCAAAAAGCATGCTTTAACCCGTCAGAACAGGCATACGGAGACTTTGGCTTTTCCCCAAAAGCGTCGCCGCCGTGGCATCCGTGACCGCGATAGGGAGGATCTCCCCGATGCGATGCGGTGTTTCAGGGAAAATCACGGTCATGTTGCCTTCGGTTTTTCCCACCTGAAAGCCGGGGCGTTTATCCGATTCACCCTCAAGCATGACCTTCAAAGTGGTACCGATTTTAGCTTGGTTCTTCTTCAAGGCAATATCGCGTTGCAGGTCGAACAATTCAACAATCCGGTCCGTTTTGACCTCCGGCGGCACATCGTCCGGGAATTTTTTTGAGGCGATGGTGCCTTTGCGTTCCGAGTATTTAAAAATGTAGGCACTATCGAAACCGACCGCTTTCACCAGATCGAGCGTATTTTGATGATCGGCCTCGGTCTCGGTGGGGAAACCCACGATGATGTCGCTTGTGATTGAAATATTGGGAACGGTTTGGCGGATTTTTTCGGTCAGACCTACAAATTCATTCCGGGTGTAGGTGCGATTCATTAATTCAAGGATGCGGTTGCTGCCCGATTGCAGCGGAAGATGAATATGGGTACAGATATTCGGATGGGATGCAATCGCTAGAAGCAAAGATTCGGGAAAATCCTTTGGATGCGGCGATGTAAAACGAACACGCTCGACCCCCGGCACATCGGCCACCGCGACAATCAAATCGGTAAAACGCTGCACGCCGGCCCGATAGGAGTTCACATTTTGGCCCAGGAGCGTGACCTGAGAAAACCCCTGCGCGGCAAGGTGCCGTACCTCGCCCAGGACATCATCCAAAGGTCGGCTGCGCTCCCGCCCGCGCGTATAAGGCACAACACAAAAGGTACAGAAATTATCACAACCCCGCATGATCGTGACCCAGGCATTCACCCCGTCAAAACGCTTGGGGTCGATGCCCTGATAGGTTTCGTATTCGGAGAGATCGACGTCAATTTCCTGTTGTCTTTTTTGATTGCCCTGTGCCAGTTTGCCAATCAAGTCAGGCAAAGCCCGGTAGTTGTCCGGCCCGACCACCAGATTCACCACAGGATGTTTAAACATGTCTTTTTTCAGATTTTGCGCCATGCAACCCAAAAGGCCGACGACGAAGTACCCTTTTTCTTTGAACATCCGCTTTCGCAAGGGACGTAAGGTATCAAGGCGGCCGTAAATTTTGCGATAGGCATTTTCGCGGATGGCACAAGTGTTGATGAGCACGACCTCGGCTTCGTCAATGACGCGTGCGACTTCATGGCCCGCAGCAGCCAAGACCGACCGAATGATCTCAGAGTCGGACACATTCATTTGGCAACCGTAGGTCTCTAAAAAAACCTTCATTTCGTGTTCACCTTCATTCTGCCAATCGTCCGAGTGACAAACCGGACTCTACGGCATCAATCCGCACGGACCGCACTTGTCCACATAAATCTTCAAGCGTTTCCACTCCCACACGCACGTAGTTTTCCGTCAATCCTGTAAACAGACCCTGCCGGTTTTGGGTTTCAAAAAGAACAGAAACCGTTTTCCCAATGTGTCTGCGATAAAAAGCGTCGCGCAATTGCCCGGAAAGCGCACATAAGATTTTTGTCCGTTGTTTGATAACGGTCGAATGCACCGCGGGAAGCCTGCCTCGTGTCACGCGGGTACCCTTCCGCCGCGAATACGGAAAAACATGCACGTACGAAAAAGGGAGCGATTGAATCAAGGAAACCGTCTCCTGAAAAGCCGCTTCATCCTCTCCCGGAAAACCCGCCATGACATCCGTGCCCAAACCCAAGTTAGGCATGCGGGCCGTCGCTTCCCGCACAAAATCCAGATAGTCCTGCCGTGAATAACGCCGATCCATCGCGGATAAAGTTGCATCACTGCCGCTTTGCAGGGGCAGGTGTAAATAAGCACACAATTTTTTTGAAGTGCGCATTAAATCCAAAAGTTCGGAGGAAATCGTCGTGGGTTCAATCGAGGAAATACGAATACGCTGCAAGTTTTCGATTGTTTCCAGGGCACGGATCAAACCCGCCAAGTCTTTATCTTGCGACTGATATTCGCCCAAATTCACGCCCGTCAACACGATTTCGCGATGGCCGCGCGATGCCCAAACGGCGGCCTCCAAAAGCACATCCTCAAAGCTCCGGCTGCGCGAACGGCCACGGGTATAAGGAATAATGCAAAAGGTGCAGAAAAAATCGCAGCCGTCCTGAATCTTCACATTGGGCCGCGTCGCATGGTCAAAAACCGAAAGATTCGGCACGGTGAATTCACTTCGGCTGATTTGGGGATTGTGAAAAATCAAGGGCTCAGCACGTTTTTGAAGCGGCGCCCCCGCACCTGCATATCCTGAGATCAGCTCTTGAATCAATTCAGGCAGAGACATTTTATGATCCGTTCCGGCAATTAAATCCACGCCCCTCATTTGCCGCAACACCTCCACGCCGGACTGGGCATAACAGCCGGTGAGCACAATAAAGGTCCGGGGATTTTTTTTCAGAATGCGGCGAATCAGCGCACGGCACTTCGATTCGGCCTGATGCGTCACGGAACAGGTGTTGATCACACACAGGTCGGCGGGGGCGTCTTCATCGCACACGCGAAATCCGGCGGCATCAAATCCACCCGCCAAAGCCCCGCTTTCGCTTTGATTCAGACGACACCCCAGCGCGCGAAAAGAAACCGTCCATGCCTGTTGCGGCTTCGTTGTAGTCCGTACCGTTTCCGTAGGTTCTAAACGTATCGTCGAGATCATTGGTTCCGCTTTTGCACATCGGATGAACAGGCCCAGGATCGCGGGATCAAGAGACGTGAGACCACTTCGCCCTGCTCGACATGTTTTTCAATCACTTCAAGCGCATCCGCTTCGCTTTTTAAACTGTACCAGACGGCTTCAGGGTAAACGACCACGGCCGTGCCAAAGGCGCAGGCATCCAAACAGCCCGCCTGATTGGCACGCACCTTGCCTTTGTGTCCGCGTGCGTAAAGTGTTTTTTTTAAATAATCCCGGATCGCGTTGGCCCCTTTGTCGGCGCAGCTTCCGCGTTCATCCGTTTCAGGACGTTTGTTCGTGCAAATAAAAATATGCTGTTGATATTTGCTCATGGCACTGCTGTTTAGGAAGCCCGGATTGAGTCATTAATTTTTTCAATATCATCAATGGGTTCATTCCCAAAATAACGCACGCGCGTTTCCCCTTTTTTATTTATTTTTCAATTGGAAAACCGGCCTGCCGCCAGCCGCCAAAACCACCTTCCATCGAGGCAACGGCAGTGTAGCCCATGTTTTTAAGCGATTGCGCCGCCAAGGCGCTTCGACCGCCACCCGCACAATAAATCACGATACTTTTATCCCGATCGGCAAAATGCCGCTCGACGGTCATTTCAAGCACCCCCCGCGGAATAAACACGGACTGTACGATACGGCCTTCTTGCAATTCTTCCGCCTCGCGGCAATCAATCAATACAAAGTCTTCTTTATTGTCGATCTTTGTTTTGACATGCTCGGCCTCAAGCAGCATAATTTCTCTTTTTGCTTCCGTCATCATTTCTTTCCAACTTTTCATTTGATACCCTTTATTTCCTGTGTTTTTAGCTGTGGCCGGAAACAACCGCGCCCAAGAGATGCGCGATGACATCACGGCCAAAAAGCCGGAAGCCGCGCGCCGCTTCCGGGGGATGTCCCGCAACACAGACCACGGGTTTGCCATCGGCCACACCCAATACAATCGGTTTGCCGGAGCGCATGGGAATGCCGTTCACAATCGTGCCGGGTGCGCCCGCCGCATCAATTAAGGCCGCAGTAAAATCTTCGCCGCCGACGGCCGTACCGCCGGAAATGACGGCCATGTCCGCCGTCTCCAAGGCCTTTTTCAGACGGCCCGTGAAATCGACCGGATCATCTTTTACAATGCCTTGAAACAGCGCATCCCCGCCGGCTTCCTCAATCAGCGCGGAAAGCCCGTGGGCGTTGCAGTCCCAAATCGCCCCGATGCGAAAAGGTTTCGTGGGCGGAATGACCTCATCACCCGAAGAAAAAAGCGCCACCTTCGGTTTGCAGGTGACAGGGATATTTAAAATGCCCTGACTGGCAAGCAGGAAAACATCGTCTGCTGAAATCGCGCGATGCCCGGAGAGCAGCACCCTGCCTTTTTTTCGCGACTCGCCCCGGACTTCGATATTTTCATGCAGCCGCGCCGGTTTTGAAACAGCGATTTGATCCCCCCTGCGCTTCACATCCCAGGCACGCACGACAGCATAGGGTCCTTCCGGAATAAAGCTGCCTGTCGTCACTTGCAGCACTTTTCCGGGTGCAAGGCCTGCGGCATCAGGCTGCCCCACCAGAATGTTTCCCGCCACATCCAATACAATCGGCCCCTCCGCGGATGCATCCTCAACATCGGCCACGCAAAGCACATAGCCTTCCATGATTGAACGACTGTAGGGCGGGTCATCCATCACGGCTGTCAAGGTTTCGGCAAGGATACGTCCCCTCGCAGCCGACAGGGGAACGGATTCGGAGGCAAGCGGCCCTTTGGGCACCGCATTCAAAAACCGCCTTCGCGCATCGGAAACGGGATCCTCTTTTTGTGTCACTGCGTCTCCTTTCATCTTAGAATGGTTAAATGTGTCCGATTTATTGAACAAATACATAGCATGAACCTCCCCCCGATTCAAGGTAATGCCCCGCCCCAAATCATTCATGTTGGATTTTAAATGATTCTCGTTTATAGTAAGGCAACTGACTTACGACGGAGCAACACAAGATGGACTGGACGGTCGGCATTTTATCCGTTAAAGAAAAAGGCATCCTTCCCGGAGAAGATCGGGTGAGCAACGAAATCAAAAAGTTGATTACGGATGCAGGCGGCACGGTGACCGTTTCCGAGCGTGTGGAAGCTGATCGCACAAAAATCGAAAAAAAGTTAATCGTCTGGTCCGATCACCTCAAAACGGATGTCATTCTCACCGCAGGCGGTTCGGGCCTGGGGAAACAAGATTGCACGCCTGACGCCACACAGGCCGTCATCGACCGCGAAGTTCCGGCCATTTCTGATGTCATGCGCTTGGAAGTATTTCGAAAAAGCACAAAAAAAGCCGTCATTTCACGCGCCGTTTGCGGTATTCGCAATGACACGCTCATTATTAATCTCCCGGGCAGCGCAGGGCCTGCGCGCGAAAACCTTGAAGTGATTCTCGATACCCTGGATCACTTCGTGCACATGATCCGCACCCCGCCCGAATAGAAATGCTCAAGAGGACGATATGAGCTTTGGTAGTCCTGTTGCCGTCATGCTGCTCTTTTCATTGCTCGCGCTCTGCGCGGTCTTTTTTGCCCTTCCGGCCTTGCGCAGCCCGCCACCCGGTTTTTCCTCAAAAAAATGTATCGACTGCACACTGCTTAATCACTACAATGCAAAACGCTGCAAAAAATGCGGCGGCCCGGTAAAACCGCTGCACAATGACGCAGACAATGAATCGGAGCACGACAATGAAACATCTAAAATCAAGGAGTAAAGGAGGAACATGGTTAAAATTACCGACATTGCATTCACAGGATATCCGGTAACCAATTTGGACGCCGCGCGTCATTTTTATGAAGAGGTCCTGGGGCTGAACGCTAAAATTTATGCCGAAGAAGGGGACAAAGCCTGGGTTGAATACGAGTTGCCCTCCGGCACCTTCGCGATCAGCAATGTTGCGCCCGACTGGAAACCCTCAACAAGCGGGCCTTCAATTGCCTTGGAAGTGGCGGATCTGAACACGGCACTCAAAGATCTCAAAGAAAAAGGCGTGCCTATTGTGCTTGAGCCTTATGAAAGCCCGGTGTGTACTTTAGCCGTTATTTTAGACCCGGATCGTAACTCGATCACGCTCCATCAAAGAAAACCCTGTCATCCGGACTACGCAGGCTGAATCCCGCCGCAGCGGCAAAGGAAACGAGACATGCTCAAGCACATTGTCATCTGGCAATTAAAAAATGGGGCGGAAGGCCGTTCAATTACTGAAAATGCAAAGGTTTTAAAAGAGACGCTGGAATCGCTTAACGGGAAGATCCCCGGACTTTTAAAAATAGAGGTCGGTTTTGATGAAAGCTCGGATGAAGCGGATATCGTTTTATATGCGGAACTCGAAGACCGCCAAGCTTTGGCCGCATATCAGCAACATCCGGAACATCAGGCCGTTATTCCCCTTGTACACAAGCTCTGTACCGCACGTCGCGTTGTGGATTACCTGCTTTAAGGCACGTTTTTCCCGAAAAAAACTGCTGCTGCACGCTTTTTGGAGGTTGATCGTCTGTCCCTTGCACTCAAAGCAGAATACGACACACTAAAGGCTTTTATTATCATAAAGTTATGCGTTTCTCTTCAAGGCCTAGGCAAGCGCAGCGACCATGCGTTCAACGGTCCCCTTGGCGTCCCCAAAAATCATGAGGGTGTTTGGCTTAAAAAAGAGTGGATTTTCAATGCCTGCAAAGCCGGGTTTCATGCTGCGTTTTAACACCATAACGGTTTTTGAGCCTTCGACGTGCAGGATGGGCATGCCGTAGATGGGGCTTTCCGGGTCGGTGTCGGCGGCCGGATTCACCACGTCATTGGCCCCAATGACCAACGAAACATCCGTGTTTTCAAAATCTTCGTTAATGTCATCCATGTCGATGAGTTGATCGTAAGGCACATCCGCCTCCGCCAATAAGACATTCATATGGCCGGGCATGCGACCCGCGACAGGATGAATGGCATAAGACACCGTTGTGCCCTGAGCCTGAAGCAGGGTGGCCAGGGACTTGACGGTGTGTTGTGCCTGGGCGACCGCCATGCCGTAGCCCGGCACAATGATGACGCTTTTGGCTTTTTTGAAGATCTCGGCGGCGGCTTCCGGGGTTGCGCTTTGGACCTCCGGCTGCGCCGGGGGCGGAGCCTTTTCTGCTGAGTCCCCGGCGACCGTTTGAGCGGCGGTTTCCGCGTGTCCGAAACCGCCGAATAAAACATTTGCAAGCGAACGATTCATCGCCTTGCACATCAGTTGAGACAGAATAATGCCTGCCGATCCCACCAGGGAACCGCTGATAATCAAAACCGTATTGGAAAGCACAAAACCGCTGGCCGCCGCGGCCAGCCCCGAATAGGAGTTAAGCAGGGAGATCACGACCGGCATATCTCCGCCGCCAATCGGGATCACGATAAGAAAACCCAAGATTGCGGCGAGTGCGGCCAAGGCCCAAAACGCGAAACTTGTGCCGGGTGCAACGGTGAGCACCGCAAAGAGGCCCAGTGCAATGAGAAAAAGCAGGAAATTGAGGCCATGCTGAAATCTAAAAAGAAGCGGCGCGCTCTTCATGAGGGCCTGGAGTTTTGCAAAGGCAATGAGACTGCCGGTGAGAGTGGCCATGCCGATTAAAACCGTTAAGGCAATGGTAATCACGGCCTGTGGGGTAAGGTTGGGTTGAGCGCGCAGGTATTCCGCCCCGCCAACAAGGGCCGACGAAAGTCCGCCAAACCCGTTTAAGAGCGCGACCATTTGCGGCATGTCCGTCATTTGGACTTTTGTGGCCATAAGGGTTCCGATGGCCGCGCCGATGACAATGCCGCTTAAAATCAGGCCGTAGCTCACGATCCCGTAGTTGAGCAGAGTTGCAATGACCGCAACCAGCATGCCGCCCTGCGCAAGCAACATGCCGCGCGGCGCGGTTTCCGGTGAGCTTAAAAATTTTAAGCCGAGAATAAAGGAGGACGCCGCAAGCAAATAAGCGATTTGAATCAGCTGATCCATCAGTCTTTTTTTGTACTCTTTTTAAACATAAGCAGCATGCGGCGAGTCACCATAAATCCGCCGACCACGTTAATCGTGGCAAAAATAACGGCAAAAAGGCCTAAATACGTGCTGAGATTTGAAGCCCCCGTTCCCGCAGCCAAAATGGCCCCCACCAGTGTAATGCCGGAGATCGCATTCGCACCGGACATGAGGGGCGTGTGCAAGAGCGGCGGCACTTTAGAGATGAGTTCATAGCCTAAAAACGTCGCCAAAACAAAGAGCGTGATTGAAAAAATCAACATCGTTATGCGCCTTTCCCCGGACGGGTATCAGAGAGCATCTTGATTTTCGGATGCACAATCTCGCCCTGATGCGTTACAAGTGTTCCTTTGATGATTTCGTCGTCAAGATCAAAATCCATCATGTTCTTAGGGAACACATGGCGGACGAAATGCATGATATTGTTTGCATACATTTGACTGGCATCCGTCGGAAGCGTCGCGGCCAGATTCACAGCACCGATGAGAGTAATGCCTTCAAAAATCACGGTTTCTCCCGCACGGGTTTCGCTGCAGTTCCCGCCTGCCTCCGCAGCCATATCCACGATGACGGCACCCGGTTTCATGTCTTTCAACATTTCAGCCGTCAGCAACACCGGGGCCTTTCGGCCGGGAATCAATGCCGTGGCAATAATCACATCCGCGGCTTGGGCGCGTTCGTGAATCTGCGCAAGTTCTTGTTGCTGCGATGTCTCAGAAAGCGCCTTGGCATAACCGCCCGCAGCTTCGGTTTCTTCATGCAATTCAAGCGAAACGAAGGATGCGCCGAGGCTTTCCACCTGCTCCTTCACGGCGGGACGCGTATCAAAAGCCTCCACGACCGCACCAAGCCGCCGGGCCGTTGCAATGGCCTGAAGCCCCGCCACGCCCGCACCCAGAATCAAAACCTTTGCCGGATACAGGGTGCCCGCCGCCGTGGTCATCATGGGGAAAATCCGTCCAAACGCGGCGGCGGCAAGTAACACGGCTTTGTAACCCGCAAGACTGCTCATCGCGCTAAGCACGTCCATTTGCTGGGCGCGCGTGATGCGCGGCATCAGTTCCATCGCAAAGGCCGTGATCTTTTTTTCAGCCAGTTGCCTGATGTTTTCAAGGGCGGTCAGGGGCTGCAATAATCCAATGAGCACGGTGCCTTCTTGCAGCAGTTGGCATTCATGTTTTTTGCGTGATGGATTGAAGACGGGGTTTTGTACTTTGGCGACTACGTCCGCCTCAGAAAAAAGAGCTTCCGGATTTCCGATGACCTTGGCCCCGGCGGCCTTGTAGTCCGCGTCACTGAAGAATGCCGCCCGGCCCGCGCCGGTTTCAATACGGACTTCAAACCCCTGTTTAAGCAGGCGCCGCACACTTTGAGGGCTTGCGGCGACCCGATGCTCTTGCGGGACAATCTCTTTTGGAATCGCAATAATCATGTTTGTTTCTCACAAGGCACGGCGCGGTGGAGAAAAGGGAAGAAGCAGTCGGCGATCAGTCGCCCGAATAACGGCTCACGCCGCCGAAAGTGCCGAACCACTTGTGCCCATCGTCGTCAATGGCGATGGCAAAAACATAGTCGCCCAGCAAGCCGTCCCGGCGTGTAAAATTTTTAAAGGTCGTCCCGTCAAAACGACTCACGCCCTTATCCGTGCCGATCCACATCAGGCCCTTGGCGTCCACTTCGATGGCATTGATGATATTGCCGACCAAGCCGTCTGTCATTGTATAATTCTTAAAGGTCTTTCCGTCAAAACGAGACAAGCCGCTTCCCCAGGTGCCGAACCAAAGGAAGCCTTTGGGGCCGATGGCCGAGGAAACCACGTAGTTGGGATTGGTTTCCTGGTTTTCGCGCCCGCTTTGCAGATGGTGTTCTTCCTCTTCATCGTAGGGTTCGTCTTTTTTCGGCCGTTTCAGGGCTTGCCGGATGGGAGCGCCCAAGCCGTCTTTGTGTGTCCAGCCCTGCCAGGTCTTTCCGTCAAAACGGTTGATGCCGCCTTCCGTGCCGAACCAGAGCACCCCGGAGGGCTCTCGTTCAACCGTGTACACCCATTTATCAACCAGGCCGTCCGCCATAGTGTAGGTATGAAACCCTTCTTTGCGGGAATGACTGGCCCCTTTCCAAGTCGCGACCCACATCGAACCGTCCGGCTCAAAGAGCAAGTCATAGACCCAGAGATCTCCTAAACCGTTGTTGGGCGCATAAGCGGTCCAATTCGCACCGAAACTTTTTTGCCCATACCCGTAGGGGGTAAACAGTTCCCAATTGCGGCCGTCGAAACGGGCGAGGCCGCCGCCGTAGGTGCCGATCCACACATTGCCTTTTTTATCCGGCGTGATCGAGACAATCACGTTTGAGAGCAGCCCGGCCTTTTGCGCATTAAAAACCTGGGGAATTTCTTTTTTTCGGTCGAACTGGATGAGGCCGTTAGAGGTGCCGATCCAGATCGTATCGCCGTCGGCGGCCAGGCCTCGCACCACAACATCGCCAATCGACCAGCCCGTCCAGTTCGGATCGAATGATCCCGGCAAGGGCGGCGGTGTTTGCGCAAAAATCGGCGATTGCAGGACCCAAAATACAAAAGCCGTGCCGAGGAACAATTGTTTGATTCGTCTATTCAAAATTCTCCCCACTTCAGTTTTTGACGCAGGACTTGGTAGTAGCTGCGGTTGGGCGAAAGAATCATGCGCAGCCGGTTTTCAGCCGCCGTGACCTGCACAACATCATGGGTTTGCAAAGGGAAAACTTCCTGTCCGTCAAACAGGGCCACAGGCCCCTCTTCGGCGCTTTTTAAGGCCACACGCACCGTAGCGTCGCTCCGCACCACCAAGGGACGGTTGGTCAACATGTGCGGTGAGATCGGCGTCAAGACCATCGCATCAACGGCCGGATGAACAATGGGGCCTCCGGATGAGAGCGAATAGGCCGTGGAGCCGGTGGCGCTTGAAATGATGAGGCCGTCCGCCCGGATGGCGGTGACAAATTGTCCGTCGATGGTGATTTCAACTTGCAACAATTTTGAGAGGGCGCCTTTGTGGATGGTGACGTCGTTAAGGACGGTCACTTGAGGATATTCCTTTTCTCCTCGCGAAACAAAGCTTGTGAGGGTTTGGCGGCGGTCTTCCTGAAAGCCGTCTTTAAAAATGCGGTCCAAATTGGAATAAAGCTCATCCAGCGTGACTTCGGTCAAAAACCCCAGGCTGCCTAAATTAACCCCCAGAATCGGGATGTCCCGTCCCGAAACGCGTCGTGCGGCAGAGAGAAAGGTGCCGTCGCCCCCAAGCACAATAAGAAGATCAAGCGCGGGAGGCGGTTTTTTATCCCCGCGCCGAAGTAAAATCACCGTTTTATCCTGTGTTTTGAGCCACTGAGTCAGGGCCTGAAGTGTTTCTTCGCCTTTGGGATGTTTGGGTCTGAGGGCAATGCCGATTTGTTTCATAATATGCGTCAGTGATATTTTTTTAATCGACATAAGGGAGTGATTTTAACTATCCGCTTTTTTTTTGTCAACGCGCTCATCGGCCCGAAATCCCCGCAAGCCCAAAATAAACATTTAAGGAAAAGGCGGCTGTGCTTGTCTTCCTCATAAAAGAGATGTAAAATACCCTCCTTTTTTCCGGAGGGCATCTTTTGCCATGTTGAAAAAAATACACCGCTTTCTTGTAATTTCGGGTTCCATTCTGCTCACGCTGGGCATTATCCGGCTCTATCGCGTGATTCGCATGCATGAAAGTGATCCGCTCTTCGCGCCGCATTTGCTGGGTGCGTCCCTTTCCGCGTGGATCGCCTACGTCCTCTTGAAAATAGGCTTAAAAAGGATGCCTTTAGACCGAAAAGGCGCCATCCGGCTCATCCGATCCGGTTCCATCCTGCTGGCCATTTGGGGGTACCGTTTTTTTCTTTTTCTAAAAAATCCCGGCAATGAAGGCATGCCTTTACAGGTCTATCTCGCGCCGTTTTATGTGATCTTCGGCACCATTGTTATGTGTTTGGGTTTAAAAGTCAGCCGAGGCCTCCGAAAGCAAATGCGGGAAAGTGCCAAGGCACTTTCAGAGGAAATGCTTCAAAAAGAGGCGACCCATAAACTTTCCTGAGGACGTGCCCATCCGACAGCATAAAGGAACGCTCTCGATTCAAACAACGGGACGAGGTCTTTACGATATCAGCACAGAGGTTAAATCTCGTGTTGCGGCCTCCGGGATTCAGACCGGTCTGCTCACGCTTTACATTCGTCACACTTCGGCTTCCTTGCTCATTCAGGAAAATTACGACCCGGAAGTGTTGAGCGATATGGAACGCTTTTTTGATCGCCTTGTTCCCCAGGGCGACCCGCTTTTTCGCCATACTGCCGAAGGCCCCGACGATATGCCCGCGCATGTGCGCGCGGCCTTGACTGCCGTTTCGCTTTCGATCCCCGTACAAGAGGCCGCACCCTTGCTGGGTACTTGGCAGGGGATCTTTCTTTATGAACATCGCAGCCGGAAACAGGCAAGACAGATTGTTTGCCATATCATCGGAGGCGGGGCTTAAGCCGGAACAAGAGTTATCCATATAAACATTTGAAAATAAAAATAAAAAACAAAAAAGAGGCCGCCTATTTCCTTACGAGATCCCTTGCTGGCAAATTGACTTTTAAGGGGAAAACTGTTAGCGTCCCTTCCGATTAAAAATGATTATCGGCATACCGAAAGAAATTAAAGACCAGGAGTACCGCGTGAGCATGACCCCGGTCGGTGTTGCCGCGCTGTGTCGGGAAGGGCATCGCGTACTCATCGAGTCCGGCGTGGGGGAAGGCAGCGGTCTTGACGATGCGGCCTATCAGAGCGCCGGCGCGGAGATTTCCGCTTCCAAAAGAACGCTCTTTCAGACCGCCGAAATGATTGTCAAAGTGAAGGAGCCTCTGCCGGAGGAGTTCGCCTTGTTTCACGCGGGGCAGATTTTGTTTACCTACCTGCATCTTGCGGCGGACCGTGCACTGCTTGACTTTTTGATTGAAAAAAAAGTCACGGCGATTGCTTATGAAACGATTGAATTGGAGGACGGCAGACGTCCGCTACTAAAACCCATGAGTGAAGTCGCAGGCCGCATGGCCGTATTGATCGGCACACGGTATTTAAAAAAGACAGAGGGCGGCATCGGGGTGCTTTTGTCGGGTGTTGCGGGTGTGGCAAAAGAAAAGGTTACGATTATCGGCGGAGGCATCGTGGGCAAAAACGCCGCACAGGTGGCCTTGGCCTTGGGTGCGGAAGTTACTGTTTTTGAAGAAAGTTCCGCGCAGCGTTCTTATCTGGACGATCATTTCAGGGGTGCGCTTGTCACCTTGCCCCCCTATCCCGACGCGGTGGCCGAATCGATTAAAACAAGCCATCTGGTAATCGGTGCCGTTTCGGTGACCGGGGACAAAACCCCTCACTTGGTGACGCGGAAAATGATTTCAGAGATGATTGAGGGGACGGTCGTGGTTGATGTCGCCATCGATCAAGGAGGATGCTTTGAAACCTCCCGAAAGACAACGCATTCCGACCCCGTGTATGTGGTCGAAGGGGTGATCCACTATTGCGTCGCCAACATTCCGGGAGTTGTGCCTAAGACGGCAACCTTCGCCTTATCGAATGAAACCTTCCCTTATGTTTTAAAAATCGCCACACTCGGCTTTGAAACGGCGACGGCATCGGATCCGGCCCTCAAAAGCGGAGTCAATGTGCATGCGGGCAAAGTTGCCCACCCCGCAGTCGCGGAAGCATTTAATTTAGGGAATCATAGTGTCGGGGCGTAGCGCAGTCCGGTAGCGCACACCGTTCGGGACGGTGGGGTCGGAGGTTCAAATCCTCTCGCCCCGACCAGGATTCAGTGTCAATGAGCACTATATACGAAAAGAATATAACGTCCGCCCATCTGCTGGTCAGCGGACAGGTGCAAGGCGTGGGGTTTCGCAAGTTCAGCCAAGCTGCTGCGCGCATGCTGGCCTTGTCCGGCGCGGTACGCAATTTAAGCGATGGCCGGGTCGAATTGCAGGTTGAGGGAGATCGCAAAAACATCGAAGCCCTGATTCAATCGCTTCGGGAGGGGCCGGCCCGGGCACGGGTGGATCGGGTCGATGTATCCTGGGATACGAAAAAAAAAGGCTACACCGCCTTTTCAATTTCTGTTTAGCGGGAGCGGGATATTCCCAAAATCAATCGCTGATTTTGGGATATTGCTGCGACTGTCTGCAATAGGCTACAATGGTCTTCCGTGACGGTATCTGAAAACCTGTTGAGACAAACAATGGATAATGAGTGGGTTCAAGAAAACGGTGTTGAAGAAGAGGGCGCGGAGGACAACACAGAAACGCTTGCGGAAGGTTTTTCTGGCTTGGAGCCCGAAGGCAGTCGTGAACCGGCGCCGGAAGAAGAGCCTGATCCGCAGGATCAACCCGCCGGGGATGCTGTTAAATCCTATCTCAGAAACATCCGGCGCTCCAAACTGCTTACATTTAAAGACGAAGTCGAACTCGCCAAACGGATTTTAAAGGGCGACGAGTCCGCCCGCCAACGCATGATTGAATCCAATCTGCGCCTGGTCGTCAGCATCGGGAAACGCTACTTGAATCGCGGCCTTCCTTTTTCGGATATTATTGAAGAAGGCAATATCGGCTTAATCAAAGCCGTTGAAAAATATAATCACGAAAAAGGTTTCCGGTTTTCAACCTATGCGTCCTGGTGGATTCGCCAGTCCATTGAACGTGCGATCATCAATCAGGGCAAACTGATCCGTTTACCCGTGCATGTTGTTGAACGGGTCAATAACTACCTCGGTCATTTGGACGACCTCGTTCAGGAGTTGGGCCGTGAACCCGAAGTTATTGAAATTTCAAAAAAAATGAAAATGAAAGAAAAAGATATCGACGGTATTCAGCGGCTCATGCGGAAGACCTATTCGCTGGACAGCCCGATCACCACCGGAAAAACCATTTCATTGAAAGATGTGATTGAAGATGTCAATCAAGTCTCTCCCGCAGTGCGGGCCGAGGGCGTTCAGCGGCGTGAAGGTCTCACAAACTGGCTGTCTCAACTCAATCCCAATGAACGCAAAGTCATCGTGTTAAGGTTTGGTTTGCAGGGCGATGAACCCAACACTTTGGAGCAAATTGGAAAGGTTTTTGGGCTCACACGCGAGCGTGTACGCCAGATCGAAGCCGTTGCCCTGCGTAAACTGCGCAACATTATCTCGGAAAAGGCCATTCAATCCGATGAGATCCTGTAAAAAATCGTCCGTTTTTGATCTGTTTATGATAATTCGGGCACTGTAAACCCCTCATTTTAAGGAGAGCCTTTGGATTTAAAATCAAAAATTCGTGAAGTCCCCGATTTTCCGAAGACCGGCATCCTCTTTTATGACATCACAACCCTTTTGGCCGACCCAGAAGCCTCGCGCGTTGTCATCGACCGGCTTGCCGCGCCGTATGCCGATCAAGGCATCGACAAAGTCGTCGGCATTGAATCCCGGGGGTTTATTTTTGGCGCCACCCTGGCGGAGCGCTTGCAAGCCGGTTTTGTCCCGGTGCGAAAACCCGGCAAGCTGCCCGCAGAACGCATTGAAGAAAGCTATAATCTTGAATACGGCTCCGACATGCTTTGCATTCACAAAGACGCCGTTTCCGCGGGTGAGCGTGTGCTCGTTGTGGACGACCTGCTTGCGACCGGGGGCACCATGGCTGCCACAGCCAAGCTGATTCAACGGCTGGAGGGCGAGATTGTCGCGCTTGCCTGCGTCATCGAACTCCTGGCCTTAAACGGGCGGGACAAACTCAAAGCCCATCCCGTCTTTACCTTGCTCACTTACGATTAAAAGGAAGCGTATATGGCAACCGTAACCATCAACATTGAAGGCATGACCTGCGATCATTGTGTCGGCAGTGTGACAAAAGTTTTGGAAAACCTGGCAGGCGTATCCGAAGTTTCCGTTACCCTGGCGCAAAACACGGCAAGGATCTCTTATGATGCAAGCAAGCTCGATCCCTCCGGCATGACAAAGGCGATTGAAGACGACGGCTATACCGTCAAAAGCATCACCCCTTCCTGAAAAAACCGGGGCCTTCCCTGAATTTTAACAGATGCGCGGGAGTTGTTCGCCGCTGAGTCGATCTACAATGCGTGTGGATCCGATACGGCTTCGCATAAGCACGGTGGGCGCGCCATGCGACGGTTTTTCGATGAAGCCGATGTCTGCGGCAGTGGCCCCCAGGGGATGGGCGCGTAAAATGTTCAAGGCTTTTTCTGCTTCTTTTTTCGGCACGAATGCAATAAAACGGCCTTCGTTTGCCACGTACAAGGGATCGAATCCCAGGATTTCACAGGCCCCCCGGATTTGCTCCTGAACGGGGATCACCGCCTCTTCGATTTGAATCACACAGGACCCCGCTTCTGCAATTTCATTCAGCGCGCTCGCCAAACCGCCGCGAGTGAGATCGCGCAGGCAGTGAATCGCAATACCCGCTTCAAATAATGAAAGCACAAGCGCAGACAACGGCGCTAAATCACTTTCAATTGTCGTTTCAAAAGCAAGGCCCTCCCGCACGGCCATTACTGCAATGCCGTGCCGGCCGATGTCGCCGCTGAGCAAAATCACATCTCCGTCTTGCACCTGATCCGGCCCGACGGCGCGCGCGCTTTCAAGGTGGCCGATGCCCGCCGTATTTATAAAAACCCCGTCCCCCTTGCCGCGATCCACGACTTTCGTATCTCCCGTAACGATCTGAACGCCGGTTTCCTCCGCAGCCGCTTTCATTGCGTGCACGATGCGCCGGAGTGTGGAGACAGGCAGCCCTTCTTCCAGGATAAAACCTGCGCTCAAATATTGCGGCCGCGCCCCGCACATGGCGAGATCGTTGACCGTGCCGTAAACTGCCAGTCTGCCGATGTCTCCACCCGGGAAAAACAGGGGGTGGATTACATAAGAATCGGTTGTAAACGCAAGCCCTTCGATCCCGGGGGAAATCAGTGCGCCGTCGTGCCGTGCGCGGATCAGGGGATTATCGAAAGCGGGCAAAAAAATCCCTTCGATCAATTGCTGCATCAATCGTCCGCCCCCGCCGTGTGCAAGTTGAACGGTTTCATTTTCCCCGAAGGGCAGAGGGCAGGAAGGAGTAAATTTATTGGCAGTCATGTTTCATTTTTCCAATGCACATCGTGCAATGCGCCAATAAGGGCGTACAGAAAATTTAAACCGGGCCGCAGCAAGGTACACTCTTTTTTGGGCAGGATGAATGCCCTGCCTCATGCCGTTTTTTCAAATCAAGATGATGAGAATATGCCTCATTCGGCATCCTGCGGTCAAACAGGCAAGGGCCTGACCGCAAGGTGCGACTCATCACCTTTAAAACAGGATCGTGTTCTATACGGCTCGATCAGCGCCAAAACATTCTGCTCCGTCATCAAATTGGACAATAAGCCCTCATATATTTTAATCTCATAGTCAGAAGGCATCGCCGCCTTTGTCGGCCGCTGATACAGGCGTGATACGGCAGTATAGGGACATTATCGGACCATACCATTATTAGTGCAGTCATGACGGACTTCAGGGGAAAACAGCCGCCTTCGCTTATTGCCGCCTTGATGAAGGCGGAGCTTTATGATCATCCGCTTGGGGAGATCGTGCTGATTGAAACGCACATCTCCTGGGTGATCTTGACCGGCCCCTATGCCTATAAAATCAAAAAACCGTTGAATCTGGGTTTTCTTGATTTTTCGACCTTGGAAAAACGCGCGTTCTATTGTAAAGAGGAGCTTCGTCTCAATGCCCGATGGGCTGCGAGCTTGTATCTGGAAGTGATTCCCATTACCGGCACCGAAGAACAACCGAAGCTTGCAGGTGAAGGCGAAGTGATCGAATACGCCGTAAAAATGCGGCAATTTCCACAGGAAGCCCAATTGGATCATCTGCTTCTTGCGGGGACACTCGATCCCGCAAAAATAGATGCCGTTGCACACATGGTCTCAAAATTTCATCAGAAGGCGGATATCGCGACAGCCGAAGTGCCCTATGGCGATCCGGAACAGGTCTACCGTCCGATGGCTGAAAACTTCAGCCAGATCCGTGCCTTGATTTCAGACGATGAACAACGAAGGAAACTCACAGCATTGGCGCAATTCAGTCAATCCCGTTTCAATGCATTATTCCCTTTATTGAAACAACGCAAGGTGACAGGGAAGATCCGCGAATGTCATGGTGATTTGCATCTACGTAATCTTGCATGGATTCAGGCCCGGCCCGTCGCCTTCGATTGCATCGAGTTTAACCCTGTCCTGCGCTGGATTGATGTTTTGAGTGAAGCGGCTTTTTTTTATATGGATTTACAACATCGTAAACAAGCGGCGCTGGCACAACGATTCATCAACGCCTATTTGGAAGATTGCGGTGATTATGCGGGTCTTGCGGTATTCCGTTTTTATTTGATTTACAGGGCCCTTGTTCGTGCCAAGGTGGCGGCCATTCAGGCCGGTCAAGCGAAAGGGCGTGAGAAAGAAACAAAAGGCTCCGAATTTGAGACTTACCTTAAATTGGCGCAGACCTACACAAAAAAAGCGGCTCCGAAACTCATCCTGACCCGCGGCGTTTCGGCCTCCGGGAAAAGTACCGTCACACAAGCCCTGCTGCAAGAAATCAATGCCATTCGGATTCGTTCCGATGTGGAAAGGAAACGCTTGTTTGGTTTTTCAGGCGATTCAGATTGCCGGAACGCCATTGGGGAAGGGCTCTATTCGAGCGATGCCACCTTACGGACCTACGACCGATTACAGGCCGATGCGGCCTCTATTTTGGATGCCGGCTATTCCGTGATTGTGGATGCGGTTTTTTCGTCCCATGATCATCGCGCGCCCTTTCAAAAATTAGCTGAAGAAAAAGGCGTGCCTTATCTGATTCTTGAATTCAGGGCCTCACCTTCAACATTGCGCCGACGTATCCGGACCCGGAAAAAAGGGGTTTCGGATGCCGATCTTTCCGTGCTGGAATCACAGCTTTCACATTGGGAATCGCTCCATGAAAACGAGTCGGGATATTGTCTTTCGGTTGATACGGAAACTCCCCTTGAGACAAGCGATTTGGCAAAGCGGATTCAGCAATTTCCACAGACTTAGGGCGTGTCGACATTCAACTGGGAGGCCGTTTTTTTGAGAAATTTTTGGTCCTGACAAGGCGGTTTTTCTGCGCAATGCA
>Ga0256830_1000261_pt1 | contig 46292 bp, 32 predicted proteins | sample 128326metaG_FD_190537 | JGI IMG/M metagenome (GOLD analysis project Ga0256830, IMG submission 190537) | Hydrothermal vent microbial communities from Lau Basin, Pacific Ocean - 128-326 | ecosystem: Environmental > Aquatic > Marine > Hydrothermal vents | place: Pacific Ocean: Lau Basin | collected...
CCCGGTGAGAATAATTTTTCTTATCTCTTAGAGCTCGATGAAGACCCAGGTAATGAAAAGTTTATTTTTCAAGTCTCACCTGAAAACATCAATCAATATATTGACTTAGGTGAATATGAAATGGGTGCTCCATTTGGCAATGAGTATTTACAACTGGTGGCAAGTAGTAAGCCTCCTGAATTACCCAATACCCGATGGAATAAGGAAATGGAATTAGATATACTTGACGATTCGACAAACTCGCTCGAAAAATCTGTAGAAAGAGTTCGCGCCGCCAGAAAAGTGAAAAAATCAAAGCACATAAAAATTCACGAAAGCCTACTATCGTATACCACCATGCAATAGTTAGGTATTAACCAGCATCGAATACACCGATCTAAAAACCACAATAAAAACAAAGCTTTAGCTTCATTCCTTTGCATTCATAAGATGCCAAAGGAATAATATTTTATAAACCGGATGAGAGATTATGAGAATGACGACAATAAAAAGACTTAGCCTGTCCTTATTCGTAGGCTTTTTCTCGATTGCAATAAACGCTCATTTTACACCACTCGCCTTTGCATCCAGTTCCGCAGCAACACCTATACCTGCTCTATCACAGGTATCTGATGACAACTTAAAGATGTCATCATCGAATATAGCGAAATTAAGTATTGAGGAACTTAATACATACTTAATTGATTTAGTCGAAAATCACCCTATAAATACTGAAAGTTATCAGCAAGTAGTTAGTCAATTAAGCAAATTAAATAAAAAGGCTAACCAACGTGAGGCAAGTGTTGATACTTTGCAAAAAGCACTAAATATTGCAAAAAAAGAGCAAAAAAGGGCCTTAATTCCGCTCTTGCAAAATGACTTAGGAAAGGCGATGGTTGAAATCGGTGAATATGATAATGCCAGAAATCAGTTTAATGCAGCCTTGCTCAGCTTAAGCATTACTGCAAATAATGACTTGCGATTACGAATTTCGTTGAATGCGATTAACGCAGCCATTTCGAGCCAATATTCAATCGGATTACAACAACAATTTGCAACCGTAGCCCAAGCGATAAATGCATTACCCGAGTCCAAACAACGCATAGAATTTACTTTGTCATTGGCCACCTTTTTACATAAGGCCCAGCAACAACTTGGATTAAACGACAAACTTAGACTGCAAGCCTTTCAATTGTTTCGCGATGTGGTTAAACAAAGCAATCAATTGAACGAGCAACGCTTACTCTCCTATGCGCTCGGATCCATTGGAAAGCTCTATGAAGATGAACAACGTTTTACGGAAGCACTCCATTATACACGACGTGCCATATTTCAAGCACAGACGATAAATGCCAGTGAATTAGAATATAAATGGGGATGGCAAATAGGCCGGATACTTAACGCACAACTAAAACCTAATGAAGCATTATCTGCTTATCGTATGACACTCCGCTCGTTGCAGAAAGTTCGCCATCAACTGATGGTAAGCCATCATGAAAGCTTTAAAGAATCCATTGTACCAATATACAACCAATATTTTTCATTATTTGTTAATCTCATTAAAACCACAGAAGACGAAGAAAAAAAGCAGAAGTTACTCTCCCAGCTCCTCAATAACATAGAACAATTTGCGGTTTCCGAATTGGAAAATTATTTTCAAAGCGCATGTTTTGATGAGGACAATATCCCCAAAGAAAGTCTCATAGAGGATCATGAAACGGCTGCTATATACCCGCTGATTCTAGAAGACCAGGTTGCATTATTGGTAAAAAACAGAGACAAATTATCACTCTTTACTCAGAAAGCTAAGCGTCAACAAATCATTAAGACGGTTAACGCCTATCGTGAATCCATTAGTAACTATAAATTTAAACCTGAGTTTCGCAAATTGTCCATTCAATTATACGATCAACTGATCAAGCCAATGGCAACAGAAATAGAGAATTTAAAAACACTTGTTTTTATTCCCCTCGGAATTCTTCGCACACTGCCAATGGCCTCTTTGTTTGACGGCCAGCAGTATTTGATAGAAAAACATGCCATTGTCACCACTCCTAGTTTGCAACTTACCAATACTCAGGCTTATGTGATTAATAAGCGTGAAGTATTAGTCAATGGCTTATCTGACGCAGTACAAGGATATGATGCCTTACCTAGTGTAGAAAAAGAAATAACAACAATTGCCAATATGTACGATGCAGTAGTATTAAAGAACGAGCAATTCTCGGTAGATGGTTTCAGCAAAGAAATTTTTGAGGGTCGCTATAACACGGTTCATGTAGCAACTCATGGCGAATTCAATAGTGACTTTCGAAAGTCCTATTTACTTGGGTATAATCGAAAACTCACCATTAACAAGCTTGAAAAACTAATGTTGACCCGGCGTTATCAAAACTCACCTCTAGACTTACTTGTACTCAGTGCCTGCCAAACAGCAACCGGTGATGAACGGGCGGCACTGGGGCTAGCCGGGGTTGCCATTAAGTCAGGAGTAAGAAGCGCAGTCGCAACATTATGGTTTATCAGTGATGCAGCAACTTCACAGCTAATTACTGAATTTTATCAGCAACTAAAAACCCCAAACGTAAGCAAGGCTCAGGCCTTACAACAAGCTCAATTAAAACTCATTAAAAGCAAACGTTATGAACATCCCAACTATTGGGCACCCTTTATTTTAATCGGTAATTGGCTCTAACCGCATGAAACTAATCAAAGCACATATCCCTCTCACCCTTTTTTTAATGGGCTGTAATAATCTTCTAGCAGAAGTAATTATTGATGCCTCACTCAATGGCAGTCAACAACAACTGGTGGGGCCAAACTATCAGATTAGTCCTGATCTTGGCCAAACCAAGGGAAACAATCTATTTTATAGCTTTTCGGCATTTAATCTTAACAATACTGAAAGCGCTAATTTTTCGGGGCCTAGCAATATTAATAATATTTTTAGCCGCGTAACGGGTGGAAGTTTTTCATCCATTAACGGTACGATTAGCAGTAATATAACGGGAGCGAATCTTTGGTTAATCAACCCAAACGGCATCGTATTCGGAAAAGACGCACGCATTGATGTTAGAGGTTCATTTCATGCAACAACCGCTGATTATATTCAATTCGATAATGAGCAACGCTTTTATTCCAATCCCGATGCTGACAATTCTATTTTGTCCACCGCCAATCCTTCTGCATTTGGCTTTACCAATGAAAACCCCGTTGGTATTGCGATAGACAGTACTCAATTTGAATTACCAGAAGAACAAACACTTTCACTGGTAGGTGGCCCCATCACACTTACAAATGCAAAGCTACGAATAAGTGCTGGGCGAATTAACATAGCCGCTGTGGGTTCTGCAGGCAGTGTTGCTATTAATTCTGAACCTAGTGCAACAGAAAGAGGTATAAATCTCAGCGAAGGTATACAACGAGAATCTATTAATTTAGTCGAAACCACACTTGATTCATCCGCCGGCAGTGGCGGTCGTATTTTTCTAGTTGGAGGAGAAATCTACATCGATAGCACTTCACGGATGGAGAATAATCAAACGCTTGCTAACGATGCTGCGCGAATTGATATTGATGCTGATGATGTCGTAATTGATGGCGCCCAAATCACTATGCGAAATTCATCCGATGGTGTAGGTGGGAGCTTTCAATTACGTGCTGAGAATTTGCGAATTCTGAATAATAACGAAACCCAAGAAGATAGCCTTCCGCAAATACTCAGTGCAACGAATAACTCGGGCCAAGGCGCAGATATCACTATAGAAGTAGAAAATACATTTGAACTTATCGGCGGGCAAATTGTGGCTAGTGCCATAAATAATGGAGCAGGCGGTGATATTAATATAAAAGCCAGGGAATTCATTATGAACAACGGAAAATTGATGACTACTGCAAATGACAGTTCAAGCACGGGTCAAATAGCGATGGATGCCGGTTCCATTCGTTTAAGCAACGATTCATTCATTAGTAGTACAACCCAAGACGGTGACAGTTTGGGCATCAGTTTTCTTACTGAGGGTGAATTAATTGCCAGCGGAAAAGTAAGTATTACCACTGAAACAACCGGCGCTGGAAAAGGTGGAGAGATAGCGGCGGAAACGGGGTCAATAGACTTATCAGGCAACACCACTATTAGTACTCGTGCAAGTGGAACAGGAGATGCTGGTAATATCTCACTCTGTGCTATTAATGGCTTTAGTATTGACTCGGTGATGATCAGTTCTGATGCGGACACATCATCCGGTGGGGATATAGAACTCGCCTCAAACAATACAATCAACTTGAACAAAAGCAATATACTCACATCGGGTGCTGCAGGTGGTAATGTTAGTGTAAATGCGTGCGATAAGAACAATAATCTCGCTAATAAACCCGAAGACAAAGGGAACACACTGAATTATATTATTCAAAATGACACTATCATCGCATCACAGGTTGCATCAGACGGTAAGGTTACCATTGATGCTGATCGTATTTTTCAATCGCTTAAAAGCTCAATCAGCGGAACCGGAGGTGTTGCCGTATTAGCCAACAACACTATTTCAAAACCCCCTGAAATTGAGTCAGAAGAAACCACCGTGTTAACTTTACCCGTCATTTTTACTTTACCCACATTTGTTAACACACCTTGTGCAAATACCAGCATGAAATATGTGAGTAGTTTTGTCATGAAATCAAATTCACCGCTAGCACATACTCCAGGCGACTGGTATTCAAGCTCAACAAAAATAATGCCAAAACAAACAAATCCAATAGCTGACCCGAACACCATCGCAAGTCTAGACACTCAAACAGTGGAATGTTATTTATGAAAAAACTACCCACTCTAACACTAACCATGACGGCTATGCTCTTTGGGCTGCTCTCTTTTTCTAATGTACATGCAGAAATCTCGACGAACTCAATAACTCAGTCGGATGAAGAAACAGTACGCGCTGCCAAGAAAAAGAAAAAAACAAACGCAGGGAATAAACAAAATAGAAGCACGATTAACACTGCCAAAAAAATTCGCAAAGTGCTTCCGCGAATCAATTTGCGAGAGTTGAAAGCCACGCCTGCCTATCAAAGTGCAGCCATGCGAGTCAATGAAATTAAGCTAGAAGGAAATACCGTTTTTAGCCAAGATGAAATACAACAATGGCTAACACCCTTGCAAAAACGCGAGGTCAATAGTGACGAATTACGTTTACTCGCAGACAATATAACGCAACACTACATCGACCGGGGTTATCTAAACTCAGGGGTCTACATTCCTGATCAAGAGATTAGCAATGGTATAGTTATATTGAAAGCCGTTGAAGGAAAGCTAAATGCCATCGAAATATCCGGCAATGACAATGTTCGCAACTCTTATATTGAAAACCGTATTAGAGCAGATTTATCATCACCTTTGAATGTAACTCAACTAAAACAAAGTCTACAATTATTTGAACGTGATCCACATATCCAACAAATAAACGCCCAACTATTACCTTCTGCAATCAGAGGCGAAAGTATTCTGCATATTAAACTCAGAGAAAACAAACCCTACACCTTCGGCTTCAACACTAACAATTACCGCAGTCCGGCCATTGGTGAAGAGCAAATGCGAATTAGCGCCGCCTATCGAAACCTTAGCGGGAAAGGTGATAAACTAAGTACTGAATTCGGTTTGACCCAGGGCAATAACGAAGTCTTAATAAACTACAGCATACCCTTAAATGCTCGCAACATGACACTCGATCTTCAACATGCACGTACTTCCGGTTCTATCACCTTAGATGTAACTGGCAACGATGACCCCGTGATAAGAAGTGATGCCATACAAAGTGCTGTTGGCATAAGTTATCCATTTATCCGTCGTCTTAATCACTCGCTGGATGCAATTCTACGTTTTGAAAGCAAGCAAAGTCAGTCTTTTATCAATGATTTTCCTATTTCACTTATCACCGGAGAACAGGAGGATGGAAAAGCACAGGTATCCGTACTCTCTGCCGGCGTCTCTTGGAATCGAAATTTTGGTAAGAAAATCATTGCTATTTATACGGCTACAAGAGTTGGATTAAATGTTCTCGATGCAACGGTTAATGATAATAGTGCCGATGGACGCTTTATCGCATTTCACGGTCAAACGCATTATTTACATTATCTGGGTACTAAACTTGGCCAAATAAATGTACGAGCAAACTGGCAAATTAGTCCAAGCCCATTACTTGCACTTGAGAAAATGGCTGTCGGAGGTGCTTCCTCCGTTCGAGGTTATCAGGAAAATCAGCTATTAGGTGATAACGCGGTTAACACTTCCATAGAATGGCGCATACCCTTGCAGCGCGTTCAATACAAAAGCTATTTCAGAAACACTCAAATATTTCCATTCATCGACCAAGCTTATGCACGCGACGGAGACCCCTTTCAATCGGGCATACGGAGTAAAACCTTGCTCTCAACCGGTCTAGGCATTCGCAGTGAACTGATTAAAAACTTAAAAACCGAAATCAGCTGGGCGAGGATTTATAACCCCTTTAATGAACACAATGCACCCTACGAAGGGTTCTTGTTATCGCTGGGCTATTCTTATTAATAAATTTCAGGGTATCGTTTGCGATAAAAAAATAGTTAATATCTACGGCAGAGGTATTTTCAATTAAAATGAGATTATTTTATCGAACCAGACTTAAGTGCAGTAATCCAATCAACACCTAAACGCTCTCGCAACACTTTCAACTATACTTCTGAAATCATCCTTTGTCTTTTGAATATTTTAATAGGTATGTCCGCCACATCACCCCCCAAACAAACGATACCACCCTTCAGGTGTACTGAGTGCATTCCAGCCACGGCTCCATTCATTGCTGAAATCTGTGACCGTGTCTTCTACAGGATGTTCAATGTTGGTATGCCACCAACGGGAAGCAACTCCTTTGATAGGCGCTTGGTCAGCGAACATGACGTTCAACCACCAAGCCGACATATTGTCACGCGCGTAGTCTTCTAAACCTGATTGCAATATGGGATTAAATACTGGCACGGTGTTATGCGCGCCGCGACTCGCCTTGGCTTCTTCCAAGGTACTGCGGCCAGATAACACGTCATCTAATTCAGCCCAAGAAGTCATCACAGAAGTTGCCGTGCGAAATCGATTTTCGGCGTTTTCGGGTCGATCCCAATTGGCATCGCCATAAGCGTCCCAAGTATCACCTAACATATTGCCGGCAGGCGCACCGTTTTCGTTTAGGATATTGTGTAAGAACAACACGTACAGATTGGCCGTGGTACCACCAACATCATGCCCGGAGGCTTCCATGATGCCGCGTTTATTGATTAAGTGGCCTCCGGCATGACGGTCGGTTAAATAATGCATGGCCATAGATTCTAGTATATAAGACCGATTGCGATCACCGCTGGCCGCCGCTTCTAGTGCGAGATTATGCATCTCTGTATAGACGCCCATATTGTTGTCCATACCCTCACGACGTGGGGCGCTAAAATGACTGTCATTACGGGCGGCGAGTTCCAAATAAGACAGGCTACGGCGATCCGCGGTAATGGATTCTAGATCAGATGCGGAAGTATGATCACCGGCCCGTTCTCTGTCGAACACCGCCAATAGAGCGGTCATTTCTTCACGGTTAAAATGACTGTTGAGTTGTCGATAACTGGCTTCAGGATCTATACCCTCTTCGTTGAACGAGCCATAGAAATCACCCATTAGTGCGGTAATATCTCCCGGCGTGACTTCCAATCCATTGTTTAACCGAATCGGTGTAGATAAATGTGAAGAGGCACGCATGGCGGTATCAATTAACTCTGGACTAAGCTCACCCGATGGCGCATGAAGTAATAAATTTAATAAAGCATCATCAACCGTGCGACGATGCTCATCAGATTCAAAACGATGAATCACCGCGTTGCTTTGATCCGTACCCGCTAACGATGGAGCGCTGTATTGAAAACCGTGCTGTACATGGCCACGAAATGCTTGGCCAATATTGTGAGCTTGTCGTTCATTGCGATCATGTTTGGTGCTAATCAAATGACGTGGTGCAGTCGTTGTTTCGGCTAAGGCATGGGCCACTTCATGGCCTAATATTTCCATCGCGGCAGGATTACTCAGTTTAGGATCAACTTGCGAACTAAGCGATATTTGCCGACCACGACTATGGGCAAGTGAACCTAACATCGCGTTACTTCGATTATCACCACGGATGATACTCAAATGACGTATGTCAGGCCCAAAGCTGCTACGTAATGTATTGTTAACAGAACGTGGCAACGCTTGAGTTAGTGATAACGCGGGTTTATTGTCTTGGTGTAACCAACGTTGTAGGGTTTGGTTGTCCACCGAAGTAGCGTGTGTCTGTGGAATGTTTCGACGGAGAAAATTTTGTATCTTAGTTAAACTAGCCCCTACATTCGGTTTAGTTCGCACAACTAAGCGTTTTTGCATGCTTGTTCCCTGCTTCATTAGCGTTATAAAGTTATAAAGTTATAAAGTTATAAAAAACTGATGCTCGACAAACTTACTCATAATCTGCAGTTTCAGAAAATGTAACATTCAGAGGATTGAAAAATATTTCATAGTAACAACAAAATACATTAGGGCTTCACATTGTGAACAACTAAGCCTTCGGCAATATATGTATGGAAATTTTCAATACTCAAATTATAAACCGTTCTAGCAATGCTACTTGACTCAATAGATTTAATGACAGTGTAGTGCCACCTTTCTGTGAGCTGATCGTCTCTACTATAGGATAGACACAATTGCCCAGGACGTAAATCCTTTGCCCGCACCCAATTATTGTCAATATAAAAACGATGATTAGGTGTTACTCTAAAAACTCTCTGATTATCCAATGTCATTTTTAATGTCCCAGATGGTGGATTAACATGTTGCTTAACTACCTTTGCGGGTTTAAACGTTTTGTCCACTTCATCATATGCAATCACTTCGTCACCAACATAAACCGTTTCGATGGTTTTCTCTGTCCCATCACTCATCGTGACATTGGTTCCCAATGCGAAGCAAACATCAAACATTGGAATATCGCGACGACGGCTTCTATCTCTCGCTCTCCGCTCGGCCGCACCTGGTTCCCAATCCTCTCGACCACCCGGAATCGCAGCATTTAGAAATAAAGCAGCACCAATGCCTACCACCAAACCCGCGAAAAACCCAATGGCGGTACCCACGCCAGGAACAACTGAGCCAGCTACAGCGCCGGCAACAGCTGCACCAGCTGCTGCACCTAACACTGATGAAGCCCCACCGATAACCAATGCCCGTGATGAACGTACTCCAATTTCTAAATTACTGTTATCGCGTCCATCATTAGCCATATCCCATGCTTCAAATCCGACATCCACTACACCGGGTAAAAAGCGTGCTCCCGCACGCATCGCCATCGCTTTACCTCCTTCTTCAATGCCCTCTCTTAACAGGTAGGAACTTACCCTAGACATTGCAACCGATTCGGTAGCAGAACTTAAACCGCCTCTCAAACCTTCTCGACCACCTGCCGCAGCGAGACGTTCAATGGTATCGGGGTTATCGCGTTCATCTGTCAACATCGAGTAACTTTCTGTCAAAAGACCAAGGCCAGCTCCAAAGGCTGCACCACGCCCACCGTAACTTCCAGCCACATGGAGGTCGCCTCGAACACCTCCGCCGTGTGCTATCGAATGCATGTATTCAGGAGATACCGCAGAACGGATATTACCACTGGCACCTTCTAATTGCTGTCGATACTCTGCTTGCCTCTGTCTGTAATCTGACATAGCGCTATCATTAGCTTCAACCACCGTAGGGGTTCTTGCCTGCACCTGATCAGCGGCCATTTGGCCAACCCTATTAATCAAAGATGCATGCTCCTGAGCATTAATATTACCGGAATTTAGTGCTAAATCGATGGCATCAATACTGCCATATTCAACTCCGCCAGTTCCTCTGACGGGTGTTTGAGAAAGCACAGCATCGTATGCACGCTTAACAGGAGCACGTGTATAATTAGCAAAACGAGAAGTACCACCCGATGCAGTAGTGTCTTGGGCAAAAGGATCTCGCAAAAGGCTTTGAACTGATGCAGCATCGTCAGCATCGACATGAAGTGCGCCACTCCCTTCTGGCACAATGGAAGCTAAACGATCTAGATAATTGCCATAGCGTTCCACACTACTTAGTGAATTCGCCGCCAACGTATTACGAGCTCGGGTAGCGGAATGCAATACAGGCCTACTATCAGTTGGAGCTTCCGGTCTAAAGCTAGGATGTAAATCGTTATAGGCTGTTTCGAAACGATTGTGAATCGTTATATCAAAATCAGTATTAGCAAACACTCGACCTGCAGCGCTATCACCAAGTTGCCGCAAATACATATCATGCTCCATAACACCGATGCGATTGTTGGCTAATGCAGTATCGATCTGCTCAACCGTCGATAAAGCTGAACCTCCATCGTTCAATTGAATGGGCGCATCTTGTAACAATCCATCGTATATATTTCTAATCCCTGTACGTTGATAGTTTGGCGTATCGGAAACATTTCCACTTTCGGTTAAATCAAAAGCATACGGATCGTTTAACAAAGAGCGAAAAGCATCAGCATCGTCCGCAGAAACTACCAGTCCAAAGTCTGCACGAATTTCCGCAGCAGTACGCCCATTCCCCGCGTTGTTAGCAAAATAATCAAACCCATTATAGTTGGGATCCATATCCAACATCTGCGCATACCCGCGCAAATAGGTATCAAATTTTGTAATTGTGCTAGCGCTGGATGCAGCTACCGTCCCTGATCGACGCATCTTAACAGATGCCTCTGGTGGATAACCGCCAAAATAGCTACGTTGATCACCCAGAGGAAAATTGCCACTCATAGTCCCTCTGTTAGGATGATCCCAACTCATCTCATTGCGATCCATCACACCAAACCCATAAAGTGATTGACGATTACTTAAAGCATAAGCTTCAGCTATAGCTCCAGCTCGGGAATTTGGATTATGATTAACAAAGGCCTCAGCCAACAGACGGTTATGAGTACTACTATTAGCAACACCACCAGAAATTCCTGTCGCTGATAGCTCATCAAGCCAAACTGCCAAATTAGATATTTGGCTGTATTCCATACCCTGAACAGGACCATCACGGGAGTCCAAACCCCTTTCGCCGCTACTCAGTTGTCCTGTATAATCACCGCTTGCAAATTCTTCGTCCGACCTGTATCTCACTGCTGATGCATCTACTAAAAAAGTGGTTAAATCAACTTCCGCAAACCCTTGCTCTCTCCTAAATGCTTGAAGTTGGTTTAAAGTCATGATGGGTTGACTACCCAATTCATCAGCAACACCGTTAATTAACTCAAGGTTTTCGACAGCAACGATATCTATTGCGCCATACATACCGGGAACCAACTGATACAAGAGCGACGCTTGCCCTTGTTGAATCTCCTCAAGCCACAAATGTCCCTTATCAACACGCTGCATACGAACCCTATCCAGGCGCTCAAGGAAAATTGAATAAGCTTGGTAATCCAATTCCATCAAACTGTGATATTGTAACCATTCACGCGTAGCTAAAATTCGCATTAACAAATCATCATTTCGCGCCGTGCTGAAATCCTCCAGGTAGGGGTCAAAAGACCAATCTTCATTGCACACTGCATTATTTTCAATATCGTTATCAGACTCAGGGTCGTAACGACGCACGAGATTTAAATCAATACTACTTCGAGAAGGAATAAAAGGTGGGGTGCCTCGAGCTTCCCACTCTTCATTACTATTGCGATCACCGAGCCTTAAATGACCAGAACCTGTAAACGCTCGTCCCCCTACTTGCGTAACATGATTTAACTCATGTGTTAATACACGATTACGTCGGCTTCCTGTAAGTTGACTGGAAAGAAGTACTTGGTTTCCAACTGTGAGTCCAGGCGAACGAAATTGTGTTAACAAGTAATCACTTCGATTACCTTGATAAATTTTAGCAGCACCTATAGTAGATTGAGGGGGAGATACCTGTAAAAAATAACTTAATATATCTAGGGAACTCGAATCGCTCTCATCAGCGTGAACATCTGCAAACTCATCTCGTTTTTGAGGACTAAGCATAGTTTGCATAGCCATGTTACCTACCACACTTTGGTTTTCAGCGGTACCATATGACGTTGATGAATTGAAACGCTGTGCAGCGCCAGTCTTCTTACTTAAGAGGGATCCAGATTCGCGAGAACTTTCAGGGCTATTTGATTTTCCAGTTGATTTCAACATCACGGCCCCGCCCAAGACAATGACTTATCATCAAACCAATAGTCGTTGACTTCAATATGTCCTGACAAATATCGTGTCCAGTCAGCTTCCATTTCAAATGGACTGGTGCCTCTACAAGATTGCATAATCAAGCCATCGGTGTCGGAGACACTACCATGGCCTGGAACGCTAGCACTCAAACCAGCATGCCAATCATAGGGATCATGCCAATAGTGTTGCACATTGCCGCCAATAGTAACGATGTCTCCGATTGAGAAACAGAGCCAATATTGACAGGCTTACTTTGAGTAGCACCCATCACTTGAGAAGCAACCGCATCAGCCTCACGCTCAAGCAGATCATTTGTTTGGCTAAGGTTCGGTTTCGTTTGTACGGCATTACCGAGTAAGGCCTGTTGAATAGCAAAATTGCCAATGCTAGATAAACGAAAATTGGATTCAGCATGGAATCGTTGCTGAGGATTATCAGTACGACATCGAGGACATTTACCAGCGCATTTGCAACCACCGGCAGCGGTCGTATTAACACCCTTGGGTACCACCGAGTTTTCCAATAAATTTTCTTCGTTATGTTTTTTTGCAACAGGCTCAGAAATATTATGAGTGACACCCATGAATCGTGATGATTTATCTTTGCTGTTGTTTGTCGTTTTGCTTTGCATAGTTTTGTATTACGCCTAACTCGGTTTCAGAGATGTCCTTAGGCTCCGCCAAGCCGATGTGTTTGCATCATTTTTCCTACCCATCATTTGTCGCTGAATTGAATTGAGACCAAACCATGCGCCATAGCTACTCACGAGTTTATAAAAATGCAAGCTCTGTTGAAAATATTCAGAGCAAGAAAACAACTAATTTCTAATTCTCCGTGGTGAGCATTACATTCTTTTCATCATCGCCGGATAATAATGTTTAAACTCTGTTGCTGATGGTATTTTCCCCTGTTTAACCATTTGCCGGGCAATAGCTTTTAACAAATGTGTCATATTCACGGCTTGTTTATTTTCTGCGGCTAAAAAGGCGGCATTGAGAGCAACATTGCGTATATCTCCACCCGCGAGTCGGAATTGTTTTGCCAAGAATTCTAAATCCACATCATCTGCTAAGGGAGTATCGACACCAAAAACACCACGCCATAAAGCCAGACGTAAAACATCATTTGGTATAGGAAATTCGACAATAAAATGTAAACGGCGCATAAACGCTTGGTCGATGTTTTTACTTAGATTGCTCGCTAATATCACCACCCCATTATAATCTTCCATTTTTTGCAATAAATAGGCTGACTCAATATTGGCATAACGATCATGCGCGTCTTTGACTTCCGAACGTTTACCAAAAAGTGCATCGGCTTCGTCAAAAAATATAATCGCATTACTACCTTGGGCCGCACCAAAAATACGATCAAGGTTTTTTTGCGTTTCACCAATATATTTACTAACAATGCCTGATAAATCAATTTTGTAAAGACTTAGTCCTAGCTCTTTAGCTATTACACTGGCGGTCATCGTTTTTCCCGTACCTGAGCTACCGGAAAACAATACCTTTAACCCGTGTCCATAAGCGCTACGCCGCCCAAAACCCCATTTTTCATAAACTACATGGCGATGTTGTACGGCTGCTTTTATTTCAAAAATAGTTTCTTTCACCGCCGGTGATAACTTTAAATCATGCCAACTACATTGAGTATCAACGACGGTCGCCAACTGTACGAGTTGTTGTGCGGTTTGTTGTCGGGCGGCCGCAAACATATGCTCAGTCGTAATAACTTCTCCTTCCATTGCAGCGGTTGCTGACGCCGAATACATCGCCGCTTCAATTTGCCGTGGTGTAAGTTCAAAAGAATCCGCTAAGCGGGTTGCAAGACCTGCTGCCATATTTAAATGCGATAGCTGTTGTCGCCATAGTTTGCAACGTTGCTCGACATCTGGAGTTGTACATTGGATGCTTAAAACCTGAGAATCAAAATTTTCTTGCGGCGAAGTAAAATTCTCGGGAACACGGAGTGCGACAAAATCCAATTCTGCAACCAAAGCTTGGATAAAATGAAAAGTATCGTTAACAAACTGTGTCGTTTCAATACCATGGATATAAACAATGCTGTCATAAAGTGCTTGTTGCAATACGATTGTTTTAATACAGTCATCATGGTTGATTTTCTCACCCAATATGGTACTCAGCGCCACCGATAATATGGGCTTGTCTAATTTCGCCGCTAAAGTAAACAATGCTCGACGACCACCGCTACCCGCCTTGCCCTTTATATAAAGCATTTTGGATTGCCAAGAAGGTGTTTGCAACAAGGTTTTTAAATTACGCCACTGAAAAATAATTTTTTGTGACAATGGTACTTCTTGCCAGGTTGTGTTTGAAAAATCTTGTCTTAAATAGCTATTAACTCGGCTGGAATTTGACGTTGTTGCCGTCAAGGATTGACTGAGAACTGGATTGATATAGAAACCGCGACCTAGCCATGAAGGTCGATTTGTATTGTGCTCTATATTCAGCAACAACCCCAGTCGGAATAAAGTCGAATTGTGTTGCAAACTATCACGACCTTGCGAGCCATCACTAAACAAAGCCAAAGCCAATTCACAAGTGGGGTATTTACAGGTGATATCATTATTTAGATAAGCGAATAGCGATTCGTACTTAATATCTAAGTCTAATGCAAGCGCCAGAAATAACACATCTTGTTCAAAGTCGGACAGTGCAAAACGCTGCATAAGTAAATGCCAACCTTTTTGCCTTGCACGTTCTTGTTGAACGTCTTGCTGCAAGGCTTTGCTTTGTTGATTTAGCTCAGCACAGCCCGTTACATTGCTTTCTTCCCTAGTGGGTATATCAATAAGTTCATCCACTTGCTGATCACTGATATACAAACCACGAAACTCATCAAGCGATAACTGATAACGTTGCCGTAATCGTAATATCTGCCGATGCAACAACATATCCAGACGTTGTAATTGGATCGGAAAATATCGCGGCTTATTAAGATGCGGGATAGAGTCGATAATTGCGTTCATTTTGCCACGATAAAGTAAATTGTTGACGGGTTATGCCAGTCATAGATAACAACACATTCAACGGCGGTGCATCTATATGGATATCGAAATCATTTTCATGCTGTTTAATATGGATACTGGTATGTAAAGTATTTTTATGCAAATAAGCCAAGCTAGCGTGAGCAAAGCCCGGTAGGCGGTGTGAAAAATCACGCAAAACTTGTTGCGCGAAACAGCTGAGCATATTATCTGCCAACGCAAAAAAGGAGGGTTTCTTTGGAAAGGCGAGAAACTTAAAATCTTCAGCTAAGCTCAATGGGCGTTTAGCTAAAACTTGCACTGCAGCTGCACGATTATCAATACCTAAGTTATCAATATCTACGTTCGCTAAATCGTATATACTGCAATCCTTTATGCCATCAAATACAGCACGTAGCTCTGTTGATACATATAAACGTAAGGGTGAAATTTTTCGCCGTGTTAGGCGGCACAGCATACGCCGAGTAAATTTCTCATCAATTTGTTCTGCTCGCGTCTCATAATACACACAACGTCCTCGCACCTCATCAAACAATGCAAAAGCAAAACTTTTTTCCATCTTGAAGTCTAACACTACAAAACCTTGTTCCCGTACCATGAGTGCTTTACCTAAACTCAACCACTGCTTCAATTCGATTTCCTGCAACCAAGTCTGTATATCTGTCAAACTTATGGTCGGCGGAATTTGATAAATCTCGCGTGCCGCTCTATCGTATAACAAATCTGAGTACTTCCCGACTGCACACGTCTTTATAACAATCAACCAACGCAAAATATGCGCGGCACTCACCCCGTCGAGATTAGGCCAATCTCGCACCTGTGTTTGCAAAGCCAATCGATCAACCGCAGGCGCCAGCATAATCAAGCCGCCATGTGCTGAATAAAACGACTCCTGTCCAACCGTCGTAACATCGTTAACGGCTTGTGCATTTATGTGCGTATGAATGGCCTTAACAATATCTTGCAAGTAATCTGTTGGATAATTTTGCAAGGGTATACAATGTTCTGCGAGTACAGCATCGTGCTGATAAAGCGCAGACAACTTCTTTTCCACGATATATTTAAGTGCAAGATATACTGCATAACGATCTGTGGTAACTCGACAATAGTGTAACAAATAACACAGCGCTCCAGCCAAGTCCTTTAACGACACGCCTCTATATTTCTTGTTTTTCTGCTTTATTCTTACATAAAAAGACAAGGCGGCTTGCGCGGTTGTCAACGTTGAATGATGATTTTTCTGAAATGAAATAATAAATTCCTCGATGGATTTTCGCAGTTCCATTGAGGCCATAAGCTGCACTTCCGTTGCTTGTTGATCATTCGTGGCTAAGGTATGTAAAATTTGTTTAGCATCTTGCTGAGTCAATACAGAGAGTAATCTTTGCAAGGTTTTTACATCTAATGTTGTTAAACAGTTTGTTGCCGCAGATCCGTAGTTACATAATAATGTGCGCACAGCCGTTGACAGTGGCAATAACCGCAAACCATCAAAGTGACGAAAATACCATTTACTCCAAGAATCGCCTGCCACTAAGCCTGCTATAAAAGAAGCAATATAAGCGCTATAAGTTGGAAAATAGATATAACCGCTACCGCGATTTTTTGTTTTATAAATGGCGTCTAGAATATGCGAAGACCAAACCTTAGCGATCTGTTCTTGATCCCAGGCGGTGTTAATCGTGAGGTGAATTTTAAGATCCCGAATAAACAACCAGCCCTGAGATTGCAACAAATTTTGCGCGTATTTTTCTAATGTATGTGGTAAATCAGATCGTAATGGGGTATCTAAACGTTGTTGTAGTTGAGTAGGATCTGGATGATCGCCAGGCACGCGGTAGTTGATCCGTAAATTACGAATTGCAAGATCGGTGCTCGTGTTTTCCATTTTCTTTGTTGCAGAAGGCATCATTATATGACCTTTGAAAACCTCTTCATCGCACTGCTGCCAATACCTCTTCTACCTTTTGTGAGGTAGACTCAGAACGATTTTTTAATAATTCCTCCAGCACTTGCACGGCGCCCTGTATGCGCAACAAGGTCTCATTTACTTCCTGCTCCTGTTGCTGCAATAAAATCAAACGTCGTTGGCCTTGTTGATACTCATGTTTTAGTTCTTGCAATCGCTTATTAATAATAGTCATTTTAAATCTCCTTAATACCTAAACCTTAACGCGATCCCACCGCCATAAAACAGAATTCACTATTTTGCAAAACTCCCGTAATATTTTCATTATTCTCAACATCAGTTATCCAAACTTCGAAACTATTGTTGCTGAGTACCTTAAGCGTCGCGACGTGGTCCTCGCCCGCCGAATTCACCAGTGTGACGGTCACAACGGGTGTACTAGCAAACGCGGCAGGAAAAGTAATCGTATATTTTCCGGTGTCCGTACGATTCGAATTGTATCCATCACCATTTACTTTATTACCCGTACTGTTTACCCTACCTACGATCAAACGTAAATTTTCAACACTAGAAGTTGCGTAAAGTTCACCACTATTTCCTAGCTTAATATCACCACGCACATCAAGCTCGGCATTTGGTTCAGTAGTACCAATACCAATATTACCGCGCTTGCCGCTAATAACCGCTTCGTACTCTGGATTGTTTTCATCATTACTATTTGGACTTTCGCGGAAACGCAAACTGCCACCGACATCATCCATGTCATAAAAAATCATCGCTGGGCCGAAGTTGAGATACTCTGTCCAGATACGCCCCGCATCACCGCCTTTACCCACGCTAAAACCATTGTTAACTGAGCTACGAATATCAAGCGCATACGCCGGTGTAGTCGTACCGATACCGACTCGACCTGTTGTGCGCGCAAAGCTCATGATGGGATCAATATTGGCCGAGCTAACCTTTAAGGTGTTCACGTCGGTATCGTGAATCAACTTAAACCAACGACTATTAGTTCCATCGTCATCTTCAAAGGCCAATACCGACGATTCACTTTCACCATCGGGGCCTCGTAAACTCATGGATACCGGCGCATTCGCGTCACCAATTTGCAATAGATGCTCAGGTGACAAAGTTGCTACGCCAATATTACCGCTGTTTTTTATAATCAAGCGGCTAGCTGCTATTCCTGCGGTGATTGTTTCAACAACTAACCCGGCACTAGCAGCACTGTCGTCATATACGATGTCTGCTCCGCTATCCATATTTTGCCGAAACGATAAACGACCCGATGGCCCACTATTACCATCAAGTTCCATTTTCAAAGTGGGGTCGCTACTGCTAAAAAGATGCGTCAAGGTTTTCGGCTGTTCTATACCCACACCGACTTCACCACTATCTAAGACGGTGACTCGCGGTATGATGGGATCTTCATCACCAGCGCCTTTTGGACCAATGGTTAAGCGATTCAAACCATCTTCGTCTTGGCCAATGATGAATTGTAAATCCTTACCTCCTAATAGATTGCTTTCGACCCGCTGTAACCACAATGGAACATCGTCGGTTAAACCACTGACGTTACGAAAATCCAGTTTGCTATCGAACAATTTGATATCGCCCAACGCACGCGTACGACCTTCTAACCAAATTAAATCGGTCGCTTGACCTTGCTCGGTTATATCAAGGTGCTCGGCATCACTCCACAATAACTTTTGCTCATCACACACCGCGCTTAAACTACCGGTTACTGGTGCCTCGGTACCACGGGAGCGCAATCTAATGACTCCATCTGCCGCATGTATCTGCTCGGTGACGATGCCGCAATAAATACGTGCGCTACGACTGCGTTTTTTATCTTGACCATCACTAAGCTCGCCAAATTGATTACTTGCCGCTAGCCAGTTGACATAGCCCAAGGGAATTAACCACTGCGCTTTATTATCATCCTCTGGAAAGGTTTGAAAAGCTATGGATTCATCACAAATCAATTCATCACTCTCATCTAAGGCATAAAAAGCTTCTAAGGCATCGACATCAACACCCGCAATAGTGACCGTATCATGTTGCTGTAAATGGCTACGTTCACCTACCGCAATGGTAAACGACTCGGCAATACGGGCAAACTGCTCTTGCGTATCGCAAACACTAAAACCTGCCCGAGGTGCAGCGCTGTCTTCTTGGCTATATTGCAGCCACACTTTGACTAAACCATCAGGTTCGCCTTGAAATTTTTCTACAGACAGCTTATACGGCGCGGTCAACACAATAGGACGACCGAAACCATCCCAAGCTAATCCTGGCTGGATAAAAACATCCATCTCCCCGCCGCCACCTTGTGCTTCCATTTCTTTAAGTTGCAAACCTGTAGCGATTCCCCAGCTATGGCCCGCTAAATGATGGCGCCGGTTTTGTGCGCGTAAATATTCTAATAGTGCCGCAAGATCTTCAGCACCGAGGTATTGTCCTTCATAAAACTGTGGCCGTTCCGCCTGTATTATTGACACCTTATACCTCCTAATTAGTATCAGAATCCGTTAAATAGTCACGAATTTTTCATCATTTGATCGACCTTCGCTTGCAAATCTATCATCTGCTTTTGCAAACTAGCGAGTTCGTTTTCTCGCCCTACACCATTTGTGGTTCCGGTCGTGAACAACTTTGCAATTCCCGCAGTTGATCCTGCTTCTCCAGTTACAGAGACCGACTTTAAGCCATCAAGCAACGCAGAACTGAAACGATCAACGAGTAATTTTTGGAACGGCTGACTTAATTCCTCATCCGACGCAAAGACTTCGCCTTTGCCATCGACATTCGCCACGCCGAGTAAACCCATGAAATAACGTTGCTCATCCAAGACTGGGCCGCGCTCAAATAATGCTGAAGACACTATGCGACTTAAGCCGTTACCCTGTCCTCGATTTAACATAGAATTCGCGCCGCCTGCATTGCTCGCAGGTTGATCTCCTCGGGTAGGATTAATTTTGTCATTACGGCGCAACTCAAACACATCACAACATATTTTTTCGAGCTGTTCGCGCAACCAATCACCAATACCTAACGGTTCCAACCAGTATTGCAAGGCAGGAAATGTAGTGGCAAATTTGCGCTCTTGCCAATTACACACATGTAATATTTTACAATCCTTGCGCCGCACGGTTATTGTGGCTAAGGGTACACAATCATCTAGCGCTTCAGGACAAGGTGGCATTAAAATTGAGCACAAACAATGGCGGATAATTTCAACCGCAATGGGAACTAATAATAAAATAACGTCTGCTACGGCTGCAGAGTATTCGTCATCAGTTGCAAAATCACGCGGATGGGGACAATGAAATTTAGCTAATTGCTCCATCAGTTTACAACTGTAGATAGGGTTAGATATCAATACTTCTTGTAAATTTGATTTGAGTCGACATAACCATTGATAGATTTGTAATGGCGTAGCGTCTTTGCTGATGGAAGGAATGGCCTTTATAAAAGGTTTCAAGCAACAAATTAAACGCTCTTCCATCTTACTTCGATCGTCGTCTTTGCCTTTATTTGACTCGGGCAATTTGTAAACGTCAAACTCGTAACCTTCACAAATGACGGTAGGCTCACATTGCAATGCACTGCTGTTTGTTTGCTGCTTGCTAACGACAGTAGTCGTTTCACAAGTACATTGCGTAGTACCACATGATCTGCAATCACATTGGCCGCTTCCAAATTTTTTCCCGCTACCCTGCAATGGCATCACACCACGACTGGAACGCTCACGATAACGCACACACAACACCCATTTATCTTCCACCTCTGCACAGTCATCGTTAGCATAACTCGGAACACGACAATCAGGTTTTGGTCTGTCGTCCAAGCAACGCTTTATGAGCTTACATACATCGACGTGCTCATCCTTGCACAATACGATATCATCACCACACGGACTTAATGCAAAACCTTCGCGCACTAATACCTGGCCATCGCAAAAACTGCAAACGACTTCCATACCACAGACTACCCCCCAGCCATGTAGATAACGATTGTGCAAGCGGTTCTTTTTTATGATGTATTGGTCGAGCAGATTTAGATCGTCTTCACTTAATAGTTGACCAGCAAAAAAACGTGGTCGACATAAACATTCTAAATCATTGCAAACTGGGCAGGGTTGCAGCGAAGTTTGCTTTAACTCGCTTGCTGCTGTGCGGGTGTTATACCCGCTGACTCTGGCCGTTGTGGAACTGATTGTATGATTTGCCATAGTCTTTACCTCAATCAAAGTTAATTAAATTTCGAATTTCATCAATTAGGGTTTTTGATACACCTCTTAACTTGAGTAGATCATCATCATTGCGAAAAGGCCGGTTTTCGACGATTCTGTTGGCGAGCGTGCGAGTTACCCGTGGCAGGTTGGCGATTAACGTCACGTCTGCACTATTAACAGGCACCGTACCTGTCTCAGTAGCGCTTCGATCCAAACGGAACCAACTTTCAAAGGTTCCGCCTTGTATGCCATAGGAACTACCCTGTGCTCGGTCACCTGTCGGTAAGCTGCCGCGTACAAATTCCGCATCAATCGCACGATTTGAAATGTCTGTGATAAAATCACCACGCAAGGTAATAAATAAATCATCCAATTTAAATAAATTGTCGATGACTTGCCGTTGCGGAATAAAAGCAATCCCATCTGCGGGACTCACAGATTCATCGGCGAAACCGATAACATCAAATGCATTGTCTTGTAGATTTGTCACCGGTATAACTTCTCCCTCAAGATAGCAGCGACAAAATACGGGAATATTGTTTTCTCTGGTGCGATTTTTTATGGCGACTTGAAAAACATGATCGTGATCTATGCGGGTAGTCACCACCACGCCAGTGAAGCCGATAATAAAACCTTGCACAACTTCACCATTGTTACGCTTAATATCTGCCAAACCTACCGCCGGAAGACTGTGACGCCAACTGAGTCGGTTGATGCGAGTCAAGTCTAATTCCAAACCAACACCGTCTTGACCATTTTCTCCATCCTGACCATTGCTACCATCACAACCACGAGGAACTTCCAAAACCAACACTCGTTGATCCGCAATCATCTGTACCGCTGCGCTACCGGGTTGATCACAGGCGACGATGGTAATTTGTACATCATCGATACCCGACCCACCACCCCCTGGCTCGCGTTCGCACAAGCAACGAATGATGTCGCTTAGGGTCTGTGTGCTAGACAATAATTGGCGATGGCTGCGATTATCAATATGACTTTCTTCTATCGATTGCCCAGGCGTATAGTCAATAATGGTAGCCAATACTAAGCAATCAGCGTTGTTATCATTAGAAGCACAACTAGGGCAACCCTCTTCAGATTTCCACATTGCTGCGCAACAGGGTTCATCACTACCATCATCGTCGCTTAGATCAGGATCAACAAGGATATCAATGCTGTATGACTCTAAGATACGGTTAGGTGCACATTGTGTATCATCACATCCACATTCATCATATAAAATCGGGATACTCTCCGTAGGACATTCGCGGTACTTTATGCATATCTGCAAAACATGTTTCAGTGGTGCATCAGAACCATCGGGATCTGCGGCATTTTGTTCTCTTATTAACGTTTGCACCGCTTCGTATTGCGTAATGTCGATGCATTCTTCTTCTAATAAACGAATTTCGCGACCACAACAATCAATGGCCAAACCTGGCTCTATACACACATACTTATGCTGACACTCCGCATTATCGTGAGCTACCACACGTAAACCGCACACCACACCACTGCCGTGCAATTGCTGATTATGTAAACGCTGCTTGTCCATGAAATAGCGTTGTTCATCGATGAAATCTCGTTCCACCAATAACTTGCCCGTGAAATAATGATTACGCTTAAACGGACCGATGTCGCATTCCGGACAGGCGCTCGCTACTGTCCCGCCTTTTGTTTCACTCATCGAACCTCTCTCCTTCTAATGACTATTATCCTACTTGCACTACACACGGCTATCTCCGCCCACTCTGCTTTTTCTGCCTATTTCAAACCTGGGTCCTCGTTGTTTATGTGGCGCAGCTGTCAATACAGTATCTTGGCCTAAAGCTTGTCCTGAGAAATGCACTCCTTGCGGATAACTTCCTACCACAGAGTTCAAGCCAATGCTTGCCTGCACGCCAATCCGCATACGCGGTTCTACCAGTTCAAGTTGATATAATGTATGCGCTGGTTTTTCTTCTTCTAGTAAATTAACCAGTGCATTGTATTTTTGTGCTGATTGCGCTAAACACGCGGGTACGAAGACGGAAAATTTATGTGCATAATAATGAAACGGATCGCGATAAGGATCTTGGCTAGTTTTTAACTGGGTCACACCCACTTGAGCATTGCTACTCAGTTGACTGCGATTAACAATCGCTTGGCCCCACAATACGGCATGCTCACCTAAGCGACCACGCCCGAAATGCAGCCAACGTCGTAATTGAAAATGTTCGAGAATCAACGGCGGTGCTAGCCATTGATTTTTAGTGACAACTTGTGACGAACAATTAAGTGGTTTAGGGTCACAAGTCGTAGCTCCGTTATCCGTGTTACAACACTGATCATCCGGTTCTAAATCTAAAAAAAATAACAATTGCTGCCATAAACCATAACGTGTTCCACGTATGTTATATAAAGATGCTGCACGCGCTACAAATGCTCGCCGTTTAACTTCCGGCCAATGCCGGTTGAGACTCAGACCTATCCAAGAAGCCAGCCACGCAAGAAAATCGCCTTTTTCCTTAGCCTCTTTAACGTCAACCGCCGTAGGCGTCGCGGCAGGATCAAACAAAGCCGCTTGGCGATCTACTTGCTTTTCAATGCTACGTAATGTGGTATCAACTAAGCTTAAAAAACGATCCGTAAAATCTGCTCCACCGGGATCTTCAGCAAACACGGCGGGCAAATAGCGGCGCAAGCTAATACGCGGAAACTCTATGCGCATGGATTCAATCCGTGGCGTGATAAAACCATCACCGACCATTGTTAGTGCAAGCCAAAGGTATCGACCTCGGCCACTGGTAATCAAAACATCCCAGTCTTCTTTATCTTGAGGATAAACAGTCATCACAGTTTGCCAAGCTTGTATGGGTAGGTTTTGAATATGACTCGAAGGCAGTGGTATTTCAGAGCTATAGGTTTTTATTTTAATACGTGAACTTGCTGGCACATCCGCATGTAAAATCACCCGATGCCATTGGCATTGCGATATTCCGCTATCCAAGGGTTCACTTAAATAATCACCCGTGATTTCATAGTTCGTTTTATTATCCAGGCTTATAGCAGCAATTTTCTGACCCTGCATATCGAACCACTGTGCTTGCTCGCGTTCGCATAACTGGCCAAGTTCAACTTGACCATCTATGTCTACTGTAAACGGCAGACCGCGAAAATATTGCGCCACCTCTCCGGCATAACGAACCGTAGCTAAATGCTGCCCATCACCATCGAGCAAGATAGCCGCTTGATCTGCGGTGTCACTAACGACATAAATATAACCCCGGCAGTCCACAGCAATATGACTTACCCCAACAAAACCCGACCAACACTCCAACCATTGTCCTTGCGCCGAAAATCGATGTATACAGGCGTTCGCGGGATCTGTTACTAACAAACGTCCACAATGATCAAACGCAATACCATAAGGTTGCCAAACTTGTGTTAGCTGAGCATGGGCGGGCGGCACTATATGGGCTCGCAACAACCAACCACGCAAGGTAAAAATCGACACACGATGATTACCGGTATCGGCAACATATAACATACCATTGTGGATAGCCACACTGTGTGGATTGAATAGTTCTCGTGATTCCCTGCCTTCTCCAGCGATACATGCTACAGTACGGAATAAACATTCACACGGATCAAATAACTTGAGCGTTACCGTTTCACGATCCAATAAATAAATACGATCATTAACACCGAAGGCCATGTTGCTCGGCAATACCAAACCACCAAAGCTGCCGCTGGCTTCGAATGTGAGACGCCCGCCATCCGGTAAATGCGCTAACTCTAACGCATGGCCATCAAAACTGGGGACGATCTGTGAACTCACCGATGATCGCCATCCGGTACGCTTATCAAGATACCACCAAGTGGGATCGTGAGGTGGCTGGGGAATCGGATGTAGACTTGATTGATGGACGTTGCGCTGGTTCATAAAGTGGTTCCGTAGCTACCTGTCATTTGATGATCTGCGGAATACAACAGCATATTCGACGCGATATTAATATCTTTGCATTCGGCTTGTTCCACGTCATCTAATAACAGCTTTAGCTCAGTGATCCGAGAGACTCCGGCAATATTTAAAACACGACGGTATACTAAGGAAAAATAGATGGCTCCACCAAATGGCCAGCCTGAGCCGAATTCACCACCGTGTAGAGGATGAAAATAATCAACCAAATCTATCTCAATGCTTTCTTGCACTTCAGCTAAATCAGCACTGTCGTCGACAATCACGTCAACATTCACACTTATTTTTTGGTACTGAGGTTTTAACACATAAACCTCAGTTGTTAATAATCGTCGTTGGTTTAAATATTCACAAACAGTTTTTAACATGCCTTCACTGGGCATGGGTTTTTCCGCATCACTATCGGGTACGACAATCACACTAATGACTCCGGGTACTTTTACGGCGGGAAAATCTGGATGATAGAGCGGTAATGCTTTTGCTCGTTTTACATTCGCCGATGCCATCGCTAAGGTTTCAAAATCTTCTGCGCTAACCGCTCGACATTGGCTTTTTAGCGCACGTGGTGCACGTAACTTAGCATCTTCTAAAGCTTCTTCATCACGACCACTATGCGCTGGCAGTAAATTACTAATACCATTTTCATCCACGCCAGTGATACCTGTAAGCAACGACGACAAACTGGCTGCGGCAACATTACCTTGTGCGCCACCACCAATGCGATATTCTCTCGCTATAACGTTGGCACCCGCATTGCCAACATTCGCCACTGGAATACGCCCGTGCACACCATCTCCAAACGTTATTTGGCCCGTGGTTCTATTTAAAACATAGTGCGTATCATCAGCAGCGGAGGCGTAAAAATCTGCTACGACTTGCCATGTGTTGAAACCATCTCCCTCATCAATTTCTAAGGACAAGGAGTCAGCCAATATAGACTTATTTGCTAGACTAAAAACTTGATTTGGTTGGCCGTTACTGCCGCCAAGAACCTCATCTTTAATCGTTTCTGCTTGCATTGCGCTCATGGTATTAGTGCGTACCGCCAATAATTTTGGCACTTTTTCATAGGCGGCGCTGACTAAACGTGCTTGAATCCAAAAACGTGATTCACTAACTTGGCCAATAACAAGCTTCTGCATTTTTCCATTGGCGGGCAATTTTATTTTTACATGCCCAGATTGCATCATTGCATTACTGTCGTCTTTGCGCATACTCATCGCTACCCAATCGCTACCTTGCCAGTATTCCCAAATCAGTTCCGCTGAAGGATAAACAGCGGTTTGAGGCAAGCTGCAATTGACCTTGGTATTATTACTTTCGTCGACGACCGATAATGCCAAATCTAATTCGATTTCAGGCATATTGGCACTGTATTCAAAACCCAATAATAAGGCGCTGTTCTCATTGGCTAAGGAGCCAAAGGGTTCATAACCTGACATCGCCTCAGCATTATCGTTACTGACATCGCGGTAAGAAAAACCATCATAGGTTTGCACTTTATCTAACACCGCAGTTAACGCGGTGAGTGCCTGATCGGTTTCAAAGATAATGGGTTGGCTGCTAGCGGATTGCGCTGACACTTGTGTACGCGCAGGTACAATGATAAAAGCTTCAGTATGCGAAGCCTTTACGGGAAACGAAATTTCAGCGATAGCCGATTCTGCCGGGTTTAATTCGATACCGAGTAATTGTAAAAATTTTAAATAATTATGCTCCGGCACCTTGCCTAGCCGGTAAATCATTATCTCGCTCAACCAAGCGAATACTTGCACCATTGTGATACCGGGATCATTATCATTCACATCGCTCCACACCGGCTGCCACTCCGGGGTGTAGCGTGCTATGCGGGTTCTAATTTCAGCAACAATGTCATCGTAACTACGATCATCGATAACAGGTATATGATCTGCTATGGGCATGACTACTGACCCTCAGTAATATAAAATGGATAAACCATATTGCCTAATGCATTATTGCTTCTAATACGATAGCTAATTCGCATCAGCAATAGATTAGGCTGTTCATCCGTTGCTTGTGCTTCCACGTCCAACACATCGATTCGTGCTTCATAACGAACCAAAGCTTCTCGAATATTTTTAATCACTAAAGTCTGAGTAATGCTATTATTCGGCTCAAATACCAAATCATGTATCCCGCAACCAAAATCTGGCAACATCACACGTTCACCTTTTGCCGTACTAAGAATCAAATAAATGGACTCTTCTATGCGTTGTTCCGCAGTTGATTGAGCAATGCTTCCTTGTGGCGTAACCTGTAGTGGAAACTTCCAACCTGTCCCTAAGAATTCACGTTCCATTTTTCTTTCTTCCTCTTACACTCGATGCCATCAACGTAAACTATCATTATGAAGCTAGCACAGTCACTCCGTTAATCGTCAAGACTCCTTGTACAGCTACATTGCCGTTAAATGCAGACACACCCGATACCGTTATTCCGTTTTGCACCATCAAGCTCGCACCCACATTTAAATCATTTACAACATCCAGATTACCGCTGATATAAAAATTACCACTCACGCTTAAATCACCTACGACTTGTGCTTGCCTTCCTGCTTGCGGAGTTAACACAATATCGCCGGCACTGTTCAACAATACATTGGCACCACTCACGGCCACTTCAATTTCAAATCCCGCGCCTTGCTGACGAATCGCAATTGTCCCCTGCTCCGCAGCCAATGCGGCATCTTTTAAAAACAAACGAATCTCTTCCGCTGTGATGGGATCTTCAGGCTCCATCTTCAAAGAGGCTCGTTGTGTTGCACCAGCGTCATATATTTCCACTTCCTGACTAGGTGAGCTAAATCCTTTTACCGTAACACCATCAGCATCAGTGCCTTCAAATACACAGCGTACGAAATACTTCGGATAGCGGGTCGCTAAATCAGTTGCAAATTTAGATTGGTCAGCGTGATCCGTTAACCCAACAGGCACAATCACCATTTGCCAAATATCATCTTTGTATGCAAGTGTCGTAGGTTCTGGCACTTGAGTTTCTGGTTGCCAACTTTTTTGCTCTTCGTCCCAAATTTGGGTTGTCGCCGCATCGAGTTTTCGATATAAATGAAAACCAAAAACACTGGCATTTTCCGGCAAAAATACACTACTATCTGCAAAACTGACTTGAGCACATTGCACATCGATGGATTGCTCAGCGTTAAACTGCACCGCTGCCTGGCCATCGCTGATAAATTCCGGAGTCGCCACCTTTAACAGACTCACAATAAATTACCCACGCCTGGGGTATAAGCAGAACTAACTACAGATGTAGCAATGATGGTTTGAGCTTGTACCACACCACTAAACGTGGTCATAGGTGCACTTACGTTTAATAAAGATGTAGCGGTCACACTCGCTTGCACGCATTGTATAGTGAGCGGTGCTGACGGCACCGATAGGTTTATACCTTGAGGCCCATCACTCACTGAAATTTCATTACCAGCCTTGGTGGTAAGACTAATGGAGCTAGGGATATCATTAAGGGTCACGGCCTGACCTCCACTAGAGGTAATCGTAATACTCGAGGGAGGCGCATCTTTCATATTAATTTCATGACCACCTGTGGTGATGATCGTAACACCTCCGCTGGCGCCATCTTCCATTTCGATTTCATGCCCTCCGGCAGTCGTAATAATTATTTTCTCACTGCCACTGTTATCATCAAAATCAACCGTATGACCGCTAACGGTTCGCAATCGCCGAACGCTGGTATTAATATCACTATGCGGGGGTAGATCGACACCGTTCCATAAAAAACCAATCACGAATGGATGATCAAACATGCCGTGTTCAAACGCTACCAATACTTCATCGTCGATTTCGGGCATAAAATAACTGCCGCGATCACCACCTGTCATCAATGTAGCAATAGGCGCCCACGCACTGTCTTGTTCTTCTTGGCCTTGTTGTAACCATGGAAACTGCACCTTGATTCGTGCCTCGCCTTGTGGATCTTGTAAGTCTTTCACCACAGCGATAACAACACCCGGGTAACGATTCACTGACTAGCCCCTGCTGTTTGATCTTCGCGACGAGCCTTAAACTTCGTGATGTAGCCTTTATCGTTAAGCGTATGTATCGTCTCGGTAATAAAATAAGTTCCGTTAAACCGTGCACCCACACCTTTAATTTGTACTTTCTGACCAGCCCGTAAATCCGGTAAACCCACCGTGGTACCGCTAGCTTTGACCATTTCCTTCTGCCGTTCCATTAAGATGGCGATGGCACGTTCACGCGCTTGACGAGTGGTGAACACGGGTTCGTCAACGACAACTTCTTCACGTGGGTCACAACGTTGTAATATTTCATATAAATCTTGATTCCGGTTTAGACGGCGATCATCCAAAGTAATGGTTTCACTAATCGGTCGACGAGTTCGTCGGTTCCATCCGTTGACGGTCACTGAACGCACCTGGTTAGCTGTAGTTAAGGTAGGCTTAAAATCAATTAGCGACTGACCCCATGCTAGTTCAAAAGTAATATCGCGCAGACTTGCCATGTCTCCACTCTGCGACGGTCCGAAATATAGTTCACGTCCATCATCGGTATCACGTACAAATACAACATAAGCACGTTCCCGTGCGCGCCTCAATATAAAATCAATATCGTATTGATTACGTTGCGCCACATACTCAAGTTCAGGTTCATCTGCCTGAACATTGCTATCAACGACAATAGGCAGAGGAAAACGGTTTTGCCGTGTTTCTCGATCATTTAAGCTTGCGATATTTTGCACAATTTGACTGTCCGTTTTATTTTCCCAAGAGGTAGAGTATTGTTTGCGACGCAATTGATGTAATACATTTAGACCACGCACTGTTAGTACGCTAGCACCACTGGCACTGAAACTAGGCTCCATGGTGGTAAAAGTGGCACGCATCATTAACACCATGTGATTGACATAACCCAACTTAATGCTAACCTCTTTATCACAAGGTTCAAATAGACGTTGTAGTTGACTTTCATCGCTGCTACCTTGCAGGCTTGCTGATGTTTCGGAGCCAATATATTTAAAATCATTGGTATTGGGATCCCAGTTGTTAATCGTAATTTCAAAATTGTCAATTTCATCTATGTTGTCTTTATAGGTAAGCTGGGTCACATCGCGTAGAACATCTCTAGGCAAACCCACTCCTGCTATTTTTATTTCCATTTGCGGCACATAGAACCCACTACGATTTATGGATTCTTGCTTTAAATTGGTTACAGACATCGTTTTCCCTGTCCTTATTTATTCAATGGGCGGTAAGACAACAAATGTTCCTGGCTTAATACGACGCGGATCGCTAATCGAGTTTGCATCTGCAATACGTCGCCATTTCCCTGGTCGTTTATAATGCCTAGCAGCTAAACTGGATAAGCTTTCATTCGCAGTTAAGACATGACTTTGTGTTTTATCTGGCGAATTTAAATTGAGCTGATTAAGCTGTTGATCTAAAGTTTTATATTCTTTCAATGTAACATTCAATATGGCACGCAAAGGAACACCTTGCGAACTAAACAATGTAAATTTTTGATCAACTTGAGTAAATAAACATTTAAATTCGTTGCGCCTCTGATTACCCAAATTACTCGATATATCACTACCTGAAAACTTATCATTCCAAATAAATTCACATACGGGTGGCGCATGACTATCCGGCTCTATTTTAATAAGCTCATAGATTCTATCAGTTTCTGTGGTAACACTCGTAGCCGTATCACCCATACCGTTTTCTGTGGTATCGAAAAACAATTCTAGTTTTAAAGTTTCCGCTTGCCCTCGAACAAACTGTAACAAAGGTGAATCCAAACCTGGAATATTTATCTCAGCTATTTGCGCGCTTTTGCTAAAATTTAATTCCTTGGGATTGTATTGAACTGGAATAAATTCCATTACACCACTCGCCCAGGTGACTACAATCATTGCATTTTCTGGATGATCCATTTAACTTTCTCTATTTAGTTCATAAGACACACCATTACTAATGCGCTGCTCCGAAAAAACTCGTGCTTTGTGTTCTTCTTGCTCTTCTAACGCCGCTAAAACAGAAGATATAATTTTCTGCATTGTGTTCGGTCCTAATATTGATTCCTCATCGACTGCGTGCACGGTACTAGTTAGATTTTCTATGTGTATGGGCATTGTTATTTGTCCTTCGCAAGTATGAACTAAATAGCCAAATTAATCGCAGCGGTAGCCGCAGCCGCTCCTAAACCCACATAGGGGACTTGGTAAATACCCTCATGCGAAATTTCTATACTTTCAATTGCCACTGCACTCTCTTTGGCATTCATTGTTGGCGCGCTATATTTAACGGGTAAACCACGATGAAAATACCAGATGTTATTCGGTATATGTAATTCGTTTTGCAACATTATGATGCCATCCATGCGTTTACCTTTTCCTTCGGAAAAACCATAATGCCAATCCCACAACGCGGTACCAGCGCCCACGCCTGTTTTTAAAATAATGTTTGACCATTTAACCCGAGTCGGAAATTTTAGACTTGCGCCATTGCGCCCACCTTCTTCTATTTCTTCTATATCTAAAGACATTTCTAAACCACTGCATTCGTTAAATCCACCTAAGGCAATATCCGTAATAGCCGACATCGCAATGGATTTTGCCAAGGCTAGACTACTGCTGGTATCAAGCAAGCTAATCATAAAATTGTAATTAAGTAATGGATCTGTACGTACTCCTAATGCGCCGATAACTGCCACTATTTAACTCCCTGTTGTAAAACTTGATGCATACTTCTTAGAAAAAATATCATTGTAAGTCACTCGTTATTTCAAAAGCATTATCAAATCGCCCGACCCTGAGCACGATAAATTCGAACGGCTTGCTAGGAGCCACACCTATATGTATCCACAAACGTCCGTTGTTACGTTCAGCAGATGGGTTATTTTCGCTATCACATTTTACAAAGAACGCTTGTTCAATACTGTCACCAACTAACGCCCCCTGTTGCCATAATGCGATAAAAAAACTCATTAAAGACAAACGCAGTTTGTTATGGGTCACATGATTATTGGGTTCAAATGCCGCCCATTGCACAGAGAGATAAATCGCTTTAGCAATCATCAGCAACAATCGTCGCACATTGATATAACGCCAATCAGGGTCACTGCTTAAACTACGTGCTCCAAAAATACGAATACCACGGCCAGCAAAGTTTCGTATCACATTCACACCTAGGTGATTCAATAAACCATGACATTCGTCATCCACTGTTATCGTCACGTTTTGCACCCACGATAAAGCAATATTTGCCGGTGCTTTATGTACCCCATTATGCAGTTCACTTTGAGAAAAAAGTCCAGCGACATGACCACTAGGCGGTATAATTCGGTTACCACTTGATTGCAAACGCAATGGATCAATTGTCGTCAGCCATGGAAAATTCAAAACCGCAAAAGCAGAATCAAAACGTTGTCGCCAAGCGCGAATCTCAGCAATGCCCAACGCTTCTTGCCGTGCGGAGCTAAATGGAGCATCCAATAGCGCTATGCGGTCACGACGAAGTTCGCAGATGTTTATCATTTCTGCTTGCACGCGATATATTTCCTCGGTGCTAAATAGTGGCGGTATTTCGGCAGACTCGGTTTTAACTGAGGTAAGCGGCGAAATATAATTCGTCGGTAAACACGGATCAGGTATGCAAGGTTTCAATGGCGCAGTTAACGGGGGTGATTGTGTTTGTATGTTGATATCGGGAATAGCAATTAAAGCGACTTCGCTAACGGTATTTAAAGCACGTACACCACGAGTTTTGGCTTTTTTGACATCATCAGAATCATTAGGTGATGCTTCTTCGCCAATAAAATCCTCAGCACTTAATAGACTTAAGCCGTCTTGACCTCCGGTAAATAGCGTAGGCGTGTGAGGAAGATTAGTAGGTAAACTATTGTCTAATGACGTACTTTCTAAGAGCTGGGTACGATAGTGGGGACTGTTATTTATGTTAAACGCGGCACGTTGCTCTTCAATGATAATATAAGAGGGTGCGGAGGAAATTTTTGCTTGCGGCTGCAACAAGGCGTGATAATCAGGTTCCGCAAGGTTCATTGGGCCGTAACCAGCATGTTCGGGAATAAGACTCAAGCCTTCGTAAGTCGCCACCGCACGGTGTTTGTAATAGACCACTAAAGTATATTCTATACTTTCAACGACGATGCTTTGCTCAAGATGGAAATCTGTTAGTGACTTATCATAGGGTAAACTTTTTGCAGTTTCCTCAGCCTCCCACACCAAACGTTTTTCAATCCCGTCGATTTGATTTACAACATAAAATGCGCTCACAGTTCCTTGACTGAGACGTACTAAACTACCTCGGCTAAAACCGCTAGTAGACTCTACGTAACTGAATTTCCCATCAGTGATAATCGCTTTTGTGGTCGTCTGAAATAGTGTGCTCGGACTGAATTTAATGCTCAGCTCATGCCCCCAGGTTCCTGGGCTTGATGATTTTAACCGCCATACCGCTACTGGTTTAGCCGTATTGTCATTGTACAAAGTATACCCGGAAAATTTAGCGCCACCGCTGGTATCAACCGATGCTACGCGTACCACATAACAACGACGTCCACCATTTTCAAAAAACCCACGTACTGCATAAGCAAGATAAGCACGACTGGAAAAACCACCAAAATGAGCCTCAAATTGACGCCAAGACTGGATCGGAACAGGTGTATTGATAGGACCGCGTTCAGCAATACCAACAAAACCAGCGACATCCGTTGCAATAGCTGTTACACCTGCCACATCGGAATCTACTCTTTCATAGTAAACACCCGGAGTTTGGTAATGATTGCTCATATTATTCAACACACATCTATTATCAATCCGTTAAAACCATTAGCTTTCCAACGCTAAACCTTCGTGTACCAATTCTACGGTTTCTATCGCCACCTCATTACCGGTCGCATTAAAGCCTGGTGCTTCAATTTTATTTGGCCACGCATTTTCAAAATCCCATCGCATTACATCATTACGCTCTTCATCCATAAGAATGACTGATCCGTTACGCCGATCAGATACACCATTAACGATATTACGATACCACTCCCAAAGTTCTGCATTTTTGGTATAACCTCGTTTAAGTGTAATGTTTGAATATTTACGCAAGCCAATAAGTTTTCGCACAGTGAGTGGTACATCAGTCCCTTCACGATATTCCACGGCATCTCCTTCACTGGATAATCCACTTACTTCGCTAAATGCGCCCACGGATAAACCATCGATTTCCATCCTAAAATTAAAACCACGATATGGATCTATACGCTCATCTGTTGCCATTGTTTTGCTCCTGTTCTTTCATATCTCTGACCCTAACCCTCGGCATTTGCCGTCCACAAACCAATACGAATAATGACATATTCGGCAGGCTTTACCGGCGCTACGCCAATTACACATATCAAACGGCCATTATCAATATCGGTTTGTGTCATCGTGGTGCGATCACATTTTACAAAAAAGGCCTGTTCCGTTTTTGTCCCTTCCAATGCTCCGTTACGCCAAACGACGGTTAAAAAGTTGGATATGGTACGGCGTACTCGTGCCCATAATGGTTCTGCATTGGGTTCAAATACGACCCACTGCAAACCTTGATCAATCGATTTTTCCATAAATATTAATAGACGCCTTACATTGACATATTTCCAATCGGTATCACTCGTGATTACCCGTCCACCCCATACCCGAATACCTCGATTATCACGCCGAAAATCACGAATAACATTGATGTTAACGGGATAAGGATTCAATATATCGTGCTCAGCTTTGTTCAACGAACGCTGTAAACCAATGATGCCGCGCACCACTTCATTCGCAGGCGCTTTATGCACACCTCTTTCTATATCGGTACGCGCATAAACGCCCAACATCGATCCACTCGGTGGAATGGAAAAGTCTGCAACTTGCGCCAAATTATTTGGGAACGGATCGGGTATGAGCAACCAAGGATGATACAAGGCGGCGTATTTGGTATCGAATTGTTGGCGTTGGGTTTGCACATCGGTTAAAGTATCATTGGGTGGCACTTCACTATCTAACACGGCAAAACGATAACGCATAAGTTCACAATGGGTAATTAATGCACCTTGAATTTGTGCACTCGTGCGACCGGGTACCGCTACAATACTGATGTTGTCCTTATTTTTTAAACTTTGTATACCGGTTCGATTTTCGGGTTCACGGTCATCAACACCCACATAAGTATTATCGTTTAGCGTTAGAACTGAATCATCACCCGCACGTAAAGCCATGCGAGCAGCTTGCTCACGTCCATCGGGCAAAATATCTTCTAAGGTTTCCGGCCCGAGTCGTACCGCTTCAGCCTCTGCCTGGTTATTTGCTAAATCGAGCACGCGTATATAAGCCGAGTCGCCTTCAGGTCGTCGATCAGATAAACGTAACTCACCACCGATTGCCCCTATAACCGTTTCTAGGTAACGACTATGTCGCGGGTCCATAGATAAATGACGGAATAACTCAACATCAATGGCATTGCTATTACGTGATGGCATGGCGGCATCAGGTTGACGCAATAAATAAACTTCTAGCCGAAATTCTCTCGACCGAACATTTAGTGAACCTTCCATTGCTAAGGTATTCTGCTGATTGGCTGTCAAAGGAATAGCCAATACCAAACGGGATTCGCTACGCGCTAGTTCTACCACCTTAATCGGTTCATCGATGACGATACCCGTCGTAGGATGACTTAGCTCCAACACGGTTCCCACCTCTATACCTGACAATGAAGCCAAACGTATATTGGTAGGATTCACCATGGCGGTAAGCGAAGTTTGCGAGACTAAACCATTTTCCTCATCGGCAACAGCGACTCGTAATCGATTACCCCAAGCACCTACGTCTAAGGCCTCTACCGTAAATATAGGATCACGACCTACGACACTAGAACCCGCTGCATGGGCGCGGGTAAATGCTTCGCCTACTGTCACTTCGGCCGGATTAACTGTGCTCGCATTACTCGCTAAACGGTGATAAAAAATTTCAGCGGTAGCAGTCGTTATACGGACAAACATATTTTGCAAATAAGCATTACCATCGGCGAGTAAAAATGATGTGTCATCCGATGCCTCGTCAATAACAGTAACTGTTGCCTGTAAACCAGTGGTAACAATTGGGTTTTGTCGGCGCACTGTGTCGCCAGTTATGTGAGTTTGCACTAAACTCTGAGCCACTATTATATTACCTGCATTCGGAGCAATGCCGGTCACATTCGGAATCGAATCGATCGTTAGGTATTCATCATCAGGCACGGCTCCTAGACGAATCACGTCACCTTCTACGAGACCAAGACGGTTATCTAATGCAATAACACGCGATCCAACATTGGCATCTGCGGTTAAGGTTTTTGCTACTGGAACAGCAGGATCCAAACCGTGATCAATGGTCAAAGCAGGCGTGATAGTTACTACACTGGTGGCACTATCAACAGCTTGGATTAATACACTCTCTTGTGATCCCAATACCCCCACCGTCAGTGAATCACCAACACTTAGTGCACTTACATCATCTAACGTTATTGTCGTATCGCCAATGCTTGGATCAACGGTGAGAGTGCGATCATCATCGGCAATGGTCACAGCCTCTACTAAAGATCCGCCGCCATATTCCTCGTAAGCACCTGTTGTAACATCTATCTCATTCAGTTCCCCAATGCGGCGTACTTCTTGTTGGGTCGGATCGGCTGCATTATCAATATGCACTAATGTTGTGCGATCATCAAAGCCTCCGTTGCGATCATCAACAAAAATCAAACGTGCTCCACTACTCGGTGCAATAGCGAGGTTGGCAACGGCGACAGAAGTTAGTTGTATTGGCATGACATCCACTGCAACATTATGGGCAAGGGTTAAAGAACCTGTTAAACGTACCCGTGCTTCAGTAGGTGAGGTAAGAGTAACTTCGCTAACATAGAGATATTCTCCAAGGTTGGCGCCGCCAATTTCTAATACGGTAGTACTAGCACCATCCAAAACCGTAATGTCGGCAGCCGCTCCTTGCAACAAAATCGTTTCATCAGCAGCGTCGGTTGCATCAACCAAGGTAAACCCAGCCGAGTACGGGCCGGCATTGGCTGCTAAATCCTCCACTCGCTCAATTTGATTTACTGTATCGGTGATTGCATGCGAAAAATGCAATGGAAAATTCAACGGTACATGGGTGTTGTCCGCTGGATTTCCAACATCAGTGACTTGTCTGTACTCCGCATTACTGCCTGCACCGACACGTATCCAATCATCCACGTTGAGATCACTAACATCTAATGAATATAATAAAGGTGGATTAGCAGCACTACCTGTTTGCTCGTCTAATGCGCGTAATATAACCGTGTCCGCTGAAGCAGCGGTGCCGCGATCATACATAAAACGCGCAGCTTGTGCTGCCCCTTCGGTATCAATAACTCGGGTAACATAAATACGTTTACCGCCGTTATTAAAAAAGCCTTCAATCGCATGCGGTAGGTAACAATGTGCTCCGCTGTCATTGCTAAAATCATTGACATTAAGATAGCCACCAAACCAGCGCGTAAATTCTCCATAACTGGTTACTAGTATGGGTACATTGATAGGCCCGCGTTCGGTCATACCGACTGCTCCCGCAGTACTTGTGCTTACCCCTTCAATGGGTTTTCTACCCATATCGACTTCTTCGACATATACTCCAGGTGCCAAATATTCCGGCATGATTATTCTCCTATAAGGGTTTTTAAAAAGAATGCCCTTGGTTTTTAATGCAACTACAAAATAACTTTACCGCTTTTTATATCTAGAGATAACTACCACTACTCACAACGCCACGTTCAGCTGTTGTTGTTGTCGATTATAGTTGGGCACAAACCCATCAATATCCGTATTACCAACTACACCCGCATCGACATGGATATTCAATTGCGCCACTCGACTTAGAGGAGGTAAATTGAAATAGCCATTGGCGTTGGTATTTACTCGAAATACACTCATAGCATGGTATTCCGCGACCTGAACACCATCGTCAATTTCTATCGATGCATCATTTTCCAAACCATTCGTTGTGCTCAATAACAAACACTGATCACCTACTATTGCGTCACTACCTAGGTTGTTATCCATCCCTGGTGCTTGTGGTAAAACCCGCCGCACCACTGCTTGACGACGATGATTAAATTTAACCGCATGTGCAAGTGCAATAGTGCTAGTTTGATTCGCACTCGCGGCGCCGGTAATATCATCAATCACAATATATTCGGTTATCGCGTTGTCATCAGCAGACACTGCGAGAATATCACCAACAGTTATATTTACCCGGTTCGATAATTCTAATATTTGTTGCCCGGCCAACACATTCACTAACAAAGATTTATCTTCTCCCATAACTTCAAGCAAATCACGTTGACGCACGGTAGTAGATGCAACTGAACGGGCACCGTATAAACCTGATCGCAGTGACACAACTGTTAACAAACTTGGCGGCGGCATCGATGCCGCAGACGGTAACGTTAACCATATTTCACTAATACTGACTTCTGCTAGCGGAGCATTAGTTACTACCCGACCTTGGATAATGGTCGGTTGCCGATGAAGTTGAACAGCATCTAAATCTATAGCCGTAAAAACATTCGGAAAGTTTGCTATAGGCCCTAAGGTAATTTGTTGCATTGCAGGGAGATAACCCTCGACTGAAAAAGTGACACTAAATTCATAAGAATCGGTTGCCAAACTAGGCATGCTAAATAACTCGATAGGAATACCAGTCACACCAACAACGCCACCGTTTGTCACTCGTGACATTAATCCATCCATAGAAGCTTTAACTGCGGCTGTTGTTAGCGGGGCCATTCCTGTCAATTCATCACGTAAATGGGCTTTCACTATCGCTGACATTCTGTAAGCAATGGGCAGCATATCATCCATGGATAATGTGATATTTTGACTATTTACATTGATGCTCGATAAAGCCATCACGTTACTCTACTATCACACCATATTCAGGAACCACCACGTCTACTGGAACAATATTTTCCGGTTCACGCGCCGAATGTATTTCAATGACACTGACTTCATACGAAACTGAAAGCTGATAAGATGCCTCAAGTGCATCCCAAACCCGTGTAATTTCTTCCAAGCCTAAGGGTTCCAAACGCACGCGAATTTCAACACCTGTACCACTTAAATCACCTTGCAACTCACCACCACGTAATAAGGGATGGTCGTGAAATACTTGCAGCACTTTGCCGATAATGGTTTGCTCTAACTCAGGACCAGCAATCAAGTTCGTCGTATTAATAATAGGCGTTATTAAATAGTGCAAACGCACAGGTAATGGAATACGTTGAAGTTGGGTATCTGTAATACGCAACGGTGGTCGATTAAGAAAATCTTCGTCACGTACAACTCTGTACAGCCAAACGGATAAACCTTCATTTTGTTGTTCAGACATTTCTTGGGGAGTATGTAATGATACTTCCATATTACCACCTACATTTGTATCAAAAAAAGGTGCTAAGCCTGTTGTACTAACAAAGCAATTTTCAAGATGATTTTCCAACGTTAAACTCGTTGCGGTGAGTGCTGTATACATAGAGTATTTCGTACCAATTTATATAATTTTATGGAAAGTAATTGCATGTGGAAAGCCTAAGTATTGAACTATTACGCACAAACATTACGACCACGACTTACCAAATTAATAGCATTCATAAGTTGATTAACACCAACATCATTTAGATGAAACTCGGTAAAAATATTCATCTTTCGTCCTCTAGAAGACAAACTAACCACCGTCAACTGTGGAAACAATTCAAGTAGTTTATGCGCAACATCTGTTGCAAACATATTTAGTGTTAGTGCTGAGTCCATAGCGACTACACTCCTATCATCTAAATCCAACAAAACTACATTTACATCATTACTTTTTATGATCGCTACGACAGCGATTGTGGCCACAAAGTCCTCTGCATCTAAAATTTCTTTGTGATCACATTCATATAGCAGTGTCATATTTGAGTGATCCACACAAATTTTTTCAATAATTCTCCGCATTCCAGAACTTTCGCCGATTAACAGTATTCGAACTCCATTCACTCATTCGCCCCGAAAAATGATTCGTCCTGGTCGAGTATCCTCCAGTACAATAGAAAATAAAATGGACCAAAAGGCCTAAAAAGGATTCATTCAAGGATCTAGATCTGTTGTTTAAATTTCAACGTTTTACGGGGAAAATAATCTAGATCTGATGAAGAATAGAATAGAATGGAATGACTGATAAATTAACAACAATGCGCTGTTGGTGAAGTACTAGGAGCCTGTCCGAGAGCAAGGCGCAACATCGTCAGACTAGCAGGGCTAATGTAAGATATTGCAACGCTGTTATCGGCCATTTAGACCGCTAGATATCCCTGTGATTTAGGGTATGAGGTACTAATGAACCACCGCAGGAAGTAATATCTGTAACTTAGTAGCTACTTCGCTACGCCGTCGGATTTGAAGCTTTTCAAGTATATTATGGACATGGTTTTTCACCGTAGAAACTTCTATGCAAAGCTCTTTGGCAATCTCTTTATTTGAAAAACCTTTATTGATCAATTTGGCAATTTGCATTTCGCGATGAGTGATGCGTTTTTCATTTGCGCAATCATACTGATTTCCAGACAATGCTGTTACTTTGCGCAGCAAACTTCCGGCGATTTTCGGAGGGCAAACTAACTCACCATGAGCAGTCGCGCAAACAGCATTAATAAGATCTTTTATGGATGCATCGCGTGACACATAACCAGCGAAACCTGCCTCTGCACATGAAATCACTTCTGACTCTGTTTCGTTAACCGCAAGCGCAATTTTCTTCAGCGGAAGATTTAATATCGATCGAAGAACGTCCTTGCAGTTTGTATTCACCATATCAACTAACAGTAGATCCATAATGTCATTTTGAAGACTATTTTGCAGGTAAGCACTAATATTTGCACTGCAATTACACGTTGTTACTACACTAAACTCATTTTCGGATTCCAAAACGCTTGCTAGTCCTTCACGATACAAGCGTATATCACTAATAATTACTAGGTTAATTTTCAACAACTTACTTCCCTCCAAGTTATTGGATTCCACTGCTTAGTAAACTCCATTTACATTGCTATAGCGTCAACGGAAAATTTGTTGTCGCTTTAAACCTTCATTATCACGTAATCCAGCAACACCGCTAAGAACATTTGCAAATATCCGCATTGCTCACGGCTCTTGCCCATATATTCGTATTGGTAACTTTTTGCACAACACAGAAAACGGATGAGTAATCAAGTAGAATTTACATTAGTTAGATGGACACACTCATAAAATCATACACCGCCCGCTAACTAGATTTACGAAGGAAGTACCATCAAAACAATAGCGTTTTATGGTGAGGTTATTTACCTTGGCGATACTTTGAAACAAGTATTAGCAAAGTAACGAGGATGAGCGAAACCAGAATTTACAAGCCATTTTTAGCTATCACTCATGACACAGTTTCTACCCTGGCGTTTCGCCTGATATAAAAACATATCGGCGCGCTGAAAAAAATCTTCCCAGTCTTCATATTGTTGATATTGGGTTACTCCAAAACTTGCAGTAACTTCACCGACGATTGGAAACATCTTGCTTTGCAAAGACATCCGTAATTTTTCTGCAAGCTCGTTGCATGCCACTAAATTGGTTTGTGGTGTTAGAATAACAAATTCCTCACCGCCCCATCGTGCGATAAGATCAGACTGGCGTATTTGGGTTTTTATTTTGTCAACAATAGCCCTTAATAACCGATCACCTTCTTGATGCCCAAACGCATCATTGATACTTTTAAAGTTATCGATATCTATGACAATCAAAGACAGGTCTTCCTGATAACGAATAACCCGAGCTGCTTCCATACGCAAACGTCGAATAAAACCCCGTCTATTGGTAATACCCGTCAAATAATCAATTTCAGCTTCTTGTTTTAGATAGTAACCATCTCTTTCCTGTTGCTTAATACACCAGATAATAATCAATAATGCCGTAAAAAAAGCAAGTAATGAGTGTATCCAACTATTAAATTCTACCGCTTGTCTGCCGGTAAATTCAAAAAAATAAACATAAGAAAGAATATAAACAAAGATAAAACCAAGACTATATATTCCACCTCGTTTAACCCCAACGAGAAAGCAATACAGAATGGGTAGTACGGGTAACCAAAATAAACTTTCAATATGGTCTAGTTTATAGATAGCAGCAATGAGGCTCATCAAGAACAATGTTATCGCAGCGCCATGACGAATTAAATTTTGGTATTTTGTAGACTTGAACGATAACCACACCCCAAGCAAACATGCACATATTGCTAATAGCTTGGATATTGCAGGTATCCAATACCCTTCTCCATAATCACTAAAAGCAAGAACGGGTAAAATGAGAAGACCGAGAAAAAGAAGATAACGCGAAAACCGTATACCAATGTCTGCTATAGAGTCGCTATTATTATAAAACACTGCCGTTTAACTCTTCAGGTTCGGCGAATGAGTGCTGAGCTTGTCTGTTAATTAAAGCTCTCATTAGAATGAGTCTATGAAAACCCTGTTTTATATTCATATCAAAAAATATTGATGATTTCTGCACAAATCAAGTGAATAGTATTACATTATACTATTTTCCAATAGGCCATCATTCAAGGCTAGAATTCTATCCATGCGCTGCGCTAATTGAATATCATGCGTCACAACGATAAAAGCAGTATTTGTTTCAGACCTTAATTCTAACATCATATCATAGACATGATCTGCCGTTTTGTGATCCAAATTGCCGGTAGGTTCGTCCGCGAGCACGCAACGAGGTTTAGTCACTAAGGCTCGAGCAATCGCAGCACGTTGACGTTCACCACCGGATAGCTCTCCTGGCTTATGACCCAGGCGATGAGCAAGCCCCACTTTCGCTAATATTTCAGCAGCACTTTGTCGCGCTTCCGTCGATGATAGTCGACTCAATAATAGCGGCATTGCAACATTTTCGAGTGCCGTGAATTCCGGCAACAAATGATGAAATTGATAAACAAAGCCTAACGACTGATTCCGAACTAAGCCACGTCGCCGCTCATTCATGGTAGAGAATGCTTCACCCGCGATGGAAACCTTGCCCGAGGTAGGTACGTCTAAGCCACCCAGTAGATGTAATAAAGTACTTTTACCCGATCCTGACGCACCCACAATCGCAACACGCTCACCTTCATTAATCTGGAAATCAATATTTTTTAACACGTCGACTTTGAGCTTGCCGTCACTGAATGATTTATTCAGCCCAGCACATTCTATGATCGCTTGGGGCTTATCACTCATAACGCAAAGCCTCGGCAGGCTGTACCCTGGAACCACGCAAAGCAGGATAAATCGTTGCTAGAAAACTAATAATTAATGCAATACCCGCAATTGAATAGACTTGGCTCCAATGCATATCGGAGGGCAATTCGTTAATATAATAAATTTCCGCCGACAAAAATTCAAAACCAAAAATGCTCTCAAGTGTTGGCACAATCGTATCAATATTTGTAGCAAGTGAAACCCCGCCAATAACCCCTAATAAGGTACCAATCACGCCAATCACCGCACCTTGAATCACAAAGATGCCCATAATCGTTCCAGGGGAAGCGCCCAGTGTTCTGAGTATCGCTATATCTGCCTCTTTATCAACGACGACCATAACCAGGGTCGATACTAGATTAAAAGCTGCAACAGCAACGATTAACATCAAGATCACAAACATGGTAATTTTTTCAATTTTAACCGCACGGAAAAAATTAGCGTGCTGGCTAGTCCAGTCACTCACCCAATATTCACCCGGTAATGACTCCAGTAATTCACGGGTAATAGACATTGCCGCAAACATGTCATCGAGCTTTAAGCGCACACCTGTTACCTCGTCTTGCATCCGAAATAATCGTGCTGCATCTTCTAGGTGAATCAACGCCAAGGTACTGTCATATTCATACATCCCGACTTCAAATATGCCCTTGACTTCAAATCGACGCATCCGTGGTAACAAACCCGCGGGAGTCACAGATGCCTGAGGGATTATCAAGGTCACTTTATCGCCTTTTACAACCCCTAGAAGCCGGGCGAGATCTCGCCCTAGTATCACTCCAAAATCACCGGCGACTAAATTATCTAGGCGCCCAATGATCATTTTGTCACCGACTTCAGATACCTTAGGCTCTTCCTCGGGAAGAATGCCTCTGATCAACGCGCCATTCACTTGCTGGCCAAAACTTAACATGCCTTCTGCACGAATAAAGGGAGCGATGCCGATAACCCTTGGGTGCGCACTGGTCAATTCCGCAATCTTCGGCCAATCAGCTAAACGTCCATCATCACCACGTACAGTGGCATGTGCCGTCATACCGAGAATGCGTTCACGCAATTCTTTTTCGAATCCATTCATCACCGAAATAACCGTAATAAGCGCAGTAACGCCAAGGGCAACGCCTAGCATGGAAACTAAACTAATAAAGGAAATGAAATGGTTACGTCGCTTTGCACGCGTGTAACGCAATCCAATATATAACTCGATAGGTTTAAACATGGGGCCGCATTAAAACATAATATTCTGAAAAAGGCTTGTTATACCGAGACCCTTAAGTCATTGTGAGTATAAGTTGAAAGATATTTATCCATATAGCGAATAAAAATACTGATGAAACGCTTGTTGCGACCCACAACAATCCACTAATAAATAATAAAAATCAACAATTTACAGCATATACGCGTAAGCACTTGCAGGATCTAAGCAATACATTATACTACGCCACTCAAAGACCTAAAGAACCAATATGAACCCAGAACTCGACAAACTCCACCCCTACCCCTTCGAAAAACTGGCACAATTAAAAGCGGAATTCATCCCCCCAAGTTCCTTGGAGCATATTGCACTTTCGATAGGTGAACCCAAGCACCAAGCCCCGGAGTTTGTGCTCAACGAAATTGTCACTGGTATAAGTGACATTGCCAAATACCCGCTCACCAAGGGCATTGACGCACTGCGAACAAGCATTAGCCAATGGCTCACCCGGCGGTTTGAAATTCAAGATGGCTTGCTTAACCCAGAAAAGCATATTATTCCGGTCAACGGAACCCGCGAGGCCTTATTTGCATTTGCCCACGCCGTGATAAACCGTAACAACAAGCCCTTGGTTCTCATGCCCAACCCCTTTTATCAAATTTATGAAGGTGCGGCAGTGCTCGCAGGTGCAAAACCTTATTACCTGAATACCACTAAAAAAAATGCATTCGTGCCTGATTTTGCGTCAATATCTGACAATATATGGCAACAATGTCAAGTGCTCTATATTTGCACCCCTGGTAATCCAACCGGTGCGGTCATACCAGAAAGCACGCTGCAAGAACTTATTCAATTAGCGCTCAAACATGATTTTATCATTGCATCAGACGAATGTTATTCTGAAATATACCCAGACGAAGCACAGCCACCGATTGGCCTGTTAAGCGCCGCTCACCGTATAGGCCACCATGATTTCAAAAACTGTGTTGTTTTTCACAGCTTATCCAAGAGATCAAACTTACCTGGGTTACGCTCCGGTTTTGTTGCGGGCGACGCTGCTATTCTGGGCCAATTTTTACGTTATCGAACTTACCATGGCTGCGCGATGTCGTTACCTTTTCAAGCGGCTAGCGTCAGCGCTTGGAATGATGAAGAACATGTAAAGCAAAATCGCGTACAATATCGAGAAAAATTTTCTGTGGTGACCGAAATACTAAGATCGGTGATATCCGTAGAGCAACCCGATGCGGGATTTTATTTGTGGCTAAAAACACCTATTAATGACCAAACCTTTGCGCAGAAATTATTTTCTGAGCAAAATGTAAGCGTGCTACCCGGCAGTTTTCTTTCCCGCC